>Ga0209064_1000992_pt1 | contig 53483 bp, 53 predicted proteins | sample Inofromicrocosms_FD_187498 | JGI IMG/M metagenome (GOLD analysis project Ga0209064, IMG submission 187498) | Mouse cecum microbial communities from Vienna, Austria - Inoculum for glucosamine and mucus D2O microcosms (SPAdes) (version 2) | ecosystem: Host-associated > Mammals > Digestive system >...
TTTCATCTATTCCACATCCTGCTGCTTCAAGTTTATAATCGTCTGGCACCCAAAATTTCCTATCTCCACTATGAATACTGGCTCCAAACCAAATTTGATTACTCATTATAAGTGGAAATATCTCTTTGTAAGTGACGGCGTTTACATTGCCAATTATCAAGAACTTCTTATCATATTTGATAAGTTGGGCAACATATTCGCGGAACAGCGAGAAAGGAGGATTGGTTACAACAATATTCGCTTCTTTTAGAAACTCAATGCACTCAGCGGAGCGAAAATCTCCATCTCCTTTGAGTGGCAAGACCTCTATCTCATCTTCATCAGGGATGTTGTTCCCATTCTTATCGCCCTCATATACGAGGTAAACGGCCTCTTCGCTTGTGCCCTCTGAAAAGAGATTGACATCCTGACTCTTATAGCAGGTTGCAATCAGTTTCTTCAAACCGAGAAACTCGAAGTTATAAGCGAAATATTTGAAAAAGTTGCTGACGCGAGGGTCATCGCAATTGCACAGCACCGTCTTACCACGGAAGTGTTCGCGGTAATGACGCAGCTCATTATTTATGTCTTCAAGCTGAGTGTAAAACTCATCTTTCTTGGCTTCCTTAGCCTTATTGAGATTCTTGTTAGCCATATCTCTTTCCAAGAGATTGGGATGGCTGCTATCTTGCAAAGAATCAATGACAAAACGAGGAACACCGGGACTGTTTGCTAAACAATGTCGTGTTTCTCTTACTTGTAGATAAATTTATATGGATCCTAATAGTGCTAGTTTACAGGATTTTGACTAAATTTGCATTTGTAATAGGTAACTCTTGGAAAGAGATTGGGACGCTTCCTAAACAAATTTATTCCCACCATTTTCGTTCCTCTTTGTTCATGTCAACGCGAAATTCTCCCTCAACGTCGATAATAACCACCATATCACCACGTGCAGCGAGGAATTGGAAATTGTCATACTTATGTATAAATTCCATGTCCTTTTCAAAGTTGTGCATTGCGTGAGGTGTTATGAGTTTATGACTTCCATCAGTATATCTAATAAAGGTTGCATCATTGTTGTTAATTATGTCGCTGACATCATATTGCCCGCGGAGTTTTCTCCAATACTGGCGGGCTTCCTTTCGCCAAGGACAACCAGTCACATAAAGCCATCCATCTTCATCTATTCCGAATAACTGATCATAATCTAAATGCGCAAATGGATAAGCATCAAATGCATATATCTTCTTAATATTTTTCCAATTGCGAGCATCTTCAAAATGTTGTTTGTCTCCACCAACTATTACAGTCCCATTCCGAAGAAGTCCTATGATATGATGTTCAGACGAAGAAATTTGTATTATACTTTCCCATGTTTTCACTTCAGTTGCTACTGAAGGATTATTTTCTTCAAAAGCAACCGAAATTGTTCCATCTTGGTGTAAACCAAAGATTAGACCTCCACATCCTGATTCTACTGCGATGAAATCACTTGTTGGAAAAAGTGGTTTAAGGCACGCCTCGCTCCATACATAGAATATCTGTCCATTAGAAAGTAAGACCGCGAAATTACCATAGTTTTTGGTTAGTGTATCCTCATTTTTCTTTTCAATGGGAATTACTGATAGGATATCATAATCAAAGTCAAGCCCCCAGCTCCAATTCTTGGAATATAGTTTCTTGCCTGCGGCGATAGCAAATTCATTCTCTGTCAGAGCAATTTTATGATGTCCCATATCATCGGCATTAAGGATATACTCGGCTGAAGTTGGTGACTCATGTTTGATTTTATATCTTCCATACTGTTTTAGTGAGATAATAAAATCCGTTTTCTCCTTTTGGTTCATGTTCTGGGTCTTCTCTATGTCTTCCGGGAAAAACTCTATTGGCACGGAATGAAAAACCATACCGGATGTTTCGCTTGCAAGTTGTCGAGCATGATTAATAATATTCCAGAATGCTTTAGGAAGTACAACATTTGGTAAATCAAATGCCACATCAAATAGCGGTGCAATTTCCTCATCTTTGAATCCTGCGATTCCACATCCGATACGGGGCACATAGAAGGTCATATCGGAATGTTTTTGTGCAAACTTGATAAAGTCATCAACATAGGGTTTGATTGTGTCCACACCGCCCTGCATTGTCGGTATGGCGTAGGACTGTCCCTGCATTCCCACTCCTTGGCCCATTATTGCACCGAAACGTTCACGGGCAACTCGTGCGGCTCCTCCGGCATGATTACCGGCGAGATTGCTGCCGAACACAAATACTTCATCTCTTCCGAGTGAGGTTATATTCTCAGGCGTAAATTTATAGTTCATATTCAGTTTATTAAATTATCGTTTATGCTCTAATCCAAAAGCAAATATCGCACATACTTAGCGAGGAACTTTCACATCCAGGTTGGAATACGGAATGACGAAATGGAGGATTCCCTCGGCAAAAGAGCCTTTTTCATATGGTTGGTATGAGAATACGACACCTTGATTGGTCAGAGCTGGTCTAGGATAATAAGCACCGTCATATACTTCTTTCAGAATCTCTGACGCATTGGATTCCAGTTCGTCCTTTTCAAGAGATGCCGGATATATCCCATCAAAATTCATGAATTCCTTTTTCTGGGTCGTAATTTCTTGTTCAAGCAAATCCAATACTTTTTTGAAGTCGTTTGCCCCAAAGATGTCATTATACCCAAGGATGCGACCGTTTTCATTATCGAAAGTCAGATAGTATTCCTCCATAAATCCATGCGCCCCCATTGTGTAATAGTAGGTATAGAAGCGATAGGTCACATATTGTCCGTTCTTACTCTCCCATGCAGGAGCAGCCTCCATCATGTAGTCGTATTTCGGCCCGAAATCCTCTTCCGTGAAATCTTTGCGGTAAAGCCTCTCGTGTTCCTTAGAAAAATGCACGGCTACCTGTTCCGGCGACATGGAGGTAGCATTAATTCCCCCGATTTTTCTCGGAGTGGCTTTTATGGAGTAATATTCCTTCAGGATACGGTCAGCACCTTTATTGTCAAGATAAAGACCCTGAATATCATTGCGCATGATGGTCGCGATAAACTGCCTTAGCCATAAGGGATGATGCTCCGAAAGATAGGCCGTGAATTTGAAATCGCAATTCCATGAGGAGTCAGACAGAGAAAAACTACGACTGTAATGATGCCTTACAGTTCCCTGAGGCAGCAAACGCTCAACCGGGTTTATACTGTCTGGCAGATTCTTGACATTGTAAACGACCGTATCAATTCCGACAGCGAATTTCATCTGTAATCCGTCTGCAAAAAAAGACACACATCCCATTACCCTACATGAATCAACCGGTGTTTTTCCGGCATATGTGATTATCAATGGTGTCTGTAAAGAGGTCATTTCCGGATCATCTTCTTCTGTCCAGTCACAGACTACAGTTTTTCCGTCATAACTGCAAAGAGTATCTCCATAGTATCGGCTGTCGCCGGATTCTTCGGAGGAATCTTCAGTATCGGCTATCATTGGGGCATTAACTGATTCAATACTGCTATCGGCGAGCATGACCACGGCTATAGTCGCCATTATCGCAACAGCTATTGCCACTAAAAGATATTTCATGTTCATAGACTGCTCGATGATGATTTATATAGTCGGAACTTGATTGAATTCGGTGTCTTCAATCTTTTCAACCGGATTCATATCCATTTCCACCACTTCCGCTTCATCATAATCTTCATCAGGCCCTCCTATACGGATAAGTCTTTGAATATCATTCTTGTCGAAGTATCTTGATATGTCCGCACACTTTCGTGCATTAATCGACAGTATCCTTCGTGCATTCCGGGGTGACAGGAACCCATTGGTATCCGCCTTTTGGAAATACATTATGGCACTATCGAGATTCTCTTTATTCGCGGACTCATCCTCTTTGTACCTGTCCCATTGCTTTTCTCCGGCATGATTATACATGAACGGAACTTTTTCTGCCATAAGCAGTGCTTTAGGTGTTGATTCCAAATCAGGGAGATGACGGGTCAGAATATGCAGGCTCGCGAACGCCATAAGAAACTCGTCACCGGTTGAGTTTCCATCAACCATAGACAGAATATAGTCCCGTGAATTGTCTGAACCGGCATTGGCGACTATATTCTTCAACAGGTTTGCCCACTTATAGTCGGGGATATCCACTGATTCCATCGCGACAACGAGACTGTCCAGCCCATGCTTGTCCATAATTACCATAAGATGGTTCATAAGACCAAGTTCGTCATTTGGATTGGCGTTGAAAGCCGCCTCCGCCACATCGACCGGTTTCTGTCCTGCAAGCTGATAGCAGATGATAGCGTTAAACATACATTTTTCAACACCGCCTTTACCATACCGATAGCAGTAGGCCAAAGTCTCGTATGCTTGCTTGTCGCCCTGTCTTACCCTTTCAATCAAATTCGTGAGCGAAACAAACGTGTCTCCATGTGCAGCAGTGGATTCTGATACCGGAAGCGTGTCTGACACAACAACCTCCGCAGATTTTCCCGTGATGGTTTCATTGAAGTCAATGGCGTTGTCCGCCAATGTTGTGACGGCAGACATCATTGCGGTCAAGGTAATAAACAAACGATGATATATGCTTATTCGGGTCATTGTCAGTTTTGTTTTATAATCTATGAAATCATTGTTTTACTCTTCAGAATTGAGTTCGGACAGTTCTCTATTGATACGGCTTATGAAGTCATTGACATCCTCCGCTTTGCCACCTTTGAAAAGAATGACAGCAGTGTCTCCTGAGCCATGTCCGACATGGACATACAGCAATGTGGAATCGCCCTCCTTAAAGAAACGGTCAAACCTGCCTTCTTCGTCTGTGTTGTCATATACAAGAGACTCTCGCGGAATTTGATTCAGCAATGCTACTATCTCTTCTCGGGGTTCGGCATTGGGATGTATCGCCAATACTCCTTTTCCAAGATTGTCAGGAAAGCCCATATCTCCGCCATTGAAATCCATGACTTCAAAGCGGTCGATATGTGATACTTTGTCGAACAATTCATCTAATGTAAGATTTTTGTCTGTCGCAAACGCAGCAAATATACCGGCCAACGTGACAACCAGCATGAAAATAACCTTCCTCATAACAAGAAATCTTTATCAATACCAGTTGGAATATGCTTTATATAGCGATCTCCGATGCGCCGGTTGACTTCGGGTATCTTCACGTCAGCACACAGGTCGTCGGCAGCTGATACAAGTACGGGCTCAATTTCGAGGTTTTCAAGATAATACGACGGTATGGCGGAGTAACCGAGTATAGCACCGATGATATTTCCGGCTATTGCCCCGGTCGAATCGCTGTCACCGTCATGGTTGACAGCGCAGACAATACAATCCTCGAAACTGTTGATATGTCGCATCACAGAGAACACTGCTATGGCTATGGCCTCGTCACCGACCCAACCTTCTCCTAATTCGCGTATTGCAGAGTCTTCCGGTATGGAATCCTGGCCAAGGGCCAAAGCTCGGTGGATGAGACGCGAAAACCGATCTAACTCCTCGTCGTGTCCATGGAAATACTTCGGCATCATTGTCAGGCCTCCGTCAACAATCCATGAGAACGTCATGCGGTCAACCGTCTCGTCGTGTATGCAGTTCTCCACGGTAGTCGCCAGAAGTGCCGAGGCGAAAGTGCTTGCGATATGCTTGTGGGTGATTTCCGCAGCCCATCCCGCAAGATGTGCCGTGTCATCGTATTTGTATAGATTGGAATGAGCGGCATTGAATATTCCGATCGGGGCGACACGCATCACCCCGCCGCACCCTTTTGAGTTGTTACGCACTTCCATTCCTTGAGCTATGTTATCCAAAGCCCCCATGCAGGTCATGCCCGGCGCGCGGCGGTTCCATAATGCCCGTATATGGCTCATCCAACTGTCAGCCTGTGGTTCGGGTATTCCGGTCTGGGTCTTATGCCAGTTGAGATAGCCTTTCTCAATATACGGTAGAATTTCCTCCAGCTTTCCCGCTTTCGTGTCGATGACGCCACTCATCAGCCCTTCGAGAGTGAAAAGTGTCATCTGAGTATCATCGGAGAATTGAGCCACACCGTCATGAAGAACATAACATGTGATTCCTTTCTTGCCAAACCGTTTTCGGATTGCCGCAAGATTCATAAACTCGACCTCATAGCCGAGAGCGTCCCCAACGGCACCCCCGACGAGAGAGCCTCGACATTTATCTTGTAACTGTTCTCTTGTCATTGTTGTAATTTTTTTATGATTTCAGCACAGCCTCGCTCAATAGTATCGAAGCTTGTGCGATACACGTATTCTGTCTGATAGTGAGGATCCGGGAGGTCTATGGACTCTCCAAAGCAGTAATCGTTGAATCGGACAATCCTGTCCCAATGGTCGTATTTCAGCAGACAGGTTACTTCATTGCGATGGTGTTCGGTCATTACGATTATCAAATCGGCTGAATTGAGTAGTTCCTCGTTCATAGGTATGGCTTTCCCACCCATTTGATAACCATGTTCATAGGCGATACGACACATCACATCCTCGCGGTCGAGCCCATCAGGCACTTTCGTTCCGCAGGAAGCGACTTCAATGCCGTCAATATCGTTGTTGGCAACCATCTTTTTCAACACAACCTCGGCAGCAGCCGAGCGGCTCGCATTGCCTGTGCAAACAAATACTATTTTCATATTCAAACGTCGAATAGTTCATCATCTTCATCGAGGCGTCGCACTTCATCAACGCCGTCAATGGTAGAGATATGGTTGATAATAGTCTTCAGTTCTGCATATGAATGGACACCGAAACGGATTTTGCAGACAACAATGTTGCGGTCGGTCCTGGTGTTGAACGATTCCATCGAGAGATGGAAAGTGTTGGTGATACAATCCACAAGGTCAACGAAGAGGTGACTGCGGTCAACTGCCTTTACCTTCAGAGTCAATGGATATAGAGTTTCGTCAGCCTTGTAGTCAACAGACACGACATCATCGCCATACGAGGATGCCATACTTATGGCATGGGGACAGTCGCGTTTATGTACCGTTATGAGTTCCGGGTCAAAATGATTCCGGATACCGATTACCTCCTCTCCGGGAATGGGATTACAGACAGAGCATCGACAATACGGTGCTTTCGGAATTGACTCCAGATAACGGCGGATTGCCTTACGCGCCTTGAAAGTGTGGGCGAAGTTCTGCCAGTCCTGTTCAGGATGTGAATCCTTTTCGGTGAATATTTCAACTACGTCACCACGTCTCAGCTCCGTGTTGACAGGCTCCAAACGGCTGTTGATACGTACGTATTTGGCATGGTCTCCCAAATCAGTATGTACCTCGTATGCGAAATCAATCGCAGTGGCGTTCTGAGGAAGGATGATTTTCTTGCCTGTAGGCGTGAAAACCTGTATGTCATCGTTATAAAAAGCGGTGATAATATCCTCCATGTAGCGGTCATCACGCATCGCTCCGCTGATAGTGTCATGCAGTACCTTACGGAACTTCTCAATCCACATCTGGATGTTGCTCTCGTTGCGTTCTGCGACACATCCTAACTGTGACTGACGAATCATAGCTTCGCTACTGATATGCACCTCCTGCCAGCGGCCGAAGTCAGGGAGTAGTTTGACATGGATGCTCTGATAGCCGTTCTCTTTGGGTGCGTCGATATAGTTGCTCATACTGCAATGCTTCTCCTTGAATCGGTCGGTTAGGATGCAGTAAATTTTCATCGCCATCTCCTTCTCGCTGAGTGCGGTCTGTGTCTCATCAAATACCACTTCTACAAAGTGACGGTATTTCAGATGGTTGAAATCATCGCCATATTTCTTCATCTTGCGCCACAGACTGAACGGACGGCGGTAATCGACATAGACACGGGCTTTAATCCCAGCAGCTGAGAGTGTCTCTTCAATCTGACTGCGGAAAGTTTCAAGATTCTCCTTGTTCGCCTCCACATGACGGGCGATGAGCGTTGAAATTTCCTCATATTCATCAGGGCAGCGGAACCGGAACGAGAGATTTTCCAACTCGGTCTTGATGTTGTATAGTCCGAGGCGGTTGGCAAGTGGAGCATAGAAATAGTCGGTCTCACCGGCTATTTTCATCTGCTTATCAGGCTTCATTGATGCGAGAGTGCGCATATTGTGCAGGCGGTCAGCGAGCTTTACGAGTATGGCACGGATGTCATACTGCATGGAGTTGAGCAACTGGCGGTAGTTGTCGAGTTGCTTAGACAGCTCATAGTCATGTGTGGGCTTCTTGGTCACCACGCGGACCAGGAACGCTACGTCGTCGCCGAAGCGATTGCGGATGTAGTCGATGGTGTAGTCGGTATCCTCTACCACATCATGCAGAAAACAGGCTATGACCGGATTCGCACCGAGCATGAGCTCCTCCGCCGCGATATTCGCCACCGCTATGGGATGTAATATATACGGTTCACCGGTTTTACGCTTCTGGGGAGCGTGTGCCTCCCGTGCCAGTTCAAATGCGGCACGGATTCGGAGCATATCCTCAGACGATACACGCTTTGCCATGACCTCGAAAACGCGGTCGGCTCGCTCCTGAATGATTCGGTTGTATTCGTTCTGCATGATAATGGTTGTCTTTAAGTTATCAAAGTTACTAAATTATACTGATGTATAGGAAAAATCCCATATAATCTTTCAGTTTACTTCCGAAAGATATTCCGGAAAAAGTCAATTATCTTCTCTCGGTTACGAAAGAGGATGTATGCGATGATAGCCGTCCATAATAGTCCCATCCCTGTTATCCCTCAATCATTTCAAACTCCACATATTCAGGGAACCATTTGTCGAGTTGGTCATCGGCTTTGGCCTCCATTTCAGGAGTGATATATTTCGACATCTTCTGAACGAGGACGGTGAGAGAGGCAACTTCGTCAAGCCAGCCGATAATCGGTATACGTTTGGAATCGAGAATGTCGATCGGGAGAATGAGGTAAGCCAATGAACCAAAGATTGCCCACTTGTCTTTTCGCGGAGTGTCTTTGCTCCGCATCACATACCACATTAGAAGAACGGGACGGGTTGCGGCGCGACCTGCCTTGCGGCTCCAGTTGCAGATGCTCTCCCAGAGAGCGTTGTAGTCAAGATTGAATATTGCCATGATGATTATATGTTAATTGTTCTTACATATATAGAGATACATGGATAGGTTAAATATATCAATGGTCTGTGCTTTTTTCTAAAATTGCAAATGGATGAGAATTGCCGAATAATTGTCATTGGCATTCTTTCTTGTAATCTCTTTTATTTGATCCAAGGAATCAAGGGTGTCTCCATCAATGAGGGCATCTTTAACGTCATTCCATCTCCCACAGCCATAAACACCGTCTGAACAGATGAATATCATATCGCCGATCTTCACCTCAATTCCTTTAATGTCCGGGATATAGCTGTTGCGACCAGTGAAGAAGGCTCGTGTGATTATTGGCCATCCCTCGGGAGTCAATGCTACATGGTCAGTTGACTGATAAATGATTTCATGATTACGTACAACATAGATTCTGCTGTCTCCACAATGAGCCAGCAACGCTTTGTTACCCTCAATAGCTGCCATTGCCATAGTCGTACCCATCTCAACTCGGGATTTGTTGTTATAGGCAATCATTGTCTCGTTGCAGGCATCAATGATTTTCTTCTCGCTGTCCTTGCGCTTGGGATTTTTTGTCCAGTAGTCACAGATATGCTCTGCTACGAGCTTACTGGCGACTTCTCCCAAATGGTGTCCACCCATGCCGTCGCAAAGTACGAATACCGACCGTTCTTGCTCCGGCATCTCTCTTACTGCTATATAATCCTCGTTCATACTACGTGGACCACATTCACTAAATAATCCGTGATATATTTTCATCTCAATAAGTTTCTTCATCGTCTTTTCTTAGTTGAGGTTTGCCTCTCAATATGCCGTTACGATCAAGTTGACCATACCAGTAGAAAACACTCATGCCGTCCGCATTACGGTCGGGATAGTGTTCCCGATAGTCGAGAGTGGCCCGAATATCAAGATAGTCGGTCTGACTCCAGCTGATTGTGCTGTCAAGTGTGCCATTTTTGATGATATGATTCATCGCCTCCAGGAAACACAGAAAGCTTTCTTGACTGAACATGCCGGCAGTCACTTTAAGGTCATAAGCGACATTCTTGCCTGAGAAGGTTCTTGCGAGAGCATATCTTATCGGCCAATCATTATTATCAATATTGATGAGCCTGTAGCCGTCATCACGAAAACCTTTCTTGGTAAGGAAGAGGTACCAGTTTAGTTTTGTGGGATTTCGTTTTACAATCTCCACATCCGGGTCATTTTCAAGCATGGTGCCTTGACTGCTTCCGGGCACAAGCTCCGGTTTCAGCATATCTCGGTTCTTCCTGAAAATGAATGTCTCAAACCTTGTCAAAGGTCGGTCAATCAACACTTGGTTCCGTTCTTCCATATCTCAGATAATTTTCAAGAAACTTTCTGCTCCGTTCATATTTAGCAAGCATTTCCATAAAGGAAAATAGTCCTTGGCTTGCGCCTTCCGGGATATATGTATAGCCATGATTAAATTCTTCCGGCAGCGAGACTTCCTCCGGGTCGATAACAACCATGTGGCAAGAGTCTGGTATGGCGGCGAGTAATGAAGCCGCAGGATATACGAGTATGGAAGAACCAACGACCACAAACCAGTCGGCTTCCTTCGTAGCTTTTATAGCTTCTCGCCATAGCCCGCTGTCTATATCCTCGTCAAAGTAAACGACGTATGGCCGCAGTTGCGAGCCGTCGGGTGCTTTGTCTCCTATATGAATGTCAGGATTGTCTCTGTCAATGGGGAAAGATAGAGATGGATTGGCAGAAGACGCATTTTTCAGTGCCTCGCCGTGAAGATAGATTACTTTTGTCGAGCCGGCACGTGTATGATAGTCATCACCGTTCTGGGTAATGACTGTCACATCAAAATCATTTTCAAGAGCGGCGATGATTCTGTGTCCCTTATTTGGCTCATGCTCCAGTATGGCCTGGCGCAACGGATTGAAGAAATCAAGCATTGCTTGACGCCGTTCCTTCACATCCCTGCGTTGCTGCCCATACCATGATTTGAGAGTCGCCACCTTCTCATAGTCAATATTGTTCCACACACCTCCTTCGCCTCGAAATGTGGGCAACCCGCTTTCCCGGCTCATTCCGGCTCCTGTGAAAAATACTATCTTCTTTTTCGTTACCATCTGTTTTCTACAATTATTTTGTATTCCTTGCGAATCCAGTCGAATATAAGTTGGAGTTCATACTTGTATGATTCAATTCTATCCAAGGAAGGATACAGACCGCCGAAAGAGCAAAGACCTTGCAGAAGGTCGGATGGCAGGAATATACCGGTCTCCTTGTAAGACCTCGTCAGCATGATCGCTCTCCCCAGGAACTCATGCCAGTTATGTCTGCGGCTTTTCCCCGGAGGCACAGCCCAATGCTCGGCATCCTGTTCGATACACCAAAGTTCACAGACTTCCTTGTCGAGCCGAGGCCAATCGACAATCAAGTCGTTCTTGTCTCTGATTTCAATGTTGAATCCCATAATCTAATCTTTTACGTTTACAAGTATGATTGCCTTTACTGCATTCCCAAGAGTGGAATCTTCAGAAAGACCCCATGTCACATCGCAGTTCTCAGGAAATCCCGAAATGAATTCGTTGAGATATTGCACCTCATAAACTGTCAGCGGACGCTCAGCCCCTGAAGAACGCATTACGTTAATCATGACAGATGTGGCACGATTGATTATCTCAACAGCCTCATCGGATGCGATGGCATTTTCGAGAGCATTTTTCACTCGGTCTTTCCATTCGGCGCGCCCTATGAATGAGTGTTTTTCTCCGTCGGTGTGCAGAAAATTCAGATAGTCATTATAGTCAAGTCCGATATATTGGGACTTGATATTCTCAAAGAACGCCGCGAAGTCAAACTGTTGGTGATGTTGTATGATATTTGTTGCCATAATGAAATGATTGGAAGTAGTCTGAACGACAGAATTGCCGTTCAGACTACGAAGTTAGTGATAGTGGTTGAGCATTAGATTAAGTTTCAATCTTTTTCACCGAAGAGAGGAGAATGTCATTTGTCATCGCCATCATCGAAGTAGTCGTCAGCCATCATTGAAGGAGCAATGTTGTTTGCGAGACGGTCAAACAAGCGCCCCCTTGCCTTATGTTCACGGGCAAACATGGCTGAAGTGCCCACCGCATCAGCTGAAAATGAGAGTGTGTTCGTGATGGATATTGTGGCTGCGACGGCCTCCACATCCTGATTGGCTCCTATGTAGGTGAAAATCCAGCCCTTGGATTTCATTGTCTCCACCAGTTTCTTGATTGCCGGGCCGTTATATTCCGTTGACGCATTTTCGTAGCCGTCGGTGATGATTGTGACGAGGACCGCGTCGTCATCGGCCACACTCTTGCGGAGGGCGTTGATTGCGTTCCCCATGGCATCATAGAGAGGTGTGCAACATGAGGGAACATACTGCTTGTCGGTCAGTTCCTCGACACGCTCCGCCTCCACTTTGTCGTAGATTGTCTTGACTTCATCCGAGTTGAACGACACCAGTGACACAAGGTGTTCCTGCTCGGGATGCTTCTTATGGGCAGCACGTATGGTCTGAACGGTTTCATTCACTCCGTCGATTGCCTGCTTCTCGATGCTGCTCATTGAGCCACTCTCATCAAGGATAATCAGATTGAATACTCTTTGTTTCATAACGTTGTATTTTTATTCGTTTATTTTTTCTCCTTTTGCATTTACCATGATACATTCGCCGGTTTCAGGGATCTGACACTGATAAACTCCCGGGGCTACCGATTCTATACTTGAGTACAGAGGTGGAGTGACAGGAATTCCGGCACGGTTAATAAGTCCGTAGTAGTTGTTGGCCGAATAGCTCATCATATTGTCAACCGCTTTCTTCTGGTTTCCCTCTTCGTCAAATTCATTGATATAGTATGCAAGATGGTACACTTCATCGAACACGAAATCGTCAAGGATAGCCCCATCGTAATCATGTCGGCTCTGAGAGTTGTCAGCTTTCACAACTGTGATACCGTTGTCGGAATGAATAAATACATTCTTATACTCCATAGGGATTACAAAGTGTCCGTTTGTACCGATGACACCCCAGTTGTCATTATCCATGGCGTACCACATATTCTTAGCTCCGATATGAATATCTTCATGTTCCGGTTGGAATGCCCATTTGCCATTTCGGTCAAGAAGCCCATACTTTCCGTTCACCGGAATAGCGGCATAATTTCCATGATAGACGTAGCGGTCATATCCGCGTTCCCTTGCAAACTTACGGTTATGTATCGGCTTACCCGAATGATCTATGAAGTATACGGAATCACCCTCGCAGACTCCGGCAACACCGTCCGTGAACGACCACGCCGCGTCATACTTGAAGGGAATGACAGTCTCTGCCGTATAACGGTTGACAAATCCGCGTTTGCCGTCTTTGGCGACAATAATCAGGCTGTCACCGTCTTCAGACACAGCAATCCAGTCAATGCCTTTGATTATCTTAGCTTTGGTTCGGGAGTCATAGATATATGACTTACCCTCGTTGTAGCCGTTGTTACGGTATTTGAAATTGGGACTGAGGTTTGAATCATAGCGTTCTTCCCATGATAATCGGTTATAGCTACGTCTGATGACCTCATCATAGAAGGCGTAACCTATCATACAAGTAAAGGCAACGATGCACACAGTTATTACAGCCCATATGACACGCCAGAACGGAGTTTTGTACTTAGGGTTAAGACAACGCCCAACCCAACAGATTGCCTGCCAAACACCTTGCCAAAGGTTTGCAAGCCATTGCTTGAAAGTGATTATTTTTTGTGACATGATATCGTTGGTTTTGTATCTTTATAGATAGAGAGTGCTCTGCTTTTCCTTTCTATCCCGGCAATAAACATTTTTGTTGTCTATTTGTCAAAACTAGCGGATGGGCAATGAAATGTGTCACTGCCCATCCGCGATATGGGTTTAATAATCAGATTGCGAATTTATATATTCAGTTCGCTATGTGTAGGATGTATATTCCTTTATGGTTGAGCGTTATGTCTTGATTATGAATTGTCGTAATCAGGACTCCGTTTGTATCGTAAATCCGACCAATTTACGTTTTGCGGTAAACGTCCCATAAAAAATTAGAGTGCCCGAAACTTCGGACACTTAAGAAAATCATGCGCTTTATGTGACGTTTACCATTGTGTGCCCTACCTATCACTGAAACTATGTTCTGATTGATACTTTAATTGCATTATAGCTCTCCAGTGTTTCAATCGAGCTTGTAATGCCATTGCTGACAAATACAGCATTTACTACGGTACTCTCTTGAAGCCCCGGAAGAGAAATTTTAGTCCCGTCAGCTTCAATAGGCTGGTCGTTACCGTTTATCTGAACTGAGTGTACTGAATGTTCCTCATCAGGTATTATGTTGTAAGTTATCTCATTTAGCTCTGTCGTATCAAGATTGAAGGATTTATTGGGAAGAATAACGGAGTGCCAATAATGCTCTTTCCTATTTTATCAAATAAGCCCATGATAACTAAGGATTATTTTCGTTTTGATTTATTGTAACCTATTAAAGCCATTATGGAATCAATCTCCGCAGCATCCTCCGAGGATAGAGTTTCCGTCCCCTTTAATCGTTTAATCTCTTTTCTTAAAAATACTTCTACTTCCACCCTCATTATTGCACAGTGAGTATGATCTCTTTTAAGCAAGTTCCCTCTGTAGGTATAATTACACGCAATACAAGTAGGGCATGATGAAACATAAGGACAACCATAACATTCCGTTTCAAAAATATCTTGATTCCCTTCTAAAACACATGTGTTTAAAATTTCTAATTTTTGCTTGCTTAAAACCAAAGGCGATAAGATATGGCAGTTGTATGACTTCCCATCAGTATCAAAAATTAATGAACCATTCCCAACTCCACAAATTTGTATTTCCTTTGGCGGATTTTTTAAATTCTCAGCATATTCATTGAGGTCATGTTGGAATTGGGTAATCAGAGGCATATGGGGGTTGGATTCATAGAAAGAGAGCAACTCATGTAACTGCTGTTTATAAAGCGAAATACTTTCCTCCGACCATTCATCTTCTTCAAAGGCTACATTTGGATGAACAAGAGCCTTTTTCTTCAAAAGATATTTAATGCCTTCCGCCATATATCCAACAGACTCTTGATTGATAGTCATTTGAATTGGCTGATTCGGCCAAGTCTTAACAAAATAATCAAGATCTATTGGAGCTGTAGTCCTATTAATCTTTTGTGCATAGGGGATCCCATCATAGCTCAATCCAAGAGTAAGTATCTTACGATGGGCGAACAACCATTCCTTCAATTCTTTTGTGAGGAGTGTCCCATTCGTACTCCCAAAAAATCTGTAAGGTCGTTGCCATTCTTTTTTCTGAATCCATTCAACCAAAGGAATAATGACATTAGATGCAAGAAGTGTTTCTCCTCCCATGAACTTTATATCCAACAGACCACCTGCATCTAATAAAAATGGCTCTAGAATAGACTGAGCCATCTCTAATGTCATATCTTTTTCCCGCTTTGTATGAATATAGCAATATTTACAATCCAGATTACAACGATAAGTCATCAATAACCCGATTGAACGATCACTAATCTCTTTTCGAGAGGGTGTATCCATCTTATTTTGCGCTCCCCATACAATAGTCGCAATCTGTAGCCCCTTGACATCCATGTCTTGTTGGGCACCATTTATGTCCAAATGGTATTTGACTTACAGATTTCGGTCTCTCAATACCTTCGGCGCGTTTATGAAGCTCTTCAGCCTCGTTCTCCATCGTTTCTTCTGAAGTCCATTCAGAAGATTCATATTGAGACTGTGAAACAGACTGACAAGTCTCTTGCTCATCAAAATCCGCATCTCTCCATAGGAAGTCGTCATCCTCTATGTTTTCTTCGAATGTGGGTTCTTCAGATTCGTCCCATTCGTCAAATTCTTCTTCCATAATCGTTGGAATTTAGTGAGTTAGATATGATAAGGTTTCTTGAATATTGCCCATGATTTCCTTATAGAGGGATTCGGTATCTTCTCCTTTAGAATAGCGCTCCATAAATGCGCTTAGAGACCGGCCTAAAGAATCAGTAAAAGTTTTGAGCCCTTTGGTTACAGAATAGGAAACCAGGATTTGGATTTTTTCTTCTCTTGAAGTGCCTGCTGGAACATCCAACTTTCTAGATGAAAGGAGCTGCCCAATCATACCATCTGGAAGTATGACTTCTTTAGAGGTCGGTTGTGGAGTTAACACAATATCATTGCTTGATTCGGTTTCGACCAGATTGTAGAGTGCGGCCGAATCAACAGCCTTGTCTGCGAAATATTGAAGCGTTTCTGTATATGTTCGTAATTCAATATTTTTGAGGAGATTTGAAAACGAATTTGCATCGTGCAAGGGGGTCTCGAATTGCTTAAACAAACTTTCGATAGCCATAAGGTTATAACCTTGAGTGAGGTTTTCTCTCGGTGGACAAGATGAGCTTGAAGGTGTTGTCATCATCGGTTTGGAGAATGTCGCCTTATGAGCGGATGCTGACTTGCGAGAGTCAACACCCGCTTTCGATTTGGGTTTAGAAATAATTTCCTTAAATCCAAATCCAGCGGCAAAACCCAGAGCGACGCTTATGATTATCTGGATCATATCGTTCATTTCATTAGATTCTTGATTTCAGATAGGAGCGCCTTATATACGCCTTCCTCTTTCTTCAAATTGGTTAGGTGCTCTTCTTCTGCCTTTTTCTCTCTCTCGCGTTCTGCAGGAGTTGCAGACAAGGCATTTAAAAGTTCCGACCTTAGCGATGATAAAGTCGGCAACATTGTAGAAGGAGTCCCAAGCGAATTAGCTCTCTCCTGATAAGGAGCAAGTAGCTCAGAGATATATTCATCATTGAAATCATCCTCAAATTTTTTCTTTAGGATAGCCCAATGATTGAGATTCCCGTCGGGAAGTTCTGTTATTGAATGAGAACTTATCAGGACGTTTAACTCATCAATTGTTGAGTTCATTGTCGTAGTAAGACTATTTACAAAATAGTCACCTTGACTTTTGGTAATATGGCTACTTACTAAAGAAAGACGCAGCTTGTTGACATAGGCGATAGATCTCGTCCTAAGGGAGCTTTTTAATGCATCTAATGCATTCCTGATATCATTTTCATAATCCGAAACGAGCAGATTATATTGTCCGAGATTGTGTTTTGTCACCCCGGAAGAAAAGAACGACGGATCGGGATAATTTGACTCGTTAAACTGGTCCTTAGCCTTTGAAGACCTTGTATTGCAAAGAGTCCTAAAGGAAGAAGAGACCTCTGAGGATAATTCCGAAGATAAATTGTTTACCAGGATATTAGCTTTTATACCGTCAAAGAAGGCAGCAACAGCATCCTTCTCTCTTTCTGCGGATTCGACCTTTTCTGATAGAGTTTTAATCTTGCTTTCCGACGTGGATATTTCTTCTTGAATTGTACGTATAACTGCTTCGAGTTTCCCTTTTAATGTGATAAGAGGAGCTTCCATTAGGTAGCTCGCACTAGATTTTGAAATTCTATCGATATGCGAGACGACCTCTTCGATATTGCTTATCTCTATAAGCTTTTTATCGATTGTTTCTCCATCGTCTAAGGATGTCAACTCCTCGTATTCCTCCTCAAATTTAGATTTATTGGATTTGAAGAAAGGAGATTGATTTTTTGATGGAATTTGGCCACATAAAGCCATCAGCGAACTTGTCATCAAAGACGCTGATTTCGACATTATGGTAGCCACATTAGAGTTTTGCGGTATCTTTTTTAGATATTCGTCTCTTCTTTCGATGAAATAATCCAGTTGGTCGTCCCATTCAGATAGAGGTAAATGAAGCAGGTCAACTTTGTTGTATACATCGATTAACTCTGAAATGCCAGCATATTCAATTTGACTGCTCAGTAGAGAGGCATCAACTTGATCATATCCATTATGCGAATGCACGAAAATCAGCACATTGCAATTGGCTAAGCATTTCTTAGTTGTATCTCCACGAGAAGATATTGGGTCGTTGAATCCAGGAGTGTCAATAATGGTGATTCCCTTTAGGGCATCAGCATTGAGTGAAATCCTAACACATTTTGCCAAGCCACTTAATTTCCCAGAAGTCGAAACAAATTCGGTAAGCTCAGAAATGGGCACCGTTATTTTACCTTTGGTCATCAACTGCTCGTAATTGTTGGGAAGAGATTCAAGAACTCCTTTTGCACTTTCTATTAACTGAGTTTCAGATTCATCAGAAGCCACCCGCGAAGCCAAGACTCTAAGTGCGTCAATGTCTTCCTTTGTCAAAAGTTCAACCTCAGCTGCATTCTCTTCCCCATATGTGATTTCGGTCAGAGTAACAGTAATGGGCTCACTTCCAGAAGGAAGGATATTATCGTTAAAGACGAAGGCGTTGACTAGCGAAGATTTCCCCGCCTTCATCTTTCCTACGATGCCAATTCTCAAATTGGATTCATCGAAGTTCTGGAGAAAATCGGTTTTCTCCGCATCGGAGAGTCGGTCGTGCTCAGTTAACTTGAGCAAGGCAGAATCCACGATGCATCTTATTTTCGCTTTCTCTATCATTAGTCCTCAAATATAGATTTTATCTCCTTGATTTCGGCAAGTACTTCAGAAGCACGGTTGATTTTACTTTGTAATTCACCCATCTGACCTATTTTCTGACCATATTCAACTAGTTTCTGAAAGTCAATCCTGTCGTATGCTTCTCCCATCCTTTGCAATGCACTTACGACTCCGTTAAAGTCGCTTGCCATTGCGCCAGAAGCTCCACCGCAGAACGTTGCACCGCTACAACGATTGTTGAACGTGTCTGCCATGTTATTTAGCCTGCTGACACAGCTATTGCAGGCGGAGCCATATTGATTCTGCGAATTCTTGTATGTATCGGCAATTTGGTCTGTTGCGTGATCCAACTCATTGTGTGCTTCTGTGAGCGCTTTCTGGAATCCTAATACTACTTCCTCGAACTTGAGTACAAGGGCATATATATGAGCATAGGGATTATATACCTCATATTCCTTAATCACTTCATTGAGTTTGGATGTAACCAGCTTTTTGAAGCTGGCTTGCATCTCTTTATCTCTTCCTAAGAGGAAATAGGCTTTGACATCTACATTTTCCTTACGGAAAATATCACAGACTACCTTTTTAGAGCCATCAAGAGATTCTACATCGTCTGCAAAGGAGAGAACGACATATATGGGCTTGTCAGCTAAATTCTTTTTAATGAAATTCAGATCCTCTTTCGTGACGGATTCTGTCAAGTTAATAAACCAAAATATAGCATCACATGAGGAAACGGCTTTCATTGTAGGCTCAGAGTGCTCATTCGTTGAAGAAAGACCCGGAGTGTCAATGAACGTCAAGTTCGAGAGAACTTTATTTTGACTCTCTTTTACAAGATAATCAAAAATGCGAGCAAACGGGAAGTTGCGAATGCCTTTTGCGTAGTCGAAGAGTTCTCCGTCCTTGAGACTGATGACTTGAGATTTACCCCCTTTGTCAACCACAGTCAGTTTATCGGTGTTGTTACCGTAAACCAAATATGTTGCGAGAGCAGTATTCTCTCTATTTCGCGTAGCGAAATTTTCATCAAAAATGAGGTTTAGAGCAGTGGTTTTGCCTGAGTTAAAATGGCCCATGAGACCAAGAGTGAGTTTGTCCCTCAACCAAGGCTTATCCATTTGAACCTTCATGCGTTCAATTGTAGCATCGATGTTTTGCGCCACGAAAGATCCAAGGTCGAAATCGTCATTGAGGATATCTAGTTTATAGACTTCTTCAATCATTCGGGTAATCTTCCACTTAAGAGCATCACAATACTGTTCGTTATTCTGGATGTCCTCACCTTTCTCTTTCACAACGCCGTTGAGAAGAGCGGTCAACTGCTCATAAAAAGCAAGTTGCTTCTGAAGTTTGAGTAGTTCTCTTTCGTTCATTGCCTGAGTTGTTTTTGTATGTTATTTATCTCTCTTAAACGAAGTATTGTAGCCTTATGCAAGTCTCCTTCGGTATTACCATTAAGCATACGAATATGGTCAATAAGTTCACTTGATTCTTCTGAATTAGGATAGGCAAGCCTAAGATTACCGGCCAATGTTAATTCTATATCAAGGGCATCCTTTAGGCTTATGATTGCTTTTGACAATGCAGAATTAGTTATCGTCTGGTAAAAAGAGGTTAAATATGGAAGCATAAACGGAATATCTCGATAGGCACTAATTAGCGTGGGCAGCATAGGCTTTGTCCCGTATTCCATAAGATGATAGCCATCAGAGTACATCGCCGCCACAATTGAAAAGACTTCAGACACCACTTGAGTAAAACGTTTTCGGACGGCAACGTTTATCTCGAATGGAGTATCAAGCATTGAAAGGAGGTATTCCTTTTCATTGTTGCTTAATTTCCCAGACTTTTCAGACAACAATGATATTATTTTTTCATTTTTCTTAATTGCTTCACTACTGGGAGGAAGATCAACCTTTTTTAACGTATTGGCTAATTTGCGATTTTCGGATGCCAAAAGACGGTTATATAACCCTGTTAAATCTAACCACCCAAAATCAAAACCTACTGGGTATGTTAGGCTTTCACCTAATCCCCAGGACCAGATTTTAAAGCGAACGACGTTCCCATTGTGTTGGAATTCGGGGACAAACACCATGACAGGTTGGCCCTTCATGCCTTTAAATAAGTAATTTATAGAAGCATCATTGACTGGAATATCTTCACGCCATGCTCCTATCTCAGATACAACTGCGTGTTCACCGTTGGAAGAATAGTTGTTAACCAAGAACATGGACAACTCACAATTTATAGAAGCAGCCTCCGGGTGAGCGTTATCTTTCAAGGCGGAGATGAAACGAAGAGGCACTATTTCCATTTTGTTCGGGGAAATAATGGTCTTCAGTTTGCATCCCTCCAACATCTGAGAAGTTTCCTGATAAATTGGTTCGATAGCTAACGGAGAGTCAAAAGGATTTCTAAGCGGCCAGCAGTCTCTTAAGAATGTACGCATATTTGCATCGGTGCATGCCCGGAAATATAGACTTTCAGCATCTTTTCTGCGGGCCTCATTCTGTATGCGCATTTCGGAGATACGCCTTTGATGTTCGGCCTCAGAAATCTTAAGTTTTTGCTCAAGATTTCTTTCCTCCTTCCGTATATCTCGTTCCTCTTTTCGGGACATTATTCGACGCCCTATCTTTGTCTCATTCTCAAAATAATCCTGAGCAATAGGGCCGGCAACTCGGCCTATCATACCTCCGAGGAGTAAACTTACTATCGCGCCCATAATACAATCAATCAAATGTTATCATAAAGTTATCCGAGTCAGCCCAAGCATCTGCAAATTGATCGAGGTCATAGGGCACTCCTAATTCTCCAGTCCCAGGGTCAATCAAATTAACCCAGCCAGACGAAAAATCATCGTTAAACTCGATACCTCCTACAATTAGAGCATGGTCAGCTCGGGGGCCGCTGATTAAATCCTCGAATATTTCATCAGGGCCGGGATTCCATAATTCGCCAGAATCAACTCCAACTATTACAGGATGGCCTTTTGAAAGCTCGCTGACTAGATTATATGGAGATCCGTGAAGTTGTTGATGAACAGAAAGTCCATGAAGTTCTAGTAAACTCCCCACTTTATCGGATGGCGTCCCAAGTTCAGGTGTGTACCATCCGTTTTCAATCGCTTCATCACGCAAAACGGCTTCGTCAACCTCGATTCCTATTGAATTTAGAACGATTTCTTGTGATTTAATTGCACAGGAATCCGCATAACCTTGATGTATAGCTTCAGAAACCTCATTTAAGGTCGGAAGGCCAAAGAATTTATTTGCATTCTGAGTATTCATAACTAAAAATTTAGATTGTCAATATCTTCAAGATCGTCGTTGATTGACGAATCTAAATCTATAGAGTCCTCTGATGGATCATTTCTATCAACAATAGAAAATCTTTCTGGATTATTGAATTCGTCCAGCTCGGAGGATGGTTCTTCTGAATCTTCCCACATTGACGTTTCAATGCAAGCGACCAAATTTTCTGTTTCTTCACCCCAAGACATATTCTCGGAATCAGAAAGAGATTCAAATGCAGGATTATTTATTGGCAAATCAAATTCCTGTAATGTGGGAACTGTGGCTAATGGACAATCTGCTGGTAATGAACGAGCATCATAAATGAGATGGGATAGATAAGCATCAGTTTGAATGATCGATGAAATGTTAGCTTCCTCAAAGAAGTCAAGGTTGCCTTCCATATAGGCGCCAAGCATTTCTTCAGAGACGGGGAGGTCTTCGATGCGGTCTAATTTACTTAGTAGTTCTTCATTAATCATATCAGACCCTCCTTTCTGAGAATGTTACAGAATTGTTCCTTGGCTCTCTTGTGGGTGTTGTAGTAGTTGGCCATAGTCAAGCCGAGGAGGGCTGCTGTCTCTTCGTTGGTTTTTTCATCGACATAGCGGTACTCAATGAGCTTGCGATAGCGTTCATTAGGCATTGAAATGAGTATTTTATTCAAATCGTGCATGTCGAGATTTCTTGTTTCTGACACTAATGAGTTGTCATCTGGCAGTTTTCTATCACCACCGATTTCATTTGAGTCTGTTGTCTCAATTTTGCGGGTGTAAAGTTGGTGACAATAGTTTTCGCTAACAATCTTCAGCCACATGGTTAGAGTGCATCGAAATCCGAAACCGGCGAGTTTTGAAACATGAGTATCCTTGTGGGGATACATGATATAGACGTAGATTTCGTTGATGAACTCAAAACAGTTGCCGCAATCGGTATAGTATTTGTCGAAAACCGATTTGAACAAGGGATAGCATTTCCCGTATAGGAACTCTTTCGTGATGACAGTGTCCCTATTTAGAATGGCCTTGACTATCTCTTGGTCGGTATATGTCACGATGTCTGGCATTACTATTTTCCGTTTGCAGTACAAGGCATCTCTGAATAAGAGATACGGATACGCCATAACTACTTGCAGTTAAACAAATTGATTAGGATGTCATTTGAAATTTGCTAAACATCAACGGCTTCAGAAGGCTACAAAACCGCGTGTCCGGTCGAAAAAATCTTAAAAATTCCTTTGTCATGTCGCGAATTATGCTTAATTTTGCGACATTAAGGTATCTCTTATTCAGAGATTGGGATTTTTTTCAAACAAATCAGCCCCAATCTCCCGAATAGGGAAATCAGGGCTGTAATTAAAGACTTTTAAGGATTAGGGCGTTAGCCTTATCGACTACGGAGGTTTCCAGCGAGGCAAGATAGATTTGGGTGGTCGCTTCGGAATCGTGTCCCATACCTTCGCTGATTACACTGAGGGGTATACCTTTTGCTTTGGCGGCCGAGGCCCAGCTGTGACGGGCGCAGTACATTGTTAGGGGAGAGAGTACACCGACTTTCTCTGCGACCTTCTTCAAGTGGTGGTTGATACTCTCGTTGACATTTCGGACACGACGTCGCTGATTGCCCTCTTCCTTGGTAATGATAGGCAGCAGATATTGTGTGGGGTTCTCCTGGTATTTATCGAGAATCATCTGCATCTCCTTAGTCCATTCTATTGTGAGTTGCTGACCGGTCTTGCGGCGGCGGTATGTCACGCGACCATTTTCGAGGTCAGTTTTTCGGAGATATGCCATGTCGATAAAGCTCATGCCACGAAGATAGAAGCTCATCATAAACATATCACGGGCGAAGTCTGTCTTGGGACTGAGCGACAAATCCAAATTCTTGATTTTTTTGATGGTGGGAAGATTCAGTGCTCTCTTTATCGTTTTCTCCGCTCCGGTAAAGACCTTTCGGAAAGGATTCCGGTTCTCGATAACCTCGTTATCCACTGCATTGTTGTAAACGGCGCGGAGGATACGCATATAGAAGGAAATGGTATTAAGCGTGTTGCCTTTGTTTTTGAGATGTGATTCATATGTCAGCATCGTATCGGAGATAATGGCATCGAGCATTATGTCCTCATTGTTACGGAACTTCTTGAAACTGTTTAATGCCGCCTTGTAGGTTTCTGCCGTTCGGAGTTGATTGCGCTGCTTCAATGTGACAATCATTGACTGCATGAAGTTGAAGAGAGAATACTCGTTGGAATATCTTGCAAACTCGTCTATCACATCGTCGGCTGTGTAGGTCAGGCCGTTGGCATCAAGCTTGCGGTCAATTTTCATCAGTCGCTCAACATCCCAACGGATGCGCTCGCGTATTGAGAGAATGAATGATTTGCGCTCGCTCTTCTGCGTGGTCATGACCATTGAGCGGGATTCATCCCACTCCGATGGATATACTTTGTAGTCTGAAAGGAGTTGTCGCACCTTCCTTTCGTGGATAATCTGATAGTAGATTGTTCCCTCGTGGTCAGCGACAGTTGAGGGACGGAACTTTACTTTTATCGAAGCCATTTGTTTTGGGCGTTTTGATTTGTCTATAAGATACAGCGAAGGGATACACTCCGAAAAGCGCATCCCTCCGGCAGCATCATAATGTGTTGATTTTACGGAATATATAAGGCTGCGAACTCTTGACAGCGACGTTTATATAGACCTTTATGGAATTTGCCCTTATATTTGCAGTGGGCAGTGTATGACTTGAAAATATTACGGTCTCCGGCTTTCAGTTTGCGATAGACCGAGCTTTTCATTACAGCCCCCGGGCCGATATTGTATGATAACACGCCTAAAAGCAGAGCATCCATTGGCTTAAACTCATTGAAGAGAGCGATGAACTTGTTGAGGTCTTTGCGAAGGAGCGCATCAGCCTCTCTTTCACTCATCTTATAGCCACGAAAGTATTTTTCTCCGGGGAGTTTTCTGTGACCGTATCCGAGGTATGGCCAATGCTTTCGGGAGTCATGCAAAGTCTCATGGTACTTTATGATTAGTACAGCCCGCTCATAAGGAGGCAGCTCCATTATCGACCGCTTTGCGGCAAAGGCTGGTGTAGTGACCGCAAGGGTCACTAACGTCATGAGAAATATCAGGATTCTTTTCATAAGCCGATAGGTGTTATGGTTCCGGGATTGACGGGGCTAATAATGCCGGGTGTTGTGTCGCCGACATCATCACTGTCCTTACTATTGAACTCAAAAGTCTGCTGCCACGGGGTTGAGTTGAAGTTATCCTGAATGACCACGAGGAACTTGTGTGCCTCGGATGAGTTGGCAGTGTAGTTGAGGCGGAAAGTCTTGCTTTCAAGAAGCACGCGGTCGTTGTTGACCAGCACGGGGCCGTCAACAAGTTTGAGGGTGCCTTCGCCGTCATACTGGAAGTAACGGATGGTGTAGAGGGTGTTGGCATAGTTGCCTTCGGGCTTGATCTCGAAGCGAAGTTCGACGGTTTCGCCCTTGGTGATTTTGTCGCCGTATGGCATGACTTCCACCGTGAACGGATAGGACTGCTGCACGTCGAGGTCGTCGGAACATGAGGTCAGGGATATAACGATTGCGAAGAGTGCAATCCAGAACCCGAAGAAACGGGCGGGAGTGAGGCGGGTTTCGCCGATTTTGTTGATGATTGTTTTCACGATTTTCAGAGTTTGAGTTTTGTTGATTTTTTCGGATAGAGCGACATGAGGTAGTCGTTCAGATCCTTGTGATTGGGATAAAGTGCAGACTTGTCCATGACCTTGTCGCCGAACTCCCTGCGGAGTCTGGCGAGTGCCGCGCGACCGGCGGTGTCATTGTCAAGATAGCACTGGATAACAGTATAGTCACCGAGGGCTGGGATTGCCTTTTGGAGATTGGAAACAGAGTTAAGCACGATAGTGTCGAGGCCATCGTTATAGCCGAGGCGTTCCGCCGAAAGGAAGTCGATGAAGCCTTCAAACACGTTACAACGGGCATTGCCGTTGGCAATCAGAGTGATGTGCTTGGGCGGGTAAGAACCCTTAAAAATTGGATTCCTCAACTCTAATCCATTGGCGTTATTGGGGAAGCCGACGGCATAATATCGCTTGCCATAAAGCTCATAGTCAACCTGCACACAGTAGCGTTGGGCTATCTCTTTCGGTATGCCTCGGTCGGCAAGATAGCGCAGCAAAACAGGCGACTCCAGACGCGACACTTCGATGTTCTCAAAGGTGGACTCTTCGACAAACGGTGTTGGCTTATAGGGCTTAGCGACCGGGAGGCGCATCTTCTCCGCGATGTAATCGGCTTGCCTCAAAAAGTCCGTTTCACCGGACATTTCTCCGGCAAGCGAGAAGATGTCACCACCCGCGCCCGTTCCGAAGTCAAACCACAGATTTCTCCGTGGATTGACATGGAACGATGGCTTTCTCTCACTGCGATACGGGGAGTAAAACCAGAGACCTTTCCTGTCGCGTCCGGTGGGCTGATACCCCAACTGATTGAGAAACTCGACAAGCGAGATTTTCCGGATTTCGTCGATGTTCATAGGCGCATCTTCCGTTTTGGTTTGTCAGGCTCCTGTTCCTGTTTGGGCGGCTCTACCTTCTGCTCGTTCCCTTTGGACTTCTCCAAAGCTGACATCTGTCCTGCGATATAGTGATTCAACTCCGACATATTGCATGAACCTGTCAGTTCATAAGCGAGGTCGTAGATTCCGCCGTATGCGCCGGACTTTGTATCACGCCAAAGGTTTGTCTCGGTGTTGATTACCATTGTCGGTTCGGGGTTGGCATCATATGGAGCATTGTATATGCGGAGATTGCCGTCAGCCGCTACCGGATGTTCCTGGCCTAACGCTTTCATAAAGTCAGTGAGTTTCACTTTCTTTATGTCGAGGTTGATAACCGTTGGCTCCTGAAGCTGTCGAGCCATTGCTGAAAGTCCGTTGCCCTGCTCATACTCGTTCATGTATTTGAGAATGAAATCGCGTGGATCTGTGTAGAGGTTGGGACTCATCTTCAGGGCGGCAAGGTCAATGATGTCGCCGCTCCGGTCAGTGGCATGGTCATACCATCGGTTTGCCTTGGTATCTATCACTAACATCGGCTCCAGGTCGTCGCGCTGCGGGGCATAATAGAGTTTCATGTCCCCGAAAGCCTTGACAGGCTTTTCGCCGAGAGCCGCCATGAACTCCGTCAGCGGGATATTCCTGATGTCATTTTTCGTGTATCTCATAGGCTAAAACTGGTATTTGAGATGTAAGCCATAGGCGAATAGGAAATGCCCAGTGTCATTGCCGAATACAAACCGTTCTTTGATGTGCGCACCGAGTACCACATGGTCAGAGAGATAGAAATCGGCTGACAGCGTTACTGCGCCGCCATAGATGAAGGTATCATCTGCTCCGATTGTAGCACCGTCTTTCAGTACATGTTTGCCCCAGTTGACCGTCTCATATCCAGCGAGTGCGGACACTCCACCGTAGAGGTGGAAAGTCTGCGAGTAGTCGCTGACAATGTGGAGATTGTAGCCGACTTCGCCGGTGAACTGAGCAATGGGAATGCGACCTTTCTCACCGTATGGCTTATAGGTCTGGAGATATTCGCCACCGAAAGACCAAGTGTTGGCGTTATCGCCCTTGATGACGGAGTAGAACAAACCAAAATTATAGCCACAGTTACGGGAGTTTCCGGCAAAGAAACCGTTTACCATATCGGCACGGACTTCAACCGCTGACATTCCGGGGAGGCATCGCTGGGCCATTGCCCGCCCTCCGAAGAGGGTGAGCATGGCAGCGATTATCATTATCGCTTTTTTCATAGTTTACGTTTTACTGGATTGATAACTTGTCAATTACATTGGCTCTCACGATGTCCTCGTTGTCTACCACAAAGGATTGATGGCGACCGCCTTCCTTCTCGGCGACCTCAATAACGAGCTGCTTGTCGTCGGGGATTGTGAATTTCTCCAGAGCGAAGACCGTACGCTCCGACTGCTTGCCGTGTACCACTGTCACATAATTCTGGGCGCGGAGCGGTTCGAGTACCTGCTCCTGCATGGCGGTACGCTTGATAACTTTCTTATCCACAATCTTGAAACTGACATAATCTATGTCGAAAGCGATATTGCTTGTATTCTTCAGTTCGGTGTGGAAATAGAGAAGCCCATTGTTGGTATAGATGGATTTCAGGAGGAACTGCACCCCGAAACGCTTTGAGCCGATATGCTTTATCTCGCGCTTGTTCTGCTTGTAGATGGACTTCATAATCAGCTTTACAAGCATAGGGGACTCGCTACCCAACTTTTCGAGGTACACCTCCTGAGCGTTGTTAGGACGGTTCACAGCCTCGCCGTCATGGAGGAAGTCAGTCATCTCAATACTCAGAAGCAGAGGCTCTTTCGCAAATTTGACGTTGAAGGTGTAGTAGCTCCCATCATCAGTGATAACCGAGAGGTTGGTTTCCTGCTTGAACGACTTGAAGGCAGACTTGACACGAAGCACATTCTTCGCACCGTCGGCGAGACCGGCCACAAGGTTCTCGTTGCCGAGGTCGACATATGTGATTTCAGCCGGGAAGATGATGTGGGTGGTCTTGTTGTAGCAGACCTCCAGCGCATGAGGCGGAATCATGCGGTCGAAGCCCATTTTTCGGGTCAAGCCGTCGAACTTGTCGCCGTCGGTGTAGTTGCCGCCATAGACATTAAGGTCATGTTCTGCGACCTTTTCAGACGACATGTTATTATCGGTGTTATCGGAATTTTTGGCGTTGGCAGCCGTGGCCACTCCGAAGAGTGCCACTGCCGCGACAAAGAATTTTGTGATTGTTTTCATTCGTTGTTGTTGGGATTGGTTGATGATTACTGCTCATTCTGACGGAGCATGATTTTGTAGCCGGATTTCAGATGGACTTTTACCGTGCGCAGTTTCTTGTTGAGATACTGGCTGACACCGTTGATAAGACCTTTGCCGACATCGGAGGCGAGTTGTGCACCGGCGTTGGTGGTAAGATTGATGAAACTTCCCATCGTACTGCCCATATTGGCGCCGATTTCGTGCAGGGCATCACTCTCCATCGAGTTGGGAATGTTGATACCCTCCTGACCGTCGGAGTCATAGACTGAGAGGTCAACCTCCATGATGCAGCCGAGAGCCTCGATAGACTCGATCTTGATTTCAAGACGTTCTCCCTGCAACCGCGCAGCTCCCATCACCGTGGTGTTCTTCGGCAACAGAGAGTTGCCAATCCACATAGGTTCGAGCGTGCGGAGCCTGACGCTCTGCCCGTCGGTAATCGACTGGTCGGAAGCGACACAGGCTGAAATGGTGTTCTTGAAATTCGTGTGCTTGGTGCCGACGGCGGTAGAGAAAGAGCGGGTGTTATCGGTCGAGGCATTGAGGGAAGACACTACATTGCGGTTTACCTGATTGACGGGCATAACCTTACGGTCTTTCTCCGGCTCATCGACAATCACAGCCTGTTGACTGCCATTGCCGGTGCCGAGATACTGCGCTGCCAATTTGTATGACTGCTCCATCAGTTCCATCTCGTTGGGCTGCTGACTCTGTTGCTGCGCCATAGTGTTCTGGGCCTCCAACTCATCAATCTTTGCCTGCAACTCCGCCACCTGAGCGGCGGAATTATCCTCCGGGATATAAAAATCCTGTAGTGAAGCCTGAACTTGCTGGTAAGCCTCGGCTGACGACTGAACTTCATTTGAAACAGTATCCTGAGGTGCTGCAATAGAATCAGTGACAGCTTCAAGCTGAACAGCCTGAGCGTTTCTCTGTTCCGTTTCCTCCAGATGTGCCTGAGCCTCATAAGCAGCTATCTTATTGCCCTCGATTCCTTCGGTAGAACCATCGGGAAGCTCGGTGTTGGCACCGCCATTGGTTTTACCATCGTCTTCACCGGGAGCGAAGATTAGCCATATACTGGCGATACAGGAAATGAACATCAGAGGAAACACCACAAGATACTTCTTCATCTTTTCCCGCTCTGCCGTATTCTTGGGCTTTAAGCGGGATTTAAGATCATCGAGCCACGTCATCGGGAACAGATTTTGCCGGGTTAGACTTACCGACCTCAATATGATGGACGTGTTCAACCTGCATTTCGGAACGGTGTCCGAGTCCCATTTTATAGCAAGCATGTCCGAATACAAAGAATGCTATGAGAATAAATGCAGTCAGCATTACAGTCACCACAGTGAGTCGCTGCTTCTGGGGAAGCTCATCGCATTTCCGTTTTATGAATCCGGAAAGACGAGTTTTGGGAGAGAGCCACACCTTATTATATATGGCTCCTTTGATACTTGATATTTTCACTGGATATTTGTTAGCGTTTTACGGTCTGAATATCTCGATTTTCCAAGATTGTCAGACCCTCGATTATGAAACCATTGGGATTATCATCCGACCTTGACGCATTGGTCAGGCGGCAGGTGGTTACGAGGCTGCGCTCTGTAACATTGCTTTGACGGATAATCATCTCCTTTGCGTATGTCTTTGCGATGTAAGGATAATTGTTGAAATCACAGACCACACTGTCCACCTTGACAACCTGAGTGATGTTTCCGGCTATAATGCGGTTGTAATATCCTTTCTCGACAAAGTCAGAATAGTAATTGTAGGCACTCTTGTCAGCGAGAATCAGCGCACGGTCAATATTGTGCTGGATTGCCGATTTATCGGGAGACAGTGTGAAGAACAGTTCATGGAATCGGCGCACATGCTCGCGGGCCTCCGCCGGGCGATTCTGGTTCATGTCCTGCGACAAGGCAAGCATAAGTGACTTGCCATTGTCAAGGACATAAATCTTTTCCCGTTGTTTTTCCGCAAATCTCAGCGACATACATACTGCTGAAATAGCGACAACAGCGCAAAGGCTCACAACCACTATGCCGAAGAGTCGTATCTGCCGAAACGACGTCTCGATGTTTTTTAGTGATTTGAATTCCACAGTCTGAGTTATTTTAATAGTTTACCGGCTCTTCCGACTACATTTCCGGCTACGCCTCCGGCAATACTTCCGGCCCAAGACCCTCCGGTCATGGCTGTATTGTTGATAGATCGGTTGTAGCTGCCCATGCCTCCTGCCTGAATAATCCATCCGGCAACGGTCGGTATCGTGAAATATCCGATTATGCCGATAATCATAAAGATGGTATAAGCAGTGTTACTTCCGTCAAGGTCAACATTCGGATTGTTTGTAAGTTCCGAAATGTCGTTCTGGAGCATCAGAACCTGAATCTTCGCCAATATTGTCGAGAACAAGTCTGCCACAGGCAACCACAGATAGGTCTGAATATACCGGCATATCCATTGGACGAGGGTATTTTGGAATCCGTCCCAGACGGACAATGCGAATGAAATCGGACCGAGTATCGCCAACACAATCAGAAAGAAAGTACGGATTGTGTCGATTGTAAGCGAAGCAGCCTGAAAGAGCATCTCTAGCAATTCACGAAAGAAATTCTGGATTGCTTTCTTCATTTTATACATTCCGCGCTCGATATACATACCTGCGGCGGTGCCTACCTCCGTCACTCCGAGTTCGTCAATCTGCCTGTCAAACTCGGCATCATCTACAAGATAGGCGGTCGAGGGATCGCGCATCATCTGTTCGTACTCAAGTCGGTCCTTCTCCTCCCGGTACTTTTTCATGTCAAGAGTCTGACCTTCGAGCATCGAGGCTGTTCCTTGCACAATGGGCGACATGACCGAGTTGATGGTGCCGAGCACCACGGTCGGGAAGAACATGATGCAGAATCCGATGACGAAAGGGCGAAGAAGCGGAAATACATCTATCGGTGACGCATTTGCCAGAGACTGCCATATTCGATAAGCAACGTAGAACAATGCACCGAGTCCGGCTATGCCCTGGGCCACTCCCGCCATGTCGCTGCACAAAGGCATCATCTCATCGTAGAGCGACCGGAGTATTGAGTGGAGATTTGTAAAATCGATTGCACACAACATAGACATTACCAGTATTTTTCAGAGCCGTCGCCATAGAGGTTGACAACCCTTTGTGTATCTGCTTTCTTCTTGGCTCGTAGATAAGACACCGAGATGTTCTTATTGGTGAAATAAGCGGTCAGACCCTTCAGACGTTTCATCTCGTTGTAGCAATCATCCACTACATCCATCCTGTCTTTGTCAGTCATGGATAATGTGGTGATATTCACAACCTGCTTCAAATCGTTGAGAACACCTCCGGCCTCTTCAAGAATCCGGGTATAGCCTGAGGCGATTGCCGATAGTTCCGCGCTGGTGAAGTTCTGGTCAGTCAGCATCTTCTTGAAGTTGTTGACGTAGTAACCGGAAATGTCACCGAGCATCAGGACGGTCTGCTGCACCTTGCGGGCATCGCGGACGAGGTTATTCACCTGCTGGAGAGCATCGTAATACTTCTTTGCCTGCTGGTAAATCTTCACAGTTTCCTGAAAATTCTTGACCATGTGGGTCGCTGTCTGCGACTCTTGAACAAGTGACTTTGAAGAGTTTACGATACTCTGGGCGATATTGGACGGGTCGATGACCGTCCACTGGGCGTTTGCCCTGCCTGTACCGAAAAGCAGACAGAAGGCAAACAGGGTAAGGATTGTTTTCAGATGTTTCATTGTTCTGTTGAGTCGATGAATGAATTGATGTCAAAATCCACGGATTCCGGAGCGAGGCTGTCAATGTCAGACAATTCATGTACTTCATAGCGTTCCAATTCCTCACCTGAGTCGGCAAGATAGATTCTGTCTGTCTCATGGCTGTAAGCCAGCGTCAGCAGAGTATCACCATCGGCAAAGAAGATGTCGCTGTCATCAGGATTGGAGGTGGAACATCTGATGACGAAGGTTTTTCCGGGAATCTCAGGCTGGTATCGGTATTCGATGTATAGTACATAGAACCCGCCTCTGGGGGTAATGTAGTACCTCATTGAATCGTCGATATTTGTCCAAACGCCACATAGAGAAGCTTTATGGTTAACTTGGGGCTTGGGCTTAAATTCAGCCTTGAGCATGTCGGCTATTGCCTTCATCCTCTCATCAATTGAGATGAGAACTGAATTGTCAAACTGACTGGTGACATCGACCGAGAGAGGAAACACTTTCTTGCGGTCTTTGATCGCGCACACCACTATAATCACCAAGGCAATGATGCCGATTACAATGGAGGCAGCGAAAAGGTAGGGCAGCAACACATATTTGAGTGTCATTGCCAGTTCAAAAATTTGCTGGTTCACTTTTATTGGGTTAAGGGTTATCGAATTTTGGAGGCCATGCCTCCGATTATTTTCACTCCTACGAAAAGCAGGAGCAGCGGAAAGGTTATCATAGCAAGTAGCCCGATGAAGAGACCGGCAATAATTGCCCACAGAGCATACAGAACTTTCATAGCGGCAGCCATTGTGAGAGATGATTAACGATGTTTGTAATCACGTCATAGACAAATGGCTTGGCATACTGAATAGCCTTGTATGTCGCCACGAAGACTGTGGAGAGGATTGCAATACCGGCGAGGAAGAGGATAAAACCTGTCTGCACTCCGAGAATCGGGTGAAACGCTTTGGGAATTTTCATGTCGCACCCTCCTTTCTCTCGTTGGCAAGCATCTTGATGGCAGCTTCGGTGTCGCCACCTAATTGCCTCGCCTTGTTGAGTACCTGAATCTTCTCCGTTTCCTCAGTGGTATAGCAGAGATATTCCTCGGTCGAGACCTCTGTGGCATAGACAGCGGATTGTGTACCGCCGAGACCAATCCACACCTCTTTATATAGGCGATTGGGATTGTTAGCCATATTGATACTGAGTATCTGCGACTTCTCTTTATCGGTCAGACCGAGCAGCTCCTGAATCTGGTCGAAGCGGTTCATATACTTGCGCTGATCCAAAAGTATCTTACAGTCGGAGTTGTTGATGATAGTCTCTTTCACGATAGGACTGGAGATTATATCATCTACTTCCTGCGTCACCACCACCGCCTCGCCAAAGTATTTACGCACAGTCTTATAGAGGTACTTCATATACTCTGCCATGTTAGCCGAAGAAAGAGCCTTCCAAGCCTCCTCACAGATAAGGACTTTTCGGATACCTTTTAGCCTTCGCATCTTATTGATGAAAGCCTCCATGATGATGATTGTCACCACCGGAAAAAGTTCCTTGTTGTCCTTGATACTGTCTATTTCAAAGACTATGAAGCGTTTACCGAGCAAGTCGATATTCTCCTTGGAGTTCAGCAGGAAGTCAAACCGGCCTCCGTGGTAATACTGCCTGAGGGTGGTCAGGAAGTTGTCAATGTCGAAATCCTGCTTGTAGATGGGGATAGGACGCTGTGCCATTTCCTGACGGTAGCCGTCGCGCATAAACTCATAGAACGAGTTGAAGCATGGCACGATATTTTTGTCCTTAGCCATTTTTTCGAGGAACATTGACAACGCAGAGCCTAATTCACCGCTTTCAGTCTTGGTCACTCTGTCGTCCTCTGACTTCCAGAGTGTCAGCAGCAGTGTCTTGATTGAGTCCTTCTTCTCCACATCAAAGACCCCGTCATCGGTGTAGAAGGGATTGAACGAAATCGGACTGTCCTCGGTATAGGTGTAATAGACACCGTCTTCGCCATGCGTCTTATTATGAATCAGATTGCAAAGCCCCTCGTATGAGTTACCGGTGTCAATCAGGAGGATATGCGCTCCCTGCTCATAATATTGTCGGACAAAATGGTTGGTAAAGAAAGACTTACCGCTACCTGACGGTCCGAGGATGAACTTGTTGCGGTTGGTAGTGATACCTCTTTTCATCGGCTCATCCGATATATCAAGGTGTATCGGTTTCCCGGTAAGGCGGTCAACCATTTTGATACCGAAAGGCGACAGGCTACTGCGGTAGTTGGTCTCGGCAGTGAAAAAACAGACGGCAAGTTCGATGAACGTATAGAAACTTTCCTCGGCAGGGAAATCCGCCTCATTTCCGGGCATAGCCGACCAGAACAGTGTCGGGCAGTCGATGGTGTTATGCCGTGGCATACAACCCATTGTCGCCAACTGACCGCCGACATCATTCTTGATTCGCCGCAGTTCCTCAGTGTCATCGCTCCATGCCATGATATTGACATGGCAGCGGACGGAAGTCAGACCGTATGAGTGAGCCTCGTTGAGATAGCGGTCAATCCACTCCTTGTTGATTGCATTACTTCGGCTATACCTCGAAAGGCTGTTCATGTTGCGGGCGGTCTTCTCAAACCTTGCCAAGTTCTCATCGTGGTCATCAATCAGCACATACTGGTTGACTATGTGATTGCATGGCAACAGCAACCCGATGGGACTTGCGAAGCTTAATCGGCAGTCACTTCGGTCAGTCGATAACCTCTCATAACGGTTATCGGTGCTGACTTTTGCGGGGAGATCATCAGTGTCGGATAGAGTGTGCAGACAGAGCATCTTGTCGCCAATCCGCATCTGGCGAGCATCGAGGTCAATGTCCTCCAAGCAGGTAACATCGTCCATTGTCAGCGACAAATATTTTTCGATAAGTCCGGAAAAATTCTCTGTTCCGACCAGCTCATCATCCGTGAGGCGACGCAGTTTGATATAGCCGGTATCATTGATGATACGCTCGAACTGTTCCACAGACTCCATGAACTTGACAACCATCTCGTGATTGAGTTCCTTCGGGGTGATTCGCCCACGGCAGAGGGTCGAGAAGTTGCTCTGCTGACGCGCCCGCTCCTTCGTGGTCTTGGTAAGGAAGAGATAACACTTATGGGCGAGATATGGGCGCTCGTTGAAATGGCGTTCAAAACTCCTGTCCAAAAAGGATAAATCATCCTTCTGAAGCTCCGGCTGATATTTTTCCGAACAGAACCAGTCCTGCTTATGCACCACCGAATAGTGCGGTAACACCTTGATTGCCTTGCACCATGCTCCGTGCATGGCTTCATATTCGGCGGATGTCACTGTGAACAGTTCCGGCAGACTAACCTCGAAGGCGACCGTTATGTCGGCATCTTTGCTGATTATGCAGCCGTGTTCCACGGCAAGCAGCGGCAGCTTGGATTCCAGTGTTGTGGCTTTCAGTATATTTCTCATTGTTTTCTACATTTAATCATTCGGTTAAGGCGCAGACGGTTGATGATGTAGCGCGGGTGATATTTCACAGCGGCAAGTTTCATCAGACCGTGCTGCCCGTACTTGGCATTGAGGTGGAAGGTGAGCCAGACAAGGACTGAGGCGGCAGTAACGCCAAATCCTATGCAGATCCATTGGGACAGGCCGGCGATATACATGATGACGAACACCACGAACAGGGCGAGCAAGCCCCCGGCAAAGATGAACAGATACTGCGCCTTCAGACCCTTGTACTCTACCGACCGTCCTATGCCTTTGTTGATAGCATATTCGGCCATAGTTGATTAGAGGAAGAACGAGCGGAGAATAGTGGCGGCCACAATCAGGAAGATACACGCTCCGAACCACGAGGCGGCTGTCTTGGTGGTGTCGGGATCACCGCTCGACCACTTGGAATAGGCCTTGACACCGCCGATAAGACCGACAACCGCACCGATTGCGTAGATGAGCTTGGTGCCTGGGTCGAAATACGATGTCACCATAGAGGTAGCCTCGTTGATACCGCTCAGACCGTTGCCGGCGGCAGCGGCACGGAGACCGCCGAGAAGTCCGGCGATGAGAGCCACCACAAGGCGGCACTTGATAATTTTAATTTTATTGATGATAGAGGGTTTCATTGTTGGGGAGTGGGGATAGTTTTTTGATACTTGGGTAAGAAATCAGAAAGTTCAAACTCTCCGTATGCCTTCACACTGACTGGTTCGGGAGCCGTAATTTTTGAAGACTCCTTTTCAGCAGCGATTTCATCGACTTTGCGATGGCATTCATCGAGCTTATCCAGAATATACCTTGGCAGGTGGGTCATTAACTCCGTATTCTTGAAGTCAGCGAAGACACGCACCACATACTGATGTTCCTCAGTTGTCGGAGCTGTCTTGCGCCCAAGAATGAGTTCAGCTCGGGCAAGTTCGTCAAAAGTCGCTCCCTCGGCTATAGGCTCTGCCACTGAATTATCGCTTGCCGCAATTTCATCGGCAATACGCTTGTCAGTTTCAAAAGCCTCTTTAATTTCCTCAGGTGACAATGCCGGAGGAGAAGGTTCAGCCGTAGATTCTTCAGGAATATCAAACTCGACATCGTCAATTTCAATATCCTCGTTGAATAGTTCTACGACAGCCGCTTCTGTCGCCTTCGCCACAATCTTTTTCACAGCGTCAACCGAATACCGACTTTTCCCGATTCCGGCTTTTCGTACCGGACCAGAAACTGATTCCACAGGGGACTCCGATTTGGTATCCGCAGAATTGCCGGCGGTTTCAGCAGATGAATCTTTCTTTCGTTGCAGAACATCGAGAGTGATGTACGCCATCAGCGCAATGTTCAGCAGAAAGACGGCTGCAAGAAGGAGGTCTTTTGTCATGGCTGGCAGTTGTAAACGTCTGACTTCATCTGTTCCAGAAGCTCGTCATTCAGACCAAGATGCACAAGGATTATAGACTCGGCGAAGGACCCGATTGTGGCTCCGGTATCAGCCCAGCTGACGATTTGCTTGAGAGCTTCGGCACATTCGACATCGACGTGTATCCATGCTGAGCCGCGAGACTGAGAGTCAGGACAGAGATATGTTTCGAGGTAATTTTCTCCGACGGTCTGATATATTGCCAGATCTCCAGGCATCAGTTTGTCGTACATTACCTTGCGCATAATCTCATGGAGAAATTTGTATTCTCTGAGATGCTCCCGCAGAATCGCACTGGCATACGACCTTACAGTAGTGTTGTTCTGCGCAATCAGGCGTACAACGCTCTTCAGCTTGTCGAGAGTCTTTTCGGTTATGCCGATACAGCGTTGGTGCTTGATTGGCACACGGGTCAGATATATTTCGGCATAATCCGATTTTGCCTTTTCGGAATTGCCTGTATTGGTTTTGATAGAGGGATTCATTCTTTGTGTTGAAAAGGGTTGGGAACTTGTTGCTTATTCATCATCTCCTCAATGAGTTCGGAAAACTCATTGAAATGATATTCAAGTAGGTTGTGAATGTAAACCGACAACGGAAATCTCTCCATGCCATCTCCAAAGCACCTCATGAGCGCCTTGATTTTCTTGCAGTCATCTTTCGAGACATAGTAAGTCTTGCCATACCGCATAGACTCACCCAAGTTGGGCCGGAGAAATATATCCTGATAATCCTTCGGTGTCTTCACCACACCATTTTGCCGGCGCGGTAAAACGGAACCCGGATTTTTTCGATTATCTTCTTGGGTTTCTTCCACCTTTGGGAATTCGGTTTCCGCCTCGGCATCCACTTTGTCAGTTCTTCGCTGAGGGGATACCGGCTTGTAGGCGTCAAGGAAATTGTCGGGTGTAATCTGTCCATCGTTCTTTTTCGCCATAGCGTTACTTGGTGGTTATTTCAAGGAATTCAGTCACTAACTGCTCTATGCCACTGCCTTTGAGCTGGGTACGGTCGGGAGGCATGAGAGTGGAGCGAAAAATTGCTCGCTTCACATCACAACTTCCTTCCCGGCGGAACCTGACGCTGTTGGGCAGAGAGGACTTCATCACATTGATGTTGAGTTCAGCCATGAACGAATCATAGACCTTGTAGAGTTCTGTCCGTTCACGCGGGTCAACCATTGTCCAGAGCACGTATAGATCCTTGATAGTGGACACACCGGTTGTCATCAGGGCCTCACGAACATAGTTGCAGAATCCGATGCCGCTTTCGAGCACGTGGCGGTCGGCTGTCATGGGACAGAAGACATACTGGACGTTTCGGATTACATCAACCACATTGAAGTTGTTGATGGTACCCGGGAGGTCGAAAAACACAAAGTCCGGGATATACTGGTCCAGATAGTCCTGAGCCGTTTGTAGAGCTTCGCTGATTTCACATTCCAGAACCGGGTATGCCCGTTTCTGTGATTTCTGGAAAGTGTCGTAGAGCTGTTTTCGTAGATACTCGCTCTGCTCACAGTCACGCAACTCACGGTCACGTTCACGAGCGATACTATGTTGGGGAGGGTCACAGTCGATAACCGCCACTTCATACCCTTTAAGGTAATGAAGGCAACTGGCGAGAAGTACCGTTATGGTCGATTTGCCGACACCGCCTTTCTGCGATGACACGGCGACGAGAATAGGTTTCTTCATCTTGATTACTGGGAGATGGAGGGTTGAAAATTCAGTTGTCTAATCGCTTGACCGCTCACTCAACTGAATACGCAACTGCCTGACCACTCAATCAACTGGTCACACAGGCGATTGACTGATTGGTTGAAGTGCTGACTAATCAGGTCTTCAACCAATCAACCGGTTAATCGCGCAACTGCGCAGTCAGATGATTGGGTGGGCGATTGATTGGGTATGGCTTCAGTCAATCAAGCGAGCGGTATTCTGCCCGATTAGTCAATCAGTCAGTTGCAGTTCTGCCACTTTGGACATTAGCGATACTGACGTTCTGACTAACCAATCAGTTACTCAATCGCTTGTTTGGCGAGGCAGGCAATCAACTGAATGGTTGATGCTTTACCCGGTCAATCAAACAGGTGTATAATCAGTTGGGTGAAGTGTCGATTGAATTGCCGTGGGACCACATGGGCGGCCGCAATCGACGGTCATAGGGGCGGTAACATTTACCATCCACGCATAGGTGAGAACCTATCGCGCTGAAAATCAATAGTGACTTGACGGAGATTCAGTTGTGCGATTGATTGGCCAATCAGTCAATCACCGTCGGGTGTCATAGTATTATTAAGAGACATCTCGTATCATCGACCCGATTTGAGAGCCTCCCGTCGGAGGCGTTTCGTGTCGTTGACGTTGCAAAGTAAGGGATAATTTTTCATTCCCACCAAACATTTTTGGCCAGATATAGCATAAGGTTGTACATGTATATAGCTATATACAATAGATATAGCACCAACCGGCGGCAAACCGCCGTAACTTTGCATCGAGCAACGGAAGCTGTGTCCTCAGCATCCGCACAGCCTCTGAGCATGGACCACATCAGAGGCAATCCATTCAGGTTTTCTTATAGGAGAGAGTGTTCATTGGAACACAGCAAGGTGTCCAAACAGTAACCGTTTGGATTTCGGGTAACTCTGCCGTTACCACGAAATAACCTTGCCGTGCCGGGGCTTGGGACCGCTCCGAAGTCGCAATCCCCATGGAAAACCTGCGGTGCATTGGAGAGGACAGCACGTTGTGCCACCATTTTATTCCCTTGAAACAATGAAAACATCAGATAAGGCCGGGCGACCCAAGTCGTCCAACCCCTGCACGCATTGCGTCATGGTGAGGTTCGATGACCTCGAATATGACGCATTGCAGCGCATGATGGAGAGAGCCGGCGAGACCGTAAAGGCTACTTTCATCAAGCAGGTCATAGCAGACAAGCCATTCAAAGTGCTTGTCACAGACAAAACCCTCGCACTCTATACTGCGAAACTGGGCGAATTTTTCTCCCAGTTCCGCACGTTAGGTGTGAATTATAACATAGTGGTAAGAGAACTTCGAGCAGGATTCACAGAGAAGAAAGCTATGAGCCTTCTTTATAATCTGGAAAAAACTACCCGTGACATGATAGCAATCATGGGCGAAGTCAAGGAACTTACCGAAAAATTCGATGAGCAATGGTCGCAAAAATCAGTATAGGATCATCTCTCTACGGAGCACTTGCCTATAACGGCGAAAAAATAAACGAGGCAAGAGGACGTATCCTTGGCTCAAACAAGGTTGTAATCCCTCCTGACGGTCATGCACGAATAGCCCAAATGGTTGAGGACTTCAAAAGTTTCATGCCTAAGATGGGCAGAACCAAGAAGCCGGTTCTTCACATATCGTTGAACCCGCATCCCGATGACAGGCTCACCGACCAGGATTTCGAGATTCTGGCCCGTGAGTACCTTGACAAACTGGGATTCGGCGACCAGCCCTTCGTAATCTATAAGCATGAGGACATCGACCGCCACCATATTCATATAGTGACTGTCAATGTCAACGAGCAAGGTAAGCGTCTTAATCAGGCTTTCCTGTTCCGTCGCAGCAAGGCAATCACCAATGAGCTGGAACAGAAGTATAATCTTCACAAAGCCCAGCGTGAGAAAGTATCTCCAGATACTCCCATAAGGAAACTTGACCCGTCGGGCGACATCAAGCGACAAGTACAGAATACTGTCAAACTTGTCGGGATGCGCTATAAGTTCCAGACTCTTGGCGAATACAATGCTATTCTCTCCTTATATAATATAAGGTGTGAACCCACCGACGGAAGAATCAATGGTCGGGAGTATCATGGTCTCGTTTACTTTGCAATGAATGATAACGGCGATACTGTCTCGACTCCGTTCAAGGCTTCTCGGCTCGGGAAATTTGCCAGCAGAGCCGCAGTGGAAGGTCATTTTGAGAGGTCAAAAGAGAATGTTGAGATTCGACCGACGAAAAGAATCGTGGCATCAGTCATGGCTCAGTCATCAGGTCAGGACGATTTCATTGCCAGTCTCAATAGCAAAGGTATCGACCTTGTTCTTCGATACAATGAAGATGGTAGAATCTATGGGGCGACTTTTGTTGACCACAACACCCATACCGTTCTCAATGGCTCCAGACTTGGAAAAGAGTTCTCGGCAAATGCTTTTGAACGCTGGTTCAATGGCGATGGCGAAAAGCCAATTCTCTCAGCTTCGGGTACCCCGAATCCGGATACAGCTCAGACTACTGGTGATACTTCAACTCCGCCTCAGTCTAATCCGTCAACCGGGCAAAGTCAGGCTAATTCACATGACTATAAGAATGACTATGAGCAACCGACACTCCCCGGGCTCGACCTATTCCAAGTCGGACCCGGATTCAATCCCGAGGAAGAAGCATTTTACCGGGCTATGCAGCGTAGAAAGAAAAGACGTCGCGGTCCGCAGTTATAAACCTTTAACCCAAGAAAACAATGTCACAACAAGAAGACGACCTCAGAGCGTTGGCGAAGATTATGGATCTTCTCCGCGCCGTCAGCATAGCAATCGTTGTAGGCAACATCTATTGGTTCTGTCGTGAACTTGTGGATGGATGGGGATTCCATGCCGAGACAATGAAGGTGTTGACCAATTTCAATGAAGCCTGCGGAATGTTTCGCAACCCGTGGAACGCCAAATGGTGGGCTTTACTCTTTCTCGGACTGTCGTGCTTCGGCTCACGAGGTGTAAAAAACGAGAAAATACAGTGGATCCATATCTGGATTCTACTCAGTGTCGGAGCTGTGCTGTTCTTCATGAACTGGTGGATGCCGGCTCTACATTGGAACTATACCTATATAATATGTACCGCCATAGGCTACATCTGTATGCTGATGGGCGGTGTGTATATGAGCCGACTCCTTAATAATAATATGATGGATGACCGCTTCAATGAGGAGAATGAATCCTTCATGCAGGAGACGCGTCTGCTGGAGAATGAGTATTCCGTAAATCTGCCTACACGGTTCTACTATAATAAGAAGTGGAACAAAGGGTGGATAAATATCGTGAACCCGTTTCGTGCCTCGATTGTGCTCGGAACTCCCGGCTCCGGTAAGTCGTATGCGGTAGTCAATAACTTCATTAAACAGCAGATAGAGAAAGGATTCGGACTCTATTTATATGACTACAAGTATCCGGACCTCACTACCATTGCATATAACCACATGCTCAACCATCAGGAGGGGTATGGCAAAAATCCGCCATCATTTTATGTGATCAATTTCGATGACCCGGAAAGGAGCCACAGGTGTAATCCTATCCATCCGGCCTTCATGTCGGATATTGCTGATGCCTATGAAAGTGCATACACTATCATGCTCAACTTGAACCGCTCGTGGGTGCAGAAACAGGGTGATTTCTTTGTAGAGTCTCCCATTGTACTCTTTGCGGCCATCATCTGGTATCTTCGCATCTTTGAGAACGGAAAATATTGCACGTTCCCTCATGCGATTGAGTTTCTCTGTCGCAGATACGAGGATATTTTCCCAATCCTCACCAGCTATCCGGAACTTGAAAATTATCTTTCTCCGTTTATGGATGCTTGGTTAGGTGGAGCCGCAGAGCAGTTGGCGGGTCAGATTGCCTCGGCAAAGATACCGTTGTCCCGAATGATTTCACCTCAGTTGTACTGGGTGATGACAGGCGATGATTTCACTCTTGACATCAACAATCCTAATGAGCCAAAGATTCTGTGTGTAGGAAACAATCCCGACCGCCAGAATATTTATGGTGCAGCACTGGGTCTTTACAATAGTCGAATTGTAAAACTCATAAACAAGAAGGGTATGCTGAAGTCAGGAGTAATTATAGACGAACTACCTACCATATACTTCAAGGGTCTCGATAATCTCATTGCCACGGCACGAAGCAACAAGGTAGCCGTCTGCCTCGGCTTTCAGGACTTCTCGCAGTTGAAACGTGACTACGGCGACAAAGAAGCCGCCGTGGTGATGAACACCGTCGGCAATATCTTCTCCGGGCAGGTTGTCGGAGAGACTGCCAAGACACTTTCCGAGCGTTTCGGTAAGGTGTTACAGAAACGTCAGTCTATCTCCATCAACCGTCAGGACGTAAGCCATTCGTTCAACACACAGATGGACAGTCTTATTCCGGCCAGCAAGATTTCCACCTTGACACAGGGTATGTTTGTCGGAGCGGTCAGCGACAACTTCGACGAGCGTATCGATCAAAAGATATTTCATGCCGAGATTGTGGTGGATAATGAGGCGGTAAAAAAAGAGACTGCCGCCTACGAGCCTATCCCTATTATCACTGACTTCAAGGATGACACTCCTGACAAGTCAAAGATGAAGGCTGAGATACAGCGTAATTATGATACCATCAAACAGGACGTCATAGACATTGTGAGGCGTGAGACAATGCGTATCGCAGCCGACCCCAAGCTGAGACACTTGCTGGATATGAAGCCGAGATGATAGATTTTAACATTTGGAGCTTTTGAATATCAAATAGTTATCCATATACTACATACTAAAGAGGTGCTATGAAGAAAAATGTAATTTTTTTCTCTCATGGCACCTCTTTTTATTCTTCTTGAATACTGTGAATTACGCACTTTACCGAAATGGGGTAAAATGTTAAAGCCATTGTGGGGTACATATATACCATACAATACAGGGGTCTGACAATCGCCAATTTTGCATCAGAAATTCAAACGAATAGAAAATGCAAAACGAAAAATTAACCCAGAAACTTGCCGATGTCGCAGGTGTCGTAAACAACGACAGCGACACAAAGGCACTGCTCTTGGAAATCTCTGAGAAGCTTGGTATTCTCATTGATTTGCAAAGAGCCCGGAATCCTCCCGCTCAGGAACCCGTAACTAAAACCGAAGATGACGGAGTGATAGACACAAGCTGGATAATCCCGCACAAACTGTATGACAACAGTCAGTTCTGCCGGATATTCAATGTCGCCAAAATCACCGCTCAGAAGTGGCGTTCCTCCAAGCTGATAGCCTATATACTGATTGGAAAGAGCGTCCGCTATCAGGGAAGCGACATTATCAGATTCATAGAAGTCTATGCCGCCCGTCGCAATTACAAAATCTTTCCGATACCGGATGAATAAGCGGATCGGGATAATCAAAACAACATTTACCCATACCCACAACAATGGAATCCACACCACAAGAAGAAGTGCTGATAGCCCGCAATAATGAAACCGGGCAGGTAGGCGCGGTGACCGGAGTCAATGATGACGGCACACCAAAATTGACTGACGTAAAATCGTCAAAAATCTCTGACCTTATCAAATTCTCAAAAGGCCAGAATCCCATCGAAGCATTCCTGTCGAATTTTTTGCGGCAGGTGAATAACCCCTCGACTTTCGGATTCTTCAAAGTCCCGGCAGACCGATATGAAAGTGTCGGACATGCAATGGCAGACTTCATTCAGGAACCGGAGAAGAATGCCGAGATTCTTAAAGACTTCAAGGTTGATGTGCCCCAGACACAGCAAACCGAAGTCAAGGAAGAATCTCCCGCTCAGGAGGTCGCACATGAAGAGCCGCCGAAAGAAACTGATGCTGTCAAATATCAGAAACCTGAACCCATCGACGGAAGCAAGGTAAACTGGGATGACCTCAAAGCCAAATGGGGACTCGACCGAAGTCTTCTTTCCGACAGCGATGTGAGCAATATGCTCAACAACAAGAAGTCCAAGCTCGTGACCCTCAATCCGACAATGTTCGGAGAGTCTTTCGAGTTGAAGGCAAGGCTTTCGTTCAGGGCTAATCCCGACGGCACAGTTTCACTTCGCCCTCATTTCATCACCACTGAGCCTAACCTCTCCGAGGAGTTCAAAGGTGTCAAGTTCTCCAAGTATGACCGCGAGATGCTTGAAAAGACTGGCAACCTTGGTAGAGTGGTGGAACTGACTGATGCCAACGGCAACAAGGTCCCCTCATTTGTGAGCATCGACCGTGACACGAAGGAGCTGGTATCGGTACACGTCAACAGCATCTATGTCCCTCCCAAAATCGGGAACACGGAGTTTACTCCGAAAGACATCGGTATCCTTAAATCCGGGAAGCAACTGCTGAAGGATTACACGGACAAGAATGGCAATACCTATCCGGTTGTCCTGCAGTGTAGCGCCGCCAACCAGAATATCGAGTTTGTTCCTCGCGCCAACCGTCTATTCCTGACGGAGAAAAAGGAACAGGCCGAAGAAAAAGCCGCTCAAAAGGAACACCATTCTGAAAATCCATCGCAGGAACAGATTGAGAAGAAGGGAAACTGGCTTCTCCCCAATGGAGAAATCAAGCCCATCGGCAAGTGGAAAGACTATCACTTCACAGAAGAACAGAAATCCGACTATGCCGCCGGCAAATCCGTAAAAGCCGAAGTCACAGATGACAAGGGGCAGAAAGCAACCGTCTATGTGAAATTCAATCCGGAGAAAGGTCGTCCCATTCCATACAAGAGCGACCCCGATTTGGCTCAGACAGTTACTCCCGCTGATGAAAGCAAGACCCAGATGGCTGTCAACAATGACGGCAAGGCCAACGAGGCAACGAAAAATATAGCCGAGCCTCTTTCAAAGGGTCAGGTCGCGCCCAAGGACGAAGACCAGCAGAAGCAGCAACGAAAGCCCAAAGGTCCCAAAATCTAACAACAAATCTCCAAACGAGTGTCGGCAGTCAATGCCGGCTGCCGACACTCCTAAATATAAAAAATCACAACCCCAAAAATTATAAAACAATGATTACTATAATCGCACAATCCCTCCGTATCGCCCGTAACATCTCCTACATTCTTCAGGCCGACATCGAAATGGACGGCTACTACGCCAACGACAAATACTTTATCACATGGACCTACGGTCACATGGTGGAGATCAACACACCTCGTGGCAACACCGGCTACTGGTTCCACGACGCATCGTTCCCTGTACTTCCGAAGGAGTATGCACTCAACGCTGCACCTTCGTCTCACTCTGAGTCCAGAAATACCCCGGACCCTCAGTTGGCGGTCCTCAAAAATCTTCTTGCCAAGAGCAAGCAGGTCATCATCGCTACCGACCCCACCATGCAGGGGGGTCTCATGAGCAGCTACCTCCTTCGATACCTCAAATTCGAGGGTAAGGTCACGAGAGTAATTCTCAATGACCTGATGAGCGACACTATCAAGAGCCGGCTCTACTATCCGAGCCATGACGAGAGCTTTGACCAAGCCGTCAGGGTTGCCTTGTTCAAAGACCGACTCGACTGGCTTGCCAACGTCAACGTGTCACGAGCCTTCGCTTTCGCCACGGGAATGAATACATATCCCGTCACCAGAACTGCGATGCCGCTTCTTTCGATGGTGGCACGTCGTGAAAAGAATATAAAGGAGTTTACTCCGCAATCCTATCATGTGCCGACACTCACAATCAAGGACAATGACGGCAATCTGTTCGCTTTCAGGTGTGAGAATATGTGGAGCGTCCTTCCTGACGACCTTACGGACAAACTGAGAGTCGGAGCAGAGGCTGCCGTTTCCAAATACGAAGTGGAAACTATCGACGAGGCAAGTCCGAAGCTCCACAACATCATCTCTCTTCAGGAGGAGGCCGCAAGAGTTTTCGGCATGGATCCTGTCCAGACCTACAAACTCGCCAGAGGTCTCTACGAAAAGAAACGAATCTCGTTTCCCGGAAACTCTCAAGCCGGAATCAGCCGACGCGATTACGATGACTTCAAAAAGAATGTCTATCCCCGCATGGCAGAGGCTCCGTGTTTCAAGGCATTCATCGACAACGGTTATCGTCCGGTCTTTACCAAAAGTGGCAAAGACGAATACAGCGCTGACCACGGGATAGTCCTGACCGCTTATCCATTCGTAGGTCTTACGCAGGAAGAGACAAAGATTATCTTCCTGATCGGACGGAGGATGATGGCGACTTTCTCACGCAGCTTCCGCTACCGCAAAACTACGGTTGAGGTAGAGTGTGCAGGTCAGACGTTCTTCAACACCTACAAAGAGGTAATCCGTCTGGGTTATAAGTCTCTCCGTAAGCCGGAGGACTATGCCGGAACTGATGCTCCAAATCTGGAGGCAAGCCAGACCGTCCACGTGGAATCTGTAGGTTCGGTGACAAAAACTACATCACCCCCCAAGCCTTATAAGGACGCGGAACTGATACGCGACTGTCATAGAGTCCATCTTCCCGATTTTCGGGACGGAGTGGTCAAGGACATAATGTTTCTCCAGTCGAAAGGCTATCTCCACCGCAACAGAATGGGAGAATACTCTCTGACGGAGAGCGGTAAGGCTCTGAATTACATAATCAGGGACATGGCAATTTCTGATGCAAATGTTCTTAAAACTCTTGACAGACTGGTCAATGAAACAGTAAAAGGTTCCGTGACGGAAGAGAAGTTCAACGCCATCATCGAATCGTATGTGACTGGTGTAACATCGCAGGTATTATCCTGTGCCAAACTCTTCAAACCGACCGAGACGGACATCAAGTGTCCCAAATGCGGCAAAGGCATCTTCCGCATCTTCGGTAAGATAGCCAAATGTACCAACCCCGAGTGTGGTCACTCAATCTATCGACAGATTGATGGTGTGACCATCAACAGCCGCGAGATTCGTAACCTCATAGTGGACGGTCATACATCTCCCATTCGGGGATTCATTGACGAGGACGGAAAGTCTTATGTCGGTCGCGTAGTCCTTGATGACGATTTCAGCCCTCTTGTCATCAATGTGCAGAAACATTAACCCATTACTAACTCAAAGTATGGCAAGGGCTCCTCAAAGGAGCCTTTACCATACATGACTAAAGCTGACAATATATGAAAGCCACCAATATACCGGCGTATCCATCACTGGATAAATACGTCGCCACTGTTCTCAACTACATGGAGGCACACAAGTTTACCACTGTTCCGGATTACCAAGAAATCGAATTGCAGGCAGACAGAGCCTATGACGCATGGAGCGAGACAATCAGAAGTGGTCACACAGTAATTCAGGCTGCTGAAATATCCAATCAGGTTCTTTTTGAAAATATTGGAGAATCGGAGTATGAGGTAGTTGAAGGCATCTTGAAGACATACTTTGGAGATACCGTTGACCTCTCTGAAGAAGAAGCAGTCAATTACTGGGTCAATCGTATCCTTGCCGATGTTCCTGACCTCTTTGAGAACTGTGAATTTTTAACTTATGGCATTTCTGCCGCAGACATAGACATTAACCGCGATGCCATCATCGGCCGCATTACAGAATACTATCAATCCTATGGCTTATAACAGACTACAGACTATGCGAGACAATATCGAAGCTATCAGGCTTGTCCTGAATCTCGGTGTTGGCGGACGCACAGCGCAGACTCCCGAAGAGCGGGAGATACTGCGCAAGTATGCCGGTTTTGGCGGGCTGAAGTGTATTCTCAATGATGCCAACGAGCTGGTGGATGCTGCCAAGTGGAGCAAGTCGGATATAGAGCTGTTCGCACCTACGGTTGAACTGCGTCGCCTTATTCATGACTATTCGCATGACGACAAGGAGTTTAATCGTTATATGGAGTCGCTTAAAGCGTCAACGCTGACGGCTTTCTATACAGACAACCGTATTGTTGATGCTATCTCTGACGCTCTGAAATATCAGGGCATAGAGGTGAAAAAGTTTCTGGAGCCGTCGGCTGGTCAGGGTGTTTTCGTGGATTCATTTCTACGAACTTATCCCGGCTCGGAGTGCCTATCGTTTGAGAAAGATTTGTTGACAGGCAAAATCTTACAGGCTCTGCATCCGTCAACCACGATAAATATCGAGGGCTTTGAGCGTATTGCCCCCGATTTCAACGGATACTTCGATGTAGCGGCCTCAAATGTGCCTTTTGGCGATTTTGCTGTGGCAGACCCCAAGTATGCGACAAGCAAGGAGATAGGCTACCGTCAGGCAGCGAAGTCTTTGCACAACTATTTCTTTCTCAAAGGTCTCGACCAAGTGAGAGAAGGCGGACTTATCGCATTTATCACATCGCAGGGTGTGATGAACGCTGCTTCGCCCTTTATCCGCATGGAACTCGTGAAACAGGCTGACTTTGTGGCGGCGCTGCGACTTCCGAACAATACTTTCTCGGATAATGCCGGAACTGATGTTGGCTCTGACTTGATTATTTTCCAGAAGCATACTGGAAAGAAATCTTTGTCAGCTGATGAAGAGTTCTTCATTCAGTCTGTGGTTGACCGTAGTACGAAGGTGCCGGGAAACAAATTCTTTCAGGCTTTTCCGCAGAACGTGATATGCACTGATGCTAAGGTTGGCACTGACCAGTATGGAAAACCGGCTATCGTGTACCACCATGACGGAGGTATAGACGGCATTGCCGAAGATTTGCGCAAAGCACTCGACGAGTCGTTGCACCTGCGTCTGAATCTGGAATTGTATAATTCCAACGGTATCAAACCGCCTACACCTGACCCAGTTACTCCAACGTCCACGCCTACACCCAAGCAGGATGCAAAAGTTGAGACTCCAAGGGCAGAAAAGAAGTCGAGCCTCACCAATACACCGCTGATGCAACAGTATCAGGAGATGAAGAAGAAACATCCCGATGCCGTATTGCTTTTCAGAGTGGGTGATTTCTATGAAATATTCGGCAAGGATGCGGTTACTGCCTCGGAGATATTGGGTATAACCCTGACCCGTCGCCAGACCGGTGTTGACAGCCGCATAGAGTTGGCGGGATTTCCGCATCACACCCTTGACACCTATCTGCCAAAACTTGTGCGGGCCGGTAAACGTGTGGCAATTTGTGAGCAGTTGGAAGACCCGAAACTGAAAAAGACTCCCAAGCAAAAGGTGGTTGAGACAGTTACGCCCAACCAGCCGCCAAAAGTAGAGCCAAAGCCTGAGCCTGGACCTGAACCTGAACCGGCTCCAACACCTGCCCCCACTTCCGTAGAGCCACCGAAGGTTGAATCTGTCAAAGAGATTGAAACTGACGGCAGTCCCGATTACACCGATAATCCCGACCCTCGTCTGTATGCCTACAATCTCTTTGGAGAGTTGGAGCCGATAGGCAAGCCTCGCCGTCAGCCCAAACCGGCTGATGACGCTCCCAAGCCGAAGCCGAGTGTGGAGGTCAAGGATATTCCCGTCAAAAAATTCCGTCCACTCAGTGAGAAAGAATTGGAATTTTACGGCTCGCTCAACTGGGAGGACAATCCGCCTATCAACGGTTTTTACGAAACCATGATGTCGATTGCCCACCGTCAGTTGGAAGAAATGCGACTGGAGCGTGAGGCTGAAGAAGCCGCCAAACAAGCCGCCAATGGCGAGACTATTCAAGAAGGTGGTACCACAATCCAGCGCACCGAAGGCGATTTCATTCCCGGTCAACGCTCAACGGTCAAGCCGGAACCCGTCGAAAGGGATATGTCGCCCCGTCCTTTCTCTGAGGATATTCAGTTCTTCCACCACAACGGCAGTATGGTCGTTCAGGACGGCATGGTGGGCTTCCTCTCGGAAGTACGCAAGACCGGAGCGACATTCAATCCGTTGGAGTTGAAGCCGGAACAGGCGAAACGCGCCATGCTCTATGTCACCATGTCGGAGACTTATCAGCAGCTCTACAACTATGAAGCTGAAACACATGAGGCAAGTGCCGGACTGCGCGAACACCTCAATCAGTATTACGATGAGTTTGTGGAGAAGTATGGTAATCTCAACGAGAAACAGAATGTGAAATTCATATTGATGGACGCCAATGGGCGTGACGCACTGGCTCTGGAACGCGGAGAAAACGGCAGGTTTGTCAAGGCCGATATTTTCGACCACCCGGTTTCATTCGCCATCGACGAGGTTACTTCGGTAGATACTCCGATGGAGGCTCTTTCTGCATCGCTCAACAAATACGGAGAGGTCAATCTCGAATATATGTCAGGACTGGTGGATATGGACAAGGATTCTTTGGTGGATAACCTCGAAGGACACATTTTCTATAATCCATTAGTTGAGAACTATGAGATGAAAGACCGCTTCATAGCCGGAAATGTCGTGGCGAAAGCCAATGATGTGAGGGCGTGGATTGACCGTGAGGAAGAACGCATCAAGAATTTTCCCGGATATGACGGAATTGAGCTGTTCATCGCCTTGTCGAAAGACTCACTCAAAGCGTTGGAGGAAGCACGGCCCCGTCGTATCGAGTTTGACGAGCTTGATTTCAACTTCGGAGAGCGTTGGATTCCGACGGGCATCTACTCAGCCTATATGTCGTACCTGTTCCACACCGATGTGAAGATTGCCTATTCTTCCTCAATGGATGAGTATTCGGCAGAGGCGACTCGCAAGAACATGACCATCTGGGAAGAGTTCTGCGTCAGGGGATATTACCGCACTTACGACGGTATGAACCTGCTGAAACACGCACTCCATAACACTGTTCCCGACATCAAGAAATCGGCGGGCAAGGACGATAACGGCAACGACATCAAAGTGCCGGACAACGAGGCTATCCAACTTGCCAATACCAAGATTGACGAGATACGAAATGGCTTCTCTGAATGGCTGGAAGCACAAAGCCCGGAGTTCAAGGAAAAGCTCGTTGACCTCTACAACGACAAGTTCAACTGTTTCGTGCGCCCTCAGTATGATGGTTCACATCAGACATTCCCTGACCTCAATATGAAATTATTGGGTGACAGATATGGAATCCACTCTATCTATCAAAGTCAGATGGACTGTATATGGATGCTGAAACAGAACGGAGGTGGCGTGTGTGATCATGAGGTGGGAACCGGTAAAACCCTGATAATGTGCATAGCAGCACATGAGATGAAGCGTCTTGGACTGGCTCACAAGCCTATGATTATCGGGCTTAAAGCCAATGTCGCCGAGATTGCCATGACCTATCAGACGGCATATCCCAATGCCCGGATACTGTTTGCCGATGAAAAGAGTTTCAAGGCGGACAACCGCGTGGCGTTCTTCAACAAAATCAAGAACAACGACTATGATTGCGTGATAATGTCGCACGACCAGTTCGGTAAGATACCGCAGTCACCTGAGATGCAGCAGCAAATCCTTCAGGCTGAACTTGACACTGTTGAAGAAAACCTCGAAGTGCTGAAACAGCAGGGTCACGACATAAGCCGCGGTATGCTCAAAGGTCTAATCAAGCGAAAGGAGAACCTTACCGCCAAGATTGCCACCATTCAGTACCAGATGGACCAGAATAGAGATGCCGTTGTTGACTTCAAGCAGATGGGTATCGACCACATCTTTGTTGATGAATCGCATCAGTTCAAGAACCTGATGTTCAACACCCGACATGACCGTGTGGCGGGTCTGGGCAACAGTGAGGGTAGCCAGAGGGCACTCAATCTGTTGTATGCAATCCGTACCATTCAAGAGAGAACCGGTAAGGATTTGGGCGCGACTTTTCTCAGTGGCACTACCATATCCAATTCTTTGACGGAGCTATACTTGCTGTTCAAGTATCTGCGTCCGAATGAGCTGGAGCGTCAGGACATCCGATGCTTTGACGCGTGGGCGGCAATCTTTGCCAAGAAGACAACCGACTTCGAGTTCAATGTCACCAATCACATTGTGGCGAAGGAGCGTTTCCGCTACTTCATCAAGGTGCCGGAATTGGCGGCATTCTATAATGAGATTACTGATTATAGAACCGCTGAAGATGTTGGAGTTGATAGACCGGAGAAGCGTGAGATTCTTCACAATATCCCTCCGACACCGGCGCAGGAGGCGTTCATCGAGAAACTGATGAAGTTTGCCGAGAGTGGCGATGCCACGATACTCGGACGCGCTCCGCTGTCGGAGACAGAGGAGAAGGCGAAGATGCTCATCGCCACGGACTATGCCCGCAAGATGGCTCTTGATATGCGCATGATTGACCCCAATGCCGAGGATGACCCGAACAACAAAGCGAGCCATTGCGCCCGGATGATTGCCGAATACTATCATAGGTATGATG
>Ga0209064_1000995_pt1 | contig 53381 bp, 53 predicted proteins | sample Inofromicrocosms_FD_187498 | JGI IMG/M metagenome (GOLD analysis project Ga0209064, IMG submission 187498) | Mouse cecum microbial communities from Vienna, Austria - Inoculum for glucosamine and mucus D2O microcosms (SPAdes) (version 2) | ecosystem: Host-associated > Mammals > Digestive system >...
AAGTGGTGCCACCAGGAATCGAACCGGGGACACAAGGATTTTCAGTCCTTTGCTCTACCAACTGAGCTATGGCACCATCATGTCGTTTTGTATATCGTTGTTTCGATTACGGGTGCAAAGGTAGGTATTATTTTTAATCCAGCAAATGTTTTGAAAGAAAAATTCACAGGACAGTAAATTATCTATTTTTCCTGCAAAAAAATCCACTTTTCTCTTGCAGGTTCAAAAACAATGTGTACCTTTGCACCCGTAATCGAGACAACGATACAACAAAACAAAAAAAACGGGATGTAGCACAGTTGGCTAGCGCGCCACGTTCGGGACGTGGAGGTCGGAAGTTCGAGTCTTCTCATCCCGACTCATCAAAAAGGCAAGAATCTTGAAAGAGATCTTGCCTTTCTTTTTTCAATCCTATTAATATCTAATGAATAACAAAAGGTATCAACATATATTGTTCGATCTGGACGGTACATTAACCGATCCTATGATTGGTATTACCAGTTCTGTAAAGTACGCCCTCTCCTATTTCAATATAGAAGTAGAAGATTTACGATCTTTATGCCCTTTCATCGGGCCACCATTAAAAACATCCTTTAAGGACTTCTATCAGTTTACAGATGAGCAAGCAGATGTAGCCATTGCTAAATACCGGGAATATTTTTCAAAACAAGGTATTTTCGAGAATACCCTGTATCAAGGTATTGATGAATTACTCCGTTTGCTTACCGAAAACGAAATGAAAATCTACTTAGCCACCTCAAAGCCGCAACCCTTCGCTCAACAAATTCTAGAATATTTCCACTTAGAATCTTATTTTACATTTGTTGGAGGAAGCACATTCGACGGAAGCCGTTCCGAAAAAGCGGATGTAATACAATATGTATTAGACAGCACCGATATAAAAACACGGTCTGACGTAGTCATGATCGGTGATCGTAAATATGATATAGAAGGGGCCAAAGCGAATAACATAGATTCAATAGGAGTCCTTTACGGCTACGGGGATGAAGAAGAATTAGCAAATGCCGGAGCAAACAAAATCGTTACTGATATAAAAGAACTATCATCTTTCCTTCTAACAGGGAATATCCCCATATAGAAAGCTTAAGCAGATCTATAAATCACATTAAAAATAAACATCAGCAATAAAGAGAATGAAATATTTGGAAAGCTCGGCTTCAACCGGGCTACCAATTTTTCTATAGCGATCTTCATCTGTACACGAACCGTACTCTCTTGAACCGATAATATTTCCGCGATCTCCTTCGTTTTCAATCCCTCCTCACGAGACATCAAAAACACAAGACGGCATTTCTCAGGAAGTTCGTCAATCGCTTTATCAAGCATCTCTCTCATCTCTTTTAACTCCAAATGCTCCTCCGGAGAACCCTCATCTTCCTCTTCCATTAATGGCAACAACTCATTTAAAGAAACCCTATTCAAGTCTTTATTCCTTGCTTGAAAACGAAAAGACTCGTTACGTACGGAAATATATAAATAAGTATCTATATTATCAATCTCCTTTAATCGTTTCCGAGATTGCCAGACCGAGAAAAAAACATCTGTCACAACTTCACGGCATGCCTCCTTCTCGCCTAAACAATAATAAGCGAAGCGAAAAACCTGATCATAATATAAATTATAAAAACGTTCGAAAGCTCCCCTGTTATCTACCGACACAGATTCAAGCAACCCTTTGATATCTCGCACAAAAACTCCCACTCCTTTTTCTTTGATTTGGCAAACATACTAAATATAATCTAAATGCCTTTTTAAAAAGCAGACTATTTTTTCTCATATTTTACTTGCATATTCAAATTATTAAACTACTTTTGCACCCGCAATACGGAAGTAGCTCAGTCGGTAGAGCACTGGTCTCCAAAACCAGGTGTCGGGAGTTCGAGCCTCTCCTTCCGTGCGTGAGCGGCAACACTATGAATATGTGTTGCCGCTTTTTATTATTCTCCTTCTCTTCCCATTGCGATAAAAAAGCGTAAATAAGACAACATTTTTCGTTAAAGAGACTATTTTTTCTTTCAATATATAAAGGAATATACTACTTTTATTGCCGATTTTAAATCTAATTGAGACTTAGTGTAAATCGTATACCATAGAAACAGATGACAACTAACAAATTTTCAAATCGATACTCGTCTGAGAGGAAAAAGTATTTTTTCAAAAGTAAGGCGTTTATCCTGTGCCTCGGATTATTTTTGGGAGCTGGGATTATGATCGCCCTTTATAAAACATCTGTATATTTCTCGACAGATGAATCTTGTATGATGTGCCACGTGCATCCTCACGTAGAAAACAGTTGGAAACTTTCCAAGCATGTAAATAATGGAAGTGGCGTTAAGACACATTGCGTAGCTTGTCACCTCCCACCCCAAACAAATACTTGGAAACATTATAGCGCAAAGGCTAAATTGGGTATGAAAGATGTTTGGTCATACTTGACTAAAGACAGTGCGGATTTCAATTGGGAAACTAAGTCCGAGTTGGAACACGCCGTTAAATATATCCCCAATGAATCTTGTAAGGAGTGCCATCAGAACTTATTCCCCGAAGGAATTACCGATGATGGTGTAACGGCACATTTATATTATGATGAGAATGAGAAAAAGCTAGATCTACAATGTATTAGTTGCCATTTGGATGCAGGACATTACAATCCAAACTACAATCACTCCAAGATGGTTGGTATACCAGGACAAAATACATCCGGGGCATCTTCGGATACCAGTTTGTTTTTTAAGGAACCAACTACAGTTACCTCTTTCACCGACTATGTAGAACAAATTCCCGGAACAATGGTCTCATTCAAGATGATTGCTATCCCCGGAGGTTCATTCAAAATGGGTAGTGAGGAAAAAGAGGCGTTTCATAAAGCAGATGAGTCACCTGTACACAACGTAACCGTTAGTCCATTCTTCATGGCTGAGGTCGAGGTGACTTGGGATCAATACTGGGCTTTCTATGGGAATACGATGAGTGAGGGCCGTACCCCGCCAGAGACCGTGTACGCAAATAACAGTAATCCGAATGTCGATGCCATCTCCGGTCCGACACCTCCGTTCGGTTTCCCTGATCAAGGCTGGGGTGGCGGAGATCGCCCGGCTATTACAATGACTCATTATGCGGCCGAGACTTTCTGCCAATGGTTATCCAAGAAAACAGGAAAGACTTATCGTTTACCGACCGAGGCGGAATGGGAATATGCGGCACGTGGCGGCACGGAAACACCTTATTTCTTTACGGGTAATCCAAAAGACTTCTCCGATCAAGGCTTCTGGCGTAAATTTTTCGACGCAAAGACTGATAGTATAGGTTCTTATGTGATTTATAGCAAGAACAGCAAAAATAAGACGCAAGAACCGGATTTGGTAAAAGCCAACCCTTTTGGGTTAAAGAATATGTTGGGTAATGTAATGGAATATTGTGCCGACAAGTATGATCCTGAAGCTTACGCTAAAAGCGGAAGTAGCGCCACAGATCCATTAGTTACTGAAGGTACAGAATGGGTAGTGAGAGGCGGTAATTACACCTCCGATGCGGCAGATCTTCGCTGCGCTTCCCGTGATTATACCAAACATGAAGCTTGGTTAAAAACCGATCCGCAACAACCGAAGAGTATCTGGTGGTACTCCGATATCAGAGGAATCGGTTTCCGTGTTGTATGTGAACCTAATAAATAGTGTCTAAAAAAAATAATATCATGAAAAAAGAGAACAGCATTAGCAGAAGATCATTTCTGAAAAGTTCAGCCCTAGCGGGTGCGCTTGGAGCAATTGGAACAGGTAGTACAGTTGGTGTATTAACTTCTTGTGGTGGAGGTGAAAGTGCGAACGCAATAAAGCCTTTGAAAGAACCCGGTACTTATTACGTGCCCGAATTACCAGATCTGGCGACTGATGGAAAAGAACTAAAAGCTGGTGTAATCGGTTGTGGCGGACGTGGTTCCGGAGCCGCTTTTAACTTCTTGAACGCTGCAAACGGCGTTACGATCGTGGCTTTAGGCGATACGTTCCAAGAACGTGTCGATGATTTGGCAAAGAAATTAAAAGATGAGAAAGGAATTGATGTACCGGCTGATAAACGTTTCGTCGGCTTGGATGCGTACAAACAAGTGATTGATAGCGGCGTAGATGTAGTGATCGTCGCCACTCCTCCCGTATTCCGTCCAGTTCATTTCCAATACGCCACAGAAAAGGGCAAACATTCCTTCTTAGAGAAACCTATCTGTGTTGATCCGGTTGGTTACCGTACCATTATGGCTACCGCAAAACAAGCTGCGGCAAAGAACTTATGTGTCGTAACCGGTACTCAACGCCATCACCAACGCAGTTATGTCGAGTCTTACAAGAAGATCATGGAAGGATTGATCGGTGAGATCACGGGTGGTACGGTTTACTGGAATCAGAATATGCTTTGGTATCGGGATCGTCAACCGGGATGGAACGATTGCGAATATATGATCAAGGACTGGGTAAACTGGAAATGGCTTTCCGGCGACCATATCGTAGAGCAACACGTACATAATATAGATGTATTCACTTGGTTCAGCGGATTGAAACCAGTCAAGGCTGTAGGTTTCGGTTCTCGCCACCGTCGTATCACTGGCGACCAATATGATAACTTCAGCGTTGATTTCACAATGGAAAATGGTATCCATATGCATAGTATGTGCCGCCAGATAGATGGTTGTGCAAATAATGTAAGCGAATTCATCCAAGGAACCAAGGGATCATGGAGCAGTGACACGATGGAGATCAAGGATTTGGCAGGAAACGTTATTTGGAAATATGATAGCGAGGCCGAAAAAGCGAACTTCAAGCAAACTGACCCGTATACATTAGAGCATGTAAACTGGATCAACTGCATCCGTGGTGGTAAACAAATCGAGCAAGCTTCTGAGACTGCTATCTCCAATATGGCCGCAATTATGGGTCGTGAGTCCGCTTACACGGGTGCCGAGACCACTTGGGATGCCATGACTGCCTCAGCATTGGATTACACTCCGAAAGATTTGAACTTAGGAAAGATGGATATGAGCGGCTTCGTCGTTCCTGTTCCGGGTAAACCAATCGACAAGAAATAATCCAGACTGTTTATGACATTAAATAGAAGAAACTTTTTAAGAACCTCCTTATCCGGCGCTGCTTTAGCGGTAGGAAGTACGGCCTTGGCCTCCTGCTCTTCCAAGCCGGCAAACACTGCCGAAGGAGAAAAAGGGAGCGACAAGCCCGGCAAGGACCTTGAATTAAAGCTTTCTTTCCAAGAGGGAATCGCCCCGGGTGAAAGTTTGAACGAGAAACTTGATTTTATGGAGAAGTTGGGCGTTGTAGGTTTTGAGCCGGGTGGCGGAGGATTAGCCGGCCGGGTAAACGAGATCAAGCAGGCCTTAAACGGACGTAATATCAAAGTGAGTGCCATTTGCGCCGGCTTCAAAGGCTTTATTCTTTCTACCGATCCAGCCATCCGCAAGGAATGCATGGACACGATGAAAGAGATCATCGCCGCAGCCGGTGAATTAGGTTCTACGGGCGTGATTATCGTTCCTGCCTTTAATGGTCAAGTCCCCGCCTTGCCTCATACGATGGAGACACGGGATTTTCTTTGCGAGCAATTCAACGAGATGGGAACTTTCGCCGCCCAGCATGGGACTAGCGTCATCTTTGAACCTTTGAACCGAAAAGAGTGTTTTTATCTACGTCAAGTAGCCGACGCCGCCTCTTTATGCCGGGATATCAATAATCCGGGTGTACGTTGCATGGGCGACTTCTGGCATATGACATGGGAAGAGACCTCTGATATGGGAGCCTTTATCTCCGGTGGAGACTATCTCCAACACGTACACGTGGCCAGCCGCAAACGTCGCAGCATGCCGGGTGAGGATGGAGATGCCGATAACTATATCAATGGCTTCAAGGGATTGAAAATGATTGGTTATAACAACTACGTAAGCTTCGAGTGCGGATGTCAGGGAGACCGTAACGTGGTAGTCCCCGCCGCCGTCAAGTTATTACGTGAACAATGGGAACAAGCTTGATAAGATGCCTTTAGTATATCCAAATATGCAATTGAGTGAGGTGGTGGAAGAACACCCCTCACTCATTCCCGTAATCAACCGGTTTGGGATTCGTCTCGGGCTTGGCGACAAATCGGTGAAGACGCTCTGTGAAGAACATTCGCTGGATACGGACTTTTTATTGACAGTGATCAATACCTTCCTCAACGAGGAGTATTTTCCGGAGAAGAAGTTACAAACTTTCCATACATCGCAGATTATTGATTACCTGACAAAGACGAACCAATACTATTTACGTTATCAGCTTCCCAATATAGAACGCCATCTAGGTTCCTTTATCTCGATGAGTACGCCCGGTAATCCTACTCTTGGATTGATAGGACGCTTCTTCTCCTCGTTCAAGGAAGAACTCATCGCCCGCATTGAGAAAGATGATAAGATATGGTTTCCCTACTGCATGTCGTTAAGTAAAAAGCTGGGAAAAGAACCGGCGGGAACGATCGATGGATTGCAAATCACCTCCGAGCAACGTACGGAAGATACCATCGAGGCCCTTTTAGCCGACTTAAAAAGTATCATGGTCAAGCATCTTTCGGGAGATTACGACGAGAATTTATGTTATGCCGTCCTCTTCTCCATCTGTAGTCTGGAGAAAGATATCAAACAACACAACCGGATCCGGTATCGAATCCTTACCCCCATGGTCTCGGCCATGGAAAAATTATGTATCTAACGATCTGAAATGCATCGAAACAAACAAATAGCGATCATACTGTCTGATACCCTAAGAAGTATTGGGCTGCAAAGCTTGCTGACCGACTACTTCCCCCCGGTAGAGGTTTGCTATTTTCCAAATTTCGAGATGCTTTCCTCCACAGGAAGCGACACCTACGATTACTATTTCACCGATTCAGATACCCTTGTGCTCAACGCGGATTTCTTCCTCCCGAGAAGAAACAAGACCGCCCTCCTCATCGACAGCACCGAAGAACACGGGGCACTCTCGTCTACGAACCGTATCACGTTACGTTCCTCCCAAGAGACCATTATCGAGCAATTGCAACAATTATTTACGAGCGACAGCTCCAGCAACACCACAACCGAAAACAACAAGGACCTATCCAGCCGTGAGGTAGACGTACTTCAACTGATCGTAAAAGGCATCACGAATAAAGAGATCGCCGATAAGCTGAACATCAGCTTGAACACCGTCCTCACCCATCGTAAGAACATCACCGCCAAGCTGGGCATCAAGACCGTATCCGGCCTCACCTTCTACGCCATCATGAACGGGATCATCTCCGGCGACGATATCGAACTATAGCGAAGCCAACAAACCAGCTTTCAAAATCACTACATCTAGTGATTGACCATCCTGTTTCTTTACCGTTTCTTCGCGATTGAAAAAATATACTAACAAAAGAAATTCGATGAAGAGACACTACTTAGGTATCATCGCCCTAGGTGCGTTGGGGCTGCAAAATGTATACGCCGAGGACATCAAGGCTAACGAGAACGACACGATAAAAACCTATAACATGGGTGAGGTAATCGTGACCTCATCCACGAAGGAGACAAATAATCTCCGCACGTTACCCGGTTCCGTATCGATCCTTTCCCCACAAATGATCTCCGGCAGGCAGATCGACGCATTAAAGGATATAAGTTCTTTCGTCCCGAACCTATACATGCCGGATTATGGGGCAAAACTAACCTCGGCCATCTATATCCGCGGTATCGGAGCCAGAAGTAGCGGACAATCCGTGGGTTTATATGTAGACAACGTGCCTTATCTGGATAAAAGCACCTTCGATTTCGAGCTGACCGATATCCAACGCATCGAGGTATTACGAGGGCCGCAAGGAACCTTGTATGGTCGTAACGCCATGGGGGGCATCGTAAATATCTATACCATCTCCCCGTTCGATTACCAAGGAAAGAAACTCTCCCTATCGGCCGGAAGCTACGGGCAATATAAAGTCAAGGCCTCTCATTATGCTAAGTTGAGCGAGACCATCGGATTCACCGCCGCCGCTTACTATGACCATAGCGACGGTTTCTACACCAATGCCTACGATGGGAAAAAGATCGATAAGGAAGACAATGTAGGCGGCCGATTCAAGTTAGAAGGTCGCTTCAATCCGAACTTCCGTGCCTCCTACTCCCTTTCCGTAGATTATACGGATCAAGGAGCGTTTCCATATGGTATGTTCATCGGAACCGGAAATACCGATCACAAGTATGTAAATCCTATCAATATCAACGATCCCAGCTCTTATAAACGGACGGTCATCGCCAATAACCTGTCCCTCGAATACCGGAATGAGCACGTGATACTGAGCAGCATCACCGGTCATCAATATTTCAAGGATGACATGAAGATGGATCAAGACTTCTCCCCTCTCTCGATCTTTACCCTCAACCAAAAGCAAAAGCAAAACGCTTTCAGCGAGGAATTGGCGATCAAGAGCAACACGAGGAATAATTACCAATGGTCCTTCGGACTCTACGGTTTCTACGATGATCTACATACGGACGGTCCGGTCGATTTCAAGGAAGACGGAATTAAGACCGTTCTCCAGCCCGTATTCGATCAATTGAAGAAAGATCACCCTAAGATGCCCTATCTAAAAATACTGGACGATCATCTTTATATTCCGGGTTCTTTCGACACCCCTTCTTATGGCCTTGCTTTGTATCACCAATCCACTTATAACAATCTGTTCACGGAAGGCCTGTCAATTACCGCCGGTATCCGCTTGGATTACGAGAAGCAAAAGATGGATTACAATTCTGAGGCTAAGATGAGAATGGGGTTCGGCTTCGTAGAAAACGGACCGGTTATCGACATCGAGAAACTTTTCCCGATCCCAACCACCGTGATGGACGCCAGTGTCTCCCAAGACTTCTGGCAAGTACTTCCGAAAGTCTCTTTAAAGTACGAATGCTCGTCAAACACGTTCACCTATGTATCGGTAGCGAAAGGTTATAAGACCGGGGGCTACAACGTACAAATGTCGGCAGACGTGATGCAAAGCCAGATGCAATACGATATGATGAGCGCTTTCAAGGACATGATGCCGATCGAGGTCAAAGAACCTACCCCCATCGAGGAAGTAGCCGCCTACAAACCGGAGAAAAGCTGGAACTACGAGATCGGTATCCGTAGCGAGTTGCTATTCCAACGCCTAAGCGCAGAATTAACAGGTTTCTATATGGACATTCAAGACGTGCAGTTGACCAAATTCGTGAACAGCGGCAACGGCCGTATCCTCACCAACGCCGGGAAAGCCAAAAGCTACGGTATAGAGGCCTCCTTGCGTGCCCGCATCATCGATGGGCTAACCGCCGACGTTAATTACGGTTTCACCCATGCTACGTTCCGGGATTACAACAATGGGAAAGAGGATTTCAAGAACAACTTCATTCCATATACCCCACGTCATACCTTCAACGTAGGACTGCAATACACCCGCCTGTTCCGTAACGCATGGATAGACCAATTCTCCGCCTCCGCCCAATTCAGCGGTGTCGGAAAGATCTTCTGGACCGAGCGAAACGACATCTACCAGAAATTCTACGGAACGGTGAACGCAAAGGTAGGCGTACGCAAAGGTATCGTCAACGTAAACCTATGGAGCCGTAATATAACGAACACCCATTACTCTGCATTTTATTTCGAGTCATTCGGGAATCCGTTTATCCAACTAGGTAAGCCCTTCCAGATCGGTGCGGAGGTGGCGATCGCCTTTTAAGCGCAAGCATTCAATAGAAATAAAAAACGGGAGAGCCGGTTCTTATACCAACTCTCCCGATAACATTATTCTTAGTCTTCGACAGCCTACAGAGCAAGAGCTATAATACGTCTCTTCTAGTAAACGAATCACCCTATATATATTCCATCCTTAGCCTCGAATATAAAACTATACAGATCTTTTTATAGATTCCTCAAAAGAAACCACATTATATTTTCCATCAAAATCATTACTTAATGACAAATCATAAGCATCATCATCAAAAGCACGTTGTACAAAACGAATCAGTTTTATACCTAGCCATACGAAAGGATTTAATAATGTAGTCAACCATATTTTATGACCACTATATTTCGCTATAGCATTTACCATAACAGAAGTGGAAGCGTACTCTATATTCTGCGGACAAAAAATCCCCTTAGAATTATTATCAATCAACAGTCTGATAAATTCACATAGATTATCAATAAAAATCAAGCTCTTTCTCTGCGGATAATCAGGAAACACAGGCAACTTTTGCCCGTATTTCACTAGTAAAGGATAATTCCCTTTGCAACCTTTACCATATATCGCTGGTGGACGAACACTGCATACCGCAAACGAATCGTCATTCATGGATTGAATAACTTTATCCGCCTGCAGTTTACTATCTCCGTAAAAGCTAGAAGGATTCTCATTATTCTTATCTGTGACAATACCACAATCATCTCCATAAACGTTCATTGACGACAAGAAAATGAATTGCTTCACTCCTGACTCTCTTGCTGTTTGGCATATATCAATCGTCATATCCCGATTAATCGAATAGAACAAATCCCTTAAGTCTTCCGTAATTTTTATATGAGCAATACCAGCGACATCTATCACTACATCAAAAGAAGAGAAATCTGTTTTCTTCCATTCATTATTTATTGTTCCAATAGAAGCAACTTGGTATTTTGAGGGGAATCGGTTTAACCAGTTTTCTATATTTGTCCCAATATAGCTACCGGCTCCTGTTATCAGCACTCTTTTCATTACTCTTATATCATTTGAAACTCTCCCAATCTCTTATAACAGCATCCCATGGTCCTCTATCCTCCTTGTCATATATATACACACACTTTGCATCTTTAAAATCACGCAACCATTCAGCTATAGAACATAAACCACCTTCTACACGCTTACTATAATCGATAATTTCACTCATGGAAGTAAAAGGCTCGAACTCTTTACGATCATTCGGATCAATATATCCGTTCATCATACCTTTCACCCAAAGATAAGGTAATGGCATTCCTGCAAATTTACAAGTAGGATTCCATGCCGATGCGCGGAAGTTTGTTTCCATGAAATAATAGGTTCCATCCTTATCAATCAAGAATTCCACTTCAAATACTCCTTCAAAGCCAATCTCTTCAAACATGGCTTGCAGCCTGATTTCCATATCTTTATCAGTAAACATACAGACATCATGAAACGGACTATAATATCCTTGAATCAGATATTTCCACTTCATCTGTGTAATAATCTGCATTTCCTTACCATTATTGATAGTATACCCCTCAAGTGCCATTTCATTTTGCTTATCGACAAAATGTTGCAACATAATGAGTGGACATGTTATCTTTTCTAAAGCCTCCACAAGTTCCTGTTTATTCTGACAAATAAATACATCAGATTTCCAACTACCCAAATTAGGAGAAATATCTTTAGTTATAATAGGATACCAAAGCCCATCTGGTACAGGATCTCCCTTTTTAATAACATACGAATCAAGTACATTAAATCCGTGTCGTTTTGCACACTGTTGAATTTCATACTTATCCATGAATTCATTAATACGTCCGTTACGTCCTGCATTGTAAGTGATAAACTTATCTTTCCACTCCTCAAAGTGCAAATCAAAATAACCTACAGATTTATCATCTGAAAACAGGATATAAGGTTTTTTTCCTGTTTCTTCAGATAGTCTTCCATATTGATTTATCAATAGTAGAAAACCATCTTCAACCGAATCTACACAGTGAAGCTTCGAGATGTATTTACTTTTCGTAGCCACCTCATATCTACGTTTTACAGAAATATATACAGGATTAATTCCTTGTTCGCCAAAAGCACGGATCATATTCAAAGGATTGTAATGCTCCAACGCAAACACAATAACCAAATGTCCATTATAGCTATTATTCATTATTACAATTATTTATTTCTATATTTACTTTCATTTTTATAAACACCTTCTCCTGTAACTACAACCTTAATAACTCCGAAGAAGGTCTTGAAGTCCAACCAAAAGCTCTGTTGCTCCGCATAATCAGCATCAAGCACCATTTGAACATCACGCTCTGCCGCTCTGTCATAGACATCAACAGTACAAAACATGCCAGGCGTAACATCATAACGTTTGCAGAATCTAGCATTGTTCTTATATGGATTGAACTCAAAATCTAAAATCGGTCTCGGGCCGATAATAGCCATCTGACCAAGTAAAATGTTAAACATCTGAGGAAGCTCATCCAAACTTGTTCTTCTCAATACAGCACCAACTTTTGTAATACGAGTATCATCCGCACTAGTTACAACTCCACCTTTCTCAAAAGCACCATCACACATAGTACGAAACTTATAAATCCTAAAAGGTCTTTGTCCTTTACCAAGTCTTACTTGGCGAAACATAATGGGGCCTTTGCTGTCTAATTTAATTGTAATAGCAATAATAATCATAGGGATACAGCAAACCATCAATCCAAAAAACGAAAGTAATATTCCAATCAGTGGCTTAAAAAAGTTCTTATACATAAACAATGGTATTAACACTAAATTCTCCTCAAAGTACATTCAAAAGCTTCCGCATAATTCGTTCCCCACTGGCTACCCCTAACAGTGGCAAGACCTGTAATATATTCGACACTACGAGGATGCGGATAAGGGCGCATCACACCTCTGTACATTCCCAATGCCGTAATCTTGGCATTCACTCCTTCTTTACCAACTTCCACGTAACAATTAGGACGGAACAGATTCATAGCGTTATTAATAGCCCATTCCGTGCAACTTGGCACCTCCATATACCAAAATTCATTCACTCGTTTCACCTCGGGCCTACGTTGGAACAAACGGATAGCTTCCTGACAAGCCATAGAAGTCTGCAAATGATCATTGTTTGTATCAGCGGGATGATGAGTAATGACAATATCTGGCAGACTCTCTTTGATAGCACTTTCAATAAACTGCACCAATTTCAAATGCGGCACCGTATTCATCTCTATATTAGGGAATACTCCTTCATATATTTTGTTTATTCCAAGAAATTTGGAAGACGCATTCAAGTTATTGTTTAATTCCTTATCCTCTGGACGGAAAGCCCTCGCTCTAGCTTCTGTACACATTAGACATACATCCACTATATGTCCCTCTCTAGTCCATTTGTAAATGGCCCCACCTGCACCTAAAACTTCATCATCAGGATGTGCTGCTACTATTAAATATTTCATAAGTATGGTACAATTAAATATTTTGAAATTTCCTTGGTTACATATGTAAAGAATCTACAGATTAAACCCCTAATCTTCTAATAAAATCGATTTTTTTAGATTATCTAAAATCTGACAAATAGAGTATTTTGGCTTCCAACCAAGAGCACATAATTTATTAGTAGACAACCTCAGTTTAGTTTCTGGAGCATATCCCATCTCGTTGTTAATCTCCAACTTAACTTTAATATTTGGATTGATTTTTTTTTGTATATATAATGCCAAATCTTTTGCAGAAATATAACTATCTTCATTTGCAACATTATAAGCTTGACCGTTATTTCCATTAAGAAGAATATACAGAATGGCACTTATTGCGTCCATAGTATAACAATATGGCCTAGCTGCATTTCCTGAAGAATGCAAAATAATATCTTTATCTTGAACAGCCAATCTACAGAATTGAACTATTACACGATTATCATCATTAGACACTCCAGCTCCTGTTGTTTGAGTTAATCTTGCTACTTTTACATTTACGCCATATTCCGAAGCATACAAACAGCAAAGATTTTCCGTAGCTCTTTTTGCCATAGGGTAACTACTACGTACAGCCATTGGTTCTAAATAGCCTTGAATATCTTCAGTTACAAGTATAGAATCATCCGTAATAGTCCCATACACTTCTAAAGAAGATAAATATACGAAACTCTTAACTTCCGACTTTCTAGAAAATTCCAAAAGATTACGAGTTGCTTGATAAATAATATCAAAAGTTTCTACCGGATGCTCTACAAAAAATTGGCTAGATGTTGGGGCTGCGCAATGAACTATATAGTCAATTGTACCAATTTCACTATAATCAAACTGACTTAGATCACACTCTATAAAATGAATATTCTTTAATTCAGCCTCATCAAACAGATCCACACCTTTCTTAATATTTCGTACTGGTGCTATAATATCAATATCCTGTTTTATTGCAAGTAAAGAATGAGCTAAGATAGAACCTATTAATCCTGTACATCCAGTAATCAAGAATCTTGAATGAGATAATCTATGTGATAGCTCAAATGATTGTGTAAAATCTCTTATATTCTGTTGAAGAACCACATTCATACTAGAACCCAAATATTTGTTGATTTTCATGAACTTCAACCATAGCCCTAAATATAAAATAATCAGTAGGTGTTGTTATTTTAATATTTTCCATAGGCCCCATTATTGTATTCATTTTATAGCCCATAGAACTCATTAAGGTACAAGAATCTATATAATCATGCCTATTCCTTTCTAATACTTTCTTATGAGCTTGCAATATATCATTCAATCTAAAGCTTTGAGGAGCACGGGCAATTTTAGAATGCTCCCGAGAAGGAATATCTAACGAACCATCATCTTGCGTAACAATAAAAGTCTCAGTTGCAGGAATACAAGTTATGCAATTACCCTTATCGTTAACCATGTTGATATTATCTGTTATAGTCTGCTGTGTTATAAGAGGTCTTACACCATCATGTATCAAAACATTAACATCATTCGCTTTTAGTTCTTTTGCATATTTCTCGGCAGCACAAAGACCATTATAAATACTATCTTGTCCAGTTTCACCTCCTGGCACAATACTTACGACTTTTGTGATCTCAAATTTCCTCAGTTGCTTTTCTAAGAAAGGAATCCAAGCTTTAATACAAACCACACAAATCGCATCTATATCAGGATGAGTATCAAATAATTCAAGGGTATAAATAATAACCGGTTTTCCTCGTAGTTCAAGGAACTGTTTGGGACGAGATATAGTGTTCATTCTTTTCCCCGAACCACCCGCAAAAATAATAGCAACATTCATAGTCATTCGTTTACATCTACTAGATAATATATTCCTCTATATTTTGTATAAGGCTCATTTAAATCAATAAATTTTATAACTTCATATCTTGAAGACATATCTATTGATATATCTTTAGGAAGTGACATATAGTCTCCATAAATACACTTCATATAATAATCATATCCTGCTGGAATTTTAACCATATGCCCTTCAAATACCGCATCTACAGTATTAAAAATATCTCTATCATACAATCGGAATAATCCCTTAAATGATGATACAGTTTCTTTCACATATTTAGCTGTAAAGAAATCATATTGAGTCATTTTATCTTGATGTTTCTTCCAAATCTTATAACGGCTTTGTGAAGATCTAACAAGAGATAATAGAATTTTAGTAGGCAATCGCAAAAAAGAGCCTTGATTATCAGGAAGTCTTTGAACATTAAACACAGAAAACATTATAGAGTGATATATTTGTAAGGCTCTCTCTACTTTAGAGCTCGGACATCCTTCAAAAGGAATCACATCTATATAAATTCCATGATATATATCTTCATTCACTGAATGTCTGTTAACATAAGTAGTCCGTACATCAACTAAATTCATTGCTGCATGATGATAATTAACTTTTTCATCTGTACGGACAAGTACATAATGGCTGGTATCTGCTACTTGATCCCAAATCTCATACAATCGTTCGTAATCTTTTCTTGGTAAAAAGACATCCAAATCGTCATCCCAAGGTATAAATCCTTTATGACGTACAGCGCCCAGCATAGTCCCACCACCACACCAGTATGTAAGATTATTCTCCTCGCATATTTTTTTGAAATACAAGAAGATTTCCAAAAGCTTTAACTGCAATTGACGTACGGTGACTCCCTCAGAGAGCTCATAGTCCCTATATCTCTGATATTGGCTCATAACGATTTCTTTATAAATGCTTCAATACTTTGATAAAATCGATACCACAAGACCTTTGATAACGACACATGGAACGGCATGATTTTCATTCGCTTATAATCTTTTACTATTTTTCCCCAAAGCAAGCTAGGATCATGGAATATTTTATGAATATCATCTTTATAACTATGACTAAAATTTGCACCTACTACATTGGTTCCGTGTTGACGATATAAAATCGTGCTCTCATCTATATAGTCATATACACCCTTCTTAATGAGAATATATTCAACCCAATTATCATGAGCTCCCATAGTACCTTCAAATTGTCGGTAAGGAAGGAGTAATTTCTTAGCCGCAAGATTGAACATCTGTGTACAGCCATACGAGGCATGTCTATTTGTCCATTGTTTGTAAAAATCATATACAAAATCAGGATTACGATTATCCCCTTTCCAAAGTGATGGCATCAATACGGTTAAATCAGCGTCAACAACAGTCAAGTCCGTAAAGACTCCAATAGCTGTATTTTCACCATATTTTTGCTCCAATTCTCTAAGATATGAATAGGTTCGCTCTATTTTATTTTCCATCCATACATCATCTTGATCACAGAACATATAATAATCAGCATCTACGACTTTTAATAAATACATAAATGAACGTCCAGCTCCCATATTCATAAACTCATCACGTAAAAGATGAATCTTATTCGGATTTTTCTTTGCATATTCTTGCAAAATCATCCTTGTATCATCTGTAGATCCATCATCTCTGATATATAGTAACCACTCTTTATTTGTTTGTTTCAATATAGATTCTATTTGCTCTTTAATAAATAATGAGCCATTATAAGTGGACATTAGAATTGCAATCATAATAATTTGTTTTTATAAAAAAATAAGAACATGAAAAACATGCATAAACGCTAAAAATCAATACACATCATATCCAAAGATATAAATACAATCTCATTCAACAATAAAAAGGTTAAGAAGCTATATACCTTATCTAGAACCACTCTTCCAACTCGTAAAGACAATTTTCATTCGCTCCTCCACTATCTTTTCCTTATAACCAAAGCAAACATCCTCATTATTTCATAGTTTTCAATACTTTTGCAGGTATACCTCCTACTACACTATAAGGTGGTATATCTTTTGTCACCACCGAGTTAACACCGACAATACATCCTTTCCCTATACGTACTCCAGGAAGGATAGAAACATTATCGCCTAACCATACATTATCTTCAATTACTGTACCTTCTTTGTAAATTAAAAGTCGATCTGCCGGCGGTATATCATCAGCTACAGATCTACCATGTGCATTGTCTGTAATCAAAACATTACGTCCCATAAGTACCCCATTTCCGATTTTGATGGAATAAATAGCTGTAATTTTAGCATTCATCCCAATATGACAATTATCGCCTATTGTAATAAAAGGATAAAAATTCTTTTGTACTCGATAAGAATTGTATGCTGTGAGCTCCATATTCTTATCTAAGAAAGTATTCTTTCCGATAGAGATATATTGGGCACCTTTTAAATAACAAAATTTAGGATTAATAAGACTTCCCGAGCCAAATGATTTAAAAAATCTCTTCATTACTCCCGTATAAAAACATCTCCAGAGAAATGGAATGAGACGAAAAATAATACTATAATTACAAACATAAGATAAACATCGCCCTATATTTACAAGTAATGATACTGTTATTTCTTTTATATTTAGCATTCTATTTTCTATAGAAAAAATAATAACGAAACAAGACGGAAAAAAAACAAAAATCGAGTAATTTGTTTCTAATCCCATATTTTCTACATAAAAAAGCATAAAATCGAAAACGAATAATCAGCATATTCCCCCCTTTAAATCCTTGAACAATCTCCTCTAATCTCCGTAAATAAGGGAGAGCATCATTACCACCTACTATAATCTTTCTAAAAAAGAAAATAGAACGATTCTTCAACACATATTCATAGGATTTGCCACAATAGGTTCGTACTTCATCTATATTCTTTTGATAGAAATAAAGATGAGATTCAAAGTGTGATATATCGGTAATACATTTACTTATTGAACTTATATCGGCCAACACACGATAATAATAATCAGGCTTTACCTTTTCATAAGAAGAAGCATAATCATACTTTAATCCCAACATAATACTTTGGATATTAAAATCAGAATCTTGTAGAGATTTTAACCGTTCATCCCACTCTATACCATATTTTCGTAAGGAATCACTCCGATATATATTATTCCATACTACAAAAGGAAGATGAGGCAGTAAAAATAGCAACAAATCATCTTTAGTCTTAGGTGGTAAACCATAACGAATCGTTCCATCATTGTACTCCCTCTGAAAAGTAGCTGCTGGAAATATAGAAAAATCTAATTCGGAATGAGCTTCCATAAAACAAATCCGCTGAGAAAGACAATATGGAGCTATATAATCGTCCGAATCAAAAAAAAGAATATAACAACCTTTCGCTTGTTCGAAACCTATATTTCGACAAGTCTGGGCACCCTTTGGCAAACGATTTCGCTTAAAAAAACGAATTCGCTTATCTGATTTTTGAATGTGCTGCAATAAAGTGAGCGTTTTCTCATCAGAGCCATCATCAACCAATAGTAATTCCCAATCTTGATAATCTTGAGCTAGGATGCTATTTATCATCGTTTGTAACAATTCCCCTTTATTGAATACGGGGATTACGATAGATGCTATAGGAACCATTACGATATATTTATTAAATTGCCTTTTACCTTATAATTCAATAGATAAAAAAGCGTTACCAACAGAATGACAAACACTTATCATATTAACTTTAGATTGATCAAAAATATTGGAAGAATAGATAAAATTCATACTATATATTTTTGTCATAATAAAATATAGATACCGCACACAAAAACACCCATGATTCTATTTCTAAAAGCCAATAAGGACGTTGCCAAAACGACATAATAAAAAGAAGAAACATTCCAAATGCTAATCGTGAAGGAAAAGCATAAATCACAGACAAGAAGAACAAAAATAAAAGAGACAGACCAATAAACCCATTAGCCATAATGAAATTTCGGTAAGAGCTGTTAGCCGTATTCGCAAATTTTTCATTCATAAAAGTACTTCCTTTTCCTACAAGATACTCAGAAGTACTCAATTTGTCATATGTCTGCATAAAATCGTAAGTATTTCTGTTATTGCCCTGTACACCTTTTTCTTCATCATAGGCCAATCGATTTATAATCAAATTCTGGATAATTCCATCTGGACTATAGGAGAGATAGCACCAACCTACACAAACAAACAAAACGATCACTAAACTCATCTTACTAATTTTGCGAAAAGAAATCTCTGGTATCAACTCATATATGAACCACCCTGCTACCAATAAAACATAAGCAGCTAAAGAAAAACTAAAAATTAACGAAATTAACATTATTACGTTCCGGAAATCCTTCATGCTATATCTATTAATATAAAGCAACAGAGCACAAAACATCCCCAAATGTCCTGGTTCAGTAAAAATACTATGGAAACGTAGAAAATCACCATATGCCGTTATAAAAAAGTAATAGTTAAGAAATGGAGGATACCATGTATTGATTGGATGCCTAATCTCCATTGGCTGTAAAGGGAATTCCAAAAAGATGATAAAGACATATGCTACAAAAGAAATAAAAAGAATCAACGAAATAATATTGATAGTAAGATCCTTGAGACGTACTTTTTCTTCCTTTTGCATCGAAACAATAAAGAATAACGGAAGAATACGCTTGATAAGCTGAACAACAGGAGTTTGAAGCTGTTCTGCTTGATAAATCCCCATCCATAAGTAAAATAAAAACAGAAAAAAGGCTGGCAGTCTATAACGATTTGAAATCTTGCTCCTTAACAAAATACGACAAACAAGGAACAACATAATAGAGATGTTACCAACCAGTATATCCCCCCACAAAAACCATGGATAACATGATTGAAAAATAACAATAAACGCAAACAGAACACTACACTGCGACAATATATGTTGTGAAGTATATTTTTTCATAATTTTTATTCTACCAATAAGTACTATTGTCAATGCCTACAAAATGACAAACAAAAGAAACAAAATATATTCCATTACATATGATTCCAGACAACGCAATGAAACTTAATAAATTAATAGACCGATACCTATTTATCTTTTTATCCCTAGTAAACCAAACCGTTTGTTTCTATAAATCAACGATATAAAGCAAAAAACTTCCACTGCCACAGCCATCACCGTCACTGTGTACATATTAATATTTTCTATCACCCACAACAAGCCTATTCCTGCCAAGAAAAACAAACAATTACTGACCATTACCCGCATATAAACCGATGAATATCCAAATGGGACAAGGCGATTACCTCCCATAAAAACATTAAAAGAGACAAAAATCGCAGATACGCCCAATAATCGCATAATGACAGACGACTCCTTTATATATTCACCAGAGAAAAAGCGTACGATCCATTCACTTCCGGCAAACAAAGCGACATAAGCCAACGTAACAACCCCTGCCACCAAAAACATCACACGATTAACAAAACTAACATTACGTTCACGAGAAATCTTCGGGAAAACTGCTTGCGCCATCATGGAAATAGGTAACTTCATCAAATATAACATTTTATCCGCCATATCATAAATAGAAACCTCGGACATTCCCAAGAAGGAACCAATCAGCAATTTGTTTACGTTCACATAAATCTGGGTAGACACGATTGACACAAACAAAGGAGCACTCTCCTTATAAGCTAATTTTAAATCCCTTATTGGTATTACCGATAAGTTTATCCTCTCCTTTCCCAAAACGATATACAATGACAAACAACCCGCCAACATAGCTCCGATACCATTCAACAATGGAACCCATAAATAATCCTCCCGCTCACGAACAAACAAGAATATAGCCACCACGAACAACAAGCGGGCAGACAGGTTCACGATAGTGATATACTTCATCTTCTCGATCCCTTGGAAAAACCAGATGGGTAGAAGAAGCTCATTAAATGTCAATAAGAAAGAGAGAACATAGACCCAATAATAATCCTTGAAAAACGGAACTAAACTTATAATCAATAAATATACGACAAGGCAAATAAGCCATAATATCAATTTACATAAGTAAGTAGATGATACAATTCTAGATAAAAGCACTTTATCCTCCTTATAAACCGCCACTTTCCTCGCCCCAGACATATTGAATCCGAAGTTTATCACCAACGAGACATAGTTTATAATAGCTTGAGCAAATACGATCACACCATACAATTCCAACCCTATAACACGCAACAAATAAGGATAGGTCAACAAGGGGAATAGGATCGTAAATACCTGCAATATACTTAGGTACGAAAAATTCGCTAATACGGTTTTATTCCTACTTAGTTTGTCTTGAAAAAATACCATCTTATTAAATACGGGCTAATCCCTGAAAAAAATATCCCTTGTATAAACCTTCCCCGCTACATCATCCAAACAATTGTTATAACGATTAGCTATGATAGCATGGCTCATCTCCTTAAATCGGGCTAAGTCATTCACGACCATACTGCCAAAGAAGGAAATTCCATCTTCCAAAGTTGGCTCATAGATGATAATTGCCGCCCCTTTCGCCTTGATACGCTTCATCACACCTTGGATAGAGGATTGACGGAAATTATCACTATTCGATTTCATCGTCAAGCGATAGACTCCGATCACGCACTCCTTCTCCTCTACCTGCCGGAAACTGTTCCGGTCGCTGTAACCGTAATAGCCGGCCTTGCGCAATACCTGATCTGCAATGAAGTCCTTACGAGTTCGGTTACTCTCCACGATGGCACTCATCATGTTCTGAGGTACATCTTGATAATTAGCCAATAGCTGCTTGGTATCTTTAGGCAGGCAATAACCTCCATATCCAAAACTGGGGTTGTTATAGTGCGTACCGATTCGTGGATCCAAACCTACACCTTGAATGATCGCTTGCGAATCCAATCCCTTCACCTCCGCATAGGTATCCAACTCGTTGAAATAGCTTACTCGCAAAGCTAGATAAGTATTAGCGAATAATTTCACAGCCTCTGCCTCTTTCATTCCCATGAACAGGGTAGGTATATCCTGCTTGATGGCTCCTTCTTGCAACAAGGCCGCAAATGTTCGAGCCGCCTCTTCCAATGCCGGAATATCAGCAATTTTGCTTATCGCCTCGTTCTCATCGTTGAATTGATTATCAGCTATAAGCTTCGGCGTTCCCACGATGATACGGCTTGGATATAAGTTGTCGTATAACGCCTTGCTCTCACGCAAGAACTCGGGCGAAAATAGCAAGTTCAATTTCTGAACTCCCCTATTGGCATATTTCAAGTAAAGGTTCCGACAATAGCCCACAGGAATAGTCGATTTAATGACCATTATGGCCTCCGGATTAACACTTAGCACTAAGTCTATCACATCCTCTATATGATGCGTATCAAAGTAATTCTTCACCGGATCGTAGTTCGTAGGAGCTGCGATGACAATGAAGTTTGCCTCCCGGTATGCGGAGGCTCCATCTAACGTTGCCGTAAGATTCAGCTCCTTCTCTGCCAAGTATTTTTCTATGTATTCATCCTGTATGGGAGATTGCTTACGGTTAAGCATCTCTACCTTTTCTGGAATGACATCCACTGCTATTACCTGATGATGTTGTGCCAACAAAGTGGCAATACTTAGTCCTACATAACCGGTTCCGGCTACGGCTATCTTGATTTCTCTATTCATTTGATTATTTTTTCGTTAGCACCAAACATTTCTCATCTTTCTAATTTTCAAAAAAGATGAAGTATTTATCAACCTACTCCTCCCAAACTCCGGCCTGTTTATCCCAAAGCTTAGTATTTGTACTAGACTGGAAGACTTTTTTCGGGGAAGATACAACAGGATTCACAGTTAAGTCATTTGTTTTATATCGGGAGAGACAGGAAGTAAGTGTTCAAATTAGGATATACTTCTTAATTAGGACACTTTTGAAGTGTCCTAACTGAGTTTGGTAAAAAAATTTCGTTTAGGTTCTTTATTCGATAACCCAATCCCCCAACGTATGCCGCCCACTATCAAAATTAATCCCAACCTTTACGATCGGCAACCCACAAAGAGCGAAGCGCTCCGGGTAATTGCGCAAATTGATTTGCTCAAGGGCTATATCCGCGGTCTTGTTTAACTTCAATTCCACGACATAGAGTGTTGTCGGTGTGCGCATCACCATATCCACACGGCCTTTCGGGGTACGGACTTCCACGTCCACATACATTCCCAGCAGGCTGAAGATCGTGTAAAGCAAGGACTGGTAATGGCCCTCGTAATCCGTATTGTCACATTGGGGGATGGTGGACAGGAAGGTCTGCAACAGACGCAGGGCATCGTCCATCCGCTCTCCAGAGATCGCCTCGAAAAGAAGGGCTACTGTAGTAAGTCCATCCGCTGTGTATTGATGCAAATAATTGGGCAATAAACTCTTCATCAATCCCATACGTACCTCCTTGTTTGGGATGTCGAGCGTGTACAAATTCGTGAGCGAGGAATAGTCCTTTATCGTGATGTAACCGCTCTGATAGAGCAATGGCGTAATATCGACCATCCGTTCCGTGGGTGCGTCAAACGACTCTGCCAAAACCTTGCGTGCGCCTATTTGCTGGGGTTTCACGTGATACTTGTTCAGCATCTCGATCAAATAGGTGGGCGTACCGCTACCGAACCAATAGGAATTTAGTTTACTGTCGGCCAAGGCGTTCAACAGGCTGAACGGGTTGTATATATCGGGCGACGGCCACGTGAAATGGTAACCGTCATAATTCGATTTCAAGGCACCCAAGGCACCCTCCGGAGAAACGCCGAGGTTGTCGGCCAAACGACCGATACCCTCACCCATATGCTCACGCATCTCCTCCTCCGTGATGCCACAGAGGGCGGCGTACTCCGGGAGCATGCTGATGTTCTTTATATTGTTCAACTCACTGAAGATGCTCAATTGGGAGAACTTGGTAATTCCGGTCAAGAAAACAAAACGCAAATAAGGATCGCAGGCTTTCAGCGGACTATAGAAGTTACGCATCACGTCGCGAAGCTTCGGCAGCTCCTTCTCCTCATGCACCACGTCCAGTAAGGGAGCGTCGTACTCATCGATCAAGACAACCACCTTTTGACCGGTCTGGGCGTAGGCACGTTTGATGAGACTTTCCAGACGTTGGTTCGTATAAATAGCGCTCTCATCACGTCCGTATATCTGCTCGTAACCATACAATTTCCTCTCCAGCTCACTCAGAAGCCGATCCTTGTCCATATGCTTTGCCGTGCTCATGTCGAAATGAAGCACCGGATAGCTTGTCCACTCCTTCTCCAGACACTCGATAGCCAAACCCTCAAACAAATCCTTTCGCCCCTCGAAATAACTATGGAGCGTAGAAGTAAGCAACGACTTCCCGAAACGGCGGGGACGGCTCAAGAATATATAATCAGACGCGCCGTGTGTCATTCGGTAGACCAATTCCGTCTTATCTACATACACATAATTCCCCTCTCTCAATTTGGAGAATGTCTGTATCCCTATCGGATATAATCGCCGCCCTTCCATCTTCGTCTCTGTTTATTGGTTCGTCAAGACAAATATAACGTTATTTCCCTAAACGATCAATTTTCAACCCTCTATTTTTCTATTCCACGCCTCATCGCCCTATACACCTCCTTGAGCGCCCCGGCCCCATACCCCATGAACTCCGGTTCATCCATCTCTACGCATAGTTCTTGTACCAAGCGGGTCAGACTCTGGGGATTGATACTCTTTTTTTTTCGCTTTGCTGTAGGTGGCGGTGCCTACGTGGGCCTCCGCACAAAACTCACGGATGGAGATTCCTAACCGCTTACGTGGAAATTCCACTAACTCATCAAATAAAATCTGGTTCAAATCTAAATTTTCCTTCATACTATGCTAATTTTCATTAAACAATCATCCAATATTTCAGCCTATAGGCTGAAACGCAGAATCAATTATTAGCAATAGCTTTAGAAAATTAATCTGAAATCCTATTGATATGGACCAACAAATGTCTTACTTTCTTCCTCCCATCACCAACACGCTTCCTACCGGGAACTGTACACTACGGGAAGTGTACCGATGGATCACCGAGGATAAATCTCTCGAAACGGTTACCAACGAATTACGCACCTTCATCCGGGAAGGCAGGGTAGCGGAATACCGCCAGCTCAAGCAGCGGCAACTGCCGTTCGTAACGCCCCACGGCGTTTTTTCCCGTCGTAAGAGCGACGCTCTCATCTCCGCCTCGGGGTTGGTAGTGGTCGATATCGACCATCTCGCCTCTCTCGAGGAGGCGGAACAACTCCGGGACCACCTCTTCGAGGACCCCTATCTCGGGACCCGCCTCGCCTTTGTCAGCCCCGGAGGATTGGGAGTGAAACTTTTCATACCCGGAGACGAGACCGTTCGATGGGCCATGAGTTACATACAGCTCCTGTATGCCGACACCTTCAAGGGCGAGGTGGATACCTGTGGCAAGGATATCGCCCGCTGCTGTTTCTTGTCTCACGATTCTAACGCTAAAATATTCATACCATGAACAACGATCTTTCCAAACTAGTAGAAGCGGTACGGACGGCCCATGCCGACATCGCCCCCACTTACGCCGAGTATGTACAATTGGCTTTCGCCATCGCTACCGATTGCGGGGAGGCAGGACGTAGCGACTTCATCAGTCTCTGCGAGCCATCGCCCAAGTTCAACGCCCTACACGCCAACAAGCTTTTCTCCAGTGCCTTGCGCACCGGAAACCAGAATGTCCATCTGGGCACCGCTTTCCACTTGGCCAAGCTGGCGGGCGTGGAAATAGGTTTCAAGTTTCAAGGTTTCACGAAACCCTTTTCCTCACACACACGTGTGAGTACATATAATACAGCCGATACGGTAGATCAAGCCCACGAGACCAGCGATCGGGAAACCGAGGCAAACGACGCCCCACTCCACATCGGCAGCGAGCCTTACACCTCCCTGCCACGGCTGGTACCCGGCTATCCATGGCCCTCGTTGCTACGGGACATCCTCGGTTTCGCCGATAATGCCGAGCAGCGGGATATCCTTTTGCTCACGGCTCTCACCGCCCTAGGCGCCACCTTGGGCAAGACGGTGCGTTGCCTCTATGGGATGCATTGGATCTATCCCTGTATCCAGCTCTTCGTGATCGCTCCGCCCGCATCGGGTAAGGGTATCATGGCGTGGCTGCGTAAGTTTATCGAGCCTATCCACCGGGAGATCCGCCAACAAGTGGACCTAGCGATGAAACAGTACCGCCAAGATTTGGCGGCCTATCATGCCTTAGGCAAGGAGAAAGCCAAGATGGAGATGCCCCAGATGCCTAAAAACAGTATGTTTATCATCTCCGGCAACAATACCGGGACGGGTATCTTGCAAAATATCATCGATTCGGACGGCACCGGTATCATTTTCGAGACCGAGGCGGATACCATCACCACCGCTATCGGGGGTGATTACGGGCATTGGAGCGATACGCTCCGTAACGCTTTCGACCATGCCGGGCTCTCGTTCAACCGACGGACCGATAACGAATACCGGGAATGCGACTCCACCTTCCTCTCAATGGTGCTCTCGGGTACGCCCGGACAGGTAGCGCCGCTTATCCCCTCGGGCGAGAACGGGCTCTTCAGCCGTGAGGTCTTCTACTACAAATCGCAGATCCGGGAATGGATCAACCAATTCTCCGTCGACGAGGTAGACGCCGAGAAGGAATTCCACCGGATGGGCTACGAGTGGAAGGCCACGATCGATCAGCTCAAGTGCCGGGGTACCATTACCTTGCGCCTCGACGAGCGGCAACAAGCCGCTTTCAACGACAGCTTCGTACGTCTTTTCCTGCGTGCCCGGCAATCCAACGGGCAGGAGATGAACAGTTCCGTGGTACGCCTCGCCATCAACCTCGTACGTTTCATGGAGGTGGTAGCCATGCTTCGTGCCTTGGAACAACCGGAATTACTGCTGCCGGCCCAAGGCATCAACAGCGACAACCTAAAGGACAAGATCATCGGAGGCTGGGAACTCCATATCACCAACGATGACTTCGCCGCCCTTCTGACAATGGCGGAGCCGCTTTACCTCCACGCCACCCATATCCTCTCATTCCTGCCAACCGGCGAGATCACCAGCCGAGGCCTCTCGGAAAAGGACAGTCTGCTCAGCTCCATGCCGGACGAGTTCACCACCCTCCAATGGATGGAGGCCGCCGAGCATGCCAACATCCCCAAGAACACCGCCAAGACATGGCTACGCCGACTATGCGACTCCGGAGCCCTCCTGCATGGCGAGCATAAAGGGATTTATTTGAAACCCTTATAACGTACGTACGTGTGTGTGAGGAAAGAGGGTTCATGAAACCTTGAAACTTGAAACCCTCCTATAGTCATTTTAAAATTCAATACAGATGAAAAAAATAGATCTCGCCCGTCAATATTGCCTGACAGGCACCCCTTCGAACGCTTTGCATAAGTTGAACCGATATATCCGTGACGTGAAAGGACTGAAAGAGGCCCTTATCCGTCATGGTTATCACTCGAAAGATCGCTCCATCACGCCGAAGCAAGTACAGATATTCTATGATTTTTTAGGGGAACCCTAAAATTCTTCTCCTAGAGCGAATAGGTGGAAACAAATGGTATATCCGGGCTTTCCGCCTATCGTATCTTTGCTACAGAAACAAAAACATCAACCTTGTCTCCTATGCGCTACTTTAATTATCAAGAGTTTGAAGACTCCGCCACGGCCCGGCGAGACGGGATCGACAACAGCCTCACCCCAGTGGCCCAGCGAATGGTCACGATCCTAGTGGAAATGCTACTAGACCCGCTACGGCGGGTCTGGGGCAGACCCATCGTCATCAGTAGCGGCTATCGCTGCCCCGAATTGAACATTCTTATCGGGGGAGCCAAGCACAGTCACCATCTCCTCGGTTGCGCCGCCGACCTGATAGCCGGCTCTCCAGATGATCATCGCCGCTTGTTCCGACTGATACAAGAGACGCACGAGCTGTGCGGACTCGAGTTCACTCAGCTCATCCTAGAGCCCGGCGCCCGATGGATCCATATCTCTTACGTACCCGGCAATCTTCGCTGTCAGGTTATCGATAAAGAAAAGTCGCCTAATTGACTTAAGTCTTTCAAACCGAAGACTTAAATCAAGGAGCACGAAGAGCCAAGTCATCAAGCGTGAGGACTCAACTCATCATCCCCCAAGTTCCTTATGTATCACTTAAAATATCTTACGATTATGTCATTAAACTATTCCATTGCCATGATGGGCAACCCGTTGAAAAAAGAGGAACCCAAGAAAGCCTACGCCAAGGCGCAAACCAACGGCGAGCTCAGTCTAAAAGAGCTATCTACCCTGATAGCGAGTAAATGCACGGTGCACCAAGCCGATGTTTCGGCCGTGCTCATCGCCACCACCGAGTGCATGCTGGAAGGTCTGAAAGCCGGTAAGCAGGTGAATTTCGGCGATCTGGGTGCCTTCCGCCTCCAGATCAATTCCGGGGGAGCGCCAAGTGCCGACCTGTTCACCTCCGACTATATCAAGGGGGTGAACATTCAGTTCGTCCCCGGCGAGGAACTTCAAGTCATCTTCCAAGGCCTCAAGTTCAACCTCGTCCCCACCCGGGCCGCCCAAGCCGCCGTCATCAAGGCCCAGAAGGCCGGTAAGACAACGGTGGATATCTCCGGTAAGAACGGCTCCTCGGACAGCGAGAGCCCGGATGAGATATAATGGGGCACGTTTCGGCGTGCTCATTGATACAGACTTCGTATTATCAACCTTATAAAACAAATTTAAATGAGTGAAAAGAAGAAAACCAACGTTTGGAGCGTAATCATCAAAGTAGTCATCGCCATAGCCACCACCATCGCCGGGGCCTTAGGCATCAGTGCTTGCGCTTTCTAGCGCCTTATCCAAGACCTCGTACTTAGAGTGCCGGCTTTTGAACTCGGGGACGATCGCCTTCATCTTGCCCACGATGGCCATATCGTCCCTCGAGCGGCCTAGGCCGACGAGTTCATCTATATCTTGGCAAACCGTATCATAATCGTACTCCCGTACCTTGGCGATCTTGATCTTCGGATGGAAGGTAGGCAGCGTGATCTCCTCGTCGTTCAGTACCTCCTCGTACAGCTTCTCGCCGGCACGAAGGCCCGTGAAACGGATCCCCACGTTCTTGGCGCCCGAAAGCTGGATCATACGTTTCGCCAAGTCGATGATACGCACGGGTTTGCCCATGTCGAAGACGAAGATCTCCCCACCGTTACCCATCGTACCCGCCTCCAATACCAACCGGCAGGCCTCCGGGATCAGCATGAAGAAACGGATGATATCCGGATGCGTCACTGTCACGGGACCGCCCTTGGCAATCTGTTCACGGAACAATGGGATCACGGAGCCGTTAGAACCCAGCACGTTGCCGAAGCGGGTCGTAACGAACTGCGTCACGCCTTCCACATGGCCCTCCTTGATCGCCTTGTCGAGGCTCTGCACGTAAATCTCGCAGATACGTTTCGAGCAACCCATCACGTTCGTGGGATTCACCGCCTTGTCCGTGGAGATCATCACGAACTTCCTCGTGCCATACTTCACGGCCAAGTCGGCGATCACACGGGTACCGTCCACGTTGTTACCCACACTCTCACAAGGATTATCCTCCATCATCGGAACGTGCTTATAAGCCGCCGCATGGAACACGTAGGCGGGGCGATGCTCCGAGAAGATCTCCTCCATGCGAGACTTGTTAGCGATGTCCGCCACCAAGGTATAGGCGTTGATATCCCGCCAATCCCTCACCATCATCAAGCGGATGTCGTGCAAGGGAGTTTCCGCCTGATCTACCAAGATCAAGCGATCCGGAGCAAACGAGGCGATCTGGCGCACCATCTCGCCACCGATGCTGCCGGCGGCTCCCGTTATCAGGATGCGTTGACCACGAAGCAAGCGGCCCACCGCCTCCATGTCTATCTCTATCTTCTCCCGGGGAAGCAGATCCTCGATCTCAACCTTCCGGAGTTGTGTATGCGTCAAATCGCTCCTGCCATCCCATTCTTGCGCCGCCGGGGTCACGTAGATCTTGATCCCCGCCTCCGCCAAACGGGCCACCATATCCGGCTGTTCCCGAATGGAGTCGCTCTTCAAGGGGGAGACGAAAAGGATCGTCGCCCGCTCCCGGCGCATCGCATCGATCAGCTCCTCATCGAAAGGGTACACACGCACTCCCATCAATATACGATTCTGCATGTTCCCGGCCTCCGAGACGAAGCCTGCCAGCACGTACTGTGCGGGATCTTGGTTCTGGATGCTCTTCGCCAAACTGATACCGCCCTGCTTCACGCCGAAGATAAAGGCACGCTCAGCCTTCGACTGGCGAAAGGTCGTCACGTAGAAATACTTCACGAACACACGCATCGCCCACATCAAGCTCATCGCCAGCAGGGAGGATAGCACAAGGTCTCGTTTACGGATATACACCAAGTAAGGCGAAAAATCCGTAAACTCTTGGAAGGTCACCACGCAAACCACACCGAACAGCACGGCGAAGCCCACCCGTTGCAAATCCACGAAGGAAGAGTAACGAATGATGCCCGAATACGTACGGAACAGCCTAAAGCCCACCAGATAAGGCACTAGGCAAACACCCCACGTGAGCGACAGGTGCCAAAAGATGCCCATCGTGGCGAAGATCCCGTTATTCAAGGCATATACCAGCAAGCCTGAAAACAGGATCACCAAGCAATCCAACAGGATAATGCTCCAATACGGCAACGCTTTCCTTGAGAAATACCACGTTGAGAGTTTAGAAAAAAGGTTCATCATGAATAAAATTTGGGGTTCATGTAAGCTGGGGCAAGCCCTCCACCTCACCGGCATGCCATCTTCGGTAGTCAGTCAAGGAGGATTCGGGGACGGTCAGCACCACGTAATCCGTCTCGTCCCGCCTCAAAATATGTTTATGGGCGTACGAACGCAACGAGCGATCCGTCACGGACACCATCACGATCGGGAACGGGTAGGCGAACAGACGCAGCGGCGTGATCTCGCTATCCGGGAAGGTGAGACACAACTGATAGGCAGAACGCTCGAAAGCCACCCAATAAGGACCCGTACAATATAAATGGATCGAGGTACGGTTCGTACGCTCACGATCCATGATCTCGTTCAGATGCTCGTTTAGTAACGTAACCAAGCGTATGCCAGAAGGAAGAGAAGGCATGTTTTGAATTTTTAATTTTCAATTCCCACGTGTTTTAGCCAGCGGTCGTAGTCGGCTAACCGACGGATCAAGGATAATTTACTCTTCTTCGGGGAGGATTCCCGACTCCACGGATCGATCAACTCGTGCGCACGATAATAATAGATACTGCTATCCGTACAACCATAAAGCGTAAGTAGTAATAATGCCAACGACTGCTCCGCACGGATCAAGGGTAAGAACGAGACGATCGTTCCGATCAACGACTTTTGCCGCTCCTCGTCCCCTAGTATCGTATAGGCGGGCAACAAGAGGGAATAGAGTTTGCACCGCATCACGGCAGAATCCAGCTGTAACTCTCCATAGGCACGCAAGGTCTCAGTCGCCAGCTCACGATCTATAGCCGTAACGCCACCATCCCCCCAATGACGGCCCAACGCCTCATGAAGACCATTTTGTATCCGGGAATTGTCCAAACGGGTATATACATGCTTGCCTTCCTCGGCCAAGCTGATCACCTCATACTCGCCCGGCTGAACACGCAATAAAGGAACCCACATCCAGTTGTCCACGCATACCATTACCTCCCGCTCGCCAACACCGGGCTGTATTACTACACTTGCCTCAACACCTTTGAAACGACCATCCGTGATGCGTATCCGGTCACCTTTACGCAAATAACCCGCTTCCGGCACATACACCGGAAGCTCATCCGAGTAAGAACGGGCCACCCAACGCAAGTTTTCCATCTCACGATCGGAGACAAAAGGATATGAGCCACGGCCATCCACGCTAGGCAGGAAATTATACAAGGGAAAATCTCGTTTCAAACGAAAGATCTCATACACAGAAGAGCGGATAAACACATAATTGTAGAGCAACGGACGGTGAGTCTCCACCAAACGCCCCTCACGGCGATGCATCTCCACGAAAGAGGGGGCGAAAAAATCGAACGTAGGCTCGCCCAAACGCACCCTGCGATCTAACTCCTTCTCCAAACCCTTGGCTGGACCTTTGTGACAAGCGGGAAGAGATAACACATACCATCTTACGGTGTGGACATCACGCAATGGTAAAGGGGGAAGATCATGACCCATAGATACTTCAATGCCATATCAGCGCATTCTGTTAACACACTGATAATCTAATATTTAAATCAAATACTCTTCTCTATTCCCGAAAATTTTAAAGCAATAGAAACCATGTCAATATCTCTTCTATCGGGACGTGGAAGATCGGCTACTTGGGAAGTAGCGTAAAAGATAGGAAATGATTATTACCCAGTTGTAGAGACGGAGCGTGCTCCGTCTCCCACCGTCTGGCAGTAATTTAAAATACCCATTTGAGGGGATGAGACGGGGCGCGCCCCGTCTCTACACGATGTTTGTACGATTTTTTTGGGAGACGTGATGATGCAGGAAATATGAGGTCGTTTCGTCTCCATTGTCGTGCCCATACACCACGAATAGAAACGAAAAATCGAAGAAAGATAAATTCAGAAAACAAACAAAGCCTACACAAAGCCTAAAAATTGTTTGTTATTCGGTGTTTTTTACTAAATTTGCGGCGTGGAAGATTACGCTACTTCCCAAGTAGCCGATCGCCTACCCCACCTTTGATACATTATTATATATGCTCTCGAAGCAAGCCTTGTTCACCGCAGACATCTTATCCAAAGAGAAGCTCTTCAAATAGATTTGCGTCGTCTTGATCGATTGGTGTCCCAGCAATTCGCTGATCATCTCGATCGGTACACCCTGTTCCTTCAAGGTCGTGGCGAAAGAGTGACGGATTGAATACGAGGTAACCATTTCCGTCACACCACAGGCATTTGCCAGTTCCTTCAAGGAACTGTTGAAATCAGCCAAGGCAGAGGTATATTCCCGGAAGGCCTCTTCACCCGTTTTCGTCCCACTCAAGAAAGTGAATAGATAAGGAGAATCCCGAAGCGTGCCGGTCATTAACGCAGCCAACAACTCCTTGGCCACAGGCTGTATCTCGACCAACATCGGCGTACCCGTCTTCTGGCGGTTATACCTCAAGACACCATTCCGGATATCACTCTTTTTCAAATGAGCGAAATCGACAAACGCCATACCGCAAAACAAGAACATCAAACACAATGCCCGCTGTGTTTTCCGCAGCCCCGAATCATCCAACGGAGCGGTCATCAACAAACGCAAGGATTCCGTAGGCAACGCCTTCTTCTGTTTGCTTTTCACTCCCATGAAAATCCCCTTGAACAAATAACGGGAAAAAGGAGCCTCCCCATTCTCCATCGCCAACCCATACACACGGCGAATCCTACGCATATAGGTAGACACCGTATTCCACGAGCATTCCCGGTCCCGCAAATAGTCTTGATACCTCAAAAGCATTTCCCGGTCGATACGGGTATAAGGAATCACCTCCTGCCCACAAAAACGCAGGAATGAATTCAAGGCATCTTGATAACTCTTGGCGGACGAATAACGTCCTTGCTCTCTCAATCGGGCTATATACATCCGCATACCCTCCGCTAAATCATACTGTTTCATATTTTCACGTATAAAAAAAGTAAATTACAATAAAAAACACGGTTAATTCGTGATTGTCTACTTACATTTGCAGAAAAACAAATACCATGGACAAGATCGTAGAAATAGCCCGGTTCACCTATCCGGCGGATGCCCAACCGCTGATGGCCCTGTTGAGGTCGGAAGGGATAGAATGTTATCTCCGCAATGAGTTAAGCAGCCAGATCATGGCCGGTTACGTAGACGTAGGCGGCGCACGGGTGGAGATTCTGGAAAGCGACGTTCCCCGAGCCATGAAGATCATGGAGGAAGGCGGTTACGACCTGCCCCGGGAAGACGAGCAAGCGGAACCGGTAGAACAAGTCGCCGGATTCGCACGTCATATCCCTTTTCTACGAAAATATCCCTTAGAGAAACAAATCATGATCCTATTCGTCATCATAGCTGTCTTTTTGGCTTTGGTGATTTACTTCGGATCGCTTATTTCCTCAAACTAAACAAATGTAATCAATGGCACGCAGAAAGATAACAAATAGTCAAGCCGTATGTATCACCTTACTATGGGGTGTCTTATGCTACATGCTGCTTGTATACAGCGAAACGATCAATTTCGACGTCATATTTGCCCTTGTAGCCTCCGCTATCATTGTGTTCGTTCCGATCTATAAGAATTTCAAGCATAGAGACGAATAACATTTCGTCGTTTTTTCAAACTTAATATATCTAAATGATATTTTTTACGCATTTTCTCTTTCAATTATTTGCTAGTGTCAAAAATTAGCTTACCTTTGCCACGTCGTTAAACAAACGGCGTACGGATAACAAAATGGTATAACATTCTAAATATAAAATTCAGTCATGAAGGCAAGTGAAGTTTTAGACAACTTGAAAAGAAGATTTCCGAACGAACCGGAATATCATCAAGCAGTATCAGAGGTTTTAGGGACTATCGAGGAAGCTTACAACGAGCATCCGGAATTTGAGAAAAGCAACTTGATCGAGCGCCTTTGTATCCCCGATCGCATTTTCTCTTTCCGTGTAACTTGGATGGACGATAAGGGACAAATCCAGACGAACATGGGTTACCGTATCCAGCACAACAACGCTATCGGCCCGTACAAAGGCGGTATCCGTTTCCACGCTTCCGTAAACCAATCGATCCTTAAGTTCTTGGCTTTTGAGCAAACGTTTAAAAATTCACTGACTACATTGCCGATGGGTGGTGGTAAAGGAGGTTCCGACTTTAGCCCGAGAGGAAAGTCAAACGCTGAGATCATGCGTTTCTGCCAAGCCTTCATCCTTGAGTTATGGCACCATATCGGTCCGGACACGGATGTTCCCGCCGGCGATATCGGTGTAGGCGGACGTGAGGTGGCTTATATGTATGGAATGTACAAGAAATTGGCTCGTGAGAATACGGGTACATTCACGGGTAAGGGTATCGAGTTCGGAGGTTCCTTGATCCGTCCGGAAGCTACAGGTTACGGAAACGTATATTTCTTGTTGCAGATGCTGAAAACCCGCAACATTGATATCAAAGACAAGGTAGTTTGTGTATCAGGTTCCGGAAACGTGGCTCAATATACGGTAGAGAAATTAATCAGTCTTGGAGCGAAAGTTGTCACGATGTCTGATTCCGACGGTTATATCTATGATCCGGATGGAATCGACCGTGAGAAACTGGATTATATCATGGAGTTGAAGAACTTGTATCGTGGCCGTATCCGTGAATACGCGGAGCAATACGGATGCAAATATGTACAAGGCGCTCGTCCTTGGGGAGAGAAATGTGACATCGCTATGCCGAGCGCAACCCAGAATGAGTTGAACGGCGACGATGCCAAGACTTTATTGGCCAACGGTTGCTTCGCCGTATCCGAGGGTGCTAACATGCCTTCTACGCCGGAAGCTATCGACGCATTCCTTGAGGCCAAGATCCTTTACGCTCCGGGTAAGGCCGCTAACGCAGGTGGTGTATCCGTTTCCGGTCTTGAGATGACTCAGAACGCACAGAAGTTAAGCTGGAGCAGCGAGGAAGTAGACCAGAAACTTCAAAGCATCATGGAAAACATCCACGAGCAATGCGTAAAATACGGAAAGCAAGAGGATGGTTACGTAAACTACGTGAAAGGCGCCAACGTAGCCGGCTTCATGAAGGTAGCTAAGGCTATGATGGCACAAGGAATACTCTAGGTAATTGAAAATTGAGAATTGAAAATTAGTTAGAGAGGAGAGATTGATGATCATATAAGCGAGGGGGATAGGCTTTGAGAGGCTATTCCCCTTTCTTATTTCCGACGAAGTCCCAATTTTCAATTTTCAATTCTTAATTTTCAATTAAAAAGCGGTATCTTAGTGCCGTAAATCGATAAGTATGATAACAGAAGAACTTAGGAAGCTATACCAATCATATACCGGATCACCGGCAGAGGAAATAACAGAGTTACCGTCATCCGGCTCTAACCGCCGGTATTTCAGGATAAAAGGTCCTGAGACGTTGATTGGAGTTAGTGGCACTTCTACTGAGGAGAACGAGGCTTTTATCTATATGGCAAAACATTTCCGGGGGAAGGGTTTACCCGTACCGCAAGTATATGCCAGCTCGGACGACCATTCATTTTATATCCAAGAGGATTTAGGAGATACGCTTCTTTTCAACGCCATCGAGAAAGGCCGTAAAAGCAGTGTATTCGACGAGGAGGAACGCCGTTTATTACACAAGACGATCACCAAACTCCCCGACATCCAGTTCTTGGGGTCCGACGGTTTCGATTTCTCGTATTGCCATCCGCAAGCCGAGTTCAACCAACGGTCTATCCTTTGGGACTTGAATTATTTCAAGTACTGTTTCCTAAAGGCTACCGGGATGGAGTTTCAGGAAAATCGTCTGGAGGATGATTTCTTGAAGATGAGCGACGTATTGTTACGCAGTTCATCCGCCACGTTCCTATACCGTGATTTCCAGTCACGCAATGTTATGGTAAAGGACGGAGAGCCTTGGTTCATTGATTTTCAAGGTGGACGAAAAGGCCCGGTTTATTACGACGTGGCTTCCTTCCTTTGGCAGGCGAAAGCGAAATATCCGGAGGATCTGAGGAATGAATTACTATCGGATTATATCACGGCCCTACGTAAATATATCCCGGTAGACGAGGCTTACTTCCATAGCCAGCTGCGCCATTTCGTCCTGTTTAGGACCTTGCAGGTATTGGGGGCTTATGGTTTCCGGGGATATTTCGAGAAAAAGCCTCATTTCATCCAAAGCGTCCCGTTCGCGATCGAGAACCTGCGGCAGTTATTGAAGAATGACTATCCGGAATATCCCTATTTATGCTCCGTCCTTCGTGAGCTTACCGGGTTGAAACAATTCACGGATGATATCCAGAAACATATGCTGGAAGTAAAGGTCATGAGCTTCGCCTATAAAAAAGGAATCCCGAACGACCCTAGCGGGAACGGAGGTGGATTCGTATTCGATTGCCGTGCGATAAATAACCCCGGTAAATACGAGCGTTACAACCATTTCACCGGTTTGGATGAGCCAGTGATCCAGTTCTTGGAGGATGACGGGGAGATCACGAATTTCCTCGAGCATGTCTACCATATCGTAGACGCCTCGGTAAAACGATATATGGATCGTGGATTCACCAATTTGATGATTTGTTTCGGATGTACGGGAGGACAGCACCGTTCGGTCTATTCCGCACAACATCTGGCGGAACATCTTAACACCAAGTTCGGAGTAAAAGTACATTTAGTACATAGAGAACAAAATATAGAACAACTCTTTAACCCTACATTATGAAAGCTATGATTTTCGCGGCCGGTACTGGTTCCAGACTGAAGCCGTTAACCGATCACACGCCAAAAGCGCTTATACCTATCGGGGGCAAACCGATGCTAGAACACGTCATACTGAAACTGAAATCCTCCGGTTTCGACCAGATCGTGATCAATATCCACCATTTAGGCAACCAGATCGTGGATTTTCTGGAGGCGAACAACAACTTCGGTGTCCGGATCGAAATCTCGGACGAGAGCGATTATCTGCTGGATACGGGAGGAGGAATCAAGAAGGCCACTTCTCTTTTATGCGGGAACGAGCCTTTCTTGATACATAATGTCGATATCTTATCGAACGTGGATCTCAAGAAACTATACGATACCCATGTACAAACGAACCCGTTGGCTACCTTACTCGTCAGCCAGCGCAATACCTCACGTTATCTATTATTTAATAAGGAGAATAGACTGTGTGGTTGGCGTAATCATGAGACCGGCGAGGTAAAATCTTACTATCCCTATTTTGACCCGGATCAACACAACGAGTACGCCTTTAGCGGAATCCACGTACTCTCGCCCAAGATATTGGAGCTGATGGAAGAATGGACCGGAAAGTTCTCTATCATTAACTTCTATCTGGCTATTTGCGCCAAAACCGATATCAGGGCTTATATGGCGGATAACCTAAAACTATTGGATATCGGCAAGCCGGAAACCTTGGCCGCCGCCGAGGAATGGCTACGACAAAACATCTAACAAAATATTTCACACATGAAAAAAACTAGTTTTATCTACTTACTCTTGTTGATCGCGCTGGGCCTCAGCTCTTGCCAGCAAGAGAAGACTTTCAAGGTTCTTCAATTCAACATCTGGCAGGAAGGCGCTGTCGTAAAAGGAGGCTTTGACGCTATCGCTGACGAGATCGTAAGAAGTAACGCCGATTTCGTTACGTTAAGCGAGGTACGTAATTATCATCAGACCCGTTTTTGCGACCGGATCGTGGAAGCGTTACAGCAAAGAGGACAAACGTACTATTCTTTCTACACCGAGGATTCCGGTCTGTTAAGCCGCTACCCGATCACGGATAGCACGACCGTCTATCCCTTGAACGATGACAGGGGTAGTATGTACAAGGCCATTACCCACATCGGCGATGCCGAGGTAGCTCTTTACACCGCCCATCTGGATTATCGCAATTGCGCTTATTACGATGCCCGTGGATACGACGGAAATACATGGGACGAGGAACCTCCTGTCACCAATCTGGATACACTCCTATGGTTGAACGAGCAATCTGTCCGTGACGACGCTATCGCTTGCTTCCTAAAAGAGGCGAAAAAGGATCGGGAAGCTGGACGGATCGTTATCCTCGGAGGAGACTTTAACGAGCCTTCCCATCTGGACTGGACCGAGGCGACCAAAGATATGAGAGACCACCAAGGATTGGTTGTTCCTTGGCACGTATCCGTCATGCTGGAGAAAGACGGCTTCAAAGATACGTACCGTGAGATCTTCCCGAACCCTGTAACTCATCCGGGACTTACCTGCCCGGCGGACTGTAAGGATATCGCTTTAGAGAAATTGGTTTGGTCGCCGAAAGCGGACGATAGAGATCGCATCGATTTCATCCATTACGCTCCATTCGAGGGATTAACGCTTACAGATGTATGTATCATCGGTCCGAAAGGTGACATCCTCCGTGGGCAAAGAGAGACGGAAGAGACCTCCGACCCGATCATGACTCCCCTTGGAATCTGGCCTACCGACCACAAAGCGGTTCTTGCCACTTTCCACTTGAAATAAAAAATGGATTCGCGAGACCCGTCTTACCGGCTCGTCTCGCAAATCCACAAACAACTATCTTCTCTTGAAACGCTATCTTTTTATGGTTTCAATACCACGCCAAGACTTTTCTTCCCATCCATCTTAATCGTAATCGGAGCATCAAAACGTACATGACGAAGATATTCCGTCTCCTCTACGGCAGGTTGCGCATTCAAGAACGCCTCATCGAACCAACCATCTCCCTTAAATGGATTAACCGTAAAATAGCCCACTCCGAACGAAGTCAGGTTCTGGAAGAAATGGGTACCTTGACTCGGGTCTACCCGATAATTCTCCAATCCGCATTCCACGATCACCCGTGCGTTACTGATATGCGGCCATTTCACCGGGATACCCAACCAAGAGTCGCTGCTCCCCCATCGGCCGGGGCCGACTAATACGTATCCTTTCTCCTGATCGGTAAACGAACGGTTCATCTTCTCGATCTCATAAGCGATCAACTGATTATTGGATGAATTAAAAGCGCCCGTCTTTACATAGATAATATCCTGTACATCGCCAACGATGCCATGCCCCAAAACACTGGTAGAAGAAAGGATGGTTTCCTCGTTCTTCACCAAGCTCAGATCCTCGTCCATAATCTCTTTATTATCTACGATCGGACGGATTTGCAACAGATAGAAAGTCGCCCTCGTATGATCCGACGGGTCCATGTTGACAGCGAACTCAATCTCTACCGGACGGCCCATTTCCTGCTGCCCGATCCGTAAGATCTGATCCAACGTATCCGCCAGCGGGAATACGTCATGCTGTAGGATATTCACGAAAGAAAGGATCTTACGACCGCCCGGATAATAACCGTCACGGATAATCTGATCGTACGGATCGTATGTAGAGACAATATATTTCAAGGAACCTTCAGCGTCAGCGTCCTTCAAGCCCAGCTTCACCAAGTTAAAGGCATCATCCACCGAGAAAGCCTCCGCCATATTCTTCAAATCCAAGGCATAGAAACGAGTCTGAGTCTCCCTAAGAGCAAAATCCATCGTACTCATCTGCAAGATGCTATGGGGATGTCGGGGAGAGAAACGCAAGGTTTGCCCGCCATCGACGATATACTTACCCAATCCCAAGGCGATATTCGCAATCCCATCCTCCGCCTTCTCGTTACCGATCGGATAGAAATTCAAGGAACGGGCCACGCCCGACATCGTCGGATAGAAATGATCATTATAACGGGAGCCCACCACTTCTTGCAAGACGATAGCCATCTTCTCCTGATCGATCAAGTTCGAGGTAGCCGTCATATACGCCTTACTATCCTTATAAAAGACAGAGGCATACACCGCCTTGATAGCGTCGCTCACCGTACGGAGCATATCGTATTTCTCCTCGATCTTAGGTACCATATACGTAGAATAGATCCCGGCGAAAGGTTGATAATGCGAATCTTCCAGCAGGCTGGAGGAACGCACGGCGATCGGGCTTTTCACCACATCGAAGAAAGCCATCAAGTCCTCGATTAAACGGGAGGGCAAGCTGGCCCGCAAGAAATACCGGAGGATCGTCTCGTCGTCCGCATCGCCCAGCGCTACCGGATACAACTCGTTCGTCTCCATGAACTCGTCGAAGATATCGGTACAGATCACGACCGTCTTCGGGATATTCACGGCAAAATTATCACTCTCCAGCTTAGGGTATCGCTTCACCATCGCACCGATAAAGGCAAGACCTCTACCCTTACCTCCCAGCGAACCGTCGCCGATACGGGCAAAATTACTATACTCATCAAAACGATCCTTCTGATAAACCGCCACGACACCCGTGTTCTTCATCCGGCGATATTGCACGATCAAGTCGAAAATCAATTTCCGGGCCTCATCCATATCCTTATAGTCACTCACGTCCACATGCTTCAAAACCTCGGCGGGTGGAAACATGGCACGGGAATAAAAGAAACGGGAGAAATGATTCCGGGAGAGATGGTAAACCAGCGAGTCGTCGGGAATCTGAAAGACTTTCTTTTGAAGGTCTTTCAAATCCTTGATGCGCATGATCTCCTCTTTCGTATGCGGATTCAGGATCACGAAATCGCCGAAGCCGAAACGCTGCATGATCTTCTTTTTCAAATCCTGCGGATAACTCTTGGAATTCTTATCGATAAACGAGGCGTTCAGTTCCTTCGCGTACACATGGTTGCTAGCCTCCGAAGATTCCAGCACGAAAGGAATGATCAAACCCGTTTTCCGTACATACTGTCCGAACTTATAACCGGCATACGGATCTTTCACGCCATTGTGCATAAAACTCATGTCCGAGATAATACCCAACATATTATCCCGATACTGATCAAAAATACGTACCGCCTCCTCGTAATTCCGGGCCAATTTGATCTTCGGACGACCCCGCATACGCAACGTACGCTGGTGATCGTTCAACGCCTCCTTCGCAAACATCTGGCTCTGCTCCAGCACGAACTTATATAAATGAGGCAAAGCGGACGAATAGAAACGTATGGAATCCTCCACCAACAAGATGATCTGTACGCCCACGCTGGCCGTATCGTCCGGAGCGTTCATCTTATCCTCGATCAACTTGATAATCGCCAGTAACAACTCCGAGTTACCCAACCAGCTGAACACATAATCGATAGCGCTCAGATCCTCGTTGGCGATCCGCTTAGACACCTCTTTCGAGAAAGGAGTCAATACGACGATCGGGATATTCGGATAATGCACCTTTATCTCGCTCGCCGCAGCGAATATATCCCGGTTATCCATATTCGGCATGCAAATGATCAATTCGAAGTTCCGGTTCTTCAACTCATTCAAAGCCTCCTCCTCGGTAGTCACCTGCGTAAACCGGGGTGGGTAACGGAGGCTTAAGGAAGTATATTCGTTAAATATCTGCTCATCTACACGCCCGTCATCTTCCAGCATGAAGGAATCATATTTCGTAGCGATAAGCAATACATTATATATACGCTTATTCATTAGATTGGCAAACGGGGTGTCTCTGAACACCAAGTCTTTTAAGTTCGGTATACCGCTCATAATAGATTCTGATAGAATTATTCGAGTCAAATGTAAGGAAAAATAATAACTATTGAAACATGAAAGTACGCATTCTGACTCTAACTGAAGATTTTTAGGTTTTCACTGATAAAAAGTAAGCGAAACTCTTGGTCATTCCAAAGAATTACCTACATTTGCCAACAGAATGTTATCCTTTTAAAGAATATAAATGCTATGAAGACTGAAGTTATTTTATCAGCGCTAGAGGCAAAACATCCGGGAGAAAAGGAGTATTTGCAAGCAGTAAAAGAAGTGCTTTTATCAATTGAGGAAGTGTACAACCAACATCCGGAATTTGAGAAAGCGAAAATCATTGAACGCCTAGTTGAGCCGGAACGTATTTTCACTTTCCGTGTGCCTTGGGTAGATGATAAAGGTGAGATACAAGTTAACTTGGGATACCGTGTTCAGTTCAACAACGCAATCGGCCCGTACAAGGGAGGTATCCGTTTCCACCCGTCCGTTAACTTGTCTATCTTGAAATTCTTAGGATTCGAGCAAACATTTAAAAACGCTTTGACAACCCTTCCGATGGGTGGTGGCAAAGGTGGTTCCGATTTCGCTCCGAGAGGAAAGAGCGACGCCGAGATCATGCGTTTCTGCCAAGCGTTTATTCTTGAATTATGGCGTAATCTTGGTCCGGACAGGGATGTTCCGGCTGGCGATATAGGCGTAGGTGGCCGTGAGGTTGGTTATATGTACGGTATGTACAAGAAATTGGCTCGCGAGAACACAGGTACGTTCACGGGTAAGGGCATGGAGTTCGGAGGTTCTATCCTTCGTCCGGAAGCTACCGGCTTCGGCGCTCTTTACTTCGTACATCAAATGTTGGAGACTCACGGAATCGATATCAAGGACAAGACGGTCGCCATCTCCGGTTTCGGCAACGTGGCTTGGGGTGCCGCTACAAAGGCAACCGAGTTGGGCGCTAAAGTGGTTACTATCTCCGGTCCTGACGGATATATCTATGATCCGGCGGGTATCTCCGGCGAGAAGATCGACTATATGTTGGAATTGCGTAATTCCGGAAATGATATCGTAGCTCCTTACGCAGACGAATTCCCGGGCTCTACCTTCTATCCCGGCAAGAAACCTTGGGAACAAAAAGTAGATATAGCCTTGCCATGCGCTACCCAGAATGAGTTGAACGAGGCTGACGCTCGTAAGTTGATCGAGAACAAGACTTTGTGCGTAGCTGAGGTTTCTAACATGGGTTGTACGGCTGAGGCTGTAGACTTGTTCATCGAGCATAAGCAATTATTCGCTCCGGGTAAGGCTGTCAACGCCGGTGGTGTGGCTACTTCCGGATTGGAGATGACCCAGAACGCTATGCATATCTCATGGACCGCCGCCGAGGTAGACGCTAAATTACATCAGATCATGAGCGCAATCCACGAACAATGCGTAGCTCACGGTAAAGATGGCGAATATATCAATTATGTAAAAGGCGCAAATATCGCAGGCTTCATGAAAGTAGCGAAAGCTATGATGGCGCAAGGTATCGTATAAGAATAAGGTCAGTTTAGGCTAAATAAAAACATAGTTATGAATTCTTTGAACCTTAGTTATGGTTTGAGAATTTCATAACTATGTTTTTTAAGCTCATATCAGCGGACTTTCCCGGGGTTCTTAGCGATAAAATCCTTCCATCCCGTATACTTCTTTTCCGAGATCGGATTATTGGTTTGGAAATAATGACAAACAGCCGCCGCCAATCCATCCGTAGCGTCCAATTGCGGAAGCATAGACTCATCCGGTATCTTCAGATAGCGTTGTAGCATGCCGGCCACTTGTTCTTTCGCCGCATTTCCATTCCCCGTGATCGAGAGCTTGATTTTTAGAGGGGCGTACTCGAAGATCGGGATATCCCGCTCCAAGGCCGCCGCCATCGCTACTCCTTGCGCCCTTCCGAGTTTCAACATACTCTGTACGTTCTTCCCGAAGAAAGGCGCCTCGATAGCCAACTCATCCGGATGGTATTGATCGATCAAGGCCAAGACCCGTTCGAATATCTTACGCAGACGGAGATAATGATCCTCATATTTATTCAATTGCAGGATTCCCATAGCTTCCAGCTTCGGTTTATTCCCCTCGATCTTCAAGATTCCGTATCCCATCACGATCGTACCGGGGTCTATGCCTAATATAATACGGTCCTTGATCATTTAGGTAGCTCTATATCTTCCAACAGGGTAGAGAATCCTGCGATTTTCTCTTTATAACGTCCTATCAAATCTTGCTGCAAGGCTCCGCCTTCCTTACGCACCCACTCATTCAACGAATCGATATCCCTCGTATGAAACTGTACGGAAAAACTTTCACCTTCCTCATTCCGCGAATCCAAGATCCGTCTCAAATAAGGACTATAAAGGATACCGCTCTCGGAGGCTTTCGGTATATAACTATTCTTCAAATATTCCAGACACTCATCCACGATATCCTTATGGATATGAAAAGTCGTATTATAAACTATCATCTTCTTTCCTTTCTCTTGAAATTTCTTATACAAAGATAGCGCATATATCAAGAAAAGCCTTATATTTGCACATAATTAATGAATGGGGCATTAGCTCATCTGGCTAGAGCGACAGACTGGCAGTCTGTAGGTGATCGGTTCGAGTCCGATATGCTCCACAATTTAACACATATTAATCATTAGGCGACAATCCGCAAGGATTGCCGCATATGTTATTTTATAGCATATCAATCACTTATCATATTTCTTAAAGATCTAAATAGTTAATATTCGACATCTGATTGTAGGTAATAATGATATTGTAGGGAAAATATGGCAACATTTAAGGTATCTCAAAAAAGGGAAAATAAGAAGGGCGAAGCCCCCATATACATAAGCTTCTACCTAAATCGGGAGAAGATAGAAGTTCCAGTTCGAATCTGCGTTCCCCTCGTTTTTTTCGACAAAGAGGTTAAGGGCTTAACAATAATGCCCAAAAGAAGGCCCATCCAAATCCAATTTTACGTCCACTACCAACGAAGCCTACTACAAAAGCAAAGGCAATCCACATAACAAATACCATAATATTAACTTTTTATATCAAACCGATTAATTATCATAGAATTTAATAACAGCAACCAATTGTTCCTCATATTTGTAGAGATCATCCAAAGACTCAATTAAGTTCTTCATCTCTTTTTTGTTCTCATCAAATGTTGCGATATATTTTTTACCCCCATTAAAATAAAGGCGACATATAGGTTTACGATTATTATCATCAAGAAGAATACCAAAATAACTTTAAGTATCACGTTGCGCTACTCGGTTTATATCGATATATTTACGCAGCATCGCTCGAACGATCAAGAATCCCTCCTTCTCTTCCTCTGTCGTTATAATCTTACATTCTTCCTCAGAAGCTAAAGGTTCCGGAGTATCTATATGCGATGTTTCTTCCTCCTTTTTCTCAGTTTCTTTATTCAACGCCGTTTTATAACGATCTGTTATAATATCACTGACAACTTGACTAAATGATCTCCTTGTCAAATTTGTAAATTGCTCTAGTATTTTAGCTGTGACAACACCAGAATATACTTGCTTTGCGAACAAACCAACCAAAGCCTCACTCAGAGCTTACATTTCAGCAAGGATAAGATCTTTCCAACCTTTCATAAATTTCAATTCGCTGGCGACATTCACAATACTGTCAACATCAAAATATGAATTATGAAATTGTTTAACCTCCTCTATCTGATTCTCCCTCAAATCTAGTATATCCAAAACCCAAAATGGCTTTCCATCCATTTTATTAGGCTCTTCTAGATCAGTATAAAAACGATATTCAATGCCATTCGTCAATATACCAAATCACCAAATCGGGCACACGATACATGATAATAACGTAAAAGCTGATTATCGTGTGAATTTAATTTCTCTGCCCAATGCTTGAATAAAGGGCATGATCAATGCATTTTTTGTCGCTTCTTCAGTTTGAAGACTGTCTTTTAGTTTGGCGACTGATTCCGCTACTTGTCTAATTGTATCTTTAAAATCCATGGTTATAAATGGCGAATCCTTTCACATTGTGCGCCCACTGATTGTTGATATCAGAACCCGGCTTTACGAGTTACACAACAAGAGAGGATACATACAAGGTTCAAAAACGTTTGGACAATGTAAATATGAGAAAAGTTTTTAATATAACTAACAGAAATTTTTATATTTTTTAATTTCATAATCATCAAATAAATTAAACTCACAAACAGAATCTCTTCTAATCTATGAATTAAGACAAAACCCTCATTACATATAAAATAAAGAGGCCATATAATTGACATATCTTCTCTCTTATTATCTAAATATGTGCGTCCTCTCTAATCTTAACGATAATATCTTTTGATATTATTTGCATATTAGTCATGTGAGCATTATTGGGTAAATAATCAATATTATATTCTATCTTATTGGGATAATCCACATATAAGGCATCCAAATTGTCTCGAAGCTTAGTTCTCTGATTACTTGTCAAATGACTTGTTTTCCTATACCTAAATTTAGATGATGGTTTTAAATATACAACAAAAGAGAATAACCCCATCGATTTCTTTACGTTTTCTTTTATCATTTTTATTTTATTTTGGTCTTCACTAGGTATATTCATTTTCAAAAATACAAAATTATCTATTGGAGTCCTATCGAACAAAATAACCTTTGCTTTCGAGTTATACAACATTTCCGTAAAAAGCATATATTGCATCAATAAACATTCCATTGCTACTTTATAATCACTTGTATTAAATCCATTAAATGTATCTTCTATTATAACAACCTTATCTTCTAATTCTTTTTTGATACATGTAGAAAGTGTAGTTTTTCCAATATTATTTATACCAGACAATCCTATTATCACTTTATTTGTTTCAATATATAACTTCATTGAATGAATAAATGCCTTAGCAAATTTAAGAGTAGGAGCATCTTTTCTATATAATGTTATAATAAAATCATCATCTTGTTCCTTATCTTTCTGAAAAACATATAGCCTTGTTTCATCCTCATTTTCAACATCTAACATCATACTAGTCAAATAAGGCATATCATTAATTGGATATGGTTCTATTTTTACACCCATATTTCTATATTCTTCAATGATCTCTTTTTTCTTAGGATCATCTCCTATTTTACTTTCATCGTAGAACATACTTATTTGAATTTTCTTATTACCTTCAATAAACTTCTTATAACTATCCTTTTCCTCTGCTATCCAAGACAAATTTCCAGCAATGTTAATTATAGAAGTTTTCACCTTACTCCTTTCCCTATCAACATATTCAAAAAATTTAGCCCTTCCACTTATTTCCACGTTTCTCGACAAATTATTGACTATATCAGTCAACCTAATATAAAGGCAACATGACAATAAGACACAGCACAATATAAAAAGCCATGTAATTATATTGTTTTCAAAGACCCATTCTCCATTTTGATAGAATCTCAATCCAATAATAGAAGCTAAGCTTCCTAAAACAGTTAACACCTCTAATCCTATTAACGAAAAAGACCTCACAAGTTTAGTTTTATTCTCCATAATCATTGTGCATTAGATTTAGCTAGATATTAATTATGCAAATATACATTTTTTCTTACAAAAAGAAACAAATATCAGATTTACTATTTTCAAATCCATTAATTTTTCCTCTTTGCACAAAAAAGGATACCAATATACAAATAGGACACCGACCAAAAGCTCTATTTTATTATTAATTTAATTGATACTCTCAATGAGGCTTAGCAAGCATTGGTGTACTAGGTTTCAACCTACTTCTCGTCCTAGTGACATATTCTGGGTAATCTGTTAAGACATGCATCATTCTAGGATTACAAGCTTGTAAAAAAGGATCAAACGTTTGAATATCAGCAAATCTATTTCTCTCTACTTTCCAACAACGTATAATTTCTTTTATTTTAGAGTATACATTAGGACGTTTAATACTTTCTAAATCTTTTGCAGGAATTTTCTTTATTTCTTGTTTTACTAGTTTCTTAAAATCCTCTTCACTCTTCCCTAAATTCTTCATTATTAAGTCCACAATAGATTTAGCAAAACCAAAATCTAAAGGCGATGGCTGGCGACGCTCATATCTCCATATTTCTGGAGGTAACACATATGTCGAAACATAAGCTGGATTAGACGCAACTGTTTCAGGTTGCATTGACACCAAAGATTGTCTATATTCATCTATATCCCAAACCATTCCTCTTGGACCTTGAACACTAGGTAACAAAAAAGGAAGAATGGGATACTTTGGATTTTGAGTTATATTAATTAAGCTAGAAGGTACAACCTTAGATCTATCTTCATCTATAGCTCCCACTGCCTGCTCCAGAGGAGATTTACCCAAACCAACGAGCATCCCTCCCATCCTTGTTTTTTGGACTCTAGTTTCAGCAAACCGTAGAATATCCTGTGGAGTTCCATTAAACATTATTATCTCAAGACACGCGGCATTTGGATTAGTTTTCTTAAAATGATTAACAGCTCTAGCTGTGGCAGCAACCAAATCTCTTTCCTTTTCCATTCCTTTCATTTCGATTTCAAACCTAAAAGCTTTTCCACAAAAATGAGCATATTCAACAGCCACAGGAAGTACCATTGATAGCAAATCTGTTAGACATAAAAAAGCCGTTGATAGGTCATTCCTTCCATCTTTAGGATCACTTCTACTAGTCTTAATCAAATCACTAGAACTCATATCTCTTATTGACATTCTCTTCTTTCCAAATAAATCACGACGTACGGCTGTCATTTGGTCATAAATATTACTATCGTGACTTATTATAGGTAGACCATCTTGTGACAAAAAAACATCGCATTCTATGCCATCAATACCTTCTGGATTAGATTGACTAGCGGCATTTTGTAATGCCATATCAAATGCTAATGGCGAATTTTCAATGGGGCGCTGTCTTGCGGGATCATCATCTCGAATCAATCCTCCAAATGAACGGTTCGTAGCTCCCATACCACGATGCGCTATAATAGATAACCGATCACGTAGAGCCATTTGTAAGCGTAATGTTCTTAGCCTAGATAAAACACCAATATCAGCAGATTCTGGGTAATTCAGCCAATAGCTTAGAGGGGCCATAATAACAACCATGTCATATTGCATCGGATATATTGGTCCTAGTATAGCAGCATCAATAGAAGCACACATTAACCCTGTCAAGCTCCCCTGCAATGTTCCATCTATTTTCTCTCCTTGATTAATCTGAGCAATCACAGTAAAAAGACTCTGTCTCACTGGCCCTATTGGAGGATAAACATCCGGATTTAAAGCTCCGCATATTCGATTAAGTTTTCGATTTTGTTTTACATTTATATGAGCCTTATCTACTTGATGTCCGAGGGCACCCTCTGTTACTTTTGAGTCTTCTTTATCAGGGGTTACGGTATCTCCCTTCCCTAACTGCGCTACTCTCATCGAAAAATTGGGTTGTTTCGATCTTTGTAAAAATTCTTCTATACCCACACATTTATTTATTTTTCGTGAAGGAGGAATAACTCTTAAAACAGAAGGCTGTTGTGTATAGTTTTGCATAAAGGTTATTTTTAAGGGAAACTACAATATATTATTAATCCTAGCCCAATAAATTTAATGCCAATTGTAATTGGCTTACAACACCAAGCAAATAATATTTGGCGATATAAAAATGAGGAAACTTTACGAGAAAAACAAGAAAGCCCCACTTTAAAATAAAGCAGGGCCAAAATTATTGCCAAACAACCGTACTTAAGCAAAGTTAAATGCGGATTCATATCTTTTCTCGTTGAGTCAAGCCCGTTAAAGTAATCCACCACAGCGGGCTTTATTATTTTTCCGTCATAATATCCTTTTGGCTTGTTTAGAAGCCAGAAGGTAACCTATACGGCTTCTTTTTTCCAATCCGCAAAGTTCTTATCCAGTACTCTTTTTAAGTTTTCGCTTTGGTTGCGATAATAATTAAACAAGTCTTTCGCTATCTGCTTTTTCCCGTTCAAGCGGGACAGGAAGCGTAAGTGTTCCGTAAGTTTATGACTTACGTGATTACGCTCATTTACCGGAATATCCTGTCGCATCAAGTAGGGTATGCAAACCTCATGTAAGTTAGGAATCGCCAAATCCCAAGGGACAGCGACCAATGATCCTAAAAAGTCTACGGAAAGCTTCAACTTCTTATAAAACATAATCAATATTTCCTTTTCTGTTCGATTGGGCGTACATGCGTCCGGCATTAACAAGACAGCTTCTTTCAAGAAATAATCTTTTAAATTCTCGTCCGATACATGGAATACGGTTTTCTGTAGTAGCTCGAAGCCACCGACTACCTGCTGAGATGCTTCTTGGTTGTTCATACGTTACTAGTATTAAGTATTGTAGACGGCTATTCTCTATAAAATGAACGGCTCCGCCTTTCCCGTTGAACTACACCACTCACGGCAGTGGGTGCATTAACACTCCACACGGGGGTACGAAGCCGCCATATAGAATACTATGGACGGGCATAAAAATGCCCGCCATAGGAAGGTGGCAGGTATATGACCCGCCGTGAGTGAAAAGTAGTTCAAGAACAAAGGTATAATAAATATCCGAAACCTCAGCCACATATTCCATAAAAGTTACTTAGCCATCCATTATTTACATGAATGAGCCTTCCTATCCTTTTAGATATTTATCGATACACCTACGATCCCAATTGATACCCCGTCTTACGATTTTTGCGGGAATTCCCGCAAGGATCACATTCGGCTCATTAAAAACCTTCGTTACGATACTTCCCCAGCCAACAATACTGTTATCAGATATTTTTACATTCTTACCGATCTTAGCGTCTTTTCCGATCCACACATGTTTGCCTATCTCTATGTACTTCGCGAAATTAATCGGCGCACCCTCCAAATCCATTATCGTATGCGCATCGGTACACCAGATATCGACACCCCAGCTTAACTGACTATCATCACCAATGCTGACACGCGAATCATTTTCCTGCAAGTATAACGTAACGCCATTGATTACTACACGATCCCCTATATCTACCCGACAATTATTAGCGACCCTCGAAACACCCGCACCCAATCCCGGCAACTACCCGATGATGAGCTTTAATCCCGTCATACCCAATATCGAAGAGTATCGTAAGATAATCGTTCCCACATTTACGATGTTATTATCCCCTTTTACGATCAAGAGAAAGCCATCACTAAGCAATAATTCCTCCGCCTTATCTTCTGATTCAAAACACATTGAAACCTGATTATTATTTCCTGCGATCGTTATGTTGGCCCGATTGACAACCTTAGCGAATCTCTCATTCGGGGCAGAAATACAATTGACACTACCATGCGGGAAAATTAATGTAAGCTCGTTGTTCTGTCCGTTTATATGTTCCATGTCATTCCATACTTTATAATTCGCATTCTATTATTGCAATACGACTCCTTGTTTCACTTCCCAAATATACGAAAAGAAATGATTCACGCCGAGAAATGCGATAACGCTTGCCTTCATTATTATTCCCGGCCGACAATTAAAATCAGATGGGTAAAAAGGAGCCAACTTCATCGGCACATGGAGTTAACTTACTTGGTCATTTAAGTTAACTTACTTGGCCATCGAAGTTAACTTACTTTTCTGATACCTTTATTTTAATACAACCCGAACCTAAGTGCGTTTTTATATTCTTCTATTTCCACGATCTCGTTGAGTTTGCCAATATTGATACGATGAGCGTCATCTACAAAAAACAATATCCTTTCGCATGGCAATAAATATATCCTTCGTATATTTGTTGGAAATTAAAAATAACGAGCATGGAAGAAATAAGTAAAGTTATAAAAAGCCGGGTACACCACGGATTCAACATCTCTATAGCACGAAACAGAAAAGGTCTGAAGCAAGCTGCTTTGGCTGATATGCTCGGTATATCCCAACAAAGGCTGTCCCAATTAGAGAACCAGCGGGTAGTCAAGGACGAGATACTAGAGAAGGTATCCGAGGCAACCGGCGTTTCCATAGAAGATTTAAAGACGATTGAGGAACCTATGAGCGTTTATATTGAAAATAACAATAATACCATTTCAGACCCAGCAAACGATAAGATCTACATTGGTAATAATATTGAACAAGACAATTCTTCTTTTACCAATAACACCAATCCCCTCGACAAGATCGTAGAGTTATACGAACGTCTCCTAAAAGAAGAGAAAGAACGAGTAAAGACATTAGAAAAGCGCATCAAAGAGCTAGAAGGAAAAGCGTAGATCTTTTTTGACACCGTCCAGCATTTTGTGTAAATAGAAAACTTTAGGATTCAGGTTTCATACTTGAATCCAGTTTTCAAATATAGTAATAAATCGATAGTCCCATCAAATAACATCTTATCAATAGTTGTTTGTATCTTCATCAAAGAGGAATGGACTAATTCTGTATCACATATAAATACCTTCTTTTTCAATTCGGTTTCTCAAAAGTTAATCCATGTGATCCCATAATCGGACGATATCGACATTACAACCAAACAGAGTTTGCAGATCTTCCTTTATATGTACCAATGCGAACATATTAGGCTTTGAGGTTTCCAAATAAACATCAACGTCACTATCTTCTGTTTGCTCCTCTCTGGCAACAGAGCCGAATATTCCCATACGGATAATGCTATATTTAGAAGCATTCTTCGCCATATAATCACGCAAGATATTCATATATTCAGCTGTTGATTTCATATCCTCTTATTCATTTGACACAAATGATACGTGTTCAATTTTAAACAAACCATAAAAAAAGGCAGCTATCTTTTAGATAACTGCCTTTTATTGCGAGCCGAAAGCCGGACTTGAACCGGCGACCTACGCATTACGAATGCGTTGCTCTACCAGCTGAGCTATTTCGGCAACATTTGTTTCTTTATTTCGGGCGCAAAGATACAGGGTTTATTTGACATCTG
>Ga0209064_1001002_pt1 | contig 52877 bp, 42 predicted proteins | sample Inofromicrocosms_FD_187498 | JGI IMG/M metagenome (GOLD analysis project Ga0209064, IMG submission 187498) | Mouse cecum microbial communities from Vienna, Austria - Inoculum for glucosamine and mucus D2O microcosms (SPAdes) (version 2) | ecosystem: Host-associated > Mammals > Digestive system >...
CCCCCTCTCCCTTTTTGGTGCCTGACCCCCGACTTCACGCACTATCTTTATTACACAAGAACAGCTATTCAAGACACAACATAAGAAAGGTTCCAAACAAATAGTACTACGATAAACATAAATTTATAAATCCAAGATAGAAACTTTTCATAATTTTGTAAAATTTAATATTAACCCGTATTGACATTTATGGGATCGAATGGTATAATTAAATTGTATAATTATTTTTCAATACTTATTTGGAGGTCTTTACAATGTCCAGAGTTTATAATTTCAGCGCGGGTCCCGCCGTTCTTCCCGAGGAAGTCCTTAAAGAAGCGGCAGAGGAAATGCTCGACTATAAGGGAACAGGTATGTCCGTTATGGAAATGTCCCACCGATCCAAGGCTTACGACGAGATAATCAAGGACGCGGAAAAGGATATCCGCGAGCTTATGAATATTCCCGACAATTACAAGGTGCTGTTTCTTCAGGGCGGCGCTTCCCAGCAGTTCGCCGCTGTTCCCATGAACCTTATGAAAAACAAAAAAGCCGCTTACATAATCACAGGTCAGTGGGCTAAGAAAGCATTTCAGGAGGCTAAGCTCTACGGCGAGGCTGTGGACGTTGCTTCATCTGCGGATAAGACCTTCTCCTATATCCCCGACTGCTCGAACCTCGATATCCCCGAGGACGCTGATTATGTTTATATCTGCGAGAACAATACCATTTACGGTACAAAATTCTGGCAGCTTCCCGACACTAAGGGTAAAGACCTTGTTGCGGACGTTTCCTCCTGCTTCCTTTCTGAACCTGTTGACGTTACCAAATACGGCGTTATCTACGGCGGCGTGCAGAAGAATATCGGTCCCGCAGGCGTTGTTATCGCCATTATCCGCGAGGATCTCATCAGGGACGACGTTCTCCCCGGCACACCTACCATGCTGAAATGGAAAACTCAGTCTGACAACGACAGCCTTTACAACACACCTCCCTGCTACGGTATCTATATCTGCGGCAAGGTTTTCAAGTGGATAAAGAAAATGGGCGGTCTCGAGGCTATGAAGAAGCATAACGAGAAAAAGGCTGCTATTCTGTACGATTTCCTTGATCAGAGCAAGCTTTTCAAGGGTACTGTTGAAAAGAAAGACCGTTCCCTCATGAACGTTCCTTTTGTAACAGGCAACGAGGAGCTGGACGCTAAGTTCGTCAAGGAAGCAAAGGCTGCGGGCTTTGAGAACCTCAAAGGACACCGTTCAGTGGGCGGTATGAGAGCGTCCATCTATAACGCTATGCCTATCGAGGGCGTTGAAAAGCTTGTTGAATTTATGAAGAAATTTGAGGCTGAAAACGCGTAATTCAGTATCAAGTATAAAGACCGTATGGGCGGATTACGTATCCGCCCGTTTGGTAAAATTATCTGTTTATGTGTAACGGTTATTTGGAGGAATTAACATGGCTGACAGATTCAAAAGAATATACAAACAGGGCGCTGTAAGTATTTTGGAAATATGGGTGGATACCCAAACGGGCGTGAATTATCTTTTCCGCGAGGACGGCTATTCAGGAGGTCTTACTCCCCTGCTTGACCGCGATGGAAAACCTGTTGTCACAGACGCTGACGGCGTTGGCTTTAAAGTCGAAAAATAAATGTTCCATGTGAAACATTTTGCAGTTTTGGCAATTAAAAAATTACAGAAAGGTTTTGATAGAAATGTTCAATATTCAGACTCTGAACAAAATTTCAAAGTACGGTACCGATAATTTCGACACCGCAAAATACAACATTGCGGACGAGGTGCAGAACCCTGACGCTATTATGGTGCGTTCAGCGGCTATGCACGATATGGAGTTCGCCCCCAATCTGCTTGCCATTGCCCGCGCAGGCGCAGGTGTAAACAATATTCCCGTTGACAAGTGCGCGGAGCAGGGTATCGTTGTTTTCAACACCCCCGGCGCAAACGCAAACGCCGTTAAGGAGCTTGTTATCGCGGGACTTCTCATTTCCTCCCGTAAGGTGCCGGAGGCTATGACCTGGGCGCAGACCCTCAAGGGCAACGGCGCGGAGGTCGGCAAAATGGTCGAAAAGGGCAAGAGCCAGTTTGCGGGTCCTGAGATTATGGGCAAAACTTTGGGTATTATCGGTCTGGGAGCTATCGGCGTACTGGTTGCAAACGCTGCGGTCGCACTCGGAATGAAGGTCGTTGGCTTCGACCCGTATCTTTCCGTTAAAGCCGCTCTGGGACTCAATCCCGCAGTAAAGGCTGTTGCCGATATTAAGGACGTTTACGCAGCTTCAGACTATATTACTATCCATGTTCCCTATAATGCGGATACAAAGGGTACTATCAATGCGGACACTATCGCTCTCATGAAAGACGGCGTAAGAGTACTCAACTTCGCAAGAGGCGAGCTTGTTGACAATGCTGCAATTACAGCGGCTCTCGAAAGCGGAAAGGTTTCAGCATATGTTGTTGACTTCCCCAGCGACGAGATTCTCGGAGTTAAGAATGTTATCGCTGTACCCCACCTTGGCGCGTCTACTCCCGAGTCGGAGGACAACTGCGCTATGATGGCTGCTTTGGAACTTATCGACTACATTGAAAACGGAAACATCAAAAATTCCGTAAACTATCCCGATGCAGAAATGAATGCGGCAGGAACAAAGGTGTGCGTAATGCACAAGAATATTCCTGCGGTAATTTCACAGCTTACAACAGCTTTCGGCAGCGCGGGAATCAATATCGAGAACATGGTAAGCAAGTCCAAGAAGGACTATGCCTATACAATGCTCGACGCTGCGGGCGACGTTAACGACGATATTGTCAATAAGCTTGCCGCTGTTGACAGTGTTATAAAAGTAAGAATAATCAAGTAAAAAATCAAACTGCCGCTTTTCGTAACATAAAAGCGGCAAGTCGGAACATAGTTCCGGGAAAGGGGTATTATCATGAACGAAACCTATTTTGACCAAAGCGATGTTGAGCAGAACAAGACTATAGTTCTGCTTACGGCGATCCTCCAAATTTTTATACCTATTCTTTTCTTCCTGCCGCTGGTTTCGTGCCAGAATTCGGCTTACGGAAAATTCTATGCAAACCAGGGCTTGCTGATACTGCTCATGGACGTTGCAGCAGGCGTTGTACTTATTATTCCAATTCTTGGCTGGATAGTAGGACCTATCGTTGGTCTTGCAGCTTTCATTTTTGCTATTATTAATGCGATAAACGCAAACAGCGGCGCAAGAAAGGGCATTCCTATTCTTGGTAATATTGAGATTATCAAGTAAGATTTCTGTTTTTCAATAACAGGATAATGCGCACAATGCAAAGAAATAAAAGCGGTACGGATGCTCTCCGTACCGCTTTTGCTTTTTACAGGCAATATTTATTTTTTTTCGCAGATCAGACGAATGGCAGTTCTTACTTCGCCGTCAATCGTAACGTTTGCAAACGCCGGATAACAAACAAGATTTATGCCCACAGGCGCTAAGTACCCTCTGGCAATGGCGATGGCTTTAATAGCCTGATTTGCCGCACCTGCGCCTACTGCCTGAACCTCAACGGTTTCCTGCTCTTTCATGACGCTTGCAATCGCTCCCGCAACGGAATTTGGAAAAGACCGTGCCGAAACCTTTAAAACCTCCACTGGATAGCCCTCCTAATTTTGTAATCAATATTGAATATTTTAACAATTATATTAATTTTATAACATTTATAATTATACAACATATTTCAAAGCGTTACAATAGTAAATAAATAATTTTGTAAATTTATCTAATAACCAGCCGTTCAATTGCAACACATTTACCATTTTTCTGATCAAATTCCACAATTACCCCGTTAATAAACGGAGGGTTATCAGATTCTGTAAATCTTACTGGAGCATGGTAGCGCTGTTTTTCTATAGCGATCTCGGTTTTGACTCCCAGCACCGAAAGCTCGGGACCGCACATTCCCGCGTCGGTGATATAGCCAGTGTGACCCGAGAGTATTGTCTCATCCGCTGTCTGGACATGAGTATGAGTACCGAAAACAGCCGTGACCTTTCCCGCCAGATAGAAGCCCATTGCTTTTTTTTCGCCCGTGGCTTCGGCGTGGAAATCCACAAAAATATTGGGAGTGTCGATTTCGCCGAGAAGCCTGTCGACTGTGGCAAAGGGATTGTCAAGAGCCTCCATATAGACCGTTCCCATAAGATTTATCACGGCAATAGTGCACTTTCCCATGTCGTACAGACAGACCCCGTGACCGGGATTTCCCTCGGGAAAATTTGCGGGGCGGAGCAGTCTTTCCTCTTTTTCCATTGTATCGTATATCTCTCTGCGGCGGTAGCAGTGGTTTCCCGTAGTGATGATATCAGCGCCGCGGGAAAAAAGATATTTTGCCGAGTGAGGGGTTATGCCGTTGCCGTTGGCGCTGTTTTCGCCGTTGACAATAACGATTTCAGCATTGTAGAATTTTTTCAGTCCGCCGAGCTTTTCGCCCACAAATTCGGAGCCGATCTCTCCCACAACATCGCCGAGAAAAAGTAAATTCATATGGTTTTTCCTTTCAGAGAAATCACAGGGGCGGAAGTATTTATCCGCCCCTCGTGTAGCATTATTCGTTTATATCATTTCCATCATTGTCGTCATTGCCGTCATTATTGCTGCCGTTATTTTCATCAGGCTTCCGGGTATCCGCTTCGGTACCGCCGGAGCTGCTTTCGGAATTGCTTTCTCCCGTGATCTCCGCAGTATCTGAGGATACCTTTTTGGCTTCGCTGTTTTCCGGTTTTTCGGTATCATTGGGATTTTCTGAAGCTGTATCGCTTTCAGCAGCCTCGGCTTTGGCTTTTTCCTCGGCTTCCTTTTCCTCCGCAGAGGTAGGCTCGCCTTTCATAAGCTTTTCAAAATCCTTGCCGTCGATCTTTTCATGCTCCATGAGGTATTTTGCTACCTTGTGAAGATCGTCCATGTGTTCTTTGAGAACGTCCACTGTGCGCTCGTAGCACTCGTCGATAATGCTTCTTACCTCAGAGTCGATCTCCGACTGTACCTTTTCGGAGTGTCCCTTGCTGTGGCCGTAATCCATTCCCACAAACGGCTCGTCGTTATCATCCGCATAAACTACGGGACCAAGGTTTTCCGAAAAGCCGTACTTTGTTATCATAGCCTTTGCAAGCTTGGTGGAACGCTTCAGATCGCTTACCGCACCCGCGGAGCCTTCGCCCAAAACAAGCTTTTCAGCCACACGTCCGCCCATGCATACAACTATTTCCTCTTTAAGCTTTCTTGCGGTAACGTTCAGCAGGGAGGGTTCTTTTTCGGGAAGATGTATTGTCATGCCTCCCGCCGAGCCTCTGGGGATAATAGTTACCTGGTGCACCTTATCCTGTGTTGGCATATAATAGGTGACTACCGCGTGACCTGCTTCGTGGTACGCAACAAGCTTTTTCTCTTCTTCGGTGACAACATGGCTTTTCTTTTCGGGACCCGCTATTACCTTGATAGTAGCCTCTTCGATATCCTCTTTTGTAATTGACTTGCGGTTTTTACGGGCTGCCAAAAGTGCCGCTTCGTTGGCAAGGTTTTCAAGCTCCGCGCCCGTAAAGCCCGCCGTGGACTGTGAAATTGTTTTCAGACTTACATCGGGAGCAAGAGGCTTGTTTTTGGTGTGTACCTTCAGAATTTCCTCTCTGCCCTTTACATCGGGATAATTTACCACTATCTGTCTGTCAAAACGTCCCGGACGGAGAAGAGCGGGATCAAGGATATCTTTACGGTTCGTAGCAGCCATAACGATTATCCCCTCGTTGCCCTCGAAGCCGTCCATTTCAACAAGGAGCTGGTTAAGGGTCTGTTCACGTTCGTCGTGACCGCCTCCGAGACCTGCGCCGCGGTGACGTCCCACAGCGTCTATTTCGTCTATAAAAACTATTGAGGGAGCGTTTTTCTTTGCAGTTTCAAAGAGGTCGCGGACTCTCGACGCACCCACGCCCACAAACATTTCCACAAAGTCCGAACCGGAAATTGAGAAGAACGGAACGCCCGCTTCGCCTGCAACAGCCTTTGCAAGCAGAGTTTTACCTGTGCCCGGAGGTCCCTCCAGAAGCACGCCTTTGGGTATTCTTGCACCCATTTCGGTATACTTTTTGGGATTTTTGAGAAAATCAACGATCTCGGCAAGCTCTTCCTTTTCCTCGTCCGCGCCCGCAACATCGTTGAAGGTATTCTTTTTGTTCGCGGTGTTCTTTACGTTGGCTTTGCCGAAATTGCTCATTTTTCCGCCGCCGCCCGCCTGTCTCATCATAAAAAAGAAGAAAAAGATCATCAGACCTATTATGAGAAGCGAAGGAAGCAGATTATAGAGCCAGGAGGTGTCCTGTATCTTGAAATACTCCATTTTCAGCGGCGCGCCGGGGTGCCGCTCGTTGTATTCCTTGCGGTAATTTTCCTCGCCCATCTGTATCTCGTTAAGGAAAACAGAAACGTTCGGAACAGTGTAGGTTATGGTTTCTTTGTTTTCGTCAACAACGATTACCAGCTCTCCCGTTCCTAAATCGAAAGTCATTTCCGAGACCTGATAGTTGTCGAAATACTGCATAATATCCGAATAGGTGTGTTCGGGCTGCGGCTTTGAAGCCTGACGGAGCAGAAGTACCGCCAGAGCAAGCGCGGAGATCATTACCACAGCGTAAATAATTATGCCCTTGTTGCTTTTTTTACCCATTTGTTATCAATCCTTTCGTCGGGAACATATCGAACGATTCCCCTTTATTTATATGAAAATATAGAAATATTAAATTATCCCGTTTACTTGTATTTGTCATCAAAGCGCTCAGCCGCTTTCGTATTCAGCAATATATGGCAGGTTACGGAACTGTTCGGCACAGTCCAGACCGTATCCCACCAGAAAGACATCGGGAACGGTAAAAAGGGACATATCCGTTTCCAGAGGGACTACCCGTCTTTCCGGCTTGTCAAGCAGGGTCACCACCTCAAGTGAAAGAGGGTTCCGCGCGGCTAACAGCTTTTTTATATCCGCAAGAGTTCTGCCCGTGTCTATAATATCTTCAACTATAATAACGTGATACCGGCTCAGATCCTGCTCCAAGTCCATGGTAATGTTCACTATCCCCGACGAATCGATGCCGTTATAGTAGCTTTTTGCACACATAAAGCCTATCTCGCAGGGAACGTCTATCGCTCTGCACAGATCTGCCAAAAATATAAACGCGCCCTTTAGAATGCTTACCAGCAGCAAAGGCTTGCCTCGGTATTTTTCGGAAATTGCACTTCCCGCCTCGGCAATTTTACTTTTTATTTCTTCCTCGGAAACTATTATTTTTCCGATATGATTTTCCTTGGTTATTACGTCCATTTCAGATATTTTTATCCTTTCCCGAAGTATTTCCGGCATTGTTTTTATCGGCATTTTAAATTTTTAATATTTCAATTTTAAGAAAACTTTTTGTATCCGCGCTTATTTTAACCCTGTCGTCAAAGCCGATATGCTCAGCCCAGACAACGCCTTTTTCGTCCGCGATCACTGCGGATATCTCCCGCTCCTCCGGGGGCAGCTTTTCCTGAAGAAGCTTTCTAAGTTCCCGTGTGTGAGCCGCTCCTGCGGGCTTGATCCTGTCGCTTCTCAGGCGGTTTCGCAATATTACACCATTTAATATTTTATCATAATCCGCGTACCGAAAAGTTAATTTTTTATTAATAATATCTTCTGCGTTCATATTTTCGTCTGTTTCTTTTGTAATTATCACCGTTTTATCACCAAAGAAGGGATATTTTCCCTCTCTGTCAATAATTACCGTTTCAGCAGGACGTTCCGCGGGACTTCTTTCCGGTACGATAATTACCCTGCCCTTTTGGCAGACCGCATAATATCCTCCGTCAAGAGAAATTTTTACCGCGTTCTTTGTTCCGACGGCAGTCCGCCATACTTCCGAGACTCTTTCGGCGTTTGTTTTAAGCTTATGCGCCCTTAAAAGATTTATGACGACCCTTTTTCCAACCGCGGGGTGAAGCTCCCGCAGGTCGGCGTTTTTTTGCCGCTCCGCTTCCTTTGACAGGAAGTCCTCGTCCTCCGCAAGTGAGACCGTCATTGCCGCCGTGCAGCTTGGAAAGGCTTTGTGAACGGCTTCCATCTCGGGCATTATCCTGTGGCGTATCCTGTTCCGCGAATAATCGTCGGAAAGATTGGTGCTGTCGGTAACAAAGCCCTGACCTTTTTCTCCAAGGAATGCTTCTATTTCCTCACGGGTACAGAAAAGCAGGGGGCGTATAATTTTTCCTCTCACTGGAGGTATCCCCGTCAGACCTTTCAGCCCCGTGCCTCTTGCCATGCGGAAAAGCACAGTCTCCGCGTTGTCGTTGAGGTTATGGGCGGTGGATATTTTGTCGGCGGGGAGCTGCGAAAAAATACCGTACCGCATTTCCCTCGCGCCTGTTTCCACCGATACCCCGAGAGAATGTGAAAAAGCCGCCGCGTCCTTTCTGAAAACCGTCAGAGGGACGTTAAGCCTTTTGCACAGAGCGCGGCAGAAAACCTCGTCCCTGTCGCTTTCTGCGCCGCGAAGCATATGATTTATGTGTACCGCCGTGACCTTTACGCCAAGCGTGGGAGACAGCTCCAAAAGAGCAAGAAGCAGCGCAACGCTGTCAGCACCGCCCGAAAGAGCGCAGCAAACAGCTTCGCCGTCCTGCAGCATATTAAATTTTTGAATTACGGATTTGATTTTTTCAAGCATACCTGTTTCCGATCTGTCCGGTTGATTTATTGAAGATAATTACTCTGCCTGTCTGCTTACTCCTGTAAAAAGCTGGTACTGTCCGCTGAAGCGAAGATTTACCGTACCCGTTTCGCCGTGACGGTTTTTCGCAACAATACATTCCGCAATGGTGGGGTCGGGAGTGTCCTTGTTGTAGTAAGCGTCACGGTACAAAAACATAACGATATCCGCGTCCTGCTCGATAGAGCCGGATTCACGCAGGTCGGACAGCATCGGACGCTTGTCCGTCCTTGACTCGACCGCACGGGAAAGCTGTGACAGAGTGATAACGGGAATATCCAGCTCCTTAGCCATAAGCTTCAGCTGACGGGTTATTTCCGATATTTCGTTGACGCGGTTTTCAATTCTCCTGCTGGAATTCATAAGCTGCAAATAGTCTATTATAACAAGCCCCGGTCTTTTGAGACGGCGCAGCTTGGCTTTCATCTGGGGTACGGTTATGCCCGCGGTGTCGTCAAGATAGATATTCATTCCCGAAAGCCTTTCTGCACCTTGAGCAAGCTTTGTCCACTGGTCGCCGGAGATGTTCCCCTTCATCAGGTAGTCAAGCTCCACAAGGCTTTCCGAGGACAGCATACGGGTAACGTTCTGCTCCTTTGACATCTCAAGGGAAAAGATTACCGCTTCGGAGTCCTTGTTGTGCCTTGCGAAATTCGCCGCAAGGTTAAGGGCGAAAACGGATTTTCCCATAGCGGGACGGGCGGCTACTATTATAAGGTCGGATCTGCTGAGACCTGTTATAACGTGGTCAAGGTCTGCAAAGCCGGATTTCGCACCCACATAAAGCTCCTTGTCGGGACCCGATTTCCTGCCCAGCTCGTCGTAGGCCTCAAGGACTACTTCGTCGATCTTTACCAGACCGTCCACCGATTTGCCCTTGCGTATATCGTAAATTTTCTGTTCGGCAAAGTCAAGAAGCTGTTGCGCGCTTTCCTGTCCCGCGGAGGCGGCTTCGATTATCTCCTTTGCGGAGGTTATAAGGCTGCGGGTGTAGTATTTTTCCTCGACTATCTTGCAATAGCTCTCGATATTCTTTGTGGTGGGAACGCCCTCCATAACGGCGGCGAGATATTCCTTTCCCGCCGTGGAGCTTTCAAAAATGCCGTCCTTGACCGCCTCGTTGATAACGGTAATGATGTCCGCATTTACGCCGAGGGAAAAGAGCCGTATTATAATGGCGAAAAGATCGCGGTGCTTTGAAACATAAAAGCTTTCGGGCTTTATGTAGTTCATAGCCACGGAAAGTGATTCGGGGTCGAGAAGAAGCGCGCCAAGAACGGTCTGCTCAGCTTCAAGATTGTAGGGCAGCTCTGCCGAGCTTATATCAAAATCCATTTGGGTTGACTCCTTTTTTAGAAGTAAGGGATACTTATTTTAAAGAATCGCTGAACTCTTTCAGTTCCTTTTTCTTGTCGGCAGAAAGAGCGTTGTATTCAGTGTTCGTAATTGCACCCTCCAGCGTATATAAATGCACAAGGCAAACGTTTGGGTATGCTTCCTTTAATTTAAAAAAAGCTTGCTTTGCGCCAATATAAATAAGTTCCTCGGCACTATCAATTCCCACAGAGGTAAGCTTTTTAGACATTTCCCTGCCGATATTCATCATTGAGGTCAATTTAGCCATGCTACTGCACTCCTTGTTGTTACAGCAATTTTGGGTTTGCCTTTTTGTAAAAGTGTTCCTAACGCATATTCTCACATGCAATTATAAGAGTTGCACTGACTTAAAAGTTTCATAAACCGGAACTTATTCGTCAATTTCGATCATTCTTTTATATACTCCTGAAGACTTTTCATCTATCATAATCGCATCTGCGCATTTCTTATAAAAATCAACAGCAGATTTTGCAGGCCAGCCTATAATGGCATATGCGTACCCAAGCTCCTGCATTGATTCCAAGGATTTTAACAATAACGCTTTTCCTATTCCCTTTTTTCTTTCATTTTCCAACACAGCCATAGGACCGAAAAAATCTTTGGCAGTTGCTTCATAGCACGCAAAGCCGATTATTTTCTTCTCCTTTGTTGCTATATAACAGGTTATGGGATTATTGGAAAAAGCGGCGGTTACTTCGTCTGAATAGTCCTCTTTTGCACATGCTCTGGAGAAATCAATTATCCTGCTCCTATCGGGCGCTAATGCTTTTTTAATCTTAATACCCTCTTCCGACAGCTTTTTTTCTATTTCATATGAATTAGGGATATTGTATAATTTTACCAGCATATCCGCCATAATATTACCTCCGCAAGTCACGGGTTAGACACTGCACTATAAGCATTTGACTGCTGCCTGCAATGTATTTTTAGTTGGTAACGCCGCTCCGAAAAAGAGAGTATTTTATCTCAGTTTGCCTCGGTAACTTCAACCGTTATCTTTTCGGAGATTCCCGCAAGGAATTTTACCTCCGCAGAATAAGTGCCAAAAGCCTTTATCTCGGAATCGAGGGACACTTTCTTTTTGTCCACCTTAACGCCGAACTGCTCCACTATCAGGTCTGCTACCGTTGCAGAAGTAACCGCTCCGAAAAGCTTTCCGCCCTGTCCCGCCTTTGCCTTGCAGATTACGGTTTTGCCTTTCAGCTGAGCCGCAGCCGCCTGAGCCTCCTGCTTTGCAACGTCAGCCTTGTGCTGCTCGGAGGATTTCTTGCCAGCCAGATCGGACATATTCTTAGCTGTAGCCTCAACCGCAAGACCCTTTCCCAGCAGGAAATTTCTTGCGTATCCGTCTGAGACTTCTTTTACGTCGCCTTTTTTCGCCGTACCCTTAACGTCCTGTAAAAAAATAACTTTCATGACTATTTCTCCTTTTTAATGTTTTTTCGTATGTTTTGTAATATGCAGAGGCGGATTCTGTATCCGTCCGCCGTTCATTTCAGCTTTCCCGCAGACAGATATGAAATCAGCCCTTACGGTTATTTTTTATTACGAAATATTCGCTATATGCTCGTCTATTGCGCTGATAAGCTTAGCCTTTGCTTCGTGAACATTTATCCCGCTGAACTGCGCCGCCGCCATGGTCTGGTGTCCGCCGCCGCCCAGCTTTTCCATGATTATCTGAACGTTCATTGCTCCCAGAGACCTTGCGGAGATGTTTATCCCTCCGTCGGGAGTACAGAAAATAACAAAGCTTGCGTCCACGCCCGCTATGCCCAGCATTTCGTCGGCAGCCTGCGCGGAGCTTACCCTTGCGTCGGGAGAACCGCTGTCGTCCGCCGCGATGGCGCACCTGTTATAGATCTCCGCGCCAGAAACCAGCCGGGAGCGGTGCTTGATGCACTCAAAGTCGTTTGCGAACAGCCCCTTTACCGCAACCATGTCCGCGCCCAGCTTTCTCAGGAAAGCCGCCGCCTCAAATGTACGCACGCCTGTACGCATAACAAAATCCTTTGTGTCAAGCATTATTCCCGCCAGCATAGCGTCCGCGTAATAGCTGGAGAGCTTGTCTATTCCCGAAAAGTACTGGATAAGCTCGGCAACCATTTCACTTGCCGAGGAGGCGTAAGGTTCATGGTGGAAAATTACCGCGTTGTCAATGTAATTCACCGTCTGGCGGTGATGGTCTATAACGGCGATGTGTTTGGCGCGCTCGTATATCTCGGCGCTTTCGATAATGTCCTTGTTGTGGGTGTCAACAACTATCAGCAAAGTGTTGTCGTTCATTTTCCCGAGAGCCTCTTCCGGGGAAATGAATACAGGCAGCTCGTCGGTAAGGTTTTCATTGAGACGGTTTATAATGGGCTTTGCAAGATTCCTTTCGGGGTCAACTGCCATGTAAGCCTCTATTTCCGGATTGAGACGCCTTACCGCGCCGCACATACCCGCTCCCGAGCCAACGCTGTCAAGATCGCCGTAGCGGTGTCCCATAACGATAACGCCGGAGGAGGAATTGATAAGCTCAGCAAGAGCGGTTGCGACAAATCTGGTTTTGACCTTTGTGGACTTTTCGATCCCCTTTGTGACTCCGCCGAAAAATTCAAAGCCGTTTTCGTTTTTGACGGCGACCTGGTCTCCGCCTCTGCCCTGAGCCATTTCAAGAGCATGCTTCGCGTCCTGTTCCGCTTCTGAGATATTTGCCGCTCCCGTTCCAACGCCTATTGAAAGCGTAACGGGTGATTTTTCCGAAACGGGTATCTTTCTGACGTTGTCGAGAATTTTGAACTTGTCCTCCGCCATTTTTTTAAGGTCCCGCTCTTCGGCGACGGCGATAAACTTGTCGTTGGAAAGCTTTCTCAGCAGACTGTTGTGCTCGTCGAAATAATTTTCAAGGAGCTTGTCCGCCTGTATCATGATGTGAGCCTTTTCGCTGTCTTTTTCGCCTGAAAGTATCTCCTCGTAGTTGTCCACGGAGATTATCATTACCGCCGGGCGGATATCGTTGAAGCGTCCCTCCAGAGTGATGTAGTCGCTGATATCGTCGAAGTAAAGCAGGGTAAGGTCGGAGATAAGCTCAGAGTCGGAGTCCCGCTTTTCGGTGGTTACCGCCGATATCCTGAAATGCCCCGTTTCATAGTTTACAGTGACGTTTTTGTTTTCAAAGGTTTTCTGGAGGTCGATGTTAATGACCTTGGTGATGTGCAGACCGAAAGCGTCCCCGCCGTATACCTGCTCCGTAAAGGCGATATTGTACCATACTATAATGCCCTCCCCGTCGATGATGACCGCGGGCGCAGGGAACTTATAGAGGGAGTCCCTCTCGGTAAGATTGAGCTGGGATTCCATTTCGGTAACGAATTTGTGCAGGTTTTTCTGGGACGCGGAAAAAAGCGTCAGATACGCCAGAGCTGTCAGCGACGTTATCGCCAGCAGAGTCCAGAAGCGTACCTCGTCCGTATCGTAAAGTGAAAATGCGCACGCCAGCGATACCACCACAAGCAGCATCGAGACCATTTTAAAAGCCGTCCAGCGTTTTCCTTTCATAGCGTTTTTCCTTTCGGTTTTAGTTAACGTTAACTGTTGGATCATATCTCCATAATGATCGGCAGTATCATAGGTCTGCGTTTGGTTTTCATATAGATGTAGTCGCTCAGGTCGTCCTTCATGCGGGACTTGATGGTGTTCCAGTCGCGCATATCTCCGTCCAGACAGCCCTGAAGCGTTTTCATAAGCAGCTTCTGGGCGGCGTCGATAAGCTCTTCCGATTCGCGGACGTATACGAAGCCTCTGGATACGATATCCGGTCCCGCAAGGATAGCTCCGCTTTCCGATTCGATAGTCGCCACGGCGATGATAAGACCGTCCTCGGAAAGATGCTTTCTGTCCCGAAGAACGATAGAACCAACGTCCCCAACGCCCAGGCCGTCAACAAATACGCGTCCCGCGGGGACTTGTCCCGTGATCTTCATGTCCACGCCGTTTGTTTCTATAACGTTGCCTATGCTGCCGATTATAACGCTGTCCTCCTCAAAGCCGAGGCTGTAGGCAAGTCCCGCGTGCTTTTTAAGGTGCTTGTACTCGCCGTGTACGGGAATGAAGTATCTGGGTTTGGTCAGGGAAAGCATGAGCTTCAGCTCCTCCTGACAGGCATGTCCCGAAACGTGCACGTCGTACATGGACTCGTAAATGACTTCAGCGCCCGCCCGCATAAGCTCGTTTACTACCTTTGTGACCAGCTTTTCGTTTCCGGGGATAGGGGTCGCGCTGATTATGATAAAGTCCATGGGAGTGATAGTTACCGTGCGGTGCTCGTTCATGGCCATTCTCGACAGGGCGGACATGGGCTCCCCCTGGCTGCCCGTGGTTATGAGCACAATTTTTTCGGGCGGGAAGCGGTTCATTGCGTCGATGTCGATAATAAGTCCGTCGGGCATTTTAAGGTAGCCAAGCTCTATAGCGGTGCTTATAACGTTGAGCATACTTCTGCCGAAAACGGCTATCTTTCTGCCTGTTTTAACGGCGCAGTTCACTATCTGCTGTACCCTGTGTATATTTGAGGAGAAAGTTGCGATGATGATACGCTTTCCCTCGGCGGTGTCGAAAAGCCGCTCGAAGCTGTTTCCAACTGTTCTTTCGGTAGCAGTGTGCCCCCGCCTTTCAGCATTGGTGGAGTCGGACATAAGCGCCAGTACTCCCCTGTTGCCAAGCTCGCCGAAGCGTGCAAGGTCTATGATATCGCTCTCAATGGGCGTGTAGTCCACCTTGAAGTCGCCGGTGTGCACAACTACTCCCGCAGGGGTGTGGATAGCAAGAGCCACCGCGTCGGGTATAGAATGGTTCACGCGGATAAATTCCACAGCCATGCAGCCCATTTTCACAGTCTGGCGCGGAGTAACAACGTTGAGCTGCGCCGAGGACAGTATGCCGTGCTCCCGGAGCTTTCCCTCGATAAGACCGATAGTCAGCCTTGTGGCGTAAACCGGAACGTTCACCTTTTTGAGCAGGTAGGCAAGTCCGCCGATGTGATCTTCGTGACCGTGGGTAATGACGATACCCCTTATCCTGTCGGCGTTCTGCTCAACGTATGCAAAATCGGGAAGAACAAGGTCAACGCCGGGCATATCGCTGTCGGGAAAAGCAAGTCCGCAGTCAACGATAAATATATCGTTGGAGCATTCAAAAACGGTCATGTTTTTGCCTATTTCGTTAAGTCCGCCAAGGGGGATAATTTTCAAAGGCGTTCTTTTTACCGCCTTGTGGTTTGTGGTGTGCAGGGGCAGACCTGTGGCAGGGTGTATTTCCTGAGCGGGGGCGGATACGTTCCGCTGTTTTCTTTCCGCCGCCGGAGCTGTGCGTGTTTTTGCGTCTTTGGGTTGTGAAGAACGCGTCTGAGACTTCTGTGTCTGCCGCGTCTTTTTTTCCGGAGCGGCAGAGGCGGCCGGAGTCTGCTGAGATTTTTTTGAGAAAAAGCCCTCCGTTTTTTTGGAAGCAGTTTTTTTCTGAGCAGTGTTTTTGGAAGTATCGTTCTGTTTCTTCGAGGGCTTAGGAGCGATCTTTTCACCGTATGCGTTAAGTTCGATCTCGTTATTGTCGTTTTTTGCCACTATTATACCAATCCTTTCGATAAATATATGTACGATTCATAATGACGCCGGAGCCGTTTTTCGCAAAACACCGTGGGAATACCGCGCAGGATAAGCATAGACGTTTCGGTAAAAGTCCTTTTGCGGGAATACGTTTTGGTTTTCGGGATAAATATCCTAATCCGAACATAATAAATCAGGATATATTATACCACACAATTCAGGGTTTGTCAATGACAAACAACAATATTTGCTAAAATATGGATAATTAGAAAATATGTAACCGTAATGAAAATCAGCTTTGGTGAGATAAATTTATGTTTAGCTTTGCATTCTTCTTATTCTTGATCTTGATTTATTATTCTTGGATTTTATGGATAGTGCGGAGATGCGAGGGACAACCCTCCCGGGGAAAGGGGGAGGCGCTCTTGGACATTTAAGGGACGCTGAGCCGCCCTCCCCCTTTCCCCTTTCGGGTTTTCCCTCGCGCTCCTTTTCCCCTCGCCCCTTTCCTCCTCCAGGCTTACGCTATGCGCGTGTTTTCAGCTAACTAAAAACTTTTTAGTTAGCGTTGGGAGGGGGAAGAGGGATTAAGGAGGTAGGGGATTGACTGCCGTTTGCGGCAGTTGGGGCAGAGAACCTAAAAGGGAGAGGGGGGACTCCCAGCGTCCCTTAGTCCCGACTTTCTCCCCCCTCTCCCTTTTTGGTGCCTGACCCCCGACTTCACGCACTATCTTTATTACACAAGAACAGCTATTCAAGACACAACATAAGAAAGGTTCCAAACAAATAGTACTACGATAAACATAAATTTAAAATCCCGACAATTCCCCGACCGTAAAATCAAAGCCTGTCGCTTGCTTCAAGCTGTTTAAGCTTGTCCTGATAAAAGTCGCAAAGTTCCGAGGCAGCCTCCATTGAAAAGCTCTCCACTTTCATCATCACGCCCTTTTCCGTTTTTACGGGACGTATCATAACCCGTCCCCGCTTGTCGTTCAGGACTATACCGTCCCCCGAAGCCTGCTGTTCCTCGGTGCATATCTTTCTCAGCAGCTTTACCGGACGCTTGTCCACTGCCACAAATCTTGTAGCCACCGCCATTTCCGGAAGCTCCGCCAGAGCCTCCTCCAGAGATATTTTCCTGCTTTCCAGTACCCTCAGAACCGTAAGGGCAAGAGCCGCTCCGTCACGTATAAAGGGAGTTTTTGCCGCAAGCCGCCTTGCTTCCCGGTCTCCGCTGTCCGAGGGGCAGCCGCTGTACCTGAGAACCTTTCTGCCGTACCTTTCCGCAAGCCTGTCCGCGGCGCGGGGGAAATCGTATGGCAGGGACACGTCCGCGCCCTTTGCAAAGCGGTCGGCGCAGCATATCAGTATAAGTTTTTCCTCGAAAACGTAGCCCGTCTCTTCCGTGTATGCGGAGGCTCCCGTGCCGTCGCTGCCTATGTGGAAAACGACCGCGCTTCCGTTTTTGGAGCTGATTCTCTTCATAATGCCGCCGCACATATCCGTTACAGTGCCGCCCGACGTGTTCAGCACCGCTTTTATTCCCGTCAGTGACTTTGGGGCGGTTTCCTCCAGCATATTTTTGTAAAGACCGGTTATCGCTTCCGTATCGCGGAGCTGTCCGAAGTGCATAAAGCCCGCCCTGCGGTACTCGCCCCGGTTCAGACCGCCCTCTATTATTTTTTCCTCGCTTCGGGAAAGGGGCAGACCGTCCCCCGAACAGAAGCTTATCTTTGCCGTTACTCCCGCGTCGGCGCGGCAGCCGGCCGAAAGACGCGACCTTGCCGTGCAGTACTCCAATGCCGGAGCGGTGCAGGAGCCGAAAAGCCACGCTTCCGCTCCTGCGGCGGTAACTCCCGAGGCTATTGCAAGAGCAAGACTTTTCGACGCGGGATTGTCTTTCCAGCCTATGCCTATTTTTCCTCCCAGTGAAGCAAGGGAGCTTCCTATAACAGCCGCCGTTTGGGGAGTTATTACGCTTCCGGTTTCGCCGCATATGCCGTCCTCTCCGATACGGGCGGGGGTCAGAAAGCCGTACTTTATATCCTGCCCCGCGCATGCGTAGCTGTCAAGACGTCTTCCGTTCCATATTCTTACCCCGCACTGAACTACAGCCTGTTCGGCAATGACCGCGCTGTCACCCACAGAGGCGCCCTCGAAAACCGCCGCTCCCGATAAAAGACGCGCGCCTGTTCCTACTACCGCATTGTTTACCGTGGCTCTTTCACCGATGAACGCGCCGTCCATGATTATCGCTCCGTTAAGCTTTGCTCCGCGGCAGACGGTGACGTTTTCGCCGATGACAGTTTTTCTGCCTATTTCCGCTCCCGGAGCAATATCAGCCGATCCTGCAATACAGACGGGAGGGTCAAGCTTCAGTTCGGGAAATTTTCCCGCGTTCCTGACAATGTTTTCTTCGGGTGCGGGGATAAGTCCCTCCAGAACTGCGTTTGAAGCGGTAAAAAGGTCGTCCGTTTCGTTTACGTCGATAAAAATGCCTTTTGCCGTAAAGTTCAGTACCTTTCCGCCGTTTCGTATCATATCGGGTATAAATTCCGTGAGCAGGTCTTCATAGCTTTCCGCTTTTTTGGCGGCTGATCCGCTGAGAATGAATATACCTGCGGCGGCAAGCTCGGAAACGCAGCTTTCCCTTGCGGGATCGGGAATAACGTTCACTACAAGACCGTCCCGAACGGAAACAAGTGTGCAGCCGGAGGGTTTGTCGGTGGAAAAGGTCACAGCGGTAATGTCCGCAAGACTTTTTCTGTGAAATTCCAGAGCGGCGGAAAGGTCGGTCTCAAAGAGCAGGTCTCCGTATACTATTGTAATATCATCTTCATCGGACATTCCCGCCGCCTCCGCAGCGTCGGCTATCGGACGGCAGGTTCCCGCAGGAGCGGAGGATATTATAAAATCCGCGTCGGGTGAGTCGTCAAGATAGTCGGTGACAGTCTTTGAAAGTCTGTCGGCGGCAATGAAAACAGACGTATAGCCGTTTCGCCTGAGAGCGTCAATAGTGTAGCCTATAATAGGTCTGCCGCAGACGGGGAGCATTGTCTTGGGCTTTGTGCAGGTAAGAGGACGGAGCCTGAGACCGTCCCCGCCCGCAAGGATAACGGCGCGGTTTGTCATAGTAAGACCTCCTGTGGTATTTGTTTGATCGTTCGGTTGTTTAACGGTTTATTGGTATTATTAACCGCATGACAGGGTTTTAAACATAAAAAGAACCGTTCGGAGATATATCTCCGAACGGGCGGGTACAGTAGGATCAGTAAGTTTCTTTTTCGGCGTATCCTCCCGAAACCACAGGCAGGGAACTGCTTGATATTGTGCGCACGTCGCTGTGGCACTTGCTGCATTTTATTATGTAGCTCTGATTGCCTCCGTCGGCCTTGGAGCCGCTTTCGGAAGTGGTGACCGTTACCTTGTTTCCGCATGAGCAGGTCTCATTGTATACCATTTCGTTTTCTCCTTTCGCATATATTTCGGAAAAGCTTTGCGCCCGTCCGATATTAGTATCATACCGCAAAAAAGAGCCGCTGTGCCGTTATTTTCACATAACAGCACGGCGGCGGCGTAAATACAGTTACAGGCGAAAAAAGCCGTATCCGCAAATGCTTCGGATACGGCTGAAGACTATGCTTTTGTAATTTTAGTGCCCTCTCTTGTTTCGGTAATTGCGTAGCCAAGCGCTGCAATTTTATCGCGTATCTCGTCCGCAAGAGCAAAATTTTTCTCCTTGCGGGCGGCTTTTCTTTGCTCCGCAAGAGCCTTGACTTCTTCGGGGATATCGTCGTCGGCAGCGTTCTTAGCCGCATGTTTTTTCGCCGCTTCCATAAGTCCCAGAGAAAGCACTCTGTCGAAATCGGAGATAAGGTCAAGCTTATCCTTATTGCTGATATCCGCTTTCAGTACGTCATACAGAGCCGTTACTGCAAGGGCGGTGTTAAGATCGCTGTCCATAGCGTCTGTAAAGTTCTTTTTCAGAGCCGCGCGTTTTTCCTCATCGGTACCGCCGCTACCGTCAAGGATAGCCGCAGTTTTCGCAGTAAGCTTTTCATAGGCGGCTGCGGCGTTGTCAAGGTTATCCCAGCTGAAAACCAGCGACTTGCGGTAGTGGGACTGCAAGCAGAAAAAACGGTACACAAGCGGGTCGTATCCTTTTTCCTCCAGCAGAGACACTGTAAGGAACTCCCCCTTGGATTTGCTCATCTTGCCGTCGTTGGTGTTGAGGTGGTGGACGTGAAACCAGTAATTGCACCAGTCATGTCCCAGATATGCTTCGCTTTGGGCGATCTCATTTGTGTGGTGGGGGAACGCGTTGTCTATGCCTCCGCAGTGGATATCGAGGTATTCCCCCAAGTGTTTCATGCTTATGCAGGAGCACTCGATATGCCAGCCGGGATATCCCACGCCCCAGGGGCTTTCCCATTTAAGCTCCTGATCGTCGAATTTGGATTTGGTGAACCACAGAACGAAGTCCGCTTTGTTCCGCTTGTTGGAATCTTCTTCCACGCCCTCGCGGACGCCCACGGCTAAATCCTCCTCGCTGAAGTCGTTGAACACGTAGTATTTGTCAAGCTTTGAGGTGTCAAAATAAATGTTTCCTCCCGCCTCGTAGGCGTATCCTTTTTCTATAAGCGCGGATATCACGCGGATAAACTCGTCAATGCAGTCTGTGGCGGGCTCAATAACGTCTGGGGTTTTAATGTTCAGCTTTTTGCAGTCCCCGAAAAATGCTTTGGTGTAGAACTCCGCTATTTCCATTACGGACTTGTGCTCCCGTTTTGCGCCCTTTAACATTTTGTCGTCGCCGGTGTCGCCGTCGCTGGAAAGATGTCCCACGTCGGTTATGTTCATTACCCGCTTTACGTCATAGCCCGAAAAGCGCAGGTATTTTTCCAGTACGTCCTCCATAATATAGCTGCGCAGATTTCCGATATGGGCGTAGTGGTATACTGTGGGACCGCAGGTGTACATTGATACCTTGCCATCGAAACGGGGTACAAATTCGTCCTTTGAGCGGGTGAGAGAGTTGTAAAGTTTCATTTCGGTTATCTCCTTTTTGCTGTAAGTTATTCCTTATCGTTATTGCCGTTATTGCTGTTGAGCTTCTTTCCAAGCTCGGAAATCTCCAGCCTGTTGATCTGTTTTTCAAGCTTTTCTATCCTTGCAAGATGAGCGCACAGCTCCTGCGCCACCGGGTCGGGAACGTGTATCTGGTCAAGCTCGCCGCAGACGTCTACTTTTTTTCCTCCGCGTCTTACGATCCTTGCCGGTACTCCTACCGCCGTGCAGTTGGGCGGCACCTCGTCAAGCACTACCGCTCCCGCGGCGATCTTTGAATTGTCTCCTACCTTAAAGGGACCCAGCACTCTTGCTCCCGCGCCCACCATAACGTTATTTCCCAGCGTTGGGTGACGCTTGCCCTTGTCCTTGCCGGTACCGCCCAAGGTAACTCCCTGATACACCAGACAGTTGTCGCCGATCTCGGCGGTCTCGCCTATGACTACTCCGGAGCCGTGGTCTATAAAAAAGCCTCTGCCTATTTTTGCACCGGGGTGTATCTCAATACCGGTGAGAAAACGCGCAAACTGTGAGATACACCTTGCGGCTGTGTAGAATTTCCTTTCGTACAGTTTATGGGCAGCGCGGTACATCATGATCGCGTGCAATCCCGAATATGTCAGCAGTATCTCCGGTGTGCTGCGGGCGGCGGGGTCGCGCTTTTTAACGGATTCTATATCGGATTTTATGTGTTCGAGAAAAGTTTCTTTCATTTAGAAAATGTCTCCTTTCAGATTGCTGAAATTGTCGAGATTGCTAAAACTGCTAAAAATTAAAACGCCGCCTCCGCGGGACATTGTCCCATGAAGGCGGCATGAACCGCGGTTCCACTTCAGGTTTTGCTCGAGGTTCTTTAACGGGAACAAACCGCGGACAAATACGCAAAACGCCGCTCTTTGCAGACGCTTCTTCCCTGTCCGAGCCGGCAGCCGCACTTCGCAGACGCTCCGCCGCGCCTTTCCACCAAACGGCGCTCTCTGTGGACTTTTGCGTAAGCTACTCTGACTGTTGTGCTTTTAAGGTATTTACATTATATAGTATACCATGCTGACGAAAAAAATGCAACAGTTTTTGCATGATAAATTTTTATTCAGAGGGGAGTCCCGGCGGGCTTAGTACCACCTTGCGGCAAAATGATTTACGGAAATGAAACGGACATAAGATATCAATATTTTGTTTCGGTGATCTCAAGGTCGGCAACAAACTCTTCAAATGCAGTTTTTTGTTCGTCCCAGTTGTCTTCGGCAGTATCAAACATTATTGCGTAGGCGTCCTGATTGGAATAGAAGTAATAGGCAATACCTTTGTATCTGCCGCGCTCCTGTTTTTCCTCCTGACCGTCCGCGCCGCTTACAAATTCGTACTGGATTATTTCATAGTCGTACTTGATGGTATCGAAACCCAGATATGTGATATTTTCGGGTTCGCTGTAGATCGTGTCGCAGGCGGAGGTTATATTTGCTATTTTTGTTATCGCACACGCCTGATCCGCCCAGACCGCAAGATCCTGAAGATCCTCCTTATAATTATATGCGCGGATAACTATCTTTGATTTTCCGTTGTTGAAAAGCTTTCCCTGAAGGTCCTTTTCATAGCCGCTCATAACATATCCTCCGGGAAGCGATCCTTCCGGGGAGCGGGGGTTTATCTTGTCTATTGCATATTCGTCTCCCTCGGCAATGGGACGGGTCTCGGTCATTGCGTCCTCGTCAATATAGGTTTCTGTTTCGGACGTATCCGAAGCCTGCGAAACTCCGCTGCTTTCGGAAGCGCCGGGGTCTTTTCCCGCGCTGCATCCGGACAGCGCCGCCGCAGCGGCAAATGCGCATATAAGCGCGGCAATCTTATGTTTTTTCATTTTGTATACTTCCTTTCTTTTTCTTGGTTCACTCCGCTTCAAGGCTGGAGCTGTCGATATCTATAAGCTTGTACCGTTCCTCAAGGTGGCGTTCTGCAAGGGAGAGCGTCATGGTGGAAAAGCGGTCGGTATGGAAATCAAATTTTGAGCTGCTCATGACGATGTGCCTGTCAAGTCCCACGGAGTCAAGGATTATGCTGCACATACATCCGTTTTCAAGCTCGCTTCTTGTAAATTCAGCTCCGTACTTTTCGCACAGCACGCTGCAAAGATAATTGAAATAAAGCTTGCTGCCCTTTTTATCCTTTTCAAACTTCGAGGGAATGTTTTCTCTGCCGGAGCTGTTTATGCTTTTCACTGTAACGGCGATCCTGTCCCTGCCTCTCGGGTCTCTGTTCCTGACGCTTTGGCAGTTAAAGACAAGCTCGTCGGGGTAAAGCTTTCCGGAGCAGCATTCAAAAGCCATGTCCGATAATATTGTTTCAAAAACGCCGCGGTTCATTCTCGTATAGATACCTTTTTCCGAAGTGTAGGAGACTTTTACCGTTCTGCCGAGGGCGCGCTTTGCGTCGGAAACGGCGCGGGCTATCTCGTCGGCTACGCAGAGCGTAACGTCGTCGCAGCAGGGATCAAGGGCATAATAGAGCTGTTCGGGATTAATGACCTCGCGGAGTATCATCATAAGTCCTTTATTAATAGTATTGAGCTGATCGGTAACTTCTCCGCAGCCAGCTCCAAATACTGCTGTGGCGGCGTCTATCTCATCAGCGGATATTGCTATCATTCCCACCGAATCACGTATCCTTGCGCACAGGTAAGTCACATACGATTTAATATTGGGTGAAGCAAGCAGAGCTTTGATATCGTCGCTGCCGAGGTGCTCAATAACGTAAAATACCGACCGGTCGTCTGCATTTTGGGATTTTAAAACGTTGAACCGATGTATCGTTTCACCCTCGGTATGGAAAACAAGGCCTGAAACAGGGACTTTGTTTTCAAACAGGCAGGAAGCGCTGTCGGTTGAAAGCGGGCAGCGGTTGGGTTCCGCAAGGGAATTTCTCCACAGGATATTGAGACTTTCGTCTGCTATAGCAGTTGGGATTCCGGCCGCGCTGTAAATTTGTTTCAGCATGGTAAAGAATTCGGTCGTCATAGTTGACAGTCCTTTCATTTTGTTAAGTTTCCCGGGCGAAGCGGAATAAATACGTCTTATACTGATTCACTGTCAAAAAGCATAAAAACCCGAGTAAAAATTCAGCTTTATATCTTTTCGCCCGGATTTTGGTCTGCACTTTTACCGCGGATCAGGATCACCGCATTTAAACGTCCGATAGATATTATACCATACATCATCCTGTTTGGCGATAGATTTTTTCAAAAAAACATAATTTTTTTCTTTTTTTAACACAAAGCGCATTTTGCTGTTATGGCTTTGCAATAAATTTCCGAAACTGTAATTGACTTGTAACAGTCCCGCCGTTGAATCGTAATCTTTATTATGTTAGAATTTTATTGATAGGATATTCGTGGCTTTAACGCGGGAAATGTGGCTGTTTGCAATGTTTTTAATGTCACTAATGTTCGGGAAAGCGAAAACAAATGCTATGGCTGCTGCGCCTGCTGTTCTTGCTATGCTTGCTATGCTTGCTATGCTTGCGGTCATACCTGCGGTACTGCCGGTCCTGCTGTTTTCCTCCTGCGGTGAGGAAGCCCGCGGCGGGTGTGCTCCCTTTGCCCCTGCCGCTTTTGAAGAGGCGGGCGAATCTTTTCCATATGGATATTTTAGTTTTGCTTAATTTTTTGAAAGGACGTTACTATGGAAATAATCCTCCCCGATCCCGAAACAGGGAAAAGATACAATGCCCAAAGCGCTTATCTGAAAAAGCGTTTCGGCAAAAAAACCGTTAAAATAAGTCTCAACGGCGGCTTTACCTGTCCCAACAGGGACGGCACAAAGGGCATGGGCGGCTGCACATACTGCTCCGCAAAGGGCGGCGGGGACTTCGGCGGCGACCCTGCGGAAAGCATTTCAATGCAGTTTGAGGACGTCCGCGGACGGCTTGAAAAAAAGTGGGGCAGCGATCTGCTCTATATCCCCTATTTTCAGGCTAACACGGGGACTTATGCTCCTCCTGAATATCTGAAAAGCCTTTATGAGGAGGCCCTGGTGCAGAAAAATGCTGTGGGACTTGCCGTTTCGACACGTCCCGACTGTATATCCGACGAGACAGCCGACTATCTGGGAAAGCTTTCCGAACGCACTTATCTTACCGTGGAGCTTGGCTTGCAGACAGTACACGACAGAACAGCCACCCGCATAAACCGCTGCCACACCTACCGTGATTTTCTGTACGGCTTTAAGCTGCTCCGAAGCAGAGGAGTGAACGTCTGCGTACATATTATAAACGGACTTCCCGGAGAGACCCCGGGAATGATGCTGGAGACAGCCGGAAAGCTGGCGGAGCTTGATATACACGGCATAAAGATACACCAGCTTCATGTAATCCGCGGCACGGCTTTAGCGGAGCAGTATGAGCGGAGGGAGTTTGCCGTTCTTGAGCCGGAGGAATACGTTGAGATAGTCTGCGACCAGCTTGAAATACTGCCGGATTCGGTTATAATTGAAAGGCTTACGGGGGACGGAGACAAAAGAGACCTTATCGCTCCCATAAAAAGCGCGGATAAAAAATCGGTGCTGAACGGCATCGACAAGGAGCTTCGCCGGCGCGGCTCGGTGCAGGGTATAAGGTTCGGGAAATAGCGTATAAAGACAAACGCACGGATAAAATGTCCGAAATAAACAAGTTTTTTTGCTCAAAACGGTGAAAATGTCCTGAGTGTCAGAAAAAATAAAACGATTTGGGCAAAAAGTCTATTGCTTTTTTCAGATATATGTGTTAAAATGTATATGTGTGGAAACAAATACATTCAGGAACGGAGGGGCGGATTTTATGAAAACCGTTTTAATAACCGGCGCGGCAGGACTTATGGGCAGCGAACTTGCTTCAGCTTTGCTTGAAAAAGGCTTTAATGTTGTTGGCGTTGACAATACGCCGGGAGCGGGTACAGATAATCCCAACTATACATATGTGCAGGCTTCTGCCGACGATAAGGACGCAGTTACAAGAGCCATGAACGAAAATAAAATAGACGCTTTGGTTCATCTTGCGTGCACAGTAGACAATGATTTGCCGAACGTTATTACCACTGCCCATGAAAAGCAGTCGGCGGCGATAGATAAGTACCTTTACAAGGCTGCTATAACGGCGGGGGCTTCCGACATTATACTGGTAAGCACTCATCAGGTGTACGCTCATCAGAAGACCCGTGAACCTATACGCGAAACCTCTGACGAAAAGCCCGCTACTGCTTACGCTAAAATGAAGTATGAAAGCGAAAAGGCCTTGTCAAAGGAAATCAGGAAGGCAGGCTCCACAAAGGGCGTTATTGCCAGAGTATGCCCCATTTATACCAAGGACTACGCTCCTAATCTTCATGCGAGAATATACGATCCCAAGGACAGCTGCTCATATATATACGGTTACGGGGATTACGGCTTCTCGTTCTGCTGTCTGTTCAATCTTGTGGACTTTATAATAGGTATACTTACGGTGTCGGGCGGCATCAATTATCAGGGGATTTACAACGTCTGCGATTCCAAGCCTATCATGGCAAAGGAGATAGTGGATTTTGAGCGGCAGTACCACAAGCTTGGCGCGGTCATCCAGAGGAACTACGGTTCGGACGCTGTTAAGTCCGCGCTGGCGTTCGGTTCAAAAAGCGCTAAGATAGATTACCGTTACAATGATCTGAGTACGGTTTGCAGCAATATTTCCTATGACAACACAAAGGCGCAGAGGATATCCACATTCCGCTGGAAGCTGTCGAATACAAAGTAAGATAAAAAAGACCGGAGGCTTGAAAGTCTCCGGTCTTTTTTGCCGAATATAAATTTACACTCCCGTAAGACTGTAAAGTCTGCCGAGAAAAATAAGCTCCACGCCCTCGGGAGTACGGTACAGATCAAATACTTTTAAAGGCTCTGCATGAAGAATATTATAAGAATTAATATAAACTGCCATGCACCCCGCCGTAAAAATTATAAGAAGAACCGCAGCCGTAACGGTAAGCAGAAGCCTGCGTCGCAGACGTTCCGTCTCGCTTAGATCTACCCTGAATGTAAACGGACTTTTCATATTAACACTTCCCTGTTTAAAATATAACGGTTATGTAAGCTCCTCCAGACATTTGGCAAGGGATTTTCCTACCAGCTCGCCGCTGTATTCAGCCTGCTCTATGCTGTTGGCGTGTCCGCCCATTTCTATAAGTATTGAGCCCGTGGTCAAGTCCTGATTATACTTTCTGTAATCAAACAGCACGGGACGGGTAAGCCCCGGATAGTCGCTCTCCATCTGCCGCTGGAGCAGGCAGGCAAAGCGCAGGTTTTTCATGCAGTCGGGCATATTCATAGTACCGTCGTCGCAGCCGCAGATTATCATTACCTGGGCGGCGTTTTTTCCGTTTATCTCGGCGATGGGAGCTATCCTCTCACCGCTTTCACGCTCTATGGCGTCGCGGTGAACGTCCAGCACCACTTTTATTGAGGGGTACTCGTCAAGATATTTCTGCACCGTTTCGCGGCTCAGGTCGTAGCTTCCGTTATAGGACGGATAATCGTGCAGGGTAGTATCGTGGATAACGCTTATTCCCGCGGCTTCAAGCTGTTCGGCAATTTTGTCCCCCACGGCAGCCATGTTCATTGATTTGTCGGTAGTGCGGGAGTTAAAGCTCGCGTCGTAAAAATCCCTTTCATATGGCTCGTAGCTTTCCGTGGCGTGGGTGTGCATTATCAGAACCTGAGGCTCACCGTCCTTTTCAACGGTAAAGTCGGGCAGCAAACGGCTTTCCTCCAGAACTTTTTTGCCCGATACGCTGGTGACGTTCCTCACCTGTCCCGCAATGTCAAGGTCAACATAGGCTTCGCCGTTCATGTGTCCGTAGGTCATAAAGGTGATAGTTCCGTCGCGGTTTTCAAGGCTTTCGGGGTAGGGCTTGGGGCCAGCGTCGGGCTTTTCGTCAGGGACTATCCTTTCCTCATCGGAGCTGTTGGGAATTTCAAGCTCCCCCCATGAAAGCATTTCCCGGTCGTCCACAGTGAAAAGCGCGGAGTGGGCATTCGGTGTATCCGCTTCTTTTGGTACTTTAGGAAGCGGCTTGTCCGCTGTAATATTTTCAAAGGTCTGTACATTTTGTATATTTTCATCGGCAGGAAAAACGTCTCCCACCGAAAGCATTGCGGAGGCTTTAGCCGCGGTAAAAGCCGCACTGAACGCCGAGGAGGAACCGTTTATGACAGGTACTGTAAATACCAGTATCCCGGCCGCCGCGGCAGAGGAAAACACCGCCAGCCTTGCAAAAGCCGCACCGCGTTTTTTTCGTCTGCCGGAGGCTGTACGGCGGTTTCGGAAGCTTCGTGACACCATGGCATACTCCTCCTTTCGGCGATTGTTTCTAAGTATATAGTATGCCGAGGGAGATGTAAATTATTCCTGCGGTTTGGTTGGAGATAGGGTTTGATTTTTTGTTTTGTCTTGATTTAATGTTCTTGTAATTGTTATTATGTGCGTTGAGGTGCGAGGGACAACCCTACCGGGGAAAGGGGGAGGCGCTCTTAGAGATTTAAGGGACGCTGAGCCGCCCTCCCCCTTTCCCCTTTCGGGTTTTCCCTCGCGCTCTCTTTCCCCTCGCCCCATTCCCCCTCCCGGCTCACGCTGTATGAAAAAACTATACTTATCTGAGGACATTTAATTTTCCCCCAATTTTTGCTATAACTTGATAGCGTAGCAGGGGTGGGAGAGAGTCAAGGAAAGAGGGAGCTCGAGGGGGAAAACCATAAGGGAGAGGGAGGGGGCGTGCGTGCGTCCCTTAATCCTGACTGAGCCCCCTCCCTCTCCATTGTGGTTGTCCCCCTCGTCCCCCCGCACATAATAACAATTATAAGAACAATAAATCAAGACAAAGCAATTTTTATACTATTTATTACCGCGCAAATCTATATCATTGTCAATGCAGTACAAAGCGGACCGCAGCAAAAGCTGTGCCTTGCTGATGTCGTTTTTTTCGCAGTACTCCGATATTTTTTCGTATTCCGCTATTTTGGCATTAACTGTAAATGCCTTGTATGTTTTATCACAATATTTTTTGTGTGCTCTTTTTTGTGCTTCTGTAGCCATAAATTCTTCCTTGTTAATTTGTATAATTTGTATATGTTGGTTGTACATATATTTGTGTACTATTTTAACAAAATTTTATTGACATATATAACAAACAATGCTATAATATAATCAAGAAAAAAATCCACATGGAAAGGGAATTTATTATGGATCCAAACAACTTCAGCCTCGACGCCCTTTTGTCAAGCAGCGACTTTTCAGCAGTTGAAAGCGCAAGAACAAGCTACGCCTATAACGAGCTTGAAACTATTCTCAAAGAAAACGTGAAGGACGGCGGCGTTTCGTCCGAGATAAAAAAGATTGCCGAGGATTATGCCTGTTCCTCCTATAACGATGCATTCAAGCAGGGCTTCTGCTTCGCGGTAAAGTCAATAAAATTTTTAAACAAAATTTAATGAGGCAAGCGCAATCACGCAATAATGCAATGGCACAATAATTACTGTAAGGAAAAAACGGGCTGTACCGCCGCTGTACAGCCCGTTTGCTGTTTTTATCTCACCTTTTCGTCGTTTTCGCGGAAGATGAGCTCCAGTACCTCGTCCATGGGCTTCGCTCCCAGATCGCCCTCACTGCGGGAACGGAGAGAAAGCGTGCCCTCCTCAGCTTCCTTGTCGCCTACGATAAAGAAGTATGGTATTTTTTCCAGCTGCGCCTGGCGTATCTTGTAGCCAACGCCCTCCTTGCGGGAGTCAACCGTCGCCCTTATGCCGCGGGTTTCAAGCTTTTCAAGAACCTTTTGGCAGTAGTCCGCTGCTCTGTCCGTAACGGGGAGAATCCTCACCTGTTCGGGTGAGAGCCACAAGGGCAGCGCGCCCGCAAAGGTTTCAAGCAGATACGCGAGAGTACGCTCATAGCAGCCGAGAGATGTTCTGTGAATGATATAGGGTCGCCTCTTTTTGCCGTCAACGTCGGTATATTCCATTCCGAACTGCTCGGCAAGAAGCTGGTCAACCTGAATGGTTACTATCGTGTCTTCCTTGCCGTATACGTTGTGGTACTGAATATCCAATTTCGGACCGTAGAAAGCAGCCTCGTCTATACCGATAGTATATTCTACTCCCAGATCGTCCAGTATCTTGCCCATAATGGTCTGAGCCTCGTCCCACTGTTCGGGAGTACCGATATATTTTTCCTTATTATTCGGATCCCACTGGGAGAACCTAAAGGTACAGTTATCAAGCAGTCCCACCGTGTCAAGGACGTATTTTGCAAGGTCAAGACACTCTTTAAATTCCTCTTCAAGCTGTTCGGGACGGAGAATGTAGTGTCCCTCGGAAATTGTAAACTGACGAACACGGATAAGACCGTGCATTTCGCCGCTGTCCTCGTTTCTGAAAAGGGTGGAGGTCTCCGTAAGTCTCATAGGAAGATCGCGGTAGGAGCGCGCTCTGTTCAGAAATACCTGATACTGGAAAGGACAGGTCATAGGACGGAGCGCAAAGCATTCCTTGGTTTCGTCGTGGGGGTCGCCGAGGACGAACATACCGTCCAGATAGTGATCCCAGTGTCCCGAAATTTTGTAAAGCTCCCTCTTTGCCATGTAGGGAGTTTTTGTAAGTTGACAGCCGCGTTTCGCTTCAACGTCCTCTATCCACCGCTGGAGTATCTGAATAACTCTCGCGCCCTTTGGCAGCAGAATAGGAAGTCCCTGACCGATATAGTCAACGGTTGTAAAGTATTCCAGTTCACGTCCCAGCTTGTTGTGGTCGCGTTTTTTGGCTTCTTCGGCGGCTTTAAGGTGTTCCTCAAGCTGACTTGCCTTGGGGTACGCCGTACCGTATATACGGGAAAGCTGCTTGCCCTTGGCATCTCCCCGCCAGTATGCGCCGGTGCAGGCTGTAAGCTTAAACGCCTTTACAGTACCCGTACTCATCAGATGAGGACCTGCGCAAAGGTCGGTGAAGTCTCCCTGTTTGTAGAAGCTTATGTCCTCGCCTTTGTCTGCGTGCTCAGCACAAAGCTCCACCTTGTAGGGCTCGCCCATTTTTTCAAGCATAGCCTTTGCCTCGTCGGCAGGCAGACCAAACTGTTCAATGGCTATGTCCTCCTTGACTATCTTTTTCATTTCGGCTTCAAGAGCGGTCAGATCGTCGGCGGTGAACGCCTTTTCGGCGTCGAAATCATAGTAAAAGCCTCCCTCGATAGCGGGACCTATAGCAAGCTTGACATTGGGGTACAGTCTCTTAACAGCCTGCGCCAGAACGTGTGAAGCTGTGTGCCAGAAGGTCTTTTTGCCCTCCTCGCTGTCAAAGGTCATTACCTCAAAGGTGCAGTCCTTATTAATAGTAGTGCGCAGATCGCATACCTGACCGTCCAGCTTTACGCAGCAGGCAGATTTGTAGAGTCCCATGCCTATGCCCTTGATGACCTCGGCAGCGGGCATTGCGGCTTCGATCTCTTTTACGGAGCCGTCCTTCAGTGTTAGTTTGATCATAACGTTTTCTCCTTTTTAGATATTTAGAATTTAAGAGGCAGGATGCAAGAATTTGTCTCACGCCTCAACTATTTGTATAATTTATGGCAAATATTATAATTTTGCACAAAACGTTCCTGTCTCTTGCTTCTAATAAAAAACGTCCCTTTAGCCTGTTAGGACTAAGGGACGATAATAATATCGTGTTTCCACCCAAATTCATATACCCGCTGTAATAATCATATAGAAATTACGCAAAGTATACCTCGTTGACGCTCTGTAACGGGAGCGACCCGCCGTGGATTGAACGGACTCAAAGGCGGTGTGCGCTAAACTTGGGAATACCCCGCTCGCAGCGGCTGCCGCTCAATGCGGCTGCGGGACTCTCTGAAAACCCTTGGCGTATAGCGCCTTCCTTATCAGCATTTTAATATATTTTGTTCTGTAAATTCTACTATAGCATCTTTTTGCCCGTTTGTCAACCGTCTTTTTGTACATACTGTGACAGTAAATATTATGAAATAGTGTCAAATTGTATAATTTTCCTTGACAAACAGAAGATTTTATATTAAAATAATAAAATGAATGCAATGTATTTAATTAAATGGGTTCGGGAGTATCCCGCAGCCTTGCAAATAAATTGCTGTTCAATTTTTTTCTTTCTTCTATGGCGAATAGAAGGTTTTCATATATTATTATAAACGGATAAGTTCGTTTTACTCAAAGTATTTTTCCGGCGTGTTATTTTTCGGGAGAATACTGCGGGTATTTTTCCGTATTTACAGGCGGCGTCCCAATGCTTACTGCCGGGGGCGCGGCGTTCAGCAGTATCGGACAGGTGCGGGCGGAGCTTTTCTCCTCCCGGTTTACGCAGTTCTGTATTACAATTTATATAGTGAAAACCTTTATTCTCCTTGGGGAAATACTATAAAGGAGGTAAATGGGTTGGAATTCATAATAGGAATTATAGCGTTCATTGTCGGCGCGGCGGCTTCCGGCTTCGTTATGTTCAAAGTCGGTGTAAATTACCGTAAGCAGCAGGCTGAATCCGCTATAGGTTCCGCAGAAAAGGAAGCCGAAAGAATTATCGAGGACGCTAAAAAGGAAGCCGAAAGCAAGAAAAAAATAGCTCTTGTGGAAGCTAAAGACGAGATCCATAAAAGCCGCTCCGAGTTGGAAAAAGAGATTAAGGAGCGCAGAAACGATATGTCCCGCCAGGAGAGACGTATACAGCAGAAAGAGGAAAACCTCGATAAAAAAAGCGACAATATAGAAAAGAAAGACGAGCTTTTGCAGAAAAAACTCAAACAGGCTGAGGAAAAGCTTGAAGAAGCAGACAAGATCAAAAAGTCCCAGATGGAGATACTGGAAAAAATTTCGCAGTTTACAATGGATCAGGCCAAGGAGCACTTGCTTTCAATGCTGGAAAACGACCTTGTCCACGACAAGGCTTTGAAAATACAGCAGTACGAGACACAGCTGAAGGACGAATGCGAGGAAAGGGCGAGAGACCTTATTTCCCTTGCGGTGTCCAAGTGCGCTGCCGATCAGGTTTCCGAGACCGCTGTTTCGGTAGTGCCGCTTCCAAACGATGAAATGAAGGGACGCATTATCGGCCGCGAGGGACGGAATATACGTACCCTTGAAACTCTTACGGGCGTTGACCTTATTATAGACGACACTCCCGAGGCGATCACCCTGTCCTGCTTCGATCAGGCAAGGCGCGAGGTTGCGAGGATAGCTCTCGAAAAGCTTATCGCCGACGGACGCATACACCCTTCCCGCATTGAGGAAATGGTTGACAAGGCCCGACGCGAGGTTGAGCACAAGATCAAGCAGGAGGGCGAAAGAGCCGTTCTGGAGACCAATGTGCACGGTCTTAACCACGAGCTTGTCCGCCTTATCGGACGGCTTCATTACCGCACTTCTTACCGTCAGAACGTTCTCAATCACTCCATTGAGGTGGCTCACCTTGCGGGAATCATGGCCTCCGAGCTTGGTGTGGACGCTAATCTTGCGCGCCGCGCGGGACTTCTCCACGATGTGGGCAAGGCTCTCAGCTATGAGATAGAGGGTTCTCACGTTCAAATAGGCGTGGACGTTTGCCGCAAGTACAAAGAGAACGCCGACGTTATCCATGCTATAGAGGCTCACCACGGGGACGTTGAGGCGAAAACCGTTGTGGCTACGCTGGTACAGGCTGCGGACGCTATTTCCGCCGCAAGACCCGGTGCGAGAAGCGAGAATTACGAAAACTACATCAAGCGTCTCCAGAAGCTGGAAGAGATATGCACTTCCTACGACGGAGTTGAAAAATCCTTTGCCATTCAGGCGGGACGCGAGGTGCGCATAATGGTATTCCCGGACAAGATAAACGACGAGAAGATGACCATTGTGGCGCGCGAGATAGCTCAGCGAATTGAAAACGAGATGGATTACCCCGGTCAGATCAAGATAAATCTTATCAGGGAAAGCCGCGCGGTAGAGTACGCGAAATAGTAAACAGAGAATAGAAGATAGAGGATAGAGTTTTATTCCAAATCTCTATCCTTTAATTTCTAAAAGGAGGATCTATATGCCAAAAACGATCTTCGGCACTACCGAAAAATCCAATTTCATACTGAATATGAGCAAAAGCACGGTGAGGAAATGGGTCACTGGAATTTTGTGCGCCTGCGTTATAGTACCGCTGCTCGGCGGGATATTTATAACTGCCGTGCCGGGAACAAGCGCGCTTCTGGGAGCTTTTCTCTACGCAACAGGTTTTTCCTGCATACTTTTTTATATAGTACTGCTGCTGAGGAAGGATATCCGTATCAGGGACTATCCCTGCGCTTATCTTATTTTCGGACTTGCGGTACTGGCGCTCGCGTCCTACTACAGGGTGGTGCTGAACAGCGGCGAGTATCCGGACGCGGTAAATACCGCTTTGCTGGGCGAGACCGGCAGATATGAGGGACTTCTTGCCCTGCTTGCATATTTCGGCATATTCCTGCTTGCGGCTGCTGTAATGAGCAGGAGATCCGTTAAAATCATTTTTGACATATTGGTCGGCGCGGGTATCGTTCAGGGAGTTGTGGCGGTAATGCAGCACATACCATGGGGATTTCCCTCGGACTTCAGAAAGCTGCCCGCTTTGGTACTTTTAAAAGATGTGCACCTTTCAAGCGGACTTTCCGACAGTCCCATATTTTACGGCTCGTTTCTTACTGTTGTAACGGGTATCGCGGCGGCGGGGGCAATGTACGAAAAAAATATTGCCCGTGCAAGGGTTTACGGCGTAGCGGCGGTGTTCTTTTTTATGACGGGACTTTTTACGTCCTCGGTAATACCTCTTATAGGAATAGGTTCGGTGTTCGTGATACTGACGGCAGTTGAATTTACCGCGGGAAAAAGCGGGACGGTCTTTGAGGAGGGCGCGCTGAAAAGCTCCCGCAAAAGGCTTGCGGCAATGATTATTGGAATAGCCGCCGTATTGGGGCTCGTTCTGGCGTTTCAGGGAATATGGCTCAGGGACAAGGCTATAGCCTATACGGACTGCTTTTACCGTCTCTATATAACCAGCGGTCCGTCTCCTGTGAATTATGATTCTCTGTGGAAAATAGGTGCGGAAAGAAGCTTTATAATGATAAAGGATCATCCGATCCTCGGAACAGGTCCCGATCTTATGGCAAAGTACCAGATGGCAGCCGCGGAGCTTGCGGTCGACAGTATTGACCGAAGCTACAACGAGTACCTTTACATTGCGGCAACGAGGGGTATACCCTCGCTGGCGGTGTACATAGCGCTTCTTGGAGCAAGTCTTGTCAGACTTTTCAGGGACGTGCGCGAATTTGCTTCCGACAGGGAAAAATGGTTCCGTCCCGCGCTTCTGGCGGCTGTGACAGCGTATTCGGTTCAGGCGTTTTTCAGCGCGAGCGCGGTTACTGTCGCTCCGTTTTTCTGGCTGCTTCTGGGCATGTCATGGTCGGAGTTCGCCGCCGACAAGCCGTATTCGTCCGAAAAACAGAAAAAGCAATAGAACGCAAAAAGCCGTCCCCACAGCCGGGACGGCTTAAATATTGACAAGTTTTTCATGAAATGATATAATACTTGCAGCGCACCACAGGTTGGCGGTTGTTCCCCTTTTTAACGAAAGGGGGCTTGGTAATATGGTTACATACTCTGACATGTTTATCTTTGTCACTATGTTGACTGCTATTATCTCCCTTATTCTTGAAATAGCGAACTTTTTCCGCAAGAAATAAGGCAGACAGAAAAAACCGCCGTCCCCTGAGAAGTTCGGCGGTTTAATCCAAAAAACATCAATGGGAACAGCCGCTTGTCGGTGCGTCCTTTTATATATACAGTATACACCTGTAAACCGATTTTGTCAAGAGACTTTGCCAATATTGACAAATTTTTCATACTATGCTATAATAACACATATATTTAAGTATATACGGCTTTTGGCAAGAATGTTTTACGCTAAAAATGCGTATAAGCGGCTTTGTCATCGGTGTAAAATTATATATAGTACACCCCTCTCCCGGGCGGGATTATTACAAAATCGTTACGATTATTGCAAATCTGTTACCGCCTTTTTTCGCGTTTTTTTGAAAAAGCTACGATTTTTAGTGAAAAGTGTACACATCAGACGAAAAATAAATCTAAAATTTGTTGGAGCTGTACATTGACACTTTTCGCTTGAAATGTTAGAATAATAGCGTGATAGACAGAGGCAAGTCCGAAACGCTCCGAGGGATTCTCCGAGGGGGGTTACCGAACAAACCGAAGCTTCACAGAAATCCTATTTGATTTCCATTCCATAATGGAAATAAATAAAGAAAAAATTCAAAACAAAACAAGGAGGAAATTTTTCATGAACATGAAAAAGACAATCGCTGCAATCGCAGCAGGCGCAGTAGCTGTATCTGCAATGGCTACTACAGTTTCCGCAGTGGAGAGCAAGACTCTTAACTACAACCTCACCGCTACACTTCAGGCTCAGAACAACGGTAAGGTTACACTTAAGGCTACATTCCCCAACGTTCAGCTCACAGCTGGTCAGAATACTGTTATCAGAATTCTTACTAACTCCAGCGATGGTTGGAAGGACAAGATCGTAGTTGGCGGTCAGTATATTGACACCAACAAGGCTATTAATCCTATTACATTTACTCAGGATCAGTGGTCTGAGGGCTACAGCAGTGTTACAGCTGCTATGATGAGCTCTACAAGCAAGGCAAATGCAAGCGCCGGATGGATGTCCTTTGTTATGAATGGTCCTGAAGGTTCTTACGGTCACGAGATCACAATTCCTGTTGTTGAGGCAAACACCGGTGCACCTGCACTTATCGGCGGCGGAGCTCAGGTAGACGAAGTAACCGAGGTTAAGGAAGCAGCTACAGCTGTTGCTACAGTAGGCGGCATTAAGAGTGTTGTTGCTGTTAACATAGCTAACCTCAAGCTTAATCAGGATGTTAGCGATGTAACACCTGGCGCTACAAAGACATTTGCTATTACTTCCACCGGAACTGCTTGGGAGCAGAATGTTGCTGAGTTCGGTCTTGACAGCACAGATCCTGCAATTGATACAACTAATGATGCTGCTGATACTATTGTAGTAACTTACACAGCTCCCAGAGCACCTGTTGCTGCTGCTGGCGGACCTCAGGCTGCAAACATTACTGTAACAGCTACTCTTGGCAACATTAATCCTTTGAACAACGGTGACATGGGTGCTGCTATTGCTGCAGGCAAGTTCTACATGGAGATCAGCACAGACGGCGGCGCTACATTCACAAAGGGTGACGCTGCTTACTCCGGACTGACAGCTGCTACAAAGTTCAAGGCTCCTTTCAGAACAACTCTCAACGACAACGTTGATATCATCACTTACCTTGAGAACGCTAACCTCCTCGGCAGCAACTTTGACAAGCACTATGTAAACGTACGTGCGGTTCTTAACGACGCTATCGAGAACTACGAGGGCGTAACATTCACATTCAACACTGCTGCAAGCAAGGTTAAGTATGCTCTTGCTTCCGGTACTAAGACCAATCCTACACTTGACGCTTCCCTCTATGCAACTTATGATGCAGCTATTAAGGCTGCCGGTGCTAACCAGTGGGTTACAGCTGTATACAACGATGATTGGGATGCTGTTGACACATACACAGCATTCGGCGAGCACACCTATGACTGGGCTTACGCTCCCGAGACTTCCGGCTTCACAGGCTATGACTGGGGCGGAACAAACCTCTTCGCTGGCGCTCTTGTTGTAAACGAGACATACACAATGTCCCTCAGCAACACTGAGTACTTTGACTGGACTAAGACTTCCATCAGCTTTGACTGGGAAGCTATCATGGACAACGCTGCTACAACAAACAACTATGCAACATATATCCACAGCCTCAAGCTCGCTACTTCTAACCTCTGGTTCTGGGATTCTATGGATGTAGTTCTCACAGCAGGCGAAGCTGACGATGTAACTGCTGACGCAGGCGCTGAGGTTGACGACTCCACACTCGACGACGAGGATGGCGAGGATATCGCTATCGATGAAGAGGATGAAGATCCTGTTGTTGATGGTGAGGACGAAGAGCCTGCTCCCGTTGTTGACGAAGAGCCCGCTCCCGTTGTTACTAACCCTCCCACAGGTAACGCTTCTGTAGCTCTCGCAGTAATTCCTGTTGCTCTTGCTGCTGCTGCAATCGTTGCTAAGAAGAGAGGCTAATTGCCTGCTGATTATCAGCAAATCATGAAAGTATAACAAACGGTTACTACATGTAATTTAACGTTATTCTAACATCAATGGCGCTGTCCGTATGCAGAACGGGCAGCGCTTTATTTTTGCCGGAGCTTCTTTCAGGGCTCCGGCTTTGTTTGTTTATACTGTATGTTACATAAAAATGCCTTGATAAAATTTGAAGAGGACAAATGCTTCCGCCATGCATTTTTCAAATAATTTATTTCGGGACGGAAGATATCTCCCCTGCAAAAAGACTATCTGTAACTTCTTTTAAAATCAGGATTAAAACACCGTTTGTGAATTTTTGAACAAATTATATTTTTTGAACAAAATTACAAAGAAGCCCTTGACATTTGTTAGTCAAATTGTTATAATAATTATGCAACTCTATATAATTTTTTCAATCCGTCGCAGTTTTTTTGTGTAATTATCACGATAAATACACAAAGACAGTTTGCCGTTGGCTGCGAAGCTCCGCTGATAAGCTTCCGCGTACGGTCTGAACCGCGGATTTTTGAGTGTTCCGCTTTGCCGGAGCATAGTTATCATGAAAGGTGGTCTATCTGTTGTCAAGGAAAACGAATTTAAAGAGAATTTTGTCCGCGGCAGTCGCAGTTCTCGTTTGTGTTCCTGTTTTATCCTGCTTCCCCGTTTCGGCGGACGATGAAGCGGCGGATACTGCGGTAAGTACGGAAGCCTCCGCTCCCGCTTATGTCAGGCAGAAAACTTACAGCGAATATTACGACGAGATAGAAGGTGTGACTCGTCCCGACGCCGAAGCATTGCTTGCCTATTCGGGCAAAAGCAGTGATGCCGAAGCGGAGCTTGCTTCCTTTGAGGGCAGGGAAAATGTTCTTGTTTGGTCCAACGAGGAGGGCAGAGTCGATTTTACCGTTGATGTCCCCCAGTCAGGCGCATATCAGATGGAGGTAAGCTATTATCCTCTCGAAGGCGGAGCGACTACTACGGAATTTTCGATCCTGCTGGACGGCGAGTCGCCTTATGATACCGCGACCCGTGCTACGCTCCCCCATATCTGGACAAACGCTTACCCGATCACTACGGATTCAAAGGATAATGAAGTCCGTCCTCCTCAGGTGCAGTCCCCCAGATGGGTGACTACCATGCTCGCCGATGTGGACGGTCTGTTTAACGAACCCCTCTATTTTAATCTGGAGGCGGGTCAGCATACTATTTCCCTCGAATCCGAGCGTGCTTCGGTTGCTATCGAGTACATAAAATTATGCAATCTGAGCGGTTATGACAAGTATGTCAAGCCTTCCGATTCGGAGCTTGCGGCGAACAGCGGCGCCGAGGCGATCAAGCTTCAGGGTGAAAAGTATGCGTACACAAATTCCCAGACCCTTTTCCCGACCTATGACAGAGGTTCATATCTGGTTGAACCCTCTCACCCGTCAAAGCAGCGCTACAATACTGTGGGCGACGGAACTTGGGATACTGCCGGTCAGGCGATTACCTGGGAAATGAACGTTGATACCGCAGGCTACTATAAGGTGGGAATAAAAGCCCGTCAGAACGAGCTTCGCGGTCTTTACAGCAACCGCCGCCTTTATGTGGACGGCAAAGTTCCTAACGAGTGTTTCGAACAGATCAAGTTCCAGTATGACGACGACTGGCTCATGGTCGTTCCTCAGGACGAAAACGGCAATCCCGCTTATGTTTACCTTGAACCCGGCAAGCACGAGCTTTCGCTGGAGGTAATCCCCGGCGAGATCGGAGAGTCAATGCGCCGTCTTGACAGCATTGTTTTCACAGCAAACCAGTACTATATGCAGATACTTATGATCACAGGCCCTTCACCCGACAAGTATACCGATTACTATGTTCACAGGGAGATACCCGAGCTTCTTGAAGTTTTTGAAAACCTTTCCATTCAGCTTCTGGCAGAGGAGAAAAACATTGAAAATCTTGCAGGAAACGCAGGTACCGAAGCTGCCGCTCTTGAAAGACTGGCGACCGTTCTCGAAAGAGGCGTTGAGAAGCCAGACAAAATACCCAGTATGATCTCCAACGGTTCAATTAAGGATAATGTCGCTTCCGTTTCATCTTGGATGAGACAGTACAGAGAGCAGCCCCTTGAAATAGATTTCATTGAGCTTTCTCCCGCCGACAAGGACTTTACTTCGGTAAAATCCCACTTCGGAAAAAGCTTCTCTTTCGGATTCAAAGGCTTTATAAACTCTTTCTTTGAGGACTATACAAAGCTTTCCGACGTAAGCGGCGAATCCATTAACGTCTGGGTAGGTCTCGGACGCGATCAGGCAAACGTTATCAAGCAGATGACAGACTCCGATTACAACACAAGCCACAGTACGCAGGTTTCCATTAACCTTGTTCAGGGCGGTATCATGGAAGCTGTTCTGGCAGGAAAGGGTCCCGACGCTTCGCTCTTTACGGGCGGCGAGTTCCCCGTAAACCTGGCGGTAAGAGACCTTATCGAACCTATGGACGATATGCCCGGCTTTGACGAGGTAAAGACCAGGTTCCAGAGAACGGCTATGGTGAACTATCAGTACGACGGCGAAACCTACGCGATACCTATAGACAGAAACTTCCCCATGATGTTCTACCGCAAGGATATGCTGGCGCAGATAGGCATTACCGAGCCTCCCGAGACTTGGGACGATCTTATTGATATGCTTCCCGCTATCCAGAGAAAGTATATGCAGCCCGGTCTTATCCTTCCCGGCGTAGTTGCTTCAACTGGAACAAATACCGCTGCAGTATCGGTTTCTCCCGCAACGGAAATGGGTCACACATTTGCTTTGCTTATGCTCCAGTCGGGCATGAACTACTACAACGACGCCCAGACAGCCACAAACTTTGATACACAGACGGCGGTAGACGCTTTCGCTACCTGGACGGACTTCTACAATGTTTACAAGTTCGACCAGACCTACGATGCATTCACACGTTTCAGAACAGGCGAAGCTCCTATCGTTATACAGAATTACTGCGGATTCTACAATCAGCTTAACATTGCGGCTCCCGAAATAAAGGGACTGTGGGACTTCTGTTCCGTTCCGGGAACACGCAGAGCTGACGGCACCGTTTCTCACGCGGCAAATTCCAACGGATCCGGTGCGATCATACTTTCAAACTGCAAGGATAAGGAAGCGGCATGGGAGTTCATCAAGTGGTTTACCGATACGGACACCATGGTTGAATACGGTCAGAACGTAGAGGGCGTTATGGGTCCTCTCGGACGGTTCGCTCCCGCGAACGTTGAGGCTCTCAAGCAGCTTAACTGGTCCAACAAGGATCTTGAGAAGATACTTGCTCAGCTGGATGAGCTTGAGGAAATACCTATCGTTCCGTCCGCATACGTTGTTACAAGAAGTATCATGAACGCGTTCAGAGCGGTCGTAAACGACAAGGAAAACGCCCGTGAGACTCTGCGCTGGTACAACATTGACATCAACAGAGAAATTACAAGAAAACGAGAGAATCTCGGTCTTGATGATGAATAAGAATGGAGGGTTTACCTTTGGCTGCTGAAACTCAAAAAAAGGAAATTTTGCTGCCTAACGAGCGCAAGATGTCCTTTAAGGAAAAGTGGGCGTACACACGGCACGAGATGAAGCGTAACTCGATGTGCTACCTCATGCTTCTTCCGTTTATGATTTTCTTCCTGTTTTTCACGGTAATTCCTGTAGTCATGGCGCTTCCTATCGGTTTTACTGACTTTGACATGGCGCACTTTCCGCCGAAATTTATCGGTTTTCAGAATTTCTACACCATGTTCCTCGAAGACGACGTTTTCATCGGTTCCATAAGAACCACGCTCATCTTCGCAATATTTACGGGTCCTCTCAGCTACGCGCTCAGCTTCTTTCTGGCGTGGCTCATAAACGAGCTTCACCCGGTACTCAAAACCATATTCACACTTATTTTCTACGCTCCGTCTATGGCGGGAAATATCTACTTTGTATGGCAGCTCATCTTTTCGGGCGATGCTTACGGTTACCTTAACGCTGTGATTAACGAGCTTGGATTTACCACAAAGGCTGTACAGTGGCTCACCGACGCGAACTACCTGCTGGGCTGCGTTATCGTAGTTCAGCTGTGGGTATCCATGGGCGCAGGCTTCCTTGCGATGAGAGCCGGCTTCCAGGGAATCGACAAGGCGATGTACGAGGCGGGAGCTATCGAGGGAATAAGCAACAGATGGCAGGAGCTTATCTTTATAACTATCCCCTCTATGGGACCTCAGCTTATGTTTGCCGCCGTAATGCAGATAGTTTCCTCATTTACGGTAGACCTGGTGGGCAGAAGCCTCGCGGGTTTCCCTTCCACGGACTATAAGGCTCACACTATTATGACCCACGCCTTTGACTACGGCTGGATACGTTACGAAATGGGCTACGCTTCGGCAATATGCTTTGTGCTGTTCCTGGCAATGCTGCTGTGTAACCAGCTCATATCCAAGGTACTGGGCAAATACATGAATTAGGAATGAGGTGAGGATTACATAATGGCTAAAAAAGAACTTAAACCGTCTCAGATACAGGCGCAGATAGAGGCCGAGAATGCCGCCGCGCTGGAGGCTCTGAGAAAAAGGCGGGAAAAGGAACACCGCAAAATGGAGCGTTCCAAAGGCTCTAACAAGCAGGTCGGCAAGAGCTGGAAAAACGATATAGGAATTTTCCTGTTCCTGACGATACTGGGTCTGTTCATGCTTGCTCCTATCTATATCGCGATAGTCAGCTCGCTGAAACCGGTAAATGAAATCTTCATTATGCCGCCGCGTCTTTACGCTATGGATCCCACCCTCGATAACTTCAAGGATCTGTTCGTTGTCGCAAACAATTCGTGGGTTCCCTTTTCAAGAAACGTTTTCAACAGTATCTTCGTTACTGTTGCCGCTACTCTCTTTCACGTTGTTTTCGCCTGTATGGCAGGCTTTATCCTCGCAAAGTGCAGATTTCCCGGCTGCCGGGCTATCAACAAGATAATCGTTATCGCCCTGCTGTTCAACAGCCAGGTAACCTACATAATGCAGTACATTGTTATGGCTAATCTGGGCATGATCAATACCTACTCGGCTCTGATCTTCCCGCTTATCGCCTCCACAATGGGACTTTACCTTATGATCCAGAGCGTGGGACAGATTCCCGACGCAATGATCGAAGCGGCCAAGGTTGACGGCGCGAGCCTTATGCGCATATGCTGGGGCATCGTTATGCCGAACTCAAAGCCCGCGCTTATGACTATTATCATCTTCCAGTTCCAGGCGGCATGGAACTCAAACGGCGGCTCGCTGGTTTACGATGAGGCGCTGAAAACAATACCTACCGTCGTTCAGCAGATCGCCGCCGCAGGTATGGCGAGACAGGGCGCTATAGCGGCGTCCGCGGTAGTATTGATGATCCCGCCGCTGGCAATATTCATCGCCGCGCAGAGCAACGTTATGGAAACGATGGCTCACGCAGGTATGAAGGATTAATACGACTAAAAATTAATTAATGGAATTAATGGAGGGATAATATGTCGAGCTTTAAAAAGCTTCTTTCACTGCTCTCGGCGGCGGCGGTAGCCGTTTCGGCAATGACAGTGAATGTTTCCGCTCTGGAAACATATGACCCTTACAGCTATGACAGGTGGGGCGACGCGGTTGCTTCCCAGGCGGGCTATACCGCCGAAAAATACGTCGACGGAGAAACTATGGGATGCGGAAGTCTCTTTGAGCCTGCGGATCTGTTTATTTCCCACGACGATCTTATGTACATAGCGGATAAGGGCAACAACAGGATAGTTATTACAGACCTTGATTTTAATTTCAAAAAGGAAATGAAAGAGTTCTCCTATAACGGAGAGACTCTCACTCTGAAAAAGCCTACGGGAGTTTTTGTTGACCAGTACACGGACAATATCTATATCTGCGATACCGAAAACGACCGAGTTATCAAATGCGATACCGACGGAAACGTTGACAGGCTTTTCACCAAGCCGAACAGCGAGCTTTACGACCAGAACCTCACCTATAACCCCTCTAAGGTGCTGGTAGACAAAGCAGGCAACGTTTATGTTGTAGTTAAGTCCCAGACAAAGGGCGCGGTAATGTTCAACAGCGACGGCGAGTTCCTCGGCTTCTACGGAGCGAACCGCGTTGAGGCTACGGCGGAAGTTCTTGCAAACGCTTTCTGGAATCTGATAGGTACTCAGGCGCAGAAGGACAGACGTGCAAAGCAGACTCCTATCGGTTTCTCCAACTTCGATATCGACGACGACGGCTTTATCTTCACCGTTACGGACTCTCAGGAGGTCGATACCGACTTAGTTAAAAAGCTCAACCCCAGAGGAGACAATATCCTTGACTCGCTGGGCGCGGCGGATATGACTTTCGGAGATATACCTCCAGCATACTACTCGATCTACTCAAAGAAGTCCAGTCTTACCGATATAGACTTGGGACCCAACGGTGAGCTGAACATTCTGGACTTCCAGCACGGACGTATCTTCCAGTACGACAAGGAATGCTGGCTGCTGTTCATCATGGGCGGTTCCGGAGATCAGCTTGGTATGTTCCTTTCGGCTGCCGCTGTCGAGAGCCATGACAATCACCTCTATGTTCTCGATTCAAGAAAAAACAACATCACCATTTTTACACGTACTGTTTTCGGCGAGATCGTTACAAATGCGGCTAACCTCTATAACGACGGTCTTTACGAGGAATCCCTCGAACCGTGGCGGAACGTTCTCAAGTACGACGGTAACTACCGCAGAGCCTATATAGGCATAGGCAATGCGCTCTACAATAAGTACGAGTACAAGGAAGCCATGGAGTACTTCGAGATATCCATAAGCCGCGGACGCTATAACAGAGCCTTTGAGGGCTACCGCGACCAGTGGCTGAAAGATAACTACGTTGCCGCTATCATTGTGATAATCGTACTTATAGTGCTGATATCAATTTACAAAAGGATGAGAAGACGCGGCAAGATCGTTTATCCGTGGGAAAAGAACAGAAAGGGCGGTGTGTGATATGCTGGATCTGACAAAAGGACAATTTGTTAAACACGTGGTTATGCACCCCTTTGAGGGCTTTGAGGACCTCCGCTGGAAAAAGCAGGGCTCTATGGGCATCGCTTTTGCGGTCGTCTGTCTGCTGTTCGTTCAGCAGATAGCCTACAGCAGACTTTACGGCTTCCAGTATTACTCTGATTACGACAAGATATTCAACATCGTGCCCTATTTGTTCCGGAGCTTTATCCTGTTCGGAACCTGGGTTGTTGCAAACTGGGCGATGTGTACTCTTTTCGACGGCGAGGGAACGATGAAAAACATTTTCGTCAACTCCGCCTATGCGCTGATACCTTACATTGCCGGATACCTTATCGGTACGGTAATGTCCCACTTCCTTATTCAGGACGAATATGTTTTCATTCAGTCCGTTGAGGTCATCGGAACCTGCTGGAGCTTCGTTCTCCTGATCTCGGGAATCAAGGCGGTGCACCAGTTCAGCTTCGGAAAAACTATCGCTCTGATGCTCCTGACGCTGGTCGCGATGGTTGCGATCCTGTTCCTGCTCGTTCTGCTTCTTACGCTGTTCCAGCAGGTGCTGATCTTCATCCTGTCGATCTATACGGAGCTTTCCTACAGATTCAGAGTTTAACTAAAATACGAAAAGTGGTGAAATAACGAATGCAGAAAAGGATAAAGAAGCTTATTGCCTGTCTTTGCTGTCTGGCTATGATGATTCCTTTGTGCGCTATCCCCGCAAGCTCGGACAGCGAACCTGCGGCTGAGGAAAGTTCCTCCTCCGACGGCGACGCTCCCGCAGACGAGGACGATTACGCCATGGACGAGGACGAACCTCTCATTACCGACGAGCAGGCAATGGCTGAAATGAAGCTTGCGGTGGAAAACGACAAGCTGGCTCTTTGGTACAACGACAAGGATATTACCCTTGCGCTGGTGGATAAAAATACCGGAGAGATATGGTGGTCAAACCCAATAAACGCTGACGCTTCGGCGGGTAAAGCCGCTCAGAAGCAGGAGCTTAAATCCGGTATGACGCTTATATTCGGCGAGCCTGCGGCAAGACGTACCACCCAGAGCCACAGCAAGGCCAAGAGTACCGCCAAGATGAAAGCCACCGCTACGGGTCTGGAAGTCTCTTATGAATTTTCCCAGGCGGAGATAACCATACCGGTTGTCTATACTCTTCACGACGACTATATGAGTCTTAACGTGGTAACAAAGGACATTGACGAGAAAACAGCTTCAAAGATCGTTACAAATATGGCGTTTATGTCCGCTTTCGGCGCTGCCGATATGGAGGAGGAAGGCTACTTCGTTATTCCTGACGGAAGCGGCGCAGTCATAAACTTCAACAACAACAAGGCCGGTTACAGAGTTTACAATGGCAAGGTATACGGCAGGGATATCACCGCCGTCAACACCACCAAGCCTACGATGAGCAAACAGATTTATCTGCCTATGTACGGTATCGTAAAGGGCGACAGCGGCATGATGGTAGTCGCAGACAAGGGCGACACCTGCGCTTCAATAAACGTTTATGTTGCGGGTCAGAAAAAGACCAGCTACAACTCCTGCTATTTCGATTTTGAGATAAGAAGCAGCGACGAGTACCTGATGGGCGGCGAAGCGAATCCTCTCAAAGTTTTTGAAAAACGCGGAATACTGGTTCCCGAAATAGAGGTTCGGTACTACCCCGTGTCCAACAGCGACAAATCGGAGGTAGACTATACCGATATCGCGGCAACCTACAGGAATTATCTCAAGACCGCTCAGGGCGTTGAAAAATCTCCGGCTGCCGACAGCAGCGCGCTCTATATGGACTTTTACGGAGCGACCATGAAGCGGGAGACGGTTCTCGGCTTCCCCGTTACAATGCAGCACAAGACAACGTCTTTCAGCGACGCTAAAAACATTCTTGAACAGCTCAAGGCTCTCGGCGTTGACAATATGGTCGTAAACTACAACCAGTGGACTGCCGCAGACATAAAGGAAAAGGTGGCTGACAAAGCAAAGCCCGCCTCCGTTCTGGGAGGAAAGAGCGATTTCGACGCTCTTATGGATTACGCAAAGTCCAATAATATTACGGTCTATCCCGCGGTCGACAACCTTACCTTTAAGTCGGGAAACGGATATTTTACCATGACCGACACTGCGATAAGAGTTTCAAACGCTTACTCCAGACAGATCGAATACGACCTTGCCCACGGCACGGAAAACAAGTTCTACAAGGCAATGTCCCTGCTCAGTCCGAGAAAGTACGCTAAAATGTTCACAAACCTGAGCAAGAGCTACAGCAAGTACGGTCTGGACACCATCTCTCTTGGAAGCGCCACTACCGCTATATACGGCGATTACGGCAAGAAGTCCATTTCAAGGGAAATGTTCAAGTACAATCTTCAGGGCTACATGGAAGAGCTTAAAGGCTCTGTTCCCTCTATCCTTGCGGACGGCGCAAACGCTTATGTTCTCAAATACGTTGACCACGTTTCCAACGTTCCCCTCAATTCAAGCAAGTTCGACGTTTTCGACGGAGACATTCCTTTCTATCAGATTGTAATGAGCGGTCTCAAGCCTGTTTCCACTACGGCGGTAAACGGCGACGCTCAGATCGCGGATCTTGTTCTCAGAGCTATTTCCTGCGGCTCCAACCTCAGATTTGATTTTACTGCGGAAACAGCCGATGAGCTTAAGGATACGCGCTACGACGTTCTTTACTACTCCAACTACAAGTACTGGCTTGAGGACACGGCAGGCTGCTATAAGTTCGCCGAGGAAGCTCTCTCCCAGACTGCGGGAGCAGAAATAACCGAGTATAACATTCTTTCGGACGGCGAAATTGAGACGGTTTACTCCAACGGCGTCAAGACCGTTGTGGATCTGAATGACAGAACCGTTACAGTCAACGGAAAAACTATCAGCATATACGACTATGTCGGAGAGGAGGTAATCGGCTGATGAAAAGACTTAATTTGTCCTACGAAAAGAAAAAAGGTCTTTACGGCTATGGATTTATCGCACTCTGGTTTGTCGGCGCGCTGATGTTCTTCATCATTCCGCTTCTCCAGTCGTTCTACTACTCGTTCCATACGGTAACTCCCGAAACGGGTTATCTGGACATCAAGCCTCTTGTAAGCGGAGGAAAAACAGATATCTTCCTTAACTATAAGGACGCTTTTCTGAAAGACCCTAACTTCAGCCAGTACCTTGTGGAGGTACTGAAGGATATGGCGCTTAACCTGCCGGTTATCGTTGTATTCTCACTGTTCGTTGCTATCGTAATCAACCAGAAGTTCCGCGGAAGAACTTTCGCAAGAGCGGTATTCTTCCTGCCGGTAATTATCGCCACCGGTCCTGTTTACGCTATAATCACCGGCGACCTTGAAACAGGCGGAAACAACGAGGCTGCACAGTTTTCCACAATGTTCGAGGCGGACATGGTAGACCAGCTTCTGGAATTTATAGGTATCTACGGCTTCGGCGATACATTTACAGAAATGCTTACCGAGATAACCTCCGATATCCTGAACCTTGTTTGGAAATGCGGTATTCAGATAATCATCTTCCTTTCGGCGCTGCAGGGCATACCCGCTTCCGCCAAGGAGGCTGCCGCTATCGAGGGCGCTACCGCGTGGGAGTTTTTCTGGAAGATAACTCTCCCCTATATTTCCTCGATGATTCTGGTAAATATCGTTTATACGGTAATCGACGCGTTTATTGATCCGACCAACCAGGTAATGGAACGGCTGCTGAGCGTCCAGAGCGAGTGGAAGTACGGTTACTCCGCCGCAATGGCGTGGAGCTATTTCGGAATAATCCTTATCGCGCTGGGTATCGTATTCGCAATTATGAACAAGCTCGTCTGGTACGACGACTAAGAAGGAGGCGGAGAAAATGGCTGATACTACAATGACTACCAAGGGCGGTCTCTCCGGCTTCTTCCGGAAGCACAAGACGGAGAAACCTCCCAAGGAACCCAAGATGTCCCGCAAGGAAAAGCGGGAACGCTTCAAGAAGAGGCTGGAATGCCTTACTCCCGAGGAGCAGAGGTACTTAAAGAGAAAGCAGATCACCGACGCGGTTTGGCCTGTATTCAGAGCGGTAATTGTTTTCGGACTTTGCTTTATCATTCTTTATCCTCTGATATTCATGATCTCCTCGGCGTTCCGTCCCAGCTCGGACATGAACGATCCCACTGTTATGTGGATACCCAAGCGCTATACCATGAGCAACATGAAAGACGTTATCAGGGCAATGAACTTTGGAAGCACGCTGGTCAACACTCTTATGCTCAACATAGGCTGTTCGATAGTTCAGGTACTTACCTGCGCTGTCACGGGATACGGCTTTGCACGTTATAAGTTCAAGGGAAAGAAGATACTGTTCTTCGTTGTTATCATGATGATACTTGTTCCCCCGCAGATCATACTTATCCCCCAGTATATGTTCTTCAGGTACTTCAATCCATTGGGCATCTGGCACATGATTACAGGAAAGTTCATCAATCTTATCAATACGCCTATAACTATGTATCTTCCCGCGCTGACAGCAAACGGTCTGAGAGCAGGTCTGTTCATATTCCTTTTCAGGCAGTCCTTTATGGGACTCCCCAAGGAGCTTGAGGACGCCGCCGCTCTGGACGGCTGCTCGCCTTTCACGGCTTTCGTAAGGGTAATGGTACCCAACGCAGGCTCAACGTTCCTGACGGTTTTCCTGTTCTCTATCGTTTGGTACTGGAACGACTACTATGTAAGTACGTCTTTCTTCACCGAGAACAAGACTATCGCGCTGACCCTGAAAAACCTCAGCTCCAACATCAAGGTGCTGGTTTTCGGCGACGCCAACGCTCAGGTAAACACCCGTGAGATCATCGTGTGGATGGAAGCTGCCTGTCTTATTTCAATACTTCCGATACTGGTTCTGTACGTGTGTCTGCAAAAGAACTTTACAGAGGGTATCGCACGTTCGGGTCTTACAGGTATGTAAGCTTTGCGAACTTACAGGCAAAACAAAAGGGTACGAAGCCGTACCCTTTTTGTTTTGCCTATTTGATTTACAAGTTAAAATCCTGTTACTTTATAAGTCATGCCTGCCTTTGTCTCGAAGCGTACAGTATCTCCGTCGTCAGCGGCGGGGATATTTTCTTCTCCGCCTATAACGGACAGTCCCGTGCCGACTATAACGCAGGGATTTCCGCATTCGGAGAGAATTTCAAGCTCCGTGACTTTTCCGTCTTTCCACTCAAAGGACAGTTCAAAGCCGCCTCTTGCTTTCAGTCCTCTTACCAAGCCGCTTTCCCATTCCGCAGGAACGGCGGGCAGCAGCCAGAGTTCTCCGCTGTGGCTCTGGACTATCGCTTCGGCGATTCCCGCGCCTCCGCCGAAGTTTCCGTCTATCTGGAAAGGCGGGTGCATATCCAGCATGGATATGCTTGTCGACCATGCAAGCAGTGCGGAGATGTTTTCTCCCACGCGTTCTCCATCGCCCAGACGCGCCCACATATTGATTATCCATGCTCTTGACCAGCCTGTGTGTCCTCCGCCGTGTTTAAGCCTACGCTCTATGGTAGCTTTTGCCGCCGCTGCCAGCTCGGGGGTGTGCCGCTTTGTGATAAGATCGTAGGGGTACAGGGCGAAAAGCTGGGAGATGTGCCTGTGTCCCGGCTCGGCCTCGTCGTAGTCCTCGGCCCATTCCATTATCTGACCGTATTTGCCTATTTCCGGCTTGGGCAGGCTGTCACGCATGGACTTTATTTTCCGCACAAATTCATCATCGTCCGCGGGCTTAATAGATCCGTCCAGAGCCTCGGAGCACTTTATTACCGCCGTGAACAGCTCGTGGAGTATCTGGCTGTCCATTGAGGGCCCCTGACAAATTGTGCCCTTTGCACCGTCCTTTGTTATATAGGTGTTTTCGGGAGATACCGATGGACTTGTGATCAGTCTGCCCTTGTCGTCCTTTGTAAGGAAATCGGTGAAAAATTCCGCTGCCTCGCGGATAGTATCGTACTTTTTCGCAAGGAAAAGCTTGTCCCCCGTGAAGAGATAATGCTCGTACAGATGGGTGCAGAGCCAAGCCATTCCCATAGGCCAGAGTGTGGCGGGAAGCCATTTGTCCTGGGGAGCGGTATCGCCCCATATGTCGGTGTTATGGTGGCATACCGTACCCTTGCAGCGGTACATTTCACGCGCTGTAACGCGTCCGTTTTCACGCATACGTTCGATGTGGTCGAACAAAGGCGTATGGCACTCGGACAGATTCTGTATCTCCGCGCCCCAGTAATTCATTTCCGTGTTGATGTTCACGGTGTACTTGCAGCCCCATGCGGGCCACATATCCTTGTTCCATATGCCCTGCAGGTTCAGGGGAAGCGTGTCCTTGCGGCTTCCCGATATCATCAGGTAACGGGAGAAGTTGAAGTACAGCTCAATGAGCTTGTTGTCCTTTTCGCCCTCCTTTATCTTCTGAAGCCTTTCGTTCGTGGGAAGCTCCGCATTGCCGCCGCTGTTGTCGCAAAGCTCAACCTTGCAGCGTTCGTAAAGTGCGCGGTAGTCGGCGATATGCCATGCCGTGAGATTGAAAAAGCCCTTGCGTATCGCCGCTTTTGCCTGACTTATTGCAAGCTTTTCGTAATCGGATGTGCGGAAAGCAGTCTGACAGGCAATTGTGATCAAAGCCTCGTCGGCGTTTTCCACATGGATACGGTTAGCGTCAACGCTGCGGCTGATATTTTTTCCTTTGGCAGAACAGGTTATAGCCGCCGCATAGGGTACTCCGTCGGACATGGTGAAAAGCAGAGTGTTTTCGTCGTAGGCTTCGTTCTTGTCATAGTCGTCGTCCTTGCCGTCGATAAGGGCGGTAAAGCTTATTTTTCCCTTTTGGTCGGCGGTAAAATGTATCGCGATAACATTATCGGGGCAGGAGGCGAGAACTGTTCTCGAATAGGAAACACCGCCGCTTTTCCAGCAGGCCGTGCAGACGGAATTTACAAGGTCGAGACTTCTTTCGTAGTCGGTATAGTTCTCTGTTCCGCTCTGCCATATGTGGAAATCGCCTAACGGGTGGTAGTGCCGCTGGTTTTCGTTGGTGCCGTAAAAAGCGTCGGAGCAGAGGTTTTCCGCTTCGGCGGTTTTGCCCTCGCGGATAAGAGCACGCATTTTTTCAAGATTATCATAGGCTTTGGGATTGTTCCTTTTGCGGAAACCGCCCGACCATATGGAATCCTCATTGAGCTGTATAAGCTCGTCCGCAGGTTTTCCGAAAACCATTCCGCCCAGTCTGCCGTTTCCCACGGGGAGAGCCTCGTCCCAGTTTTCAGCGGGGGCTTTATACCATAACAATTCAGATAATTTATCCATTTTATCCTCCCTTTTACATAAAGCTTTTATACATTATAGCATACTGTAAAACAAGTTTCAAGGCGGTAATATGTAAATTATGCTGCTGTAAATTTATGTTTATCGTAGTACTATTTGTTTGGAACCTTTCTTATGTTGTATCTTGAATAGCTGTTCTTGTGTAATAAAGATAGTGCGTGAAGTCGGGGGTCAGGCACCAAAAAGGGAGAGGGGGGAATTTGTCAGGACTAAGGGACGCTGGGAGTCCCCCCCTCTCCCTTTTAGGTTCTCTGCCCCAACTGCCGCAAACGGCAGTCAACCCCCTACCTCCTTAATCCTACTCCCTCCTCCCAACGCTAACTAAAAAATTTTTAGTTAGCTGAAAATATGCGCATAGCGTAAGCCCGGAGGGGGAAAGGGGCGAGGGGAAAAGGAGCGCGAGGGAAAACCCGAAAGGGGAAAGGGGGAGGGCGGCTCAGCGCCCCTTAAATTTCCGAGAGCGCCTCCCC
>Ga0209064_1001004_pt1 | contig 52817 bp, 23 predicted proteins | sample Inofromicrocosms_FD_187498 | JGI IMG/M metagenome (GOLD analysis project Ga0209064, IMG submission 187498) | Mouse cecum microbial communities from Vienna, Austria - Inoculum for glucosamine and mucus D2O microcosms (SPAdes) (version 2) | ecosystem: Host-associated > Mammals > Digestive system >...
CGGTAAAACGCTTGAAAGCGACGACAAAAAGGATAACGGAGGCAACGGTGGCGAAAGTCAACCGCCCCTCAACGCCGACGATTTATAATTTAAATTAAATAAGATAAGTCGGGCTTTGTGAAAAGCCCGACTTTTTTGTCGCCTTTAAATATGGTAATTAAGCCCTTGCGTCAAGCCTGAACAGCTTTCTTAAAGCAAAGCCGAGCAAGGCTAAAAGCAGAGGAATAACAAATACGGCGGCGTATACTATCCCTATGTACGGCAAGGTCTGTTTTAAAAGAGAAAATGGCAGAAACGAACCGAACTCACAGTCCGTTATGCTGAGTATAAAGGAAAGGGCGAACAGGGGTACAATCATTACCGTCAACAAAAGAACTAAACGCCTCAACGGCGAAATGATTTTATATAGCAACTCCGTCAACCTGAATAAAAAGCTCTTTGCGTAGCCGTACGGGCGCATAAAATTCAGCTTTTTATCGTGCAGCGGAGTAACTATTCTGCTCACCTCGTTCCTTGTCTGGTCGTATGAATATTGTACGTCCACGCCTTCAAGCTCTTCGCTCGTTCCCGCAAGCTCCCAGCCAAACAACCTGTTTTCCAATTTAACAAACAGGCAGTCTATAAACATTTTTCTTACTTTTCTGTATTCCCAGCCGTCGTTAAACTTTTTTCCTCTTCCGCCAAACATAATTTTCTCCCGCGTAAAAATTCAGACAATCAGCCGCCGCTAAGTAACCTGCGTATCTCCGATTGTATATTTTCGTCCGTAACGCTGTCCGTATTGGGAAAATACAGCGTTTCCACAATAATCTTTTCGCATCCGCAGTTGGGGCATTGCGGAAAAATATCTACCGTCAGGTATACGCCGCCCGCGTTGATTTTAGCAGTGGAGAGGTTAGACCTGTACCTGAACCCCGCATTGGCTAACGAAGCACCGCATTTAGAGCATTTGCCGTTATAGTTAGATTTAATTTTATCCGTCTTTCTTGCCGTTGCACTGCCTATTGCCAGAGCGACCACGCCGCCTATAATAAATTTAACCCGTTCCGACGGCATAAATATAGCGCCGAATATGCACAAAAGAAGCGCTATAATCGCAACCGCGCGTATTATCCACAGTATCAATCTCGAAAGGCAACCCATAATTTTTACCTGAATTTATTACCTGTTCTTTTCCGTAGTTCAATTGAATATTTTTATGAAAAAGGACAATAAGTACAAATAACTTGTACTTTTAACCAAATTATACAAGTATCTTGTACATTTGTCAAGAATTATGAAAACAAAAATAGCGGAAAATATTAAATTTTACAGAAGGCAATTAGGGTTGACTCAGCAGGAGCTTGCCGAGAAACTTAACGGCAAAAAGAGTTTGGTATCCAACTATGAAAACGGTTACAGTACGCCGGATATATTTACGCTGTGCAAGCTGGCGGATATTTTCGACGTGTCTTTGGACGAACTTGTGGAGTGGAGTAAAGATTGAAAAATTCGCGCCCCGCGCTTAAAAAAGCGCGGGGCGCAACGTTTATTTCTTTTCGGGTAAAAATTTCCAATAGCGCACGGGCATACTGCCGCGCATCTGCTTGGGGTGCGGGCGGCTGGCAATGTTTACGGAATTGTAGTACTGCTTCCAGAGGTTTTGAAAGTAGCTTTCGTATTCGGATAGATAAATTTCCGCGTCGCCTGCGCTCGTCATAACTATTTCTTCTCCGTCGAACATTGCGGCAATCTTACGCTTTACGTCGTGTATTACAAATTGCTTGCCCGAAAAGCGGGCGGCAAAGTGCAGGGCTAAAATTTCGGTTACGTCGTTATCGGGGGAATAGGGGGCGTAAAGCACGCCGTTGGCGTTTTCCATAAACCGTAAAAGCCCCTTCATTCTGTGCGCCTCGCCGAAAACGCGCGTTCTCAGCGTTGTCATTTCTATCACCGTGGGGTTGGCAAGCATACTCCTCACCGCGCCGCGATTGGCTATAATCAGCTTTATATAGTCGAAGGCAACGCTCTCTTTTAAAGCGCTGTCGCTCCTTAACAGCAGGGAAACGTCCTCTTCCGCGCCCCTGTCAAGGGCGTTAATCTTGGCTTTAACACGCCTGGCCTTATCGCCGTCCGTAATCACGTCCTTAACCTCGAAGCCCAAGCCAAGCTGTACGTTGCGCTCCGAAGTTATTATGCAGTCGTTGTCTTTGTATGCGTCAAACACCGCCGTGTAAAAATTTTCTTCGCTTCCGTCCACTAAGTAATACGTCATATTTCACCCGAAAGGGCGCTTAAAGCAACCGAGGGGGAGGAGAACATACTTATCTGTTCTTGCCGCTCCCTCGCACCGTCAAGCATAAGCGCGGCGGTAACCGCGTTTGCGCTCTCCGAGCCGTAAAATTTGCCCTTACAGGTTATAAAGTGCTTTGCCCTCTTCAATATTATGCGCATTTTTGCAAGATTATCAAAGTCGAGGGCACCGTATTTTCGCGCTTCCGTAATTCTGTACGCGCCGCGCGCTCCAATTCCTGGCACGCGCAGCAGCGTTTCGAGCGGAGCGGTGTTAATTTCCACGGGGAAGAGGTGCATATTTCTCAGCGCCCAGTGGCATTTGGGGTCGAATTCGGCGGAAAGATTTTCTCCCTCGCCGCATATCTCGTTTACGTCAAAGCCGTAAAATCGTATAAGCCAGTCGGCTTGGTACAGCCTGTGTTCGCGCAACAGCCCCGCGCCTATCGTCGGCAGTTTGGGGCTGGAAACTACGGGAACGTAGGAGGAGTAGTAAACGCGCTTTAAGCCTATGCGGCGGTAAAGCGCTTCGGTAAGCCGCAAAATCTGTCCGTCGCTTTCGGGCGACGCGCCTATAATCATCTGCGTAGTCTGCCCCGCGGGTATAACCTTGCCGCCGCGCACCTTGTTTTCCTTGTCGTAAAGTTCCGCCGCCCTCAGCTTTTTCATCGGCAGTAAAAGCCCCTCTTTCGTCTTTTGCGGGGCAAGCAGTTTAAGCGACTTTTCGCTTGGCAACTCCACATTAAAACTCATTCTGTCAACGTACTTTGCGGCGCGCATAATAAGCGCGTCGTCGGCGTTTGGAATGCCCTTTAAATGAATGTAGCCGTTAAAGTTGTAAAGCTTCCGCAGTTTTATCACCGTGTCGGTCAAAAGCTCCATAGTGTGGTTGGGGGTGCCGAAAACGGCGGAAGACAAAAAAAGCCCCTCTATATAGTTTCGCATATAGAAGTTTATAGTAAGCTCGCATATTTCTTCGGGGGTAACGCTTGCCCTGCGCACGTCGGCGCTCCGCCTGTTGGGGCAGTATTCGCAGTCGTACAGGCAGTCGTTGCTCATAAGAATTTTTAAAAGAGAAATGCATCTTCCGTCGGGGGTAAAGGAGTGGCATATCCCGCCGACGGAAGCATTTCCCAAACCGCCCTTGCGGTTCGCCCGTTTCGAACCTGAGGACGAGCAGGAAACGTCGTATTTGGCGCTTTCTGTCAATATTTGCAGTCTTTCCGCGTCCAGCATACGGTTTCCTCCGTTCATAGCACGCGCAAACCCGTTTTTTGCGCATAGCGAACAAATGTTTGTATTGATATAATATCACTATATTTACGCCTTGTCAAACACTTTTAATAAAAAATTTTAATAATTTCACTTATTTTTCATTGTAAGTCCATTTACATTTACTCAATGCCGTTTATAATTATAATAAGGTATTTAAAGGAGGATTTTGCGATGCGTGTTTTAATCGTCGACGACGAGGATATGATTCGCAACGTGTTAAAGGAGTACGTGGAGTTCGAAGGGAACGAAGCGTACGAAGCCGCCGATGGAATGGAAGCCGTGCGCGCTTGCAGGGACAACGATTTCGACGTTATACTTATGGACGTTATGATGCCCCGCCTCGACGGTTTTTCCGCCGTTAAGGAAATAAAAAAATTCAAGGATATTCCCGTAATTATGCTCTCCGCCCGCGGCGAAGAGTACGATAAGCTTTTCGGCTTCGAAATAGGCGTTGACGATTACGTAACCAAGCCCTTCTCTCCCAAGGAGGTTATGGCGCGAATAAACGTGGTTACAAAGCGAAAGGCGCAGAGGGAGGATACGGGCGACGTGGTTACCTTCGAGGGGCTTACGGTCGATTTTGCGGGGCGCAACGTGTTCGTCGACGGCGTCAAGGCGGAGCTTACCCCCAAGGAATACGAAATTCTGTTTTACTTTATCAAGAACAAGGGCATAGCTCTCACGCGCGAAAAGCTTTTATACGACGTGTGGGGGTTCGATTTCTACGGCGACGACCGCACGGTGGACACGCACATCAAGATGTTGCGCGCCAACTTGAAGCAGTACCGTAAATTTATCGTAACGCTGAGGGGTGTCGGTTATAAGTTCGAAGTCTGAAAGGGCGCCGCGCGACAAGCGGGCTAAAAAGAGCCGGATAAAGAGAATAAACAGCACGACGACTATTCTGTGGAGGAATTTTACGTTTTTCGCGCTGGGCGTTATAGCCGTAATAGCATTGGTCTGTTACGGCATTTTGGGCAACGCCGTAATGTCGCAGACGAAGCGCAGGGTGCGCGCCGTGGGCGAGGATATGACCAAGGCTATAAACGACGTGCGCGTGCCTATGGACGTAATAGAAAAAAAGATTTACGAGTACTCGCTTATGGACGGCGCCGACGTGTTTATATTTGCCGCCGACGGCGAGTTGCTTATACCTTCCGCGGGGCTTACGCCCGAAAGGAGGGAGGCGGTATACGACAGCGTAAAGGCGAATACAGGGGAATGGAAGGAAGGAAAAATCAACGAGTTCAGCACGCGCGACGGCAAAAAGACGGTGTTCAATTACGCCGTCTGCATAAATTTGCGGGGCACCGAGCCGTGCAAAATGCTTGTGCGCTTTCCCGTTTCCCACATAGCCGAATCTGTGCGGCAAATCGAGCTGTACGTATTGTTGGTGGCGCTTGCCGCGTTTATCATAGCGTTCTTTATTTCATACTCTCTCGCCAACAGACTTTCCCGCCCGATAATGGATATATCCAACACGGCGCAAAAGCTTGCGGCGGGCAATTACGACGTTCAGTTCAATTCCGCGCAGTACGCCGAAATAGCCAAGCTTTCCGACACGCTCAACTATATGAAGGACGAAATTAAAAAGAGCGACGATTTCAGGAAAGAGCTTGTTGCAAACGTATCGCACGATTTAAAAACGCCGCTTACTATGATTAAGGCGTACGCCTCTATGATAAAGGAAATTTCGGGCAACGACCCAGAAAAGAGGGACAAGCACCTGCAAGTTATCATAGACGAATCGGACAGGCTTACGGGGCTTGTAAACGACATTTTAAGCACGTCTAAAATCAGCGCGGGGCTTGAAGAGCCCAATAAAAAGGTATTCAATTTAACCGAGCTTTTATACGGCGTAATAAACAAATTCAACTACTTGCAGGAAACCCAAGGTTACAGCATAATGGTGGACGTGGAGCCCAACCTGTATACCCTTGCGGACGAAGGTCAGATTTATCAGGTGGTTTACAACCTTGTTTCCAACGCCGTAAACTACACGGGCGCGGACAAGACTATATACATTTCCTTAAAGTACAACGCGGAGGAAAAGCGCGTAAAGTTTGCCGTGCGCGATACGGGCAAGGGCATTGCCGAGGAGGAGCTTGCGCACATCTGGGACAGGTATTACCGCAGTAAAGACAGTCATCTGCGCCCCGTAAAGGGCACTGGCTTGGGCTTGAACATAGTCAAAGTAATTCTGCAAAAACACTCCTTTGCTTTCGGCGTAACCTCCAAAGAGGGGGAGGGGTCGGTGTTCTACGTCGATTTCCCTTTGGCGTAAACGTTTGAAATATTGCGCGTTTATAGCGCAACCGTTTGGAATAAAGTAACCTTTGTCGGGTTGCTTTATTTTTTTTGCGGTGTTATAATGCACGTATGCAAACAGAATTTGAAAGGACTTCGCTGGTGCTCGGCGAAGGGGCTGTAAACAAATTGAAAGATTGCCGCGTTGCCGTGTTCGGGTTGGGCGGCGTCGGCGGCTACGTGGTTGAAGCGCTCGTCCGCGCGGGCGTGGGAACGCTGTGCCTTGTGGACGGCGACAGGGTTGCCGAAAGCAATATAAACCGCCAGATTTTAGCCCTGCATACTACGGTGGGCAGGTTTAAAACGGAGGTTGCGGCGGAGCGAGCAAGGGCGATTAACCCCCATATATGCGCCGACGAACGCAATTTATACTACGACGAAGCAACGCATACCGCCGTCGATTTAAGCGGTTACGACTACGTTGTAGACGCCATAGACAGCGTTAAATCAAAGGTGTTGCTTGCGGTAAACTGCAACGCGGCCGGCGTGCCGCTCATATCGTGTATGGGCACGGGCAATAAGCTCGACCCTATGGCGTTTAAAGTGGCGGATATAGGCTCTACGCGCGTGTGTCCGCTTGCCCGCGTTATGCGGCGCGAGCTAAAAAAACACGGCGTTGAAAGGCTTAAAGTCGTCTATTCGGAGGAGGAGCCTAAGCGCGCCGAAAGCGGCGTTACGGTTGTCGGTTCGGTATCTTTCGTGCCGCCCGCGGCGGGGCTTTTGATTGCCTCTCAGGTAATAAAAGATTTGCTTAAAATTTAATTGGAGCGGTAATATGCCGCAAATAACGGCTTATTTGGAATATATTTTAAAAAAATAAAGTCAATAATTTGTTTGACTTTTGTCTTTTTCAATACTATAATTAAACCATAGAAACAATCGTTCGTAAACGGCGGAAGATATGGAATTTAAACTTCACTCAAAATTCAGTCCCACGGGCGACCAGCCGCAGGCAATAGAAAAACTTGCGGAGGGCGTAAAGGACGGCATACGCACGCAGGTGTTGCTCGGCGTTACGGGTTCGGGCAAAACTTTTACTATGGCAAACGTCATAAAGGAAGTAAACCGCCCCACGCTGGTAATCGCGCACAACAAAACGCTTGCCGCCCAGCTGTGCAACGAATTTAAAGAATTCTTCCCCGAAAACAGAGTCGAATATTTTGTGTCCTACTACGATTATTATCAGCCCGAAAGTTATATTCCGTCCACCGATACGTATATCGAAAAGGATATGAGTTTAAACGACGAAATAGACAAGCTCCGCAACTCGGCTACAAGTTCACTGGGCGAGCGGCGGGACGTAATAGTCGTTGCTTCCGTTTCCTGTATATACGGCTTGGGCGCGCCGGAGGAGTATTTCCGTCTGGCAATTTCTATGCGCCCCGGGGACGAGCTTTCGCGCGACGCGCTTTTGCGGCGGCTTGTGGAAATTCAGTACCAGCGCAACGACGCCGATTTTCACCGTTCCTGTTTCCGCGTGCGCGGCGACACGGTGGAAATCTTTCCCGCCAGCAATTCGGAGATTGCCGTCCGCGTGGAATTTTTCGGCGACGAAATCGACAGAATCTGCGAAGAGGACGCGCTGACGGGCAATATACTTTCACAGCTAAAACACGTTTTGATTTTCCCCGCCAGCCAATACGCCGTGGGAAGCGACAAGATGCAGAGCGCGCTTTCTATGATAGAGGTGGATATGCGCGGCGAGGTGCAGGCGTTCCGCGACGAGGGCAAGCTCTTGGAAGCCCAGCGTCTGGAACAGCGCACCCGCTACGACTTGGAAATGATGCGGGAAATAGGCTATTGCAGCGGCGTGGAAAACTATTCGCGTTACTTCGACGGGCGCGCCCCCGGCGAACCGTCGTTCACGCTTTTGGACTACTTCCCCGCGGGAGAGTTTTTGGTGTTTATCGACGAGAGCCATATGACCATTCCGCAGATTCGCGCAATGTATCACGGCGACCGTTCGCGCAAGGACAACCTTGTCGGCTACGGCTTCCGCCTTAAATCAGCTTACGATAACCGCCCGCTCACGTTCGAAGAATTCGACGAGAGAATACCCCAGCTCATTTGCGTTTCGGCAACGCCCGCTCCTTACGAGCTTGCTCAGTCGGGGCAGACGGTGGAACAGCTCATACGCCCCACGGGGCTTTTGGACCCCGAGGTATCAGTGCGCCCCACCAAAGGTCAGATAGACGACCTGCTCGGCGAAATAAACGCCGTGGTCGGCGGCGGGGGCAAGGTGCTTGTAACGACTATGACCAAGCGAATGGCGGAAAACCTTACCGACTATTTAAAGGAGCACGGCAAGCGCGTGCGCTATATGCACTCGGATATAGACGCGTTGGAGCGTATAGACATAATAAACGGTCTGCGCGGCGGCGAGTTCGACGTGCTTTGCGGAATCAACCTGTTAAGGGAGGGGCTCGATTTGCCCGAGGTAAAACTCGTCGCCATACTCGACGCCGACAAGGAAGGGTTTTTAAGAAGCGAAACGGCGCTTGTGCAGACGATTGGCAGGGCCGCCCGCAATGCGGAGGGCAGGGTAATTATGTACGCCGACGTAATAACGGGCAGTATGCAGAGGGCGCTTAGCGAAACCAAGCGCCGCCGTGAAATTCAGCAGCAGTACAACGCCGAGCACGGAATAACGCCCAAAACCATCATAAAGGAAGCCAAAATTTCCATTGGCATAACAAGCAAGAAGAGCGCTTCCGACGAGGTCAAGCTTGCCGATATTCCCGCGGAAATAGAAAAGTTAAAAGCGCTTATGAAAGTGGCTTCCGCGCAACTTGATTTCGAGCGCGCAATAGAAATACGCGATACAATATCCCAGCTTAGAAAGAAGCTGTTAAAGGCAAAGAAGAGTTGAAGGTATTTAAAGGAATTTTATGAAAGAAGAGATATACGTAAAAGGGGCAAAGGAAAACAACCTCAAAAACATAGACGTGCGCATACCGCGCAACGCTCTCACCGTATTTACGGGGCTTTCGGGAAGCGGTAAATCTACGCTGGCGTTCGATACCATTTTTGCCGAGGGGCAGAGGAGGTATATAGAAAGTCTTTCGTCCTACGCGCGCCAATTCCTCGGTCAGATGGAAAAGCCCGACGTAGAGCTTATCGACGGGCTTTCCCCCGCAATTTCAATCGACCAGAAAACGACCAGCCACAACCCGCGCTCCACCGTGGGCACTGTTACGGAAATATACGACTATTTCCGTCTGCTGTTCGCTCGCGTGGGCGTGCCCCATTGTCCCGAATGCGGCAGGGAGATAAGGCGGCAGTCGGTTGACGAAATTGCAGACAGGGTAATGCTGATGCCGGAGGGCAGTAAAATTATGGTTGAAGCGCCCGTTGTCCGCGGCAAAAAGGGCGAGTTTGTAAAGGAACTCGCGTCCTATAAAAAGAGCGGCTACGGCAGAGTAAAAATCGACGGCGCGCTCTACGACTTGCAGGAAGATATCCGTCTTGAAAAAAATATACGCCACAACGTTTCCGTCGTAGTAGACAGGCTTGTCGTTAAGGAGGGCGTGCTCAAACGCCTTTCCGACAGTCTCGAAAGCGCTTTGCGGCTTGCCGACGGGCTTGTGGTAATCGACTGCGAGGGCAAGGAGGAGCTGTATTCCACAAAGTACGCCTGCCCCGACTGCGGCATTTCTATCGAGGAAATCGAGCCGCGCCTCTTCTCGTTCAACACCCCTTGGGGAGCTTGCCCCGAATGTTCGGGGCTGGGCTTTAAGCAGGCGGTGGACCCCGACCTGATTTGCCCCGACAAAAGCAAATCGTTGCGCGACGGCGCGATTAAAATAAGCGGCTGGAATTTAGACAGTTCTTCAATGACGCAAATGTATTTGGGCGCTCTCTCCAAGGTGTACGGCTTTTCTCTCGACGTGCCCGTAAGCGACTTGCCCAAGGGCGTGTACGAAATGCTTATGTTCGGCAACGGCGGCGAAAAAATCGATTTAGAGTACAACGTCAGTCGCTTTTCGGGCAGTTATAAAACGGCTTGGGAGGGTTTTGTAACCAACCTTCAACGGCGTTACAACCAAACCTCTTCCGAAAGCGTAAAGTGGGATATAGAGAAGTATATGCGCACTTCCGACTGCCCGTGTTGCCACGGCAAAAGGCTTAAAAAGGAGGCGCTCGCCGTAACCGTGGGGGGCGAAAATATAGCCGATATATGCGATATGTCGGTAGAGGAGATACGCAAGTTTTCCGACTTTTCGTTTTTTACCCCCACCGAGCATATGATTGCCGACAATATCGTAAAAGAAATAAACAACCGCATTTCATTTCTGGAAAACGTGGGGCTTGGGTATCTAACGCTGTCGCGTTCGGCGGCAACTCTTTCGGGCGGCGAAAGTCAGCGCATACGCCTTGCCACGCAAATCGGTAGCGCGCTTACGGGCGTTTTGTATATCCTCGACGAGCCGTCGATAGGTCTGCACCAGCGCGACAATCAAAAGCTGTTGAATTCGCTTAAAGGACTGCGCGATTTGGGCAACACCTTGATTGTGGTGGAGCACGACGAAGACACGATAAAGGAAGCCGATTACATTGTCGACATAGGACCGTTTGCTGGCGTGCACGGCGGGGAAGTGGTTGCCTGCGGCACGCAACAGGATATTATGGCGGAGCCCAAATCGATTACGGGCGACTACCTTGCGGGGCGCAGAAAGATTGAAGTGCCCGAAAGGAGAGCCGTTCCCGACGGGCGGTATTTCACCGTTAAAGGGTGCCGTCAAAACAATTTGAAGGGCATAGACGCGCAGTTCCCGATAGGTTTAATCACCACCGTTACGGGCGTGTCGGGTTCGGGCAAATCAAGCCTTGTAAACGAAATTGTTTACCCCTACCTTGCCAACAAACTCAACGGCGCGCGCAAGCTTTTGGGCAATGCCGAAAGCTACGAGGGGGTGGAGCACTTCGATAAAGTTATAGCCATAGACCAACAGCCGATAGGCAGAACGCCGCGCAGTAACCCCGCGACTTATACGGGCGTGTTTACAATGATACGCGACCTGTTCGCCGCCACTCAGGACGCAAAGGAGAGGGGGTACAAGAGCGGAAGATTTTCGTTTAACGTAGCGGGCGGCAGGTGCGAACACTGTCAGGGCGACGGTATTTTGCAGATTGCAATGCACTTCTTGCCCGATATTTTTGTCCCCTGCGAGGTGTGCGGCGGTAAGCGGTACAACCGCGAAACGCTTGAAGTAAAGTATAAAGGCAAGTCGATTGCCGACGTGTTGGAAATGACGGTGGAGGAGGCGGCGGCGTTCTTCGAACCCGTAACTTCCATTTACAACAAGCTTAAAACGCTGTGCGACGTCGGGCTCGGCTATATCAGGCTGGGGCAGAGCGCAACCACCCTTTCGGGCGGCGAGGCGCAGAGGGTAAAGCTTGCAACCGAGCTTTCCAAGCGGGGCACCGGCAAAACCGTTTATATCCTCGACGAGCCCACCACGGGGCTTCACACCTACGATGTGGACAAACTCGTCGGCATACTCGCGCGCCTGCGCGACGGCGGCAACACGGTTATAGTAATAGAGCATAATTTGGACGTAATAAAGACGAGCGACTGGCTGATAGATTTGGGACCCGAGGGCGGGGATAAGGGCGGCACGCTTGTAGCCTGCGGCTCTCCCGAAGCCGTAGCCGATTGCAAAAAAAGTTTTACGGGGCAGTTTTTAAAGCCCGTTTTAAAAGTATAATACCCTGTGGTTTTTACGGCGGCGCGCTTTACAAGCGCGCCGCCTTTTCGCGTTAAATGCGGCGGTTAAAGCCTTAACAAAATTGCGCTTAACGGAATACCTTTATAGTATAAAAATTTTTAAACGGAGTGCTCTTGTTATGTCTAAACCTCTTATCGCCGAAGGCGGATACCCCTCTTTAAACAACCTCGAATGCGACCCGTACGCGGCGCGCATACTGTCGGCGGCTTACGCCACTTCCGCAGGCGAATTAAACGCTTCGTTGCAGTATATATACCACTCAATTAACTTTTCCTATAAGGAGGACGAGGTGAGGGCGGAGCTTTTAAAGAGCATTGCCATAGCCGAAATGCAACACCTCGACCTGCTTGGCGAAGCGCTCATACGGCTGGGCGCGTGCCCCGTGTACAGTTTTGCGCCGCCCGCGCACTACAACTTTTACTCCACCAAATTCGTGGCGTATTCGCGCTCTCTCAGAAATATGATTGAGGACGATATAATGGGCGAAAAGTACGCTATATACGGCTACGAACGTATGTTGCCACGCCTTAAAAACGATACGCTCAGGGCGCTTATATGCCGCATACTCGAAGACGAACATCTGCACCTCGAACGACTTAAAAGCAGCTTGGAGGGACTTTCCTATTGACATAAACGCCAATAAGATGTAAAATTATACTATGCAAAAATACGACGTGGCAATAATAGGCGGAGGCGCGGCGGGGCTTGCCTGCGCCGTACGCTTAAAGGAACAGGATAAAAATATATCGGTGGCGGTAGTGGAGGCGGATGCCCGCGCGGGCAGAAAACTTGCCGCCACGGGCAACGGGCAGGGCAACCTTTCCAACGCCGAAATGACGGCGGAGCACTACCACGGAAGCGGGGCGCGTTTGGCGGAAAAACTGTGCTGTTCGGGCGCGTACGACCCGCTGTCGCTGTTCGATTTTATATTCTGTAAAGATAAATTGGGGCGCATATATCCCGCAGGTAAGCAGGCTTCGGCGCTTTCCGACTGCCTTTTGCGCAAGGCTTCGGCTCTCGGCGTTCAGCTGCTGGTTTCCTCGCCCGTTACGGCTATAAAGAGGGGATATGAGCTGACCGTTTCGGACGGAAACAAAATTTGCGCAGACTACGTTGTGCTTGCCGCGGGCGGCAAGGCGCAAAGGCAATTCAACACCGACGGCGCTTCGTTCGCGCTTGCTAAGAGTTTAGGGCATACGGTAACGCCTTTATATCCCTCGCTCGTTCAACTCAAATGCGATACGGCTTACATAAAAACGCTTAAAGGCATACGCGCCGAGTGCGGCGTAACGGCGTGCGATTGCGACGGCAATATGCTTGCAAAGACGTGCGGCGACGTCATTTTTACTGACTACGGAGTGTCGGGAAACGCCGTGTTTTACATCTCCGCATACTGCGCGGGTAGGAGCGGCGTAACCCTATCTTTGGAATTTCTCCCCGACATATGTGCCGACGAAATTGAAAAAGACGTAAAAAGAAGGCTTGAAGTGGGGTATCCGCAGTCCGAACTTTTATGCGGAACTTTACATAATCAGCTGGGCAGGGCGATAGTCAGGCGGTGCAACAGCCAAAGCCCCAAGAGCATTGCCGCGGCGGTCAAAAATTTTACGCTGACCGTAGAGGGCAGTTTGGGCTTCGACTACGCGCAGGTAACTAAGGGCGGCATACCCGCCGTGGAACTTGACGAAAACTTACAGAGTAAACTTTCGCCCAATCTTTACGTGATTGGCGAGGCGGTTGACGTGGACGGCGACTGCGGGGGATACAATCTGCAATGGGCTTTTGCAAGCGGTATGCACGCCGCAAAGAGTATTATAAGCCATATGGACTGCTATGATTAAACGCTTCGACAATATCAGACTTTCCGTAACCGAGCCGGAAGCCAACCTGATTAAAGTTGTGCAAAAAAAGCTCGGCGGAAAAATAGGGTATTTTAAAATTTTAAAAAAATCGCTCGACGCCCGCGATAAAATGAATATCGTGTGGCTGTACTCCGTCGCCTGTTCAAACGGCGAGGAGCGCGAGCCGCAGCCGCGGTTTGAAAAAATTTCTTCCCCGCCGACCGTCGCCGTTATAGGCGGCGGACCGGCGGGGCTGTTTTGCGCAGTGCGGTTAATAGAGCACGGCTTCCGACCCTTAATAATAGAGCGCGGCGGCAGGGTCGAAGAGCGCAGACTGTCCTGCTCGGAGTTTTTTGAAAGGCGCAGGCTCGATACCGAAAGCAACGTTCAGTTCGGCGAGGGCGGCGCGGGCGCTTTTTCCGACGGCAAGCTCGTAACCCGCACAAAGGACGGGCTTAACCGCGACGTGCTTTCGCTGTTCGTCCGTTTCGGCGCCCCGCAGGACGTGCTGTATCTCAATAAACCGCACGTGGGAAGCGACAGGCTGTACGACGTGCTCCGCGCTCTACGCGCCTTCGTCGAAGCCAACGGCGGAAGTTATATGTTCGACACCAAGGTCTGCGGGCTGGGAATAGAGGACGGCTCTCTTACTTCGCTTACCGTGCAAAACGTTAAGAGTGGACAATCGCAGGAAATTAAGGTCGATTGCGCGGTGCTCGCCGTGGGGCACTCTGCAAGGGATACCTATGAAATGCTCGCCGCCGCGGGTGTTGCGATGGAGCCGCGCGACTTTGCCGTTGGCGTGCGCATAGAGCATCCCGCCGACGCAATAGGGTTTGCACAGTACGGCGAGAAGTACAAGCTTTTGCCAACCGCCGATTACAGCCTCGTCAGCCACGCGCACGAACGTACGGTTTTCACTTTCTGTATGTGCCCGGGCGGAGTGGTCGTTCCAGCGGCGAGCGAGGAGGGCGGCGTAGTGGTAAACGGAATGAGCCTGCGCGCAAGGGACGGAAAAAACTCCAACTCCGCGCTTATGGTGCAGATGCGACGCGATGACTTCGGCGCAAGCGACCTGTTCGCGGGCGTAAGGTTTCAGCGGGAATTGGAAAGAAAGGCGTTCGCGCTCGGCGGCTCGAACTATTCCGCGCCCTGTCAGCTGTACGGCGACTTTGCGCGGGACAGGCTGTCGCAGGGCTTCGCGGGCGTAAAACCCACCTATGCGGCGGGCACGGCGTTCGCGCCGCTTGCCGAGCTGTTGCCCCGCGTTGCCGCCGAGGCGTTAAAGGCGGCTATACCCGATATGGGTAAAAGGCTTAAAGGTTTCGATTCGTCCGAAGCTCTGCTCACGGGCGTGGAATCGCGCTTTTCGTCGCCCGTTAAAATTCTGCGCGGGCAGGACTTGCAGAGCGTTACAATCAAAAATCTTTATCCTTGCGGCGAGGGTAGCGGTTACAGCGGCGGAATAACTTCTTCCGCGGCGGACGGGCTTAACGTTGCCGAGCGCATTTTTGCGCGGTATAGCGGTATTTAAGTCAATAACGGCAAATAAATTTAAAAACTTTACCGTAATAACATAATAACTTCATACAGTTTACACATTGGTCGGATATAATGCAATTGTCAAACGGGGGAAACCCGTTCGCATAAAATTGCACACACTAACTTTTTTCATATTCTCTCTTATTGAAAGCGCACGGTCTAACGGCTGTGCACTTTCTTTTTTTGCCTTAAAGCCACGCGGTTTGTCATAAAATGCCACCGTGAAAAATAAAATGCTTTTGGGACGCGTCCGCGCGCATAAAGTTTTATTACGGGAGGGAACGATGAACGACAACTTGCTCACGCAAATGATTTACCGCATCGTTACGTGCTGCGTGTCGGCGCTGGCGGTGCTTTTAACGTTCAGGTTTTTTCACAATTTCTACGGTTCTTCCGCGTTGTGGGAATTTGCGCTGAGTCTTGACGACCTCGATTGGGGTTTTTTAAAGTACTACACAAACCTTTCAAACTGGTTTGTTTTCGGCGTGTCGGTAACCGTGCTTGCAGACAATGTGAAGAGGGTGCGGGCAGGGGAGAGGTACGGCTACAACAGGGTTATACCCGCGCTGAAATTCGCCACTACGGTGATGATTTTCGTAACCTTCGCCGTTTACAATTTTTCTTTCGAAAGCGTGTTCGCGCTCAGATATTGGCGCAACCTTTACAACCTTACCTGCCATCTCTTCGCCCCGCTTCTGTTCATTTTCGACTTCGTAATCTTTGACGAGCACGGCACGGCTAAGGCGTACTACCCGCTTGTAAGCTTAATTCTTCCGCTTACTTACGTGGCGGGAATTTTAACGGTCGGCGCGTGCGTCGAGGGCTTCGGATACCCTTACGCCTTTCTCGACGTGAACAGGTTCGGCTATGCGAAAGTCTTTCTTTTCGTGTCGGCGCTGGTCGCCGTCTTTACGCTTGTCGGTTACCTTATGTGGCTGTACAACAGGCTTGTAAGGGTGGACGGGAAGTGGCGCTTCCGTCTGCGGGCGGGCGCCTGTAAAAATTCACGCGATTAAAATTTTGTCTGTTTTGGCATACCCCGACCTCACGTCGGGGTTTTTTGCAAATTGTCTAATTTTATCAAAATGGGGTCAATTGTAACAAAATTTATTTTTGTGAAAAAAATGTATTATAATATATTGACACGTGCGCGTAAGATGTGTATAATTTGACTGTATAGTTATCGTTAAAATTCTGTCCTTATGCGTTGGGGCGGTTTTAGCGTCAGGAGTAAAGATGGCTGTTTTAAAGTACGAGCGGTTCATAGTAAAGATGTCTACGGAGCAGAAGGTAAGGCTTATAACCTCTACCCAATTTTTCAAAAGTTCTTCCGCGGGCAGTTACGAATTCCCCGTGTTCAACATAAAAAATCAACCTTACGATGAGTGCGACCACTCGACTCACATCACGCACTTCCCCTGCGACCTTGCTTTGGCTTCGGCGTGGAACCCCGCGCTTACCGACGAAGTGTACGCCGCCGCGGGAGAGGAAGCGCACGCCGTAAACAGCTTTGCGTACTACGATTGCACCAACGGTTTGCAGGAGGAAAATTTAACTTCCGAACACTTCCTTCTCGGTAAATTCCTGGCGAGAAAGGTTGCGGGGTTAAGGCGCGGCAACGCGTTCGTAAATTTCCGCGCGGAGGACTGCGAGGACGAAAACGAGCGCGCGCTCAGGCGCAGTATCACGGGCGAGGTGCTTACCAACGCATCCCCCAGCTCGGTAATTTTTTCCGACGTGGAGGAGGCGGAAACGGTAGTTAAACGCTTCTCTTACGGCGACCTTGTGTTCGGCATAGCCTCCACCGTGGAGGAAGCTTTGGACTTTTTGTACAGTGGCGCTTCGTTCCTGTTTTTATCGGAAGATATCACCGACGCTCTGGCAAACAAGCTTACGAGTCTTACTTCGGCTTACAAGCAGGCTCATTCCAAATACGTGAACGACAAGATGAGCGAAAGCAGTTTTGCAAGGCTTGTAAGAAACTTTAAAATTTTCAATGGCGAAATTCTCGATAAAGCCTGCGACGACGTAATAAACATAGTGCTTTCTATGCAGGAGGCAAAGGACAATCCGCAGGCGGACTACAAGTCTTTGCGCAAGGGTGAGGCGGCTCTTTTCGACGAAATAAATCACAACGAACTCGCAGTAAGCGCAGCGCGGCAGTCGGCGGTTTTGTTGAAAAACGAGGGGGGCGTGCTTCCCCTTCAACGCAGTCGCAGTCTTGCCGTTCTGGGCGAGTATGCAAAGGACGTAAAATATCAGCGCGCATACTATAAAACGCGCGCCACGGCGGAGAGGCTGGCGTTTGACGCAATCAACGATTACGAGCTGAATACAGTCGGCTTCGGGCTGGGCTACGCCAAGGGCGAGCGCGGCAGAAGCGACCTTTTGGACCACGCCGTTATGCTCGTTTCCAAAGCCGACTGCGCTCTTGTCTATCTTGCGGCGGAGAGGGGCGCGAGTCAACTTCCCCCCGAACAGCTCGAACTTTTAAACGCCGTATGCGGAAAGCGCGCAAAGATAATCGCGGTAGTCGCGGCGGACAACAATATCGATATGAGTTTTGCCGCAAAGTGCGACGCGGTTCTTCTAACGTACGCGTCCGGTCAGGGCGGCACGGTTGCGGCGCTGGATATACTTACGGGCGTTGTTTCTCCCTCGGGAAAGCTTACAAAACCGCTCGATTTCCCCAATATAGGCGGAACGGTAGGGAAATGCCCCGTCGGATACGGTCTTTCGTATACCCGTTTCGAATATACAAATCTCAAAGTAAACGAAAGCGGGGTAAGCTTTACGGTTAAAAACGTAGGTCCTTGCGACGGGTTCGCAGTGCCCCAGCTATTCGTAAAAAAGAAGAATACTTCTACCATATTCGCCGACAAACAGCTTAAAGGCTTTACGAAAGCGTTTGTTAAACAGGGCGACGCGGTAAGGGTCAAAATACCTTTCGATGACAATACGTTCAGCATATACAGCGCCCAAAAAGGCTATCATATCGAGGGCGGTCTGTATACCGTTACTATTGGCGACACCGCGGAAGAAGAGAAACTTTCGGGCATTTTATTGCTTAAAGATTACGAAGATAAGCACAAGTTTGACAATACGGTCGTGCAATCGTCGGACGACGGCAGGGCTGTGGAGTTTTCTGAAAGCAATCTTCCCGCATCCGTAAAATCCGCCCGCAAGCGCTTACCGTTCGCGTTAAAGCTCGTGCTTGCCATAATGCTCGCGGTGTATGCGGACGCGGTTTTAATACTCTTTGCGGTGGGCAATATCGTCGCGGATAAGGACGTTGTTTTCTACGCCGTAATAGGCGTTGTGGCGCTTGTGGTAAACGCGCTCGTAATTATTTACATAGCAATTGCGTCAACGCGCCGCAAAGCCGAAAAATTCATTCACCCCAACGTCGTGCTTACCGAAATGCTCGACAACGTGGAAGAGTTTACGGAGATAGCCAAAGTTAAATACAAACTGCCCGTGGAAGAGGCGAAAAAGCAGGAGGAAGAAGTAGCCGAGCAAACGGAAGAGCAAGCCGCCGAACAGGCGCTCGCCGCCACTTACGAGGTCAACTTCGACGACGCTTCCTCCGTACCCGCCGCCGTTGCCGAAAAAGTTTCTTTCGGCGAGCTGTGCAGAAATTTAAGAAACTTTGCGCTCAACAGAGGAATCAATTTAGAAATAACTTCGGCAAGGGTTTTGGTGTCGGCAATAGCTTCGTGCAAGATTGTGTTCTTAACGAGTAAAAACGCCGAGCTTCTGCCCGATTTCGTAAAGGTGTTAAACGAGTATTACGGCAACGAAACGCCCGTTACGGCAAGCGACGAATGGAAGAGCCTTTCCGACATACTCTGGTGCGAGGGCGAAGACGAGGGCAAGTTTGTTTTATCCCCCTTCTCCAACGCGGTGTACGGTGCGCACAAAGCGCGCGAGCAGGAGCGGGTGCTTTTAATCGACAACGTAAACGTAAACAATCTCGGCAGTTATTTCTGCAACTTCCTCGAACACGCAAACCACCCAACCGAGGAGTATGTAATAAGCTTTAACGAGGAAACTTCTTTCAAACTGCCCGACAACCTCACATACGTGTTGGTTCCCCAAAACGGAAGCGTGGAGGCGTTGCCCGCGGAAATATTAAACGCTTCTATGATTGCGGAGGTTATGCTCTCCAAGGCGGAGATTGTGCCCGACGAACAGGTGGAGCCTAAAATCGTTTCCCACGAAGATTTCCGCCTTATGCTTTCAACGGCAAAGGAAATCGACTTCGTTTCCGAACGCATCTGGAAAAAGGTGGACGCTCTCGCCGAAACGATTACCGCAACCGAAAAGTTTGCAATAGGCAACAAAAATACAATTCAGCTCGAAAGCTTTACTTCCGTTATGATTGACTGCGGCGCCGACGAGGCGGAAGCCGTTACCAATATGTTTTTGGTAAAACTTGCGTACATACTCAAAAACACGCGTATGTACAGGCAGGACGGAGGCGACAAGTCGGTGTACGCAATAATTGAAAAACTGTTTGCGGACGAAGAGCTTGCAAAAATCAAGCGCGTGCTAATCAAGGCGGCGCAGGTTTAGGAGAAAGTTATGATTTACGGCAATTGCATATTGGCGGCGGCAGACGACTTTTTCGCTAAGCTCGTAGTCGCGCTGACAAGTAAAACGGCACTTATAACTTATATCGCCCTCATACTCTTCCTTATAATCGTGCTTGCCATCCGCGTAATTTTAGGCGAACAGCAGCGCGTGGAACAGCAAAGGCAGAGCAAGCGGCTGAAAGAGGAAGCCGAAAAGGACGCCGTTATAGAAAGCGTATCCAAAAAGCTGGATAAGCATTTCGAACGGCTGGGCGGCGACTTGAACTACGTTAAAAGAAATCTTGCCAACACCGCTGGTATTCCCGCGCCTGTGCGACAGCAGGCGGCGGCAGCGGCGGCAAACGCAACTGCGGGTAGTGCTGGGAGCGCATCGGACGGAGAGGAAGTAAACACGGACGGTTCGCGTTTCTATATGCTAACGGAAATAGACAAAGAGTACGAAAGTTACGTGCGCCCCGATTACGACGATAAAATCAACTTAAAAGAGCTGTGCGAGGATTTCCGCAATTTCTCGGCAGGCAGTTTAAAACTGTTTTACGACATAGAGGATATAAGAAGGTTTATAGGCGGACTTGCGGTAACCAAGTTAATCATACTGCAAGGTATGTCGGGGACGGGTAAAACATCGCTGGCGTACGCGTTCGGGGAGTATCTTGGGAACAAGACGGTAGTCGTGCCCATACAGCCGATGTGGAAGGAGCGAACGGACCTGTTGGGATATTACAACGAATTCACGCGCAGGTTCAACGAAACGACGCTGTTGTACAAGATGTACGAAGCCAACAACAACGAGGAGATATACATAACCGTCCTCGACGAAATGAACATAGCGAGGGTAGAGTACTACTTTGCCGAATTCCTTTCACTGTTGGAAATACCCAACCCCGAGGGAAGAAATCTTGACGTAGTGGCGGACAGATGGGATGACGACCCTAAGCTGTTGCACTCGGATGGAAAGATGAAACTGCCAACGAATATGTGGTTTATAGGCACTGCGAACAACGACGACAGTACGTTCAGTATCTCGGATAAGGTGTACGACCGTGCAATGGTCATCAATCTGGATAAGAAGGCGACGCCGTTCGAAGCGGAGGGCAAGCCGAGGAAGGTATCTGCAACGCACTTGCAGGAGCTGATGGATAAGGCGCAGAGGGAATACGCGCTAAGCGACAGAAACCTGAGGCGGTTGAAGCAGTTGGACGAATATATGATAAAGACGTTCCACATAACGTTCGGCAACCGAATAATGAAGCAAATCAAGTGCTACGTGCCCGTGCTAGTGGCTTGCGGGGGAACGGAAGTGGAAGCGTTGGACGACATACTTGCGAGGAAGATATTCAGGAAGTTGGAGAGTAAAAACCCCGTATACGTAAAGCAGATGGCGGACGGCGTGTGCGACTATTTAGACGAGCTGTTCGGAGAAAACAAACTTGCGCTCTGCAAGGAAACTATAAGACTAATCGAACAAAACGTGTAAAAAGTACAAATACAATTAACTTGGCAAGCCAAACGCGTTTATGCACATCGTTACCGCAAAAGGCGTTTCACTAATTGCGTAAACTTACGCGTCGGCGGGTAAAACCGCGCTTGCCGTAACCGAGCGGTAAAAATTTGCCGCACGGTCGGGCAAAGCCCTCAAATGCGCCGCAATATTTCATTCGTTGAAAAATAGGCGTTATAAGGAAACTTATGGACAGTTTAGATTTTTATTACCGCGCTTTTAAAGACTACCGCAGGGAAACCTTGAAGTCCAACGTATGCGAAAAGGACAGAAGGGCTATTGCGGGAGCCAATATCGAGCAGGATAAATTAGAAGCAACTAAATATGTCGTAACAATCGAAGAGGATTGGATAAAAGCCATAGAGGACGGGCTGAAATTTGTCGAGCAGGCGGTTGCCGAGGAGCGGCAGTTCATACGTTCCAACGGCGAAGTCGTACCCATTGAAAAAATCCGCAAAATTTCCAAGGACTCGGTTGTCCATTTAGCCAAGCACAGCGATATGATAACGCACCTGCCCGAAGAGGAGGGCGACACTATTGTGCCCGACCAGCTGTATATGGTTGAAAAGCTTTCGGACTACGCCGTATACGAAAACAGATTTTTGTATATGATGCTGTGCTACATACGCAATTTCATAGAGTACAGGCTGGAAAAAATCGACAATCTCCGCCGCTCGTATCTCGGCGATATGAGCGTAAGCAAAAAGATAACGGCAAAGAAGAGAACGCTGAGAATCGAAATGCAGGTATTCGAGGAGCGTAGCGACAACCCCTATCCCATACCCGACGAAAATTGCGACAAGCTTGTAAGAAGAATAAGCGATTGCAGGGAGATAATAAACTCGCTTTTAAATACCGATTTAATGTCGCAGGTGGCAAAATCGCCGATGATTAAGCCGCCGATAGTCAAGACCAACGTCTTGAAAATGAACAACAATTTCAAAAACGCGCTTGCGCTTTACGACTACATAGCTTCTTATAAGGGCGATGGCTTTTCGTACGAGGAAATAAAGTACAACTTTGCGCCGTACGGCGAGGGGCTTGCCGAGGAAGTCGCCGAAGCGGCAAACCTTGCAACCTTTATCGCCTACAAGGCGGGCAACAAGCTTGACGAGCAGTTGGAAATAACATATCAGGAGGAAGAGCACCGCCGCAAAGCCGAAGCCGAGCAAAAACTAATACAAAACTTAAACAGGCTTAAAAAGCGCGCCGCGGAGTCGGGCAAAAGTTTGGAAGAATATATGGTCGTTCTCGAAAGGCGCAACCGCCACCTCGAAAAGGACAGCGAAGAGCTTGCCAACATAAGGTTACAGCTCGAACAGCTTTTAAGGCAAATCGAGGGGTTGAACGCCGAAAAGGATGAACTCAACAGAAGAATAACCGAGTTGCAGCATACAATCGAGTTAAAGGAAACGGAGATTGCAGAGCTTAAACAAAAATATATCGAGGACATCGCCGCGCTCAAAAAATCGCACGAGGGCGAGCTTGCAAGAATTACGGGCGAGCGCGACGGGGAAATCGAGGCGGTAAAGACGGAGTACGCCGACAAGATGACGGCTACCGTAAACGAATACGAAACGAGGGTCGGACAGCTTACCGCAGAGCTTAACTCGGCGACCGCGAGGGAGCAGACGGCGGTAGCCGATTGCGAAAGACGGCTGGGCGAAATGAAATTTGCTATGACCGACTACGACAACGAGAAAAAGCGTTTGACGGACGAGTTGGAAGCGCGCTTGAAGCAGATGGAGCGGGACTGCGCCGAAAGCGTAAAAGCCGAGCAGGTGCGCGCCGAAGCCGAAAAAATCAGGTATGAAGAGGAATTGGCAAACGCAAGGGAGCAGGCGGCGCTTGCCCGCGGCGAGTTGGACGGCATAAGGATACAGCAGGGTAAAATCACCCCGTCTACCGACTACACCTCGCGCGACAGGTTCACCGAGCTGGAACAGGAATACGAAGCTTTTCAAAAATTCTTTAAAAAGCAGTGGGAATTTACCAAAAAGGAAATACGCAAAACCATTCTCTGGACAAAAGAGGAAAAAAAGAAGAGAAACGGCGACTTGTAAATTAAAGCGCGTTTGTTAAAGGGCAAAACTATGGACGACAGGCAAAACGGAAACAACGGAGGGTTAAAGCTGACTGTGCTGATTATAGCTATAATCAGTCTTTTTGTGCTACTCGGCGTTGCCGTGGTCGTCTACTTCACTTACGGGGACGGCAACGTGCCCATAATGAGCTCAAATCTCAAATATCTTTTTCTGGGCTTGATAATTTTACTGCCCCTGTTGCTTCTGTTTTTAATTTTGGCAACGCTTGCAAACATAAAGTTAAAAGTCAAGCCCGATTATTTCGGAGTCGACTTCAAAAAGATGGACAGGGAGCGCTCCAAACTCGAAAATATAGACAATTACAATCCGGGCGAAGCAAAGTATAGCGGACCCGCGCCTGTGCGACAGCAGGCAGCGGTAGCGGCGGCAAACGCAACTGCGGGTAGTGCTGGGAGCGCATCGGACGGAGAGGAAGTAAACACGGACGGTTCGCGTTTCTATATGCTAACGGAAATAGACAAAGAGTACGAAAGCTACGTGCGCCCCGATTACGACGATAAAATCAACTTAAAAGAGCTGTGCGAGGACTTCCGCAACTTCTCGGCAGGCAGTTTAAAACTGTTTTACGACATAGAGGACATAAGAAGATTTATAGGCGGACTTGCGGTAACCAAGCTAATCATACTGCAAGGTATGTCGGGAACGGGTAAAACATCGCTGGCGTACGCGTTCGGCGAATATCTGGGTAACAAGACAGTAGTCGTGCCCATACAGCCGATGTGGAAGGAGCGAACGGACCTGTTGGGATATTACAACGAATTCACGCGCAGGTTCAACGAAACTACGCTGTTGTACAAGATGTACGAAGCCAACAACAACGAGGAGATATACATAACCGTCCTCGACGAAATGAACATAGCGAGGGTAGAGTACTACTTTGCCGAATTCCTTTCACTGTTGGAAATACCCAACCCCGAGGGAAGAAATCTTGACGTAGTGGCGGACAGATGGGATGACGACCCTAAGCTGTTGCACTCGGATGGAAAGATGAAACTGCCAACGAATATGTGGTTTATAGGCACTGCGAACAACGACGACAGTACGTTCAGTATCTCGGATAAGGTGTACGACCGTGCAATGGTCATCAATCTGGATAAGAAGGCGACGCCGTTCGAAGCGGAGGGCAAGCCGAGGAAGGTATCTGCAACGCACTTGCAGGAGCTGATGGATAAGGCGCAGAGGGAATACGCGCTAAGCGACAGAAACCTGAGGCGGTTGAAGCAGTTGGACGAATATATGATAAAGACGTTCCACATAACGTTCGGCAACCGAATAATGAAGCAAATCAAGTGCTACGTGCCCGTGCTAGTGGCTTGCGGGGGAACGGAAGTGGAAGCGTTGGACGACATACTTGCGAGGAAGATATTCAGGAAGTTGGAGAGTAAAAACCCCGTATACGTAAAGCAGATGGCGGACGGCGTGTGCGACTATTTAGACGAGCTGTTCGGAGAAAACAAACTTGCGCTCTGCAAGGAAACTATAAGACTAATCGAACAAAACGTGTAAAAATGCGCCCGTACTTATGCGGGCGGGCAGGCGTAAAATATAAGTATAAAACAGGTAGATAATTATGTCGAAAATAAGAAAATCTATTCTGATAATCGGAATTTTGGTAATAGTGGTAGCGGCATCGCTGGCAACGGCGTTGGCGTTGTTTGCCACGGGCTCGATTAAAACCGACCCCGTCGAATTGGTGTTTGCCGTTAAGGACGAGGAAAAGGTGTACGACGGCACGCCTTTAAAGGCGACCGAATACAAGCTGGTCAGCGGCTCGCTGTTGTCGGGGCATACCGCGCGTATCGAAATTTTGGGCGAGCAGACTTCCGTAGGCGTAAGCGAGAGCGACCTCTCGGTTAAAATTTACGATAAGGAAGGCTACAACGTTACAAGCGGCTACACCGTAAAGGTGGAGTGCGGCGAGCTGAAAGTAGATAAAAAGTCAATCAGCGTAGATTTACCCTCCCAACAGGTTGTGTACAACGGCTCCAAGGTGCTGTTTACCGACTATAAAATTGCCGAAGGCGGGTTGGTGAACGGTCATAAAATTTACGGCTCCACGGAAGCGGGCTTGCTCAACGTGGGCGACACTCTTCCCGAAGAACTCACACCGCTCATTTTCGACGTGGCGGGCAACGACGTAACCGAAAACTACGAAATAGAATTTAACCCCGGCGAAATAGAGGTAATTCCCCGCTACGTTTCCGTAAGACCTGTAACTTCCGAAAAGGTTTACGACGGCACGGCTCTCGCCGTGGAGGGCGTCGAATACGTGGAGGGCACGCTTGTAGAAGGACAGTATGCAAGGTACGAAATAAACCACGGATACGACAACAGACTTATCAACGCTGACGAAATAGTAACTCAGGTAACCGAATTTAAAATTTACGAATTTATAAACGGCGAGGAGGTGGACGTAACCTCCAACTACGAAATAGATACTTACGAAACGGGCAAACTCACCGTTACGCCCCGCCCCTTACATATTACGGGCAAAAGCGCTACGTTTGTGTACGACGGAAACGAACATTCTTTATCCGACGATACCAAGCCCGAGAGCGTTGACGGACTTGTGCCCGACGAGGAAATTATTTCCGTAACCTATGGCGGAGCTATAACCGACGTCGGCACAAAGACCAACGTGTTGAGAGAGGTCGTGCTGTCGAGCAGAAGTTCCAACTACACGATAACGTTTACTTTCGGCACTTTGGAAGTTACTCCCTACGAGCTCGATATAACGACGGGCTCGGCGGAAAAATATTACGACGGCGCAATTATGACGGAGCAGTCGCTCAACGTAACGCTCGCCAACGCCGACCACCGCATAAACCTTGCGGCAGGGCAGAAATATCCTTTCATAATAAACGCGGGTTCCGTTGTCAACGAGTACGTCTGCGCGATTACCGACAAGAACGGGCGCGACGTTACTGAAAACTATTCTATAAATTATAACTACGGAACGCTTACGGTAAACAAAACGCCCGTAGTCGCGCACCTCAACGGGCTCGAAGAAATAGAGTACAACGCCGAGGCAAGATTGCCCGATTTGAGCAATCCCGATTATTTCAGCCTTACGGCGGTGGACGAGGAGCACACCAATAAGCTTAAACTTACCCACGAAAATTTTGAAATAGAGAGCAACGTAAGGTTTATGCGCGACGTTGCGGAGTATTCTTACAAGGTAAAGTTTAACGATAAGGAGCTGTACAATAATTACACTTTGGAAGTGCCCGAAAGCGGCTACCTTACTATTTATCCCAAAGCGGTTACGGTAGATACGGGTTCCAAGCGCGAAGCGTACAGCGGCAACCCCGTATTCGATAAAACCCCAGTTATAACGGAGGGCGCGCTTGCGGCGGGGCACAGCTTCGGCGAGCTTAAAGTTTATCCCTATCTCATAAACGTAGGCAAGCTCGAAAACGACTACAAGCTTACCGTCGCCGATTCCGTCGGCGCGGAAGTTACGCGCAACTACGACATAAAATACAACTACGGCACGCTGGAAGTTACCAAATGCGAAGCTATTGTAACCCTCGATAACTTCGTAGGGCAGAAAGCTTTCGTTTACTCCAACAAACACGTAAACATAAGCGCGGAGGACGCCGTTCTTACGGTTGTACCCGATATAATTGAAAGAAGCGAATTTGCTATCGATTACGCCGCGGAAACTATCGACGTGGGCACCGATTATACGTATACCGTGCATATCGCCGATAAGCTCCTCGCCGACAATTTCAATTTAAAAATCGCTGGCAGGGGAAGCGGCAGAATAGAGGTTAAACCTCTCGATATCGCCGTAACAATAAGGGACGTTATGCAGACCTATAACGGCGAAGCGTACATACTCGATTCCTACTCGGCGATACAGAATATCAGCAACACTTCAACGGGGCTTTCGAGGGACGATTTCGAGGTGTCGTTCAACGACGCCAAGTCGGGGCATACCGACGCCGCGGGCTATGAATACACCGTGGCAATCAGGATAGAGAAGCGTAAAAATTATAATCTCACGGTCATAAACAGCGCCGACGACAAGGGAACGGCAACGCTTTTCATCAAAAAATTCCCCATAGCCATAACTACCGATTCGGCTTCGTTTGTGTACAACGGCGAGGACAGAAAACTTAAAAAGTATTCTTACTCGGCGCTTGCAAATTCTATGCACACAATTTCGGTGATTACCGTCGACGACGACCTGCCTTTCGTAAACAGGGTAAACACGGTTGAAAACGAGTTCTACTTCGACGTGCGCGACGGCGCGGGTAAGTCGGTAATAAACAATTACGAAATTATTTACAAATGGGGCACGCTTACGGTAACGCCCCGCCCCGTAACGGTAACCACGGGCACGGTTAGCAGGGTTTACGACGGTCAGCCGCTGTCCTATGCCGAGGCTTCGTCGGGCAACCTTTGCAACGGACACAGCCTTGTGCCCGTAAGCGACGAACTCGGAGAAACGGAATTCCCCGAAATAACCGATATAGGCTCGGTTAAAAACGAGTTTAAGTGCAAAATCGTCGACAATATGAACGGCGATTTCACCGACAACTATCTTGTAACTTACGTTTACGGCACGATTACCAGAACAAAACGCCCTGTAACGATATTTACGCCTTCGGTAACCGAAAAGTACGGTTTAAACGAAATAAGCGATATAAACGTAGTAAAATATAACAACCTTGTCGACGGTCATACCGTAATTGCCGACGTGGAAGAGGGCAACGAACCCAGGCGCAGGGAAGTGGGAACTACCAAAAACGAATTTGCCTGCAAGATTTACTGCGACGCAGACGACGTAACGGATAACTATACTATTACGTACGAGTACGGCACTCTTACCGTAACGCCGCTCACAGTAACCGTAACGTTAAACGATTTCGATACGTTTGTGTACGACGGCTCGGCTAAGATTTTGGAACCCGAACTGGCGATAGCCTCCATAACGGACGAATTTGGCAATTTCTACACCGAGGACGGAATTGTCATTGCCGACGACGGCGACGGAAGCATACTTATAGGACGCGCCTTCTTCGAAATAGTTTGTTCGGGCGTTATGCTCGACGCGGGCGAGTACACTTACTCGGTAAAATTTGTAGACGCAACTTATGCAAACAACTTTATTCTCAATCAGAACACGGGCAGAGTCAGCGTAAAGAAATTCGAAGCTAACGTAACTTTGAGGAGCTTTACGGGCGCGGACGCGCTCACGTTCGATAACCGCGTGCAGAGCGTTGCTCCCGAAATAGCCGTTGTCGCCATAGAGGACAACGCGGGCGACCTTGTTTCAACTGCGCTTTTGGATGCGGGCGACTTTGAAATAGTATATTCGGGCAGTCTGCTCAACGCGGGCGACTACACATATAAAGTAAGGCTGTCGGACGTTGTAAAGGCTAAAAACTTTATAATAAATTGTTTCGAAGAAACCATAACGGTTGAAAAACTTGCGGTTGACCTTTCGCTTAAAAATTATACGTTTGAATACAACGGTAGGGCGGCGGTCATATCGGCGGGCGACGCGGTCAGAGTGGATACTGCGCTTATTAAGGGTTCCGACTTTACTTTAACTGTAAACGGCGACGCGGTAAACGCGGGCGACTACACCTATACGGCAACGCTTACCGACGCCAAGTATGCGCAAAACTTTACTTTCGGCACGGCTATGGGCAATATCAGCATAACGCCGCTTGAAATTACGGTTGCGTTAAAAGATTACGCATTCACGTACAGCGGAAACGCCTACGCGCTCAGCGTAGCCGACGCGGTTACAATAAGCAATCCGCTTGTAAAGCCCGAAGATATTACCCTTACTTATCCCGAGCTTAAAAATGCGGGCGATTACACCTACGAAGCCACGGTAACCGACGCTCACGGCAACTTTACAATCAGTAAAAACGCGGGCAACGTAAAAATAAACAAGCTTGCGGTAAACGTAACTTTGAATAATTTAAGCAAAGTTTACGACGGCGCAGATTATAGAATTACCGAAACGGCGGCGATACACAGCATAAGCAGCGCGTTGCTTACGGCGGCGGACTTCAATTTAACGTTTACCGACGGCAGAACAGAGCATACCGACGTTGGAACGTACTCGTTCCGCTTAGTCTTAAAAGCGGCGGTTGCCGGCAACTTCCAAGTAACGTTTACGGGCGGCTCGGCGGCAATCACGCCGAGGGCGGTAACAATCACTACGCAGACGGCGGAAATAACCTACACGGGTGTTAAGCTCGAAGGCGGCGGGGTAGAGCGCGCGGCGGGGCTGGCAACGGGGCACAAGGCGGCTATCGCCAACGGCGCGGTTAAGCCCTCCGTAACGGAAGCGGGCTCGGTTGTAAACAGATTTGTCTGCACAATTACCGACGGCAACAACAGGGACGTAACGGCTAACTACGAAGTTAAGTACGATTACGGCACGCTTACCGTTAAAAAGCGCGCCGTAACGGTTACAACGGCTTCCGAAAGCCGCGTTTACAACGGCACAACGCTTACAAACGGCGAAATTATAAATACTCCCGTTGCTCTCGGTCAAAGGGTTGAAGCCGACGGCGACCTGCCCGAAATTACCAACGTAGGTACGGTTGAAAACAGGTATCTTATAAAAATTACCGACGGCGCGGCGGACTTTACGCACAACTACGAAATTACTTACAAGTACGGTACGCTGGAAGTTACTCCCGCCGCGGTGCAGGTAACTTTAAACCCCGTAACCGTTACTTACAACGGCAACGTTATAAGAATAGCCGCTACCGACGCTATCGCTACGGTCAGCAACGGGCTTATCGGTAAAGACGATTTCGAGGTAGTCTATAACAGGGCTGTCAAGAACGTAGACGTATACAACTACACGGTTAAAATTTCTTCGGAAGAAACCGCCCGCAACTTCATTCTTACGGCAGGCACGGGCGTTATAACCGTAGAGAAGAGCGCGCTTCAAATAACTTTGGGCAATCTTACCCAAAAGTATAGCGGCACGGCTAAAACGGCGGATACGCAGGGTATGACGATACTCGGCGACAATCCCGACGGGCTTACCGCGGCTGACTTTAAAGTAGTTTGCAACGCGGAAATGAAGAATGCGGGAACGTATTCGTTCGGCGCGGAAATAGCCGATAAGGAATTGGCTAAAAACTACGCGCTCACGGTTACGGAAGGCACTCTCACCATAGAAAAGCTCGGCGTAGAAGTAACGTTAAAGGACTATACGAAGGTATATAAGGGCTCGGCGTACACCGTCGACGTTGCCGACGCTATAACCGACATAAGTTGCGAAGGCGGCGTGGCTCTCTTGAACAGGAGCGACTTTGCGGCGGTTTACAATAACGAGTTGATAAAGGCGGGCAACTTCACTTACGGCGTGGAAATTTCCAACAGGGAACGCGCAAACAACTTCGATTTGACTATTGCCAACGCGGGCGGAAGCGGTTCGTTTGAAATCGCAAAGCGTAAAATCGTGTTGAAGTTAGACGAAGTGCGCGTAAGTCAGGACGAGTACGACAACAAGGGCTCTACCGGCGATTACGACGTAAGCAAATTTATATCCGTAAGCACCGATACGCCGCTTGCCGAAGGCGACACGTTTATAGTAACCGAGGCTTGGGCAACGGGCGACGGTTTCGGCAAAGTGGAACTTTACCTTATGGACGTATACGTTTTGGATAACGCGGATTGCTACGAATTCGTAAACTACAACGGAAGCAATATGGCTATCACCGCGGCGCTCGTGGTTATAGGTTGACAGATTAAAAAAATTGGTTTGAACTTACAGGCGTTTTATGATTTCTTACGATAATTATAAAAATCGAATAGAAAAATTGGCAAAGGCTAAGCGCGTTCTGCACAAATTCAGGTTTCTGATTGCGGGCGTGCTTGCCGCCGTTGTCGCAGGGTCGGTGGCTCTTATGGTTGCAAAGGGCTCCTATATGTCTGCGATGACTTTGTCAAGCCAAATTATCGAGTTCAACCAACCTTACGAAATAACTCCCGCAAAGGCGTTTTTAGACGCGCCTTCGAGCCAGAAGATAGAGTACTCTTTGGCGGGAAGCAACCAATGGACGAACGAAAAGCCCGTAAAGGCGGGCAAATACGTTGCGAGAACGGTATCCCCCAAGCTTGTGGGATACAGCTACTCGGATACGGTTTCTTTTGAAATTGTGCCGCTCGCCGCGGAATTTACAATCGACGGCGACAGCGTTGTGTACGGCGACGCGCCCCGTTACAGTATTCCACAGCTCTTGCCCCAACACAGGGTGGAGGAGAGCCAATTACAGTTCAAATACGCCGATTACGGCGCGGCGCGAACGCAGGTCAGCGCGGATGAAAGCTCGCTGAAAATAGTCGACGCGGCAGGCGACGACTTCACCGGCTGTTACAACATATCGTTCAGCGGCAAAGAACTCAACGTTTTAAACCGCAAAATCAACGTGCGCCCCGTCGCCGCAACGTTCGAGTATAACGGCTCGCCCGTAGTCTACTCGGGCGGGGTAGACCAGGAAACGCTGTCTTCGCTTGCCGCAGGCGACCAGATTTTTATTGACGCGCGCTTCTCTAACGGCAACAGCGTAACAAAGTTTCCCATAAACGCGGGCACTTACTCTATTGTTATAGATTCCGTAAAGATTATGCACGGCAATCTGGACGTAACCGCGCGCTATACCGTAAACGAGCTTACCGCCGCGCTTACTATTCAAAAGCGCAAGCTTTCGTTTACAACGCAGTCTGCGGAAAGGGTTTACAACGGTAAACCGCTCACTTGCGACAAGTTCAGTTACGATAACCTCGCCGACGGGCAATCGATTGCGCTCGCGGGCAATAAGTTGCCTTCTATAACCGAAGTAGGAACGCTGACAAACAACTATCAGATTATAGTCAAAGGCGACGACGGTTGGGATGTTTCTTCAAACTACGAAATAGATTACAACTACGGCGAATTGAAGGTTACGCCCTATAAATTGAGCGTAACTACGGGCGATTTGAACGAGATTTACGACGGACAGCCGCACGACAACTATTCCTTTAAGCTTAGCGACCAACCCGAAGATTTTGTTTTCTCCGCCGACAGGTTCGGCAATACCGAGCTGGCGCAAATAACCGATTACGGCACAAAACCCAATAAATTTGCCGTTGTTGCAACGCTCGGCGGCATTGACGTAACCGAAAACTTTGAAATTACGTACAACTACGGCACGCTTTCTATCGCCAAGCGCGAAATTACCGTTGTAACGGGCGGTTTGAACGAGGTGTACAACGGCGGGGAGCAGTATAATGCCGATTACGCGAATATTACGGGCAATGGGCTTGTTTTAGGACACTCGCTTTCCGTAGACAAACTTTGTACCGTAACCGACGTAACCGAAGCGGGCGGCGCGCCCAACACTACTACGTACAGGGTTAAAGACGGCGAGCGCGACGTAACCGACAACTATCAAATAACGTACGAAAACGGTAAACTTATCATTACGCCGAGGCACATAAACGTAACTACCGTTACGCCCGAAGCGCACGTATACGACGCTTCCGAATTTTTCGACGCAGAATACACTACCACCCGCGCGGATATGGCGGGCGAGGGGCTGTTAAACGGCGACAGGTTAAAGCTTAAAGGCGAGCCCGCCTCCATAACGAACGTGGGTTCCGTGCTCAACGTTTGCGAATTTTACGCGATGAGCGCAAATTATGTAATCGATAACGTAATCTACGGCACGCTTACGGTAGCGCCCCGTCCCATTACCGTGGTAACTGCGGGCGTAAGCAAAGTTTACGACGGCGAAGCGCTCAGCAAGACGGACGGCTGGCAGACTTATCTTTACGGCGACGGCACGCAAAAGGGCTTGCTTGGCGAAGATACGCTCACGCTCGATACCTCCGCAACGATACCGTCTATTACAAACTTCGGCACGTTGACCAACGAAGTCAAGTATACCGTGCCGTCAAACTACGCCGTTGCCGAATACGTAAACGGCACGCTCGAAATTTTAAAGCGCCGTATAATCGTTTCCACGGAAACGGACGAAAAGGTATACGACGGCGCGGCTCTTTCCAACAGCGGATATAAAACCGTTTGGGAGAAGGACGAAACCAAGAGCGGACTTTTGAACGGCGACGAACTTACGCTGTTTAAACCTGCCGTAATAAGGGAAGTGGGCGGACCAACTTTAAACAACTGCGAGTATTACGAGCCTAACGACAACTACGAAATCGCTTCGTACAGGTACGGCACGCTGACTATCAAGCCGCGCCCGATAATGGTTATAACGCCCGATGCGTCCAAGACGTACGACGGAATTGCGCTATCCAAAAACTTCGGCTATACGGTCAAGTTTGCGGTTTACGACAAGGAGCAGGCTCAATGGCTGGCGGACGATAGTGAAGTCGGTTTAATATCGACTGATACGCTTGTATGCACGTTTACGGCGGAAATAACCGACGTTGGCTCCGCGCCCAACGACTGCGAATACACGCATTTCAATTCCTACAACAAATCAAACTACGATATTCACTACACTTACGGCACGCTTAAAATAACGGGCAGAAAAATAGTAGTAGTAACCGCCGACGCGGAGCGCGCGTACAACGGCGAAGCGCTCAGCAAAACGGACGGCTGGCAGACCTACCTCTACGGCGACGGAGCCCAAAAGGGCTTGCTTGGCGAAGATACGCTTACTTTGGACGCGTCTGCAACCGTGCCCGCCATAACCAACTTCGGCACGCTTGAAAACGCCGTAAAATACGTTGCTTCCGATAACTATATTATTGAAGAATACGTAAACGGCACGCTCACCGTAAAGCAGAGGGAAATTGTAGTAACGTTCAAAAGCGCAAGCAAAGTTTACGACGGAAAGGCGCTCTCCGAAAAAGGCTATACGACTTATTGGAAAGAAAACGCCGAATTTAAAGGACTTGTAGGCGACGATAAGCTGATAATAGACGATAGCACCGTACCTTCGCTGACGGACGTAGGCACAAAAACCAATCGGTTTGACTTTACTTTGCCCGAATTCGAAGAGGGTAAGTCCAACTATGCTCTTTATGAAACCTTTAACGGAACGCTCGAAGTAACCGAGCGCACGCTAAGCGTGGCTACGGGTTCGGCAACCGCGGTTTACAGCGGCAACCCGCTATCCCAGCCGCAGTATGAGGAGTGCTATTATCTCGACGACGACGGCGTCAAGCAGGTTGGGCTGGTAAACGGCGACCAACTTGCGGTGCTTGCGCCCTTCTCCGTAACGGCGGTAACGCCGGACGGCGGAACGGACAACGTTGTAACGTATAAGGTTTGCGACAGTAACGGCGACGAAGTTGTCGGCAATTATATAATAGAATATGTAAAATACGGCAAGCTTACAGTTACCCCCGCCAAGCTGAACGTAACAGTTTCCGACGTAAGCGGAGTAATTTACGGCGAAGAATGGGCTTACGCTTCGGGTAAAGGCAATTACGTCAAGGCGGAAGGGCTGGTAAACGGCGAACAGCTTGAAATTGCCGTGTATTACACACGCAACGGCGAAAAGGTTACGCCCCGCCACGCGGCTACGTATTCAATAGAACTCGATATCGAAAACTGCTTGGTTTACCTTTCCGAAGTTTACGGCGGAGGGGAAACGGACGGCGGCATAGCCAACTATGAAGTGGAATACGTAGCGGGCGAGCTTATCATAGGCAAAAAGTCGGTAACGGTTACAATTGCCGACCAAACCTGCGCGTACGGCGACGACCTGCCAGAAAACTCGTTCGAAATAACGGCGGGCTTGGACGAAGACGGCAACCTTCCCTACGGCGAAATATTTGCGCTTACTTACGGCTACTCTCCCGAAAACCCCAAAAACGTGGGAACTTATGCCATTAAGGCGACTAATTGCGCCGTTTACGAGGGGCAGACGCCCATTGTTGCGGACGACTACGATATTGCTTATTCTGACGGCAAGCTCGTCATAGGCAAACGCACCGTTTCGCTTACGCTCGAAGAGCAGAACAGAATTTACGGCGAAGCGGTAGATACCGTTTACGTAATCACCGACAAGCAGGAAACCGAGCTTGCTTACGGCGAGGAATTGCGCGTTTCCGTCAATTTCTGCGACGGCGAGGGCAACCCTGTTTCCCAACCCAAAAACGCGGGACAGTACAAGGTTGCGGCGGCTTCCTGTGAAATTTATCTCGACGGCGCTAAGGTCGAGGGCGGAGCGGACAACTACGATATAGTAATCGCGGACGGCGTTTTGAATATAGGCAAAAAGAGCATCACCGTAACTATTGAAGACCGCGCCTGCGTATACGGCGACGACCTGCCCGAAAACTCGTTCGAAATAACGGCGGGCTTGGACGAAGACGGCAACCTTCCCTACGGCGAAAGCCTTACCCTCGGCTACGGTTATACTCCCGCAGCTCCCAAAGACGTGGGCGAATACGCAATAACCTCCGTGTCGCAGACGATTGACGGCACAGACGCCAACCTCAACTACGATATAACCGTTGTGTGCGGCACGCTCACAATAGGCAAAAAGAGCATTACCGTTACTGTTGAAGACCAAACCTGCGTATACGGCAATGCGTTGCCAGAAAACTCGTACGAAATTACGGACGGTTTGGACGAAAACGGCGAACTGCCCTACGGCGAGGAGCTTACGTTAAGCTACTATTATGCGGACGATTTGACCACCGCGCCGAAGAATGCGGGCGAATACCGTATAAACGTAACCGACCTGCTGTTCAACGGCAATGCGGACGGCTTAGACAACTATGAAGTAGAAGTAGTTTACGGTAAACTTACGATTACTCCCCGCGATATTACGGTGGAGTTGAATGCGATAGCCGACGTAACTTACGGCGATACTTTCGAATATGCGGACGAGGTTGGCAACTACGCCAACGTGCCTGACCTTGCATACGGCGAAAAACTTAAAATTGGCGTAAAATATTTGCAGAACGGCGAAGTTACACAGGCTAAAAACGCGGGCAGGTATTCTGCGGAATTGAGCCTGAACGACTGCGTATTCTACGAAGCGGACGGCGTAACGGTTATAAAGGGCGGAGCGAACAACTACAATATCGACAGCGCGCGCGTCGACGGCTTGATTATTCACAAGCGCGAATTGCAGATTACGCTGTCAGCTTTCTTCAATGATAAATCAATCGTCTACGGCGATTACGACTTTGTAAATACTTTCCCCTATCCCGATACGGCGGGCAACTACGACGCGGCAAACACCACCGAGCTTGCCTACGGCGAACAGCTTAAAGTAGCCGTAAAATACACGTACGAGGGTATAGAGGATACTACGCCGAGAAACGTTGGCAAATACTATATAAGTTTATTGACAAACCCCTATGCCGACAGCTGTACATTCTACGACGAAAACGGCAACGAAATAGAGGGCGGTAAAAACAATTACACCGTAACCAATTTAACTCTCGGGCGGATGGATATAATAGCCAGAGATATAAAGGTTACGATAAGCGATTTATTAAACGTTACTTACGGCGACTTCGGCGCAAAGGTTAAATATTCCGAAGAAATAGGCAACTACGATTCGGTTGAAAATATCGCCTACGGCGAACGGCTTAAACTTACCGTTAAATACCAGCAGCACATTGCGGAAGAATTGCGCGACGTGGAACCTAAGGACGTAGGACTTTACGTAATCGCGCTGGACGGCTATACCGTTTATTCGAGCGACGGGGAAACGGTATACGGCGGCGAAAACAATTACCGCCTTACAACGGAAGCGGGCACGCTGGAAATAATTCAAAAACGAATAACAATCTTTTTTGATAAAATAAAATGCGTTTACGGAGAAACTATTCCCCAGCCCTCTTATAAAATAGGCGGCTTGGAGGAGGGCGAAAGCCTTCCCTACGGCGACGAAATAACCGTAACCCACGTATTCCGTAAAAACGGAGAGCAAGGTGTTTACAACGTTGAAGCCAAAAACGCAGGCATTTACATAATTTCCACGGGAGAAGTTAAAATAAACGGCGAAACCGTTGAAACGGCTTCCTTAAACGGCAATTACTATATAAGCGTGTCGGCGGGGTCGCTTACGATAGAAAAGGCAAAACTCGAAGTTACTTTAAACGATTTACCCGACGTAATTTACGGCAAACCCGTAGAGTACGCTTCCGAAACGGGCAATTACGTTTCAGCAAACGGGCTTTGCTATGAAGAACAGCTTAAAGTAGCCGTAGTTTACGTAAACTACACGCTTGGCAGTCAGCCCGTGGAGGCGTTGAACGCAGGCTCTTACGCAATAGAGCTCGACGGGGAAAACAGCTTAACGTATTCCGAGGACGGCGGTTTAATCGGCGCGGTAACTTTGAATTACAACGTAACTTTCACATCGGGCAACGTGGAAATTTTAAGGCGCAAGGTCGGCGTAACTTTCGACGATAAGCAGTGCGTTTACGGCGCGCCTGTTCCCGAAAATACGTTTACCTTAAACGTGGATATTTCCGACGGCGCGTCGGGCACGCTTACGGCAACTTCTCTTCCCTACGGCGAAGAATTGCAATTCGACAACGTTTACATAAAGAACGGAGAAGAGGTTAAACCGCTCAACGCCGGCGTTTACGGCATTAAGGAAGGCTTGGTAAAGGTAAGCGGCGCGGAAGACGGCGTAAATAATTACGAAATTACTTACAACTACGCCTCGCTTACAATCGACAAGAAAACCGTAAGCATCAAACTCGACGACATTACCGCAGAATACGGCGACTTTGCGGCAAGCGTTCCCTCGATAGGCAATTTCAGCGTGCTGTCCGAAGAGAGCGGCGAAGCGTTGGCTTACGGCGAGCTTTTGGAAGTTTCCGTAAAGTTTACCGAAGTCGGCGACGAGGAAACCAAGAACTACATAATTCCCAGATACGTAGGCAAGTACTCGGTTGTGGCTACGCTGTTTACCGTGTACGCTCACGATAGCGGCGCTTACGGCGATGAAGGTTTTGAAAGCGGAGAGGGCTCTCAGCTTACCAATTATATAATAGAATGCGTTTACGGCACTCTCGAAATCGAAAAGAGAGAGATTACGGTAGTTATAAGCGAGGATACGCAGTACATATACGGCGCGCCCGAACCTGCCGTGAACACTTACGTTATTTACAGCGGCGGCGAGGAATATACCCTGCCTTACGACGAGTATCTTAACTTATCTTTGAAGTACTACGATATGAGCGGCGTGCTTGTAGACGGCGTTCCCGTAGACGCGGGCGAATACGTCGTTAAGTGCGACGAGGCGTTTATAAATCTTTCCGAAAGCGTAAACGACAATTACTCCGCGCAGTTTGTAGACGGTAAGCTGACTATAAGACAGCGCAATATAACGGTAACGGTAGGCAATTATTCCTGTACGTACGGCGAGGCTCTGCCCCAATTGCAATTTGCAATAACGGTAAACGGTCAGCCTTACGAGTTGCCTTACGGCGAAAAACTCGCGCTTACGTTCCAATACGGGTTGGGAGGCGCCTGGACTAACGCGCCCGTCAACGCGGGAGTGTACGATATAGGCATTGCTACCGTTGAAGTTATCGGCGGCAACGAAAATGCGGATAATTACAATATCACAACTAACTTCGGCAAGCTTACCGTAGAAAAACTGCAAGTAACCGTTTCAATAGACGACGCGTCCTGCACGTACGGCGACGAACTTCCCGAAATAACTTACTCTGTTGCCGAGGCGCCTCTGCCTTACGGCGACGTGATTTCGCTTACCTTTGAATTTACAAGCAAGTCGGACGGAGCAACCTATTCCATACCCGAAAAGGCGGGCGCGTACGCGATAAATATCGCCGACGCCAAAGTGGAAAACGGCAACGCCAACGTACAAAATTATATAATAAATCAGGCGGAGAACAACAGCCCGCTGCTTACTATCGAGCGCGCGGAAATAGAAATAATGTTAAACGGCGCGGGCGTTACGGCTTTTGCTTACGGCTCCGACTTTACAAGCGTCATTTGCAGGGCGGATATAATAGGCGCGGTAAACGGACAGACGGTCAACGTCGCAGTTATATATGCGCCCGTAGCAACAACCCGTTCGGCAAGAGGGGCAAGGGCGTTTGCGGCAAGAGCGGCGCAAGACGCGTTTGTTCCCGTAAACGTGGGCAAGTACACGGCTACGCTCGATTGGGAAAACTGCGTTGTGCTCAATGCGGACGGCTCGGCGGCGGACGGCGGCATAGAAAACTACAAATTTGCCGACGGCTTCGTCTGCTCGCCCGTAACGTTTGAAATTACGCCCAAGCAAATCAACGTAACGGTAGACGACGCGTCCTGCACGTACGGCGACGAACTTCCGGAAATAACCTACTCTGTTGCCGAGGCGCCTTTGCCTTTCGGCGACGAGCTTAAACTTTCATTTAAAGTAGAGGACGAAAACGGCAATGCGGCTGTAAATGCAGGCGCGTACGGCATTTCGGTCGACGGCGCAAGCATAGAAAACGGCAATGCCGACTTAGCCAACTACTCGATAACTTATACAAATACCGCAACTTTAACTATAAAAGCCAAGAGCGTAGTCATTCAGGTAAAAGATTTGGCGGTGCCTTACGGCGACGAGGCGCAGTATCCCGACTTTATCGGCAACTACGACAAACTGCTCTCTTCCGAGCTTGCAAACGGCGAACAGTTTAAAATTACGGCTGTCGAATACGTGCAAAACGGCGTAGCGGTGGAAAAGCCCACTCAGGCTGGCGAGTACGAAATAGTGCTGAAAACGTTTGAAGTTTACTCGCAAAACGGCGCGCTGCTCGACGGCGGGGCAAACAATTATAGCGTAACCGACGTAAACGGCACGCTTACAATTTCCGCAATGGTAATCGTAATTACCACAGGCACGGCGCAAAAGGAATACGACGGAAATCCGCTTTACTGCACCGACTATACGCTCAGCGGCGCAACGCTTGCCGAGGGTTATACTCTCGAAGTGGACGAAAAGTACTCCGTAACCAAGGCGACGGCGGCGGGCGGCGTGGATAACTTAACTACTTTCAAAGTTATGTACGGCGGAGAAGTATCGGAAAATTACATAATTTCCTATGCGGCAAACTGCGGCAAGTTAATAATAACCAAGAGAGAGATTACCATAGCAACCGACAGCGCGACAAAGGACTACGACGGAAGCGCGCTTACGGCGGGCTACACGGCAACGTATACGGGTTCGGGCACGTTTACGCAGGCGTTTGCCGACGGCGATATTATGACCGTTACCAAGGATACGGAAATAACGGACGCGGGCAACACGTTAAACGAAATCGAATATACGATAGTCGGCGCGGACGGCAAGGACGCTAAAAACAACTACGCGATAACCTACACACGCGGCACGCTCAAAATCAATCCTTTGGCGGTAACGGTAACGCTTAAAGGCGGGCTCGAAGTAGTTTACGGCGAAATTATTGAAAATATCTTCACCCTCAGTTGCGGCGAATTGCCCAACGGCGAAGAGCTGTCGTTTAACATTATTTACAAGCTCAACGGCGCGGTAGTAACTCCCGTAGAAGTCGACGGTTACTTCCTGTTGCCCGTGGCTAAAAACTATTCAATGGTAGTAGACGAAAGCACCTACGCAATTACGGGCGGCAGGGAAAACGTTAAAAACTACGTATTCAGTCTGGGCGCGCTTGCAAAAATAAGCGTAACGCCGAGGCACATAATAGTAACAACGGCAACCTCCAAACACGTTTACGACGGCAACGTTTACAGCGATTCAAGCTATATTACCGTTTGGGCTGGCGACGGCATATCCGACGGACTTTTAAACGGCGCGGAGCTTACCGTAAACAGCGTAACGGAATTGACGGACTTCGGTTCTGAAATCAACGTGTGCAAGTACGCTTCTCCCGACGGCAATTACGTGATTGACAGGGTCGACTACGGAACAATTTCGGTATTAAAGTGCGAAATAACCGTAAAGACGGGCAATCTCATCGCTGAATATAACGGCAAAAGGCAGTTCAGTAAGGAGCTTCCCAAAGTTATAGCCGGCTCGGTTGCGGACGGGCAGGAAATGAGAGTAGACGTTGAATACGGTTATACCGACGTTACCTCTACCGCGGGCGTGGACAATACCACAACGGTAAAGATTTTCGGCGATAGCGACGTTACTTCCAACTATACTATTAGTTATGAGTACGGCAAAATAATAATTACGGCAAGAACTCTCAAAGTCAGAACGGACGGACTTAAAGCAACTTACGACGGCAACGCGCACTCCGCGGAAGGCTACGAAGCTACGGAAGGGCTGTTAAAAGACTTAGGGCACGCCCTTGAAACGGCTCTCACGTTCGAAGTTACGGACGCGACTGCGGCGGAAGGCGTAGATAACGAGATAGTAGTAAAAGTAACTTGCGCGGGCGCGGACGTAACCGCCAATTACAGCATTGAATACGATTACGGCAAAATTATTATTGAGCCCGCGGCTGTTACGATATCTTTAAACCGCGGAGTGGCGGTAGCTTACGGCAACGGCAATTACGCTCAGCTCATAGTAAATAATGCGGCGGCGGGTCTTGTCAACGGCGAAAAATTAAATCTCGCGCTTACTTACGACAGAACGGTAGACGGCGTAGGCACCTATACCGCATACGCCGATTGGGCTAACAGTACGGTAACGTATGCGGACGGCACGCCCAGCATAAAAGGCGTAAACAACTATAAACTCACGGCTCAGCCTGCGGCGGTAACTTTCGAAATCGTCAAGGCGCAGCTCAGCGTAACTTTGAATAAAGACGGTGTTGTTAAATTCGAATACGGCGACGACGGCTACGGCGACAGTATCTGCAACGCGACCGTTGAGGGGCTTGCGGCAGGCGAAACGCTGGATATAGCAGTAACTTATAAGCGTAACGGCGGTGTAATAAGCGTTCCCAAGAACAAGGGCGTTTACACGGCGGAAATCGATTGGAACAACTGCGCTGTTACGGTAAACGGAACTGTAAAGGCGGGAGGTCTTGACAACTACGCGCTTTCCTCCTGCCCTGCCGCGGAATTTGAAATAACTGCCAAAAAGCTGAAAGTAACTATGCTCGATTTCGAGGCGGAGTACGGCGAGGAACTTGCCTATCCCGCAGGCGTCGGCAACTATGCGGCGGTCGAGGGCTTGGCTTACGGCGAGCAGATAGAAGTTACGCCCAAGTACTTGCGCGGCGGCGCGGAGGTTACCCCCGTATTTGCAGGCGTTTACAGCGTTGCGTGCGGTTCGGTAAAGGTGTTTGCAGACGGCGCGGAAGTTGTCGGCGGCGAAGACAACTACGAGATAGAGGCGACGGAAGATACGTACGGCACGCTTACGATAAAGGGCATCAACCTTGTAGTAACCCGTAAAAACGTTTCCAAGATTTACGACGGCGCGGCGCTCGAACTTACTGAGGAAGCTCCCGCGGACGAAGTTGAGTTTGCCTACACCGACGCGGACGGACATCAGGTAACTACTCTTCCCGCAGGTTATACTTTTGTACTTGACGGCGAATTCTCCACCGACGGCGCAAACGTGCAGAAAAAGCTCAACACAGCCGGGTACAAAGTTTTGGACGGCTTCGGCAACAAGGCGGGCGAGTTTATAATAACTTACGCCGACGTGGAAACCTACCTCGAAATAACGCAAAAAACTCTTACCGTCGTTACGGAAAGCGATGAAAGGAGCTACAACGGCGAAGCGCTTACGGCTGGCTTTACTTACGACGCGGACGCGCTCGTTTCCGGACACTCGGTATCTGTTGTAAGTCAGGCAAAGCAGATGGTAGTCGGCGAGTGCGCAAATGCGTATGTGCTTAAAATAACGGCTGCGGACGGCGGCGATATGACGGGCAACTACGATATCGACTGCACGGAAGGTACCTTAAAGGTAACCAAACTTGCCGTTGAGGTAACTTTGAATAACGTGAATTCCGTATACGGAGAGGAAATACCCGAAAACGGATTTACGCTCGACTGCGGAAAATTGCCCGTAAACGAAGCGCTTACATTCTCGGCGGCGTACTTCAAAGACGGCGCGCCCGTAACCGTGCAGACTGTGGACGGGTATACCCTTTTGAATGCGGGCACGTACGGTATTATCGCCGACGAGGGCACCGTTGAAGTAACGGGTAACGGTAAGGGCAACTACGAATTTACGTTTGTAGACGGCGTTCTGACGGTTGAAAAGCGTAACATAAAGGTAATTACAGATACGGTAAGTAAGGTCTACGACGGCGAAATGCTTCACGTGGGCGGATATATTACGGTGTTTGCCGATGACGAGAGCAAGGCGGGACTTCTGAACGGCGCGCTTCTCGAACTCGACCAAAACGAAATTGATTCCAACGGTATAACCGACGTTAGCGCGGAGGGAATGTTAAACAAATTTGCGTTCAGCGCGCCTGCGGACGGCAACTATACAATCGATTTGGCTAATTGCGAGTACGGTACGCTTACCGTTACGGAGAGGACGATAACGGTGGTTACGGGCTCGGACGGTAAGGTTTATAACGGTCAGCCCCTTTCCCAACCCGAATACGAAGAGTGCTATTACGAAAACGAGCACGGCGAAAAGGTAACGGGTCTTATAACCTCTCTGTCGCACGCGTTAAAGCTTGTAACGCCCTTCTCGGTAACCAACGCAACCGAGGGCGAGGGCGCGGAAAACACGGTGGAATATACCGTGGTCGACGCGGACGGCAACAGCGTAGCGCACAACTATAATATTGAATACGTTTACGGCAGACTTAAAATAGACAGGGCAAGCCTTAAAATAACGCTTAATAACGGCGGCAAGACGGAGTACGTTTACGGCGATACGGGTTACGACGCGCACATTAAGCAATTTACGGCTGTCGGGCTTGTAAGCGGAGAAACGCTTACGATAGCGTTGGTTTACAACTCGCAGGACGGAGCAATGCCCAAAAACGCGGGCACGTACGTAGCTTCGCTCGATTTGGAAAACAGCTTCTGCACGGTAAACAACGGCACGGATATAGAAAACGGCATAGTCAACTACGATATAGAGTGTGCCGACGTTGAATTTGACGTAATTAAAAAGTCGGTTACGCTTGTTCTCGGCGAATGGGCGGACGAAGAATACGGCGCGGAGCACTATTACGACGAGGACGACTGCACCGTTGCGGCGGGTAGCTCGCTTGCCTACGGCGAATCGCTTGCAAGCATAGCGCTTAAATATTACGCCGACGCGGAAAAGACGGTTGCCGTAACTACAATCAAGGACGCTGGCACATATTATATCGAGTTTGACGCCGATATGACAATGGTAAGTTGCGCGGACGGTTTTGCAATCATTTCCGAAAACTACGAAGTTTCCTGCGAGGATATTACCTTTACGGTAGCGCCCAAAAAGTTTACCGTAAGCTTATCCGACGATGAAAGCGTGTACAACGGCGTTGAGTACGACTACTCGGCGGGCGAAGGTTTCACGGCAACGGGAATAGCCGACGGCGACGCGATTGAGTGTGTGGTAACGTACTCCGCGGCTCCCGTCAACGCGGGCAACTATACGGTAACGTTCAATAAAGACAACTTGCAGTTTACAAGCGGCAACGCCGAAAACTACGTGCTTGACGAAGCCAACAGCACCCTCGAATGCACGCTGAGAATAAAGAGGCGCGAAATAGAGGTTAAGGTTGACGACCGCACGGTAGAGCAGGGCAACGACGAATATACGACCGAGCACTTGCAGTCCTGGTATCTCTGGGGTATCGGCGACGACGGCGCGGGCTTCGTTGGCGACGATTTGGAAAACGCGGGCGCAACGTTCACGTATACGGATAAAACGCCTTTACCCGCAGGCGCTACCAAGTATCAGGAAGTTACGGTTGAGTTTACCAACAAGTCGCTCGTAGACAAAAACTACTACGTTGTTTCCAACGACGGCGGTTTGCTTATCGTTACGGAAAGGAAGGTACTTGTAACGCCCGAATATAACGGCGGCGAGTACGTTTACGACGGCAACCCCGTAAATATAGGCTTGTTCGGTATAAATCACGTTCACAACCTGCCCGCGGAAGATATCGCGGTCGGCGACGAATACGGCTTTACCGAAGAACATTACAACAGCCTTACGCGCACGTACACCTTTACCAACAAGGACGACGCGACCGACGTGTACACGGACGGCGCAACGCCCGTAAACGCAGGCACGTACGTAGTTTCCGTAGTAATTTCGGGCGAGGGCTCGCAACACTACTTTATAGAGTACGAAACCTGCGAGTTTACAATACGCAAGCGAACGGTTGCCCTTGTAGTGGAAAACGACGGCGGCGAAATCAAGTTTGTTTACAACAATCAGGCGCCCGCAATCAAGGCGGTTGCCACCGAGGAAACGGAGGGCTACGACGGCTTTGTCGGCGGCGCGATACCTTCGCTTACGTACGCGCTTACGTTAAACGGCAACTTGGTTGAAAGGTATAACGTAGGCTTGTATCAGGTGGGCGTAACCTTCGACGGCGCGGCTAACTACGATATAACTTTAATTACCTATACGGTGGAAATCACACGCCGTTCAATGATTATAGGACCGGTAAGTCCTTACGCCGAACCTCAGGAGTACGCGGGCAAAAATCTCGCGCTCGGCGAAAGCGACTTTGTCGTTTACGACGGTTCGGTTGCCGCGGGCGATACGCTTACCATAACTTCGGGCGAGGTAGCCCCCACGGTCAAGGCGGACTCCGTAACTATAAAGAGCGTTAAAGTAACTTCGGACGGCGCTGACGCGTCGGGAAACTACGATATCGTATACTCGTACGACGCAAGCAACGCGCGCATCAAAGAATTGGGGCTCAATGCAAACAGCTTCAAAGCGCGTCTCGAATACAAACCCGTAGAGCTTCATTACACTATGGGCGCGGTAGGCGGAACGTATCAGTACACGGGCAACAGAATTACGCATACGTTCGATAAGGACAACGCGGTCGCTCTATCGGCTGGCTATACGCTCGGCTACGGGCACAGGCTTATTGTTACCGCAAACCAGCACACCGTAAAGGCGGACGCGGCGGTTTATACCGATTGGCTTTCGAGATATGTAAGAGTAGTCGACGCAAAGGGCGCAAACGTAACCATTATTTACACTTTGGTTTGCGATAACGCCGAAGAAGAGGGCAGACCTTTAATCGTAAAGGAAAACGTGCTCAACGTAAACGTAAACGGCTTAACGGCTTCCGCGCTCGACAGCGGCTCCGTTTATACCGAAACGGACGGCAGAAAGCTAATTAACTCCGCCAACTATACGGTAAGCGGGCTTTATTCCGACGGAACAACCGAACATAAGGCGCACTTGCAGGCGTTTGAAACGCCCGACGGCTGGCGTGTGGGCATAGTAATTTACTCGCTCAATACCGCCGGCAAAATGGTGGACGCAAGCGTAAACTACAAGCTGTCGCTTACGACTTCCGGTACCGACGTGCCCGTTGAAGTGGTAACCGTAGAGCAGGCGGCGCAGTTGGCTCGCCCCGCAATAACCGTTGAAATAGGCGCGGGCGTAACGCAGAGCGCGCTTGCAGGCGGCAAGGGAAGTATGTATACGCTTACTTCCGACGGCAATTGGCAGTTGGCGGAAAGCTACTATACGGTAAACGGCAGTCTTAAAGACGGGCACAGCGTGGCGGTGTTCGTGTACAAGGAAAGCGGAGTTTACACCCTCGGCGCGGTTGTCTACTCGCTCAATTCACAGGGCAAGAGAGTGGACGCGGGCAACAACTACAACCTGTATCTCAACGCAAATACCGACGTTTCGGCAAGTTTTGTAAACAACTCGCAAACGACTACGCTCCGCCGCGAACTGTTCATCGATTTCAGCGGCGCAACCGTAGAGGACGGCAAGCTTACGGGCTTTACGGCGGAGGGGCTCAACGCGGACGAGGAGCACCTTATAGAGATAGCCGTAACCGAAAACGACGACGGCACCCAAACTTATACGGTGTATATTTACAGGCTTGTGGTGCAGGGAAGCCGAGTATTCCGCTACGACCGTTCGGACAGGTACGAACTCACCTGTACCGCGCCCGACGGCGTAACGGTGGTTACGGGCAAGGTAAACGCACAGTAATTTTAAAAGCAACAGGCGCAACAAAAGGCGCTTCGGAGGTAATATGAACAAAGGATTTGCCTATTATTTCAGGCAGGCGTTTAAAATTTCCGCCAAAACGGTGTGGAAGAATAAAAATCTTTTAAAGAGCGTTTTGTACTTCTTTACGTCGTTAGTGGCGCGGCTTACGGTCATTTTAGGCGCAATGGTCAGTCTTGCTGACGTAAGGCAGGCAAAAATAGCCAAAAACCAGCAAAAAATCGATATTCCGCAGTCGTTTAACAAAGCTTCGCAAAAGCCGCTTTGGACTATGGTCGTGGCAAGCGTGTTGGAATTTTTGATGTATATAGGCGGATTTTTGCTCGTTTCGATTGTGTGCGGCGCAATTTTCGGGCTGGGATTGCTAATCGCCGAATTTGTAGGGCGCGCCAACTACTCGCTTATTTGCATAATTTTTGCCGTTCCCTGCTTGATAATTTACGCCGTATACACTATAATAGTGTTAATAATGTTTGCGCCTACCGCTTACGTAATAGATTCCAACCCGTCCATTTCGGCGGGCGACGCCGTTTCGGTTTGCATAAGCTCTATGAAATACCGCGGCAAAACGACGACCTTTATGTGCGTGTTTATTCCCGCGCTGATTATTGGCGCGGTTGCGGGCGTATGCGCAGGCGGCTTCGCGCTGTTCGCCTCGCTGTTTGCGGGCAACAGCCTTATAATACCTGTTATGCTCCTTTGGGGCATAGTAAGCGCGGTACTGCTCGGTTTAACCGTTCCCACGTTCAATATGACTGGCAACCTTTCGCTTGTGCTGTTGTATGAGGACATCGCTCTCGACCCCGTAAACGCACAAAAGCGTACGGCGGGCATAAACATCAAAAAAATAAGCGGAGCAAGGGTAGACAGGGAGGAGATTGCAGACAATCTCACCGCGCTCTTCGACGAGGAAATTAGCGAAAAGTACCCCGAACCCGAAGAACTTATTCATAAACACAAAAAGAAGAAAAAGACGGTAAACCGCGCGCCCGCACCCGCGGCGCAGACGGCAAACGCGCAGGCTCAGGCTCAACCCGCCGAGGAAGCGCAAGCGCAGTTTGAGGAAGAGGACGACTATCCCGAGGACGCTCCCGCCCCCGCTCCCGCACAGGAGCAGGCGGCACAGCCCGCGCAACAACCTGTTCAACGACCCGCGCAGGCACAGTCAGCTCAGCAGGCGGCGCCCGCACAACAGCCTTTCGGGCAGGCGGCACAACCCGCACAACAACCTGTTCAGCGACCCGCGCAGGCTCAGTCGGCACAGCAAGCGGCGCAACCCGCGCCTACTCCCCGCCCCGCAGGCGGAACGGGCGGTGAAAACGGCTCCGTCTGATAAATTTTCGGCAACGACAGAGGTTAATATGACAATACTACTGTGGAGAATATTGTGCCTTATTTCGGCGGTTTTTTTCGTCGCGGGCGTAATAGTTCTGTTGGTAACCAACTTTACCAAAAATAAATACTATCAAAATTATCACGACGACGAGCTGTTGAAAAAGGAGCGTTCCACCAATTCGGTAAACAGCATATATCTCACTTCGGGCGAAACAAAGCGCTTTATAAAGAAGTACGTTGTGTGCAAGTCGGCGTATGAAAAATACTTCGTATGCAACTTTACGCGCCCGTTCAAAGAGATTATGTATTACGTGGTGGAGTTTTCCCGCAGAAAGAGGGTAATATCCGTGCTGGAAATAACCCAACGCGACGTGAGCGACGTTTCTTCGAGAATAGTGGCGTTAAAGCGCTCCTGCGCGTACGTAAACGTAGTTATCGGCACGGCGGACGGCATTGCCATAAACCAGAATTACGTGCGCCCCATATCCCTCGTCAGGGTAAGGCTGTACGCGGCTATCAAGGCGTTTACCATCTTTACAGCCCTGTTTGTGTTAAGGCACGTATTTGTGGAATTTATCGGCGGCTCTATTTTCTACGGTAAAAACGTTGCGGTGCAGTATTTAAACAATTCGCTCAACTACATTGCTATCGGCGTCAGCTTAGCGCTTTGCGTGCTCAGCTACCTGATAACGGTGCTTTGTTTCCGCCGCAAAAACGCAAAGGTAATGAACGGAGGCGCGTTGGAATATGAGTTCGTATAACAATATTACTAAAATCAAGTATACCGACAACGCTTCCGACCTTGTAAGGTTAAACGAGTATATAATTTTTCAGGACGACAAGGCAAAGCGCAAGTATATCGTATTCAAGTTTACAAACAACGTAACTCAACAGCTCCTGGGCTTGCAGTTCGAAGTGGACCAATACAACGTCGACGGCGCTCTCATTGAAAAATCGGTCGTTGCCTACAACAAATTTTTGGCGAGCGCGGAGGAGGACTTCGTTCCCAAGGCAAAGCTTCGCGTAAGTTACCGTTGCACAAGCATTTCAATCAGGCTTATTCAGGCTGTGTTCGACAGGTTCGTTTGGAAGGAAGGCGAGTACGAGGACAACTGTTACAAGTTTACGCACTTCTACCGCGACGAGCAGGCTCCCGAAGGCGAAGAGCCTACTGTTGGGGGCGAGCCGAAGAGGACGAAAAAGGCTAAAAAGGAAAAGCCCGAAAAGGTAAAAAAGCAAAAGAAAAGCAAGCGCCCGTTTATTCTGCGCGACGCAACGCGCAAAAATTTGGCAAAGTTCCCCGCGGTGTTCAACGCGTTTGTGTTTGTGGTAGTCATAACCTTTTCGGTTGCTTCGCTTATAATCTTTAAAAGCACGACAACAACGTTTACCGAGGGCGACTATCAGCTTAGAACGGTTTCGGGGCAGACGGTTGCAATAAGCGGCTACACGGGAACGGACACTCAACTTGTAATACCAGAAAAAATCGGCACGTATCAGGTAACGCGGATAGACAAAGGCGCGTTCAACAAGTCCAAAATTACAAGCCTGACAATAGAGTGCAAGCTGTATATAGATACGGACGCCTTTGTAAATTGCAACGCGTTAAAATACGTTAGCTCGACTAAACAAATCGAGGTGCGGCAGGGCGCGTTCCGCAATTGCGCTTCGCTTACCACAATCAATCTTCCGTATGCGTTGCTGGAAGATAACGCGTTTATAAACTGCGGCAAATAGTTTTAGTAAATTAAAATAACCAAAGGAGGACGGCGGCAATGAATTTGCTTGCTTCGAGCGGATTTCAAAGCTTTATAAACGGCATCTTCGCCAATTGGCAGATGCTGCTGTTCGTCGTGCTGTCCGTTCTTCTGCTATTGACGATAGCGTTCAGAAAATTCAAGCTCGTTCCCGTCGCGCTTTCCCTTTTAGCCGCCGCTATTTTCGGCGTGCTCATAATCGATTTAATCGTAGTGGCGCAAAAGTGGGACGTAGAGCAGCTTGTAGACTTCCTTGTGCGCTGGGTACCCACGGTGCTGTTCTCGGCAACCGTTTTAATAGCCACTCTTACGGGAGTGAGGAGGGGGTTGAGAAAAAGCCTTATCCTGCTCGCGCACGAAGTAGGCGCGGCGGCGATTTGCATAATCGTTTACGTCGTACTCATAAATCTGCCGCAGACGGACGCATTTTTGTTAAACGTAGCCGACCTGATAATGGGCGGCAAAGGCGCGCTTGCGGCAAAGCTTAACGTTTCCGTGCCGTGCGAGGGGCTTAAAGACGTGTTTGTCGAGTGGCTTCCCACGGTCATTAAAGGCGATTTCAACATAATGCTAAGCGAAAGCAAGGCGTATATTTATACGCTTGCCGACCTTATTGAAAGGGTTGCGCTTGCGTTGATGCTGTTTATTGTGTACCTTGTCATCGATTTGATTTTGTACATAATATACGTTTGTTGCTATTCCGAAAGGAAGTACCGCGAAAAAATCACAAAGAAATACGTGCAGAACAAGGTAGACAGGCGCTATTCCCGCCATTGGGTTGGCGGCGGCGTGGTCGGCTTGGTGCGCGGCACTGCAATCGCTATACTCTCGCTGTCCTTCCTCGGCACGGCTCTATACGTGGTTGCGGGGCGCGGCGACGGCAAACTTAAAGACTTCGACTTTGAAAACGAAAGATACAACACTTACTATTCCGTTTACCGCTCGATAGAGGGGTACGGCACTTACGGCATATTCAAGGTGTTAAACGCCATTTCTTCCACGGAGGACGTGCCTTATTACCTGTTTGCCGCCGACCTCATATTCTCGGGCGAGCTGAGCGACGAAGAATTCGGCGTTACCGACAACGTTGTGTTCCGCGAGGAGCTAAACGCGTATACGGGTTTTGCGCGCGACACAATGGCGCTCTTGATGAAGTACGGCGGGGAGGAGCTTAAACCGCTTGTAAACGGAACGGCTACCTCTCAGGCTTTCGACAAGGTTTTAAGCGTTATGTCCGACGATATGTTCCGCGCTGAGTTCAACGATTTAATCAGCGAGTTCGATTCGCAGACCTACATAATCAACTTTGCAATGTCCTTTGTAAACTCCGCAGTGGCTAACATAGACAAGATGTCGTTTGCTGGGTCGGTAAGCAGGGAAAACAGGGAGCTGTTAAAAATTCTTTTCGAAAAGGGCTATCTCTCGGATACCATACCCGACGAAGCTGCGTTGAAAGAAAGTCTGGGCGGGGAAGCTTCGCCGCTTACTTTGCCGTACATAAACATATCAAAACTTGTAGACAAGAACGACGTGCAGATTATATTCAACGTCGCTTTGGATATACTTTCCAACAAACCCGCAAACGTAAACCAAACTTTGAATTTGATAGGCGACCTTCTGCCGGAAATAAAAAAAGTTTCCCTGCTCAACGAAAACAGGGGGGAGGAGCTCGACCCCGTGCTCGGCAGGCTGTATTGCTACGCCGCCAACCGTTTCCTTACGGAGGAAGGCTCCCAAGGAGTTACTTTCCTTTCCGTATATAAGGAAAATATAGAGTGGATAAGCGAAATCAACAGCCTTATAGAGGTTGCCGACAGCTCGCTTGCGCTGTACAACAACATTTACGACGCGGAAAGCAAGCCTATGGATATGGTGTTGTCCATATTCGATAAAAACTCCGCCGACTACAAAGAGAATTGCGTATATTACGATACCATTTCCAAAAACGTATATTCCTCGCGCATTTTGGGGAAAGTGCTTGCAGAAAGCAAGACTTACAATCTTTTAAATAAGGGACTTTCTGGGCTGTTCAGCGGTATCTATATTCCTAACGATATAGTTTACGAAAGCACGTTTGACGAAAGCGGCAAACTTGTATCCGCGGGCGAAATGTTCAACTTGTTAAACGGAGTGGGAACACTGGGCAAAAACAGCGATTTACTGTCGGTAATTTCCGGCTTCGACGCCGACAGGGATATGCAAAAGTTTTTAAACAGTCTGGCGGAAACGGTTGCCTTTAAGGACGAGTACGGTAACACGTTGAGCCATTACATAGTGGAATCGTCGCTCTTGCGCTCGGTTATTTCCGCGGCAATAATCAATTACGGCGCCGACTATATGTACGTGCCTATGGTTGCAAGGGAAAGCAACGCGCAGGGCGAAAAACTCAATTACATAACCAAGGGCGAGCTTAAAGTTTTAATGGAGAGCCTGCCCGAATTAACCGAATTTTTGGCACCTATTCTCTCCGATAAAGAGAGCGATATGACCGAAGCCATCGCGCAGTTTATAAAGAAAGAAACGTTTA
>Ga0209064_1001007_pt1 | contig 52616 bp, 45 predicted proteins | sample Inofromicrocosms_FD_187498 | JGI IMG/M metagenome (GOLD analysis project Ga0209064, IMG submission 187498) | Mouse cecum microbial communities from Vienna, Austria - Inoculum for glucosamine and mucus D2O microcosms (SPAdes) (version 2) | ecosystem: Host-associated > Mammals > Digestive system >...
GTGTAATAGAGGATGGAGGTTGTTCTGTTTCCGTTATAGACTTTCTCCGTCACCTTTTCGGTAACAGTGTAGTCCAACACCTCATCGAGGACGAGGACACCGTGTTTGGCAAACAGGTCGTGGAGACCATTCATCACATTGTCAATGCCTCGGAACATGAAGTTCTGACCGTTATTTTTCTCGGTCTTGGCGATGGCTTTGGTTTCCTGCATGATTGCGGCGAGAGCGCCGTAGATGGCAGGAACTACCGTCTTTTCTTCTGACATGGTTAAAAAACTTTATTTGCATTTTTAGTAGCTTTGATAAGGTTTGATAAGACTGGAGCATACACAGCCGAGGCTATTACCTTATCAATTATTTTAGCCTGAAACGACAAGTCCGGGGTCCAACTCATTGAGCCTAAAATCAGTTTTAACATTTTTTAGGATGTCGGCGAGATTGTACCTCCACATTGTGTTGGTGGCTCCGAATGGTTTGTCGTATCTTATTCGACCTTCGTCAACAAGTCGCTGTAATCTTTTTTCGCCCCTAACAAATTTCACAGCCTTCTTTTGAGAGACATACATTGTCTCGGCTATGATGAGAAGGGAACGATATTTCAACGCCAGGATGCTCTCTACTGTGGGAGGCATCAGGCGGTTCTGGTTACAATAACTTGATATTCGTGGTCATTTACTACTACATCGGCGTTCCAGCCTTGCCGGGCATACATCCTGCATAGGCGGTTTTTCGTGGACTGTACCGATGTCAACTGCTCTATGGGGAACTCTGCGGACTCCCCGACTTTGAGCGTTTTAAGAGTGGGAGCGATGGGTCTCGATGCAGGTACCTGAACACCTGGACCGAACTCCGGGAGAGTGGGCTTTCGCGGTGGGCGGTAAGCAGACTCTTGGGTCATGGTGATGGTTTTGTCTTCCATTTATTCTTTGGTCTTAAAACTCTATTTGCATATAAGCAGAACTTTGCCTATCTTTGTTAGTGGATGTTATATGTTATCCGAGTGTAAAGTTAATCATTTATGATGGTTTGACAAAGCATATCTTATCATTTATGAGTAATTTTAAGTAATATTAACATAGCGTCTCCTTCAACTATCTAAACCCCTTTGTTTTACAGATAAAGAACAACAAAATGAAAGAGTCAGAAAAAGTTGAAAACAACGTCGATGCCAAGACGATACGAGACAGGTTGCTGAAAGCGCTGCATCTCGGACCGGGCGAGCTTGCGACCGCTCTCGGCATAAATTATCAGCGCATCTATGACCTCGGAAGCGGTAGAACCAAAAAGTTCAATCCGGGGATGGTCAACATGATCGTGGCAAAATTTCCGCAGGTCAACGCCACCTTCTTATATACTGGCAAAGGTGAGCCATTGAAAGAGGGGGCGGCTGTCGCTACTGCGTCGGATGTCTCCGAGATAATCTCCATGTCGAAACAACTTATAGATATGATGGAGAAAATTACCGAAAGGTCAGAGATGCTTGACCAACGGGCACTGCGCCTGGAAGTCAAGGAACGTGAACTGAACGACAGGGAACGGCACCTCAACGAGAGGGAGCGTGCTTTGTCTGAACGTGCCGCAAAACTTGCGGAATATTCCATATAATATATATGTGGAACAACGAGGTTGAAATATGCTTCTCCAAATGTGATGGTCCCGATTACTGCAAATCATTCGACCGTTGCAGGGGATGGGGATGCCGACTGTTGCGATACGTCCCGGCGGTTCTCCCCAGAACAGAAATGGAGAAGGCTGAAATCTTCTCTGCCGTCTATTCAAGAGCCGAACAACTCGGAGTGATTCAGTGCAAAAATTTCAATCCACTGGGGATAGATGAGGCACTTGACGACGAGGCTCAACTACAGCTCATAATAGGTTCTGGAGGTACATAGTGTGGCTCTTTTGTTGTCCGTTTTTAATTTTCAACCGTGTATATTACTGATAATCAACAATCTACGAGCCTTTATGGGCGGCATGATGTAATCCCAAACAAATATCTTTATAACGACGCAATCCCCCCAACGCCGGAGCCGGCGTTGGGGGGATTGTGTCGTTATAAAGGCAAGGAATCGGATTCAGCTGTTTTTACAGACCGCCCATAAAAAGCACACAAAAAGACGAATAAACTATTGGCGGTTAGGATAAAATTGCGTACCTTTGCACCGCAAATTAATATTTCAATATTTAATCACACTCAAAATCTCTGAAAGAATGCATTTAAATTCTGAAGAAAAAGTCGAGATCTTCGAGAAGTACGGTAAGGGCAAGACTGACACTGGCTCACCTGAAGCGCAGATTGCATTATTCTCGGTCCGTATCGCTCATTTGACTCAGCACATGAAGTCAAATCACAAAGATCATACAACTGCACGCGCCCTTAAGGCACTTGTCGGCAAGCGTCGCCGCCTCCTTGACTACCTTATCAAGAAGGACATCACCCGCTACCGTGCAATCATCGCCCAAAAAGAGCTCGGAATCCGCAAATAATCATCATTATTTGCAACGACAAAACAACAACGGCACCTTAAGCCACGCCATGCGTGAGCGAAAGGTGCCGTTAACTTTTATCAATCACTACGTAAACCGTTTGAAATGCAACGGATATTTATTACATTTGCATTGCCGAAAAAGATGACGTGACCGAGATGGCATTGCTGCTTCCAATTCACAATTCAATCGGCTGATAACGAAATAGTGAAACGATTTAAAATTTAGTTCTTACCTTACACTCTAACAAAAATGAGTAAACCTTACGTAGTCGGAATCGACATAGGCGGCACTAACACCGTGTTCGGGATTGTTGATGCACGCGGCCTGGTAATAGCCAGTTCATCAATCAAAACACGTAAACATTCGGCAATCGAGGACTATATCGACGAGCTTCACACCGAGTTGACAAAACTCATGGAGGCAAACGATGCCATAGGAAAAGTTCACGGAATAGGCATCGGTGCCCCGAATGCCAACTATTATACCGGCACCATAGAGCAGGGCGTGAACCTTCCGTGGCCTACCCCTATACCCCTGTCACAACTTGTCAGTGAAAAATTCGGTATCCCCGTATCGATTACCAACGATGCCAACGCAGCCGCTATCGGCGAAATGACCTACGGTGCTGCACGTGGCCTTAAGGATTTCATCATGATTACCCTAGGGACCGGCGTCGGCTCCGGCATTGTTATCAACGGCCAGCTTGTCTACGGCCATGACGGTTTTGCCGGTGAACTCGGCCACGTAATCGTGAAACGTACAAACGGGCGCCTTTGCGGATGCGGCCGTTGCGGTTGTTTGGAAACATATTGCTCGGCAACCGGCGTGGCACGTTCAGCACGCGAATTCCTCGAATCACGTGCAAACGAACCTTCACTGCTTCGAAACCTGCCTGTTGACGAAATCACCTCAAAAGACGTGTACGATGCAGCCATTGCAGGCGACAAACTTGCAAAAGACATATTCGAATACACCGGCGATATACTCGGTGCCGCACTTGCCGATTTCACCGTGTTCTCCGCACCCGAGGCATTCATACTTTTCGGCGGTCTTGCAAAGAGTGGCGACCTCCTCATGAAACCTCTCCGAAATTCGCTCGAAAAGAACCTTCTGAGCATTTGGAAAGGCAAAGTGAAAGTGCTAGTTTCCGAACTCAAGGAAGCAGATGCCGCAGTGCTCGGTGCAAGCGCCCTCGGATGGGAAGCAAAATTCACAGCACCCACCCCAAGCGCAGTACCTGTCACCCCTACCCCGGCGTAACATAATATCTGACATAAGCAATGGCGATGTGCAGCAAATCTGCACATCGCCATTGCTTATGTCAGGTGGTAGCCGATAAGGCCCAACCGGTTACGGATACCGAACGCTCATTGCATCACCTGCTCCAACGATGCAAGAAGGGTATGTAGCAACCTGGTGCGCAATGACAGCGTATGTCTCAACATATCTGCCGCACCAGGAGCCGCCAGCTTTATATCGGCATAACGGTCTTCCCCGTCAAGGAATGCAAACAGACGTTCCTGTGGGAACAATTCAGGCAAACCGCCTGAAGCACCACCAACATCACCAGATTCTTTAAAATCACCTGTAGTAGAATCCAAGGGGTAGTCCATTGTAAGCAGACTACTCTCGTCATTGACCGAAATCCAGGAACCTTCACCGGCCTTAAGCTTATCAGCCCTCTCGACATCCGAAGGTGAGCCGGATAACTGTAACCCGTTGACCGGCAATGAATGCGTGCCGGTAACACTGTCAGCTATATAGGGCGACAGACTTTGGGCGGCAAGCAACGGATTGAAACGGTAAATCGGCCAGTAACCGGCCTCGACGGCTTTCCGCTCTTCAACTATGGAAGAGCCCATACCGGCACGTATGCCATGGTTTATACATGGGCAATATGCAATCACTATAGAAGGGCCGGGATAGGCTTCCGCCTCACGGAAAGCATCGATGGTCTGCTGGTAATTTGCCCCCAGCGCTACCGAAGCCACATAAACGGTGCCATAGGTCATCATCATACGCCCCAAATCCTTCTTAAACGTTCGCTTCCCGTCAGGGGAGTATTTCGTCACCGCCCCTAAAGGGGTTGCCTTCGAAGTCTGCCCCCCTGTGTTCGAATAGCACTCGGTGTCCAATACCAATATGTTGATATCCTCACCCGAGGCAAGCACATGATCTATACCTGCGAAACCTATGTCATATGCCCATCCATCCCCACCTATAGCCCAGACAGATTTCTTTCCGAGCATATCGGCATTATGCATTATGGCATTCATTGAAGCAGTGCGCTCTTCAGGCTTTATCTCCCCGATAAGCCTGGTCACAACATCACCGGCAGCCTGCGATTCCTCAGGCTGTTCACGCACGTCAAGCCATTTCTGCATAGCCTCGCGCATCGCAGACGGCAGGTTTCCTGCCATGGCATCATCCATGGCAGCGGCCAATGCCTCACGACGATGGCGACAGCTCACGGCCATGCCATAACCATATTCCGCATTATCCTCGAACAACGAGTTTCCCCAGGCCGGGCCGCGCCCGTCGGAATCACGGGCACAATAAGCATTGCTGGGATAGTTGGCACCCCATATAGAGGAGCAACCTGTGGCATTGGCTATAATCATGCGCTCGCCAAACAGCTGGGTCAGCAATTTTACGTAAGGGGTCTCGCCGCAACCTGCACATGCACCTGAGAATTGCAGCAGAGGCTGGTTGAACTGCGAACCGTTGACAGTGAAACGAGGCACAAGGTTGTTTTTGACCGACACGTTCTTCTCAACAAAATCAAGCAAGGGGGCCTGCTCATCAACCTGGCCTTCGACAGGCATCATGGTCAGCGCATGCCCGGGGCAGATTGTGGCGCAGGAACTGCATCCGGTGCAATCCTCGGGATAAACCTGTATGCGGTAACGGAGCGGTTTCAATGTTTCGGCACCCTCGCCGGGACGCGTCGCCAAACCGGCAGGAGCCTTTGACATCTCACCGGCATCAAGCAGGAACGGGCGTATGGCAGCATGTGCACAGACCAATGAACACTCGGTGCATTCAACACATTTATCCGGGTTCCATTCAGGCACATCAATCGCGATGCGGCGCTTTTCGTAAGCCGTTGTGCCCATAGGCATCATGCCGTCAGGGGTGAAGGCTGAAACAGGCAGGGCATTCCCTTCCAATCTGATACACGGCTCCGAAACGTGCTTGAAAAAACCGATAGCCGTCAACATGGCATCCTGCTGGGAGAAAGCGGCAGTGGCAGATGACGTTATCCTTGAGAGACTCCCCCATTCAGCCGGGACGTCGACCTTTCGCAACGCTTCGACAGCCATGTCGACAGCCTGGAGATTTTTCTGAACCACGTCGCCCCCCTCATGCATATATGCTGCGGTTATCTCCTTTTTAAGCCCTGCCACAGCTGTGTCGAAATCCATCACCCCCGACAACTTGAAGAACACGGTTTCCATAATCATGTTTACCCTCACACCGAGACCGACCTTACGGGCTATAGCCTGGGCATCGATTACATAGAAATCAGCCTGCTTATCGGCAACAGCCTTACGCAGGGATGCCGGAAGTTTCTGTGTAAGCTCCTCATCCGTCCAGCTGCAATTAAGCACAAAGCATCCTTTGTCACGCAACTTGTCAACCAGCCTGAAACGGTTTACATATGTATCCTTATGGCAGGCCACATAATCTGCATCCTCGATGCCATACTCGGCAGCAACCGGCTGTTTGGAAAAACGCAATTCCGACACCGTGTAGCCCCCCGATTTCTTCGCGGAATATGAGAAATAAGCCTGTGCATACAGACCGGCGGCATTCCCTATAATCCTAGCAGCCTGCCTTGTTGCCCCCACAGTCCCGTCAGAGCCCATCCCAAAGAAAACAGCCTGCGACATCCCTGACGAAGGGAGCCTGAACGCTTCGTTGTACGACAGTGATAAATGGGTTACATCATCATTTATACCCACGGTGAAAAACCGGCGGCAGTCATCACGCAACCCCTCATCGAAAACAGCTTTCACCATTGCCGGGGTAAAATCCTTACTTGAAAGACCATAACGGCCACCGATAACACGCAGGTTCCCCCGACCGGCCACCATGGCGGCCGTTGCCACATCCTTGAAAAGGGGTTCCCCGTCGGCACCGGCTTCCTTCGTGCGGTCAAGTACGATAACCGTTTTGGCGGTTTCAGGAATAATCCTCATAAGTGTCTCTCCCGAAAATGGGCGGAACAAACGCACTTTCACCTGCCCTACCTTATAGCCATGCATATTCAACCACGCAGCAGTCTGCCCTATGACCTCGCAGCTCGAACCCATCGATACGATTACGACCTCGGCATCATACGCACCTACGTAATCAAAAAGATGATAACTCCGCCCGGTAACCGATGCCACCTTATCCATCACCGATTGGACTATTGCCGGAAACGCCATATAGGCCGGATTGGCCGCTTCTGCATTTTGGAAATAGACATCAGGATTCTGGGCTGACCCACGCAAAGATGGATGTTCCGGGTTCAAAGCCCGGTTTCTGAACCTGTGAATCTTATCCCAATTGACAAGCGGCCATATTTTCCCATAATCAATCACATCAATCGTGGCCATCTGGTTTGACGTGCGCCAACCGTCAAAAAAATGGCACACCGGCAGTCCCCCTTCCACAGCAGCAAGGTGTGCCACCAACGCAAGATCCATGGTTTCCTGCACCGATGCCGAGCCTAGAAACGCGAAACCTGTCGCACGGGCTGCCATTATGTCGGTATGATCCCCGAAAATGCTCAACGCATGGGTTGCAAGGGAACGGGTGCCCACATGGAACACAGCCGGAACCATATTGCCTGCCATCTTATACATATTAGGCAGCATAAGCATCAATCCCTGCGAATTGGTAAACGTTGTGGCAAGCGACCCGGCGGCCAAAGCCCCGTGAGTTGCTCCAGCAGCCCCGAGTTCGCTTTCAAGCTCCTCCACCCTCAGCGGCACACCCATATAGTTCTTCCTACCCTGCATCCCCCATTTCTGCGCCGTCTCCCCCATCGAGGCAACCGGCGTGATTGGATAAATAGTGGCCACATCGCTCAGGGCGAACGCGATGTGGGTTGCTGCGGTGCAGCCGTCCATTATCTGCTTTGCCATAGCTTATAAGTTGAAAAAATACGGACGCGGGTCATGTCGGCTCCCGGCCAGACCTGTCCCGCGTCCGATGTGTGTTATCTGTTTGTCAGAACGCCTTGATGCACATATCCGTAATCCATATCCATAACGGGCAGAACCCGATGAAAAGAATCACATTCAATGCAAGCGACGATGTGCTGGTAGCCACATATGTGTCATATTCGCTGGCAATAATGATACCTGAAAATGCAGGGGGAAGGGCACATGCCACAACCAGCATCTTAAGGTTCATCGGATCCATCTTGAATACCAGGCCGAGCACAAGCACCAATGCAGGCATCATGATAAGCTTGAGGATACATCCCAGCACAGCCTGCCAATTGATGTTGACCTTCACGGCAGAAAGTGTCACACCTGCGGCAAACACCGCCATAGAGGCATTGGCACCCTTGATAAGGTCGAACGACGGACTTGCCCAGTCAGGCCAGGGAATCCCGGCAATAACCCACACCACTGCAAGGATAGGCGCCCATGCCACGGGTTGCTCCAATGCATGTATCACAGGCTTCCAGGCGCTGGGACGTTTCTGCCCGGCAGGCAGCGGTTTTAGTTTCTCGTTTGCAGAATTAAGCAACGAAAGCCCCACAGGGATACCAATCGCATTGACCACAATACCGACTATTGCCACAACGAGAGCCACCGACGGATGCGTACCGAAAATAGGTTCAAGCACCGCGAAACCGAGGAATCCGATTGTCGGCGAACCGCACACCAATGCCATTATAGCTCCGTCAGCCTTGGTGTTCTTTTTAAAGCAATAGGCATAAACGAAATACACAATCATGAAGCAGACCATGATACCGATAGTAGAGATTATAGTGAGCTTTATATCCCTCACCAACATCTCGCGGCTTGCATCCACAATTGAAACGAACAAGGCTGCAGGCAACGCATAATCAAGCACCACCTTATTAAACGCCTTGGCATTATCCCCGTTGAAGATTCCCTTCTTCCCGGAGATGTAGCCCGCGAGCATAACAACTATGATCGGGACTATCGCATAAAGTAATATATGTTCCATAATCAAAATATATGGGTGTTAAACAATCCCTCGTCTCCTGCAAACACAGCTCACGTGGATGGATTCGGGGTATGGTCAGTTGCAGGCAATATTGCCTGCAACTGACCGGCCGGTAAAATTTCAGAACCGTCAGACGGTAAGTAAGTCGTGGAAATTATTTTATATTATCTGAGAGCATACTTTCAGACGATTTTTGTCCGAAGATGAAGGAGTGTAGCTCACTACACGACTGAAGATGAGGACAAAAAGCGGCGAAAGTATGCCGCAGATAATGTAAAGCCTGATTATACGTTTCATGCGTAATAATTTTCATGACTTACTTAGTATCAATTATCAGACCGTAATATCAATCAGCGGAGCCGGGTTGAGATAACCGATATGCCCGCTCTCCTTTCCAGCATCAGCAGCAAGCTGCACATCAATCAGGCATGGTTTCTTCGAAGCTATAGCCTCGGTAAGGGCCGCACCCAGTTCGTCGGGAGTCGTGACATAATAGGTCTGTGCGCCGAATGCATCGCCGAGTTTGTCGTAACGTGCATGTATGTCAAGAGTGGTCGGTGCAGGATCGGAAGTTTTTTCAAGAGGCACGCCTATACCGTTATATATGCCGCCATTATTGAAAATCACCACGGTGACCGGCAGGTTGAACCGGCATATAGTTGAAAAGTCCATGCCGGAGAAGCCAAACGCACTGTCACCTTCTATAGCCACCACGCTTTTACCTGTGGCAACGGCGGCACCGATAGCCGACCCCATTCCCATACCCATTATCGCCCACGTTGCGCAATCAATGCGATGGCGGGGCAGGCTCATGTCAATTGAAACCCGGGTATCGTCGAGGGTATTGGCTCCTTCGTTAACCAGGATTACGTCAGGATTTGCCTCCATCACAGGCTTGATGGCACCAAGCGCGCTCCAATGGGTCATCGGAACTGTTTTAGGCGCAAGTCGTGCAAGGAATTTCGCGTTTTTGACCTTGGTTTCGGCCTGTAACCCCGGCACCCATGCAGAATCCATATTCATCTTATAATCAGAAAGGCGGGCAAGCATGGCTTCAAGCGAGCTGCGGAGGTCGCCGACCACAGGTGCGGCAATCGGGCGGTTGCAGTCGATTTCAACCGGGTCGATTTCAAGCTGGATAAACTTCCCGGCCTTGTTCCATTTCCCTTTGCCACGGCTCAACAACCAGTTGAGACGGGCGCCGACCAGAATCACCACATCAGCCTCAGCCATTATGGTGGAACGCACGGAAAGCGCGCTCAACGGATGCTTGTCGGGTAATATCCCCTTAGCCATCGACATGGGATAGAACGGTATGCCGGTTTTCTCCACAAACTCCTTCACCAACCCTTCTACCTGGGCCTGGGCGGCACCCTTTCCGAGAAGGATAACAGGCTTCTTTGCCTGTGAAAGCAGCTGGAGGGCACGTGTAACGGATTCTTCCGACGGAATCATAGCAGGCTGCGGGTCGACCGGCTGGAAAAACAGGGCCTCGGCAACATCGTTGTCGACAATCTGCGCCAGACACGGAGTGGTCACATCAAGATACACACCACCCGGCCTGCCGGAAACAGCCGCACGATATGCGCGTGCAACCGCCGTCGGGATATCCTCGGCTTTGTTCACACGATAGGCAGCCTTGACCAGCGGCTTGGCAATGTTCAATTGGTCAAGCCCTTCATAAGTACCCTGCCCTAAATCGATAGGCTCACGCTCCGACGAGCCTGAAATCTGAATCATAGGATAACAATTGACCGTGGCATTTGCAGTCGCCGTAAGCCCGTTTATGAATCCGAGCGATGAAACAGTCAGCAACACGCCCGGTTTGCCTGTCAGGTATCCGTGTGTGGCAGCTGCCATACCCGCTTGCTGCTCATGACGGAAACTTATAAATCTCACACCCTGTCCCTGAGCTATATAAGCCATTTCCGTAACAGGGATTCCCACAAGGCCATACATCGTTTCGATACCGATATTTTTCAGAGCCCGTGCCAAAATATCCATACCCGTGACCTGCTCGGGAAAATGCGGGGCCTTTTGGCTGCCGCAACTGCAACCAGTGCCTCCACTTACCTGTACGGAAGCCGGTGTCGTATTGTTTTGCATAAATAAAAAGCGAATTGTGTGTTATATAATATTAATAGGGGAATAATCATTAGTTTTTAGTTGTCAGACCTCGGTCACTCTCGCCGAGCAACCTCGGCCGACAACCAAAAACTAACAACTAAAAACTATATTTGAAGATTTCCGACCGATTCCGCCACCCTCATGGAGGGGAAAGCGGCCGGAGAGAACGATTCCTTACACTTAGCTAAGGAATTTGCTACATCTTGCCGTCGGCCAACGGGGCGGTAGTACCGTTTTTGGCAAACGACTGTATCTGTTCATCCGTATAGCCAAGCCCTTTGAGAACCTCGCCGGTGTTGCCGCCGAGCGTAGGGCATGGCCCGTAATTCGGCTGATAGTTGGAAATGGTGAACGGGCAACCTACTGTTACAAATTCTCCGATTCCGCCACCTTGGTTGATTTTGACAAGGGTATTGCCGTCATACAGGCTCTCGTCATCCATAATTTCCTTCGTGCTAAGAACCGGGGCACAAGGCACACCGAACGGTGCAAGCTTGGCAACAACATCAAACTTCGAAAGTTTCTGCGACCAGTTCTCGATACGGGCTATGATTTCGTCTTTATGACGGTCGCGTGCATCGGCGGTATTGAAATCGGGATTGGTCAGCCAGTCCTCGAACCCGAATGCCTGACAAGCCTTTTCAAAATCCTTCGCGCCGCGTTGCAGGATTATATAGACGTAGGCATTAGAATCATTTTCCCAGCCAAGGCACTTGAAAGTCCATCCTAAAACTCCCGAACCTTCAATGTTACCCGAACGTGGAACGTAGTCAGGGAACTTCTCATTCGGATATTGCGGGAACTGTGTGAGATAACCGATTTTGTCGAGGGTCAGCTGGTCGCGAGTCTTGATGCGGCAGAGGTTGAGGCATGCATTATGCATGGATTGATACACAAATGAGCCTTCGCCGGTCTTTTCTCGTTGCATCAACGCTGCGAGCAGGCCGATAAGCATGTGCATACCTGTGTTTGAATCGCCAAGAGCCGCACCACTCTGGGTCGGGACGTTATATTCGCCTTCATACCAGCCTGTGGTAGAAGCCGCACCGGCTGTCACCTGGGCAATAGGCTCATAGGCTTTCAGGTCTTTATATTTCGATGTGGGAGGGAACCCCTTGATTGTGCCGTAAATACAACGGGGATTAAGTTTATGCACAACATCCCATCCGAACCCGAGCTTATCCATAGCCCCGGGATGGAGGTTTTCAATGAATATATCGGCATTCTGAATCAGTTTCGTAAGGATATCCTTACCATCAGGAGTAGCGGCATCAAGGGTCAACGATTTTTTGTCGCTGTTAAGCTGAAGGAAATAATAACTCGGATATTCAGGGTTGAATTGAAGTTCACCTCGTGTGGCATCACCCGAACCTGGACGTTCTATTTTAATCACTTCGGCGCCAAGCCAGGCTAGCATCTGCGTACATGAGGGGCCGGACTGGACATTGGTGAAGTCAACGACCTTGATACCTTGTAAAGGAGCGGTGTTCATAGGATTTGGTTATAGTTTTGTTGTCAAATTTTGAATATTGCAATAAAAGCATGGAAATATTCCCAAACGGCCTTAGAGCCGTTTTTCATTTTCATTCAATATAACAACAATTCCAAATCCCGATAAGTTAGCCGGTAGTTGAAAAAGATTTTATTTCAATGCATTTCTGAATGCCGATGCTGCAGTCTGCCATGCGGCCGGAACGCTGTCGACAGGATATACCACAAAGTTTCTATTTCCTCCCAACGGAGGCACCGTGAATACCAAATGATAACGGGCATCGCTGACCGTTGCCACCCCGCAACTGTCGCGTTTGAGCGTTACTTCAGCCAAGGCCCCGCCACGTGTATCGCGGGTTTTCATGTTTGAAATAAAATTCCCAAGCGAATAAACCACCAACGCATTCCTCCCCGTCGCAGGGTTCTTACGCATTTCAAACGGCTGCACCACATGCGGGTGCCCACCTATCACCATATCTACCCCGAGCGACAGCAGGTAATCGGCCAGTTCTTTCTGAGCCTTTACCGGCAAAAGGGTGTACTCCTCACCCCAGTGCATGGCGGCAACAATGATTTCAGCCCCGGCCTTCCTGGTGGCTTCGACGTCGGAGTAGATAACCTTGCGGTCGATATAGTCAACAACGGCATCCCCTTGGATTGTGATTCCGTTAGTCCCGTAAGTGTAATTCAGAAAGCCTATCCTGAATCCATTTACATCCTTCACCATCGGCAATGCCGCAGTGCGTGCAGCCGCATCGGCATAAGTACCCAGATGCGGTATGCCGAGACTGTCGAGCACATGCACTGTAAACTTCAAACCTTTGTCGCGACGGTCAAGAGTATGATTGTTGGCCGTAAGGAATAAATCGAACCCGGCATCGTGCAGGGCTTCCGCATACGACACCGGGGCGTTAAAACATGGATAACCCGTGAAACCTGAACGGCCAAGGGGAGTTTCAAGGTTCACCACCGCATAATCGGCATTGCCAATCAAGGGTGCGATTTCACTGAAACACGAGGTGTAATCATAATTGCCACCGGCAGTGCGGGCAGCATCAATCTGAGCCTGGTGCATCATTGCGTCACCGGCAAACAACAACGTGGCATCCATGTCGGCCATCATGGCCGACGTCAGCTTCATCATTATTGCCAAAATCGCCTCCGACACGGGCTGATTTATCTATAATCTACCTGACAACGTTATTTATGGCCTATGCATAAATTTCATGCTTGGCGGCAGCCAGGGTGTTGAGCATCAACGACACTATAGTCATCGGCCCTACCCCGCCGGGAACAGGGGTGATATATGCACACTTCGGAGCAACCTCGTCGAACTTCACATCACCGCACAGGCGGAAACCGCTTTTGCGTGTTTCATCAGGTACACGGGTCGTACCGACGTCAATCACAGTAGCACCGTCCTTAACCATATCGGCCGTTACCGATTCAGGACGCCCCATAGCCGCAATAACTATATCCGCCTCACGGCACACCTCTTTTATATTACGTGTATCACGGTGGCAAACCGTCACAGTGGCATTACCCGGATTGGCTTTCTGCATCATCAAAGCAGCAACCGGCTTACCTACGATATTGCTACGTCCAAGCACCACGCAGTTGGCCCCGGAGGTATTTATCCCGTAACGTTCAAGCAAAGTCATGATGCCGGCCGGTGTGGCGCTGCGGAAACATGGAAGCCCTATCGACTGACGCCCTACGTTGATAGGATGGAACCCGTCGACATCCTTACGATAATCGATTGCCTCGATCAGTCGTTGTTCCGAAATATGGCGCGGAAGCGGAAGCTGCACTATAAACCCGTCAATTTCAGGATTTTCGTTCAGTTTGGCTATTTCAGCCAATAAAGTCTCTTCCGTAACATCATCCTCGAATCGGATCAGGCTTGAAGTAAAGCCGCATTCGGCACATGCCTTAACTTTGTTGGCAACGTAGGTTTCGCTTCCTCCGTCGTGACCGACAAGGATTGCGGCCAGATGCGGCCTGCGCCCTCCGGCAGCCAATATCTTTTCAACTTCGGCGGCGATTTCCTGTTTGATTTCGCCTGCCACCTTTTTTCCGTCGATGAGTTGCATGATGTCGTGGGTATTGTTAAAGGATATAATTTACGATTAGCGACGACGCATGTTGCGCATCATCTGCATCGGGTTTTTCATTGAAGTGGCAGCCTTCATAACCTTGCGGGTCTGCTCGAACTGCGTCAGAAGCCGGTTAACCTCCTGCAACGTGGTACCTGAACCGGCAGCGATACGCTTGCGGCGCGAACCGTTGATAATCGAAGGATTGACACGCTCTTTCTCGGTCATGGAGCTGATTATGGCTTCGATTCCCTTAAAGGCGTTATCGTCGATTTCCACATCCTTCAAGGCCTTCCCTACGCCAGGAATCATAGCAGCCAAATCTTTGAGGTTACCCATTTTCTTTATTTGCTGGATCTGCCCCAGGAAGTCGTTGAAATTGAATTCGTTTTTGGCAATCTTCCGCTGGAGTTCACGGGCTTTCTTTTCATCGAACTGCTGCTGCGCCTTTTCAACGAGCGAAACAATGTCACCCATGCCGAGGATACGGTCGGCCATTCGCGAGGGATGGAACAGGTCGATTGCATCGAGTTTCTCACCCGTACCGACGAATTTGATAGGCTTGGTTACCACAGTACGGATTGACAATGCGGCACCGCCACGTGTATCGCCGTCGAGCTTGGTGAGCACCACTCCGTCGAAATCCAGGCGGTCATTGAATTCTTTTGCCGTGTTGACAGCATCCTGACCCGTCATTGAATCCACAACAAAGAGGGTTTCCTGCGGCTTGACAGCTTTCTTGATGGCCTCGATTTCATCCATCATCTGCTCGTCGACAGCCAAACGCCCGGCGGTGTCGACTATCACCAGGTCGAGGTGGTTGCGTTTGGCATGCTCTATCGCGTTGCGCGCGATTTCGACCGGGTTCTTGCTACCCTCCTCGGTGTAAACAGGCACGTTAATCTGTTCGGCCAGCACCTTAAGCTGCTCGATAGCGGCAGGACGGTAAACATCGCATGCCACCAGCAACGGGCGTTTCCCTTTTTCGCTCTTGAACTTTTTTGCAAGCTTGCCTGAGAAGGTGGTTTTTCCGGAACCTTGCAGACCTGACATAAGGATTACCGTAGGATTTCCCGAAAGGTTTACCTGCGCGGTGTCGCCACCCATGAGCTGGGCAAGTTCGTCGTGTACGATTTTCACCATCAGCTCCTGCGGCTTGATGGCGTTAATCACGTTCTGCCCCAACGCCTTGGCCTTGACCGTATCGGTAAACGATTTGGCAACCTTGTAGTTCACGTCGGCATCAAGCAGAGCCCGACGCACATCCTTAAGGGTTTCAGCCACATTTATCTCGGTAATCTTGCCTTGGCCTTTGAGTATTTTAAAACTCCGCTCAAGTTTCTCGCTTAGATTCTCAAACATGCTTTATGACGGGTAGTATGGGATTTTATTAGTTAGTTTAGTTTCAAAACAGGCGCAGACATGCACGTCAGTCGGTGTAATGTGCACCGCTTAGAGCCTGTTGGTGGCCGTGTCAGGGAAAATCACGTTCGGCTTGAAGCCACGTGCCTCCTCATATGGCATCGTGCCATAAGCCATTATTATTATTATGTCACCGGGAAGAACCTTGCGTGCCGCCGCCCCGTTAAGGCATATAACCCCCGAACCGCGTTCGCCGGGAATGGCATATGTTTCCAAACGTTCGCCGTTGTTGTTATTGACGATATAAACATGCTCACCGGGGAGTATATTGGCCGCATCCATTAGATTTTCATCGATGGTTATACTTCCGATATAATCGAGACGCGCCTCAGTGACGGTTACCCGGTGTATTTTTGACTTTAAAATTTCAACCTGCATCTTGCCGGTGTTTCTTCTTGCTTCTGAACGGAGTCGTCATGGCGGCCCCGTTGACTGCTGATTAATATTTTATGTTGTCGATAAGCCTTACCTTGCCGCAATAAGCGGTTACACACCCCACAGGGCGGCCATTGACCGCATCATCCCAGCTTCCGAGAGGCTGCATAGTCAGAGGGTCGACAATCTCATAGTACTCCACTTCCATATGCGGGAAGGAATTTATGGCATCGACAACGAACTTTTTGGTTTCAGCCAGGGTATGTGTCTTTGCCCACTCCACACTCTCGGCAAGGGTGCGGTGGATAACGGGGGCGACACGGCGCTGCTTATCGGTCAGACGTGTGTTGCGGCTGCTCATTGCCAGGCCGTCGGCTTCGCGGCATATCGGGCAGTCAACAATTTCGAGTCCGAACCCTTCAAGCTCCACCATTTTCCGTATCACGGCAATCTGCTGGAAATCTTTCTCACCGAAATATGCACGGTCAGGTTCCACGATGGCAAACAGCTTGCTTACAATCTGCGCCACACCGTTGAAATGCCCCGGACGCATAGCCCCTTCCATTACCGCCGCCACTTCACCCAGGTCAAACTGACGGGTGTCGGGTTCGGGATACACCTCTTCCACCGAAGGGATAAAGGCCACATCGGCACCGGCGGCTTCGAGTTTGGCACAATCGGCCTCCTCCGTACGCGGATAGGTTGCGAGGTCTTCGGCATTATTGAATTGGGTGGGATTCACAAACACGCTTACAACCACCACGTCGTTTTCACTCCGTGCGCGGTCTACAAGGGATATATGACCCGCATGCAACGCCCCCATGGTCGGCACGAGCCCGACGGTTTTCCCCTCGGCCCTGGCTTCGGCCACACGCGTGCGGAGCCGGTCTACAGTTCTTATTATTTCCATTATATATAAGAGTAAATAAACCCTGTTTTTCGGCTGCAAAGGTATAAAATTATTGTTGAACAATCACTAACTTTGCAGGAAAATCGGTTTGTCAAAAAGCCGCCGGCAAAAGGCTTATGCACCCGTGCAGCCGCTGCCACATAGACCCAAACCTAATGACACAGGAATTTGAATCAAGGCTTCTCGAAGGAGCCGTCAGCGAAATATCACGCCTCCCCGGCATAGGGCGCAAAACAGCCCTGAGGTTAGCCCTGCACCTGTTGCGCGAGGATGTGGCCACCTCCGTAGCCCTCGGCGAGGCCATCATAAACATGCGCAAAGGGATAAGCTACTGCCGTGTTTGCCATAACATTTCCGAAACCGACCTATGCCCCGTATGCGCCGACCCGCGGCGCGACAGTTCGACCGTCTGCGTGGTCGAAAACGTAAAAGATGTGCTGATTTTTGAAAACACAGGCTCATATCGCGGATTATACCATGTGCTCGGAGGGGTGATATCACCCATCGACGGCATAGGGCCGGACAAACTTAAGATAGATGCGCTTGTTACCCGCGTTGCAAACGGCGACATAAAGGAGGTGATTCTCGCACTCGGGGCGACCATGGAGGGGGATACCACCGACTATTATATCTACAAACGCCTTGAACCATACAACATCAAGGTAACGCAGCTGGCACGCGGGGTTTCGGTAGGCAACGAAATCGAATACACCGACGAAATCACACTGGGGCGGTCGCTGCTCAACCGCACGCTATTCTCCGACACAATAATGCAATAGCGATGCTTACAGATAACCAGATACGGTTGCGGGCCCTTGAGCCATCCGATGTCGACCGACTCTACATATGGGAAAACTGCCCGGAAATGAGACGTCACGGGGTAAATGCCGCGCCATATTCCCGCCATCAGCTATGGGAATATGCCAACAATTATGACGCAGACCCTTTGCGAAGCGGCCAACTACGCCTGATTATCGAGGTCACAACATCCGACCGTAATGCCGGCTGCAACTGCCCCGGCAAACAGACGGCAACTGCTGTTGGATGCATAGACCTTTACGACATCGACCCGCGCAACAGACATGCATACATAGGGATTATGACGTCACCGGAACACAGGGGCATGGGTTATGCGTCTGTGGCCTTGGAGCTGATAAAGACCTTCGCCCGTGACTCGCTCGGACTGCATACCTTAGCAGCAATTGCCGCATCCGACAACACCCCTTCGGTGCGGCTATTCACACGGTGCGGTTTCCGAAAATCAGGCATCCTCACGGGATGGCTCCGCATCGAGGGCGACACATATGCCGACGCAGTGTTATTCCACTCTACCCTTCAATAACAGGAGTAACTGTTATTGAATCAAGAGGTCAGCCCAGCGGCACGGTGACAATGAAACGCGCACCCTCCGTGTAGGTGGTATCAAGGGTTACCGAACCTGCAAGCAACTCTGCAAGATGCCTTGCTATGGGCAATCCGATACCTATACCCTGCGAAGAGCGGTCGAGTTTCACGAATCGTTCGAACACACGTTCGGCATCTCCCAGCGATACCCCTATCCCGGTATCAGTCACTGATATATAGGCTTTTCCCGCCTCCTCGTCAGCATGGAACCCAACCTCGATGCTACCATGTTTGGTAAATTTTGCCGAGTTGGACAGCAATTGTACCAAAATCTGCATCAACCGTCGCGAATCGGTATATACGGTAACATCGCAAAGATTCGGCATCACATGCATATCGACCTCAGGACGCACCCGGTGCTTGACGCTTTCAATCGCCATGTTGCATAACTGCGACAATGACTCCTTCTTCATGCACACCGACACCGAATCGCTGTCGATTTCCGAAAGGTTCAACACGTCGTTCACAATGGAGGTAAGCAGCTCGGCATTATGCGACACAAGATTGGCAAAATGTTTAAGATATGGCTTGAACCCTGCCTCGGAACAATCTATTATCAGATTTGTGTATTCGTTTATAGTGTGAAGCGGCACTGCCACCTCCCCGCTCATGTTCTTGATGAAATCAGATTTTATGCGGTTGGCAAGCTGCGCCTCATCGCGGGCTTTCACAAGGTCGGCCTGCGCCTGACGCAAATTGGCACTTTCGGCAACCAGTGCGGCATTGGAATGGACAAGGTTTTTGGCCAGCCTTCGCGAATGCCGGAACAAAACGAACACAACCGCCAAAAGAACCAACAGCACCACTGCCGCAGTCAACGCTATCAGCATTACATTACGCTGCATAACACCTGATTCACGTGCATGTTCTGCCTTCAGCTGGTTTATGTCGTAAACAATCTGAAGCTCTTTGTATTTTTCACGGGTGCGTTTCTCGATTGTCTCCTCTAGAATCTCGTTATACTCCCTGGACGCGGTCAGCAAAGCGTCAAGATCACCCTGCTTCTCAGCGCTTTTAACCATCATACGGAGCAGAACCCTGTGCACACTGGCATTATAGGGTGCATCTATATATTTTTTCAGAAGTTCCAATGCCCTGCCGTAATCTTTTTTATACATGCTGTAATAGATTTGCGGCCTCATGGAAATACGGTTGGTTGCAGCGGCAACCGAATCACGGGCCACCATCTGCATAGCCTTCCTGTAATAGGTTTCAACCTCGCGAGGGGAAAGTTGCGGATAATTGGAAAGAATCCGTGTGTACACAATATAACGGTTACCGTCGTAACTACGGTAAGGTCGCGATATCCCCCAGGTGGATCCGTTCTCCAATCCGTCGATTGACTCCAGCAGCTTCAGGTCGGCATCAATCGACTTGGCGTTTTCGTCATTTTCACGGAAGGCCATGGCAGCCTGCACATAGTAGCAGTTCTTAATCGAATATGCCTCCGGACGCAGTTGTTTGACCATCTGCCCCAACTGGGTCATATATTTTGAAAGAAGTTCCCCTTGCGAACATTCGGCAACGTAAAGGCATATCCCATGCAATGTCACAATGTTCTCGTAAATGTCATCATCTGCCCCCATGTTTACCTTTTTCAACAACAACCTCAGGTTGCGATCCTTCTCGTCAGTGGTCGAATAGCGCACATTATGAATATTCCTCAGCATGCGTATAAACGTCTCGGTCTCGACCCGGTCGTCGGAAGGGTCGAACATCGCGGCATTTGTCAAATCTTTCAAAAGCAGGGAATCGTTACGTATGTGCAGATTGGCAAGATTACGTATTATATCAAGCCCTATCTGGTCATTACCCGAACAAGCGGCAGTGTGCAGAATCATCCGGCCGATAGAATCACGCTTGTCTTTGGGGCGGAGGTCGAAAATATCCGTGAGCAAATCAAGGCTGTCGATTGCCGTGGTAGCCAATTCCAACCTATCCGACAAGCTGTCGGCAATCTCATCATTGCCGGTGGTACGGGCCGACATACTAATGCACGCACAAGCGAACAGCACCGATAAAAAAGCATATATCCTTACCATTGCATTCCTGATAACTGAACCGGCCTGTGCCGGCCATAACCCTTTCCAAAGCCCATGCACACAAACCGGCTGATTAATACATGCAAAAATAGGGAAAATCCCACGATATTACAAATTTAATTCATACCCGTTTCAAAAATCCCTGAAATTGTAACCGGCATCAGGCAATAACACAAAACACCTATTAATGCGTATCGATGGCGGGGAAATGGTTTGGAAATGCCCGGAAAAAACGTTAACTTTGCAGGCGTTTTCGGGTATCCCCCGGCAACATCCCGTGTGATGGGAAATTAATATCACTTAATTTTGAGTAACACATCTAATTATTTCAAGAAATGAAAACTTTCCAACTCCCTGCCGAAGCCCGCGTGGATCTCGGCAAAAAAGCAGCGAAACATCTCCGTGCCGAAGGTAAAATCCCCGTGGTTCTCAACGGCGGCGAACCCTTCGAACTCCCCTACAAGGGCACCCTCAACCCCGGAGAGAAGATCGTGGAAATAGAAAACGGACGCGGCATCATCACCACCGACCTCGCCGTCACCAACGAAGCCGTTCGCAAGCTCATCTATACCCCCGACATTTTCGCAATCGAACTCGAATATAACGGCGGCAAGAAAACCGCAGTGCTCCGCGAGGTGCAGTTCCACCCCGTTAAGGACAATATCCTCCACATCGACCTGCTCGAGGTTAACGAAACCAAGCCTGTGGTTATGTCGGTACCCGTGCAAATCGAAGGCCACGCCGAAGGTGTGAAAGCCGGTGGTAAGCTCACCCTTTCGATGAAGAAAATCAAAGTAAGAGCCCGCTACACCGAAATTCCCGAACGCCTGGTCGTCAACGTCGACAACCTCGGCCTTGGCAAGACCATGCAGATCGGCGACCTCCACTTCGAGGGTCTCGAAATGGTATCGCCCAAGGAAGCCGTGGTTTGCGCCGTTCAGCTCACCCGCGCCGCCCGTGGTGCTGCCGCTGCCGCCGCTGCTGCTGCGAAATAAGCCATCGGCTGCATGACGACAACAAAACCATTTTCCCTATGAAATATCTTATAGTGGGTCTCGGAAATATCGGACAAGAGTATCAGGGAACCCGCCATAACATAGGATTCAGAATATTGGATGCCTTTGCCGAGGCATCCAATATTTCTTTTTCCACCGACCGTTATGGCGATGTGGGGCATGGCCGGATCAAAAACAAGCAGGTGGTGCTGCTGAAACCGTCGACCTATATGAACCTAAGCGGCAATGCCGTGCGTTATTGGAAGACCAAAGAGAACATCGACCTCGAAAACATCCTGGTGCTGGTCGATGACCTCGCCCTGCCGTTCGGGGCTATACGCATGAAGGGACGCGGCAGCGACGCCGGACACAACGGGCTGAAAAACATTGCCCAGATGCTAGGCTCTGACGCATACCCGCGCCTGCGTTTCGGCATCGGAAGCGACTTCCCGAAAGGTTGCCAGATCGACTACGTGCTGGGGCAGTTTACCCTCGACGAGCGCCAACGGCTCCCGCTCCGGGTGGATGTGGCATGCGATGCAATCCGCACATTCGTTCTTGCCGGGTTGCAGACTGCCATGTGCGATTTCAATAACAAATAATGCCGGGCTTACCGGCCATACACTCATGAAAACAGAGGTCAGGATAGACAAATGGCTCTGGGCGATGCGCGTGTTCAAAACCCGCACCGTGGCCACCGACAGCTGCAAGAAAGGGAGGGTCACCCTCCGCACCCCCGGGGGCGACGTAGTGGCCAAACCCTCAAGAATGATAAAGATTGACGACGTGGTGAGCGTGCGCAAACCACCCATCACGTATTCGTTCCGTGTGAAAGCCCTCACCGAAAACCGCCTTGGCGCGAAACTCGTACCCGATTACATGGAAAACATCACACCGAAAGAGCAATACGACATGCTCGACGTGATTCGCATAAGCGGGTTTATCGACCGTCGCAAAGGCTTGGGACGCCCTACCAAACGTGAGGGGCGTGACCTTGCCAAATTCACCGACGACATCTACAGCGAAAGCGATTTCGATTTCGGGTTTGATTTCGACGAAGGGGATTTTGACGATTAGCCCCTGACATGTAAGACTACGACAAAGCCGCCGGGATGAATTGCATCCCGGCGGCTTTATGGTTTCCTTATTTATCAGTTAATGCCTATCGCGGGGGGTCAGTGCCCGCGAGGCGCCGAAGGGCGGAGTTCCGTGCGGCGTGTCATATAATCACCGAACCAAAGGCCGCCGATAATCAGGAAGGCCCCGAAACAACCCATAAACGTTATGGGGTCGTTGGCGAAAAGCATGGCGGCAATCACCATGGTACATATCGGCTGGATATAAAGATAGTTATTTGTGGTTATTGCCCCGAGAACGTTCATAACCCCGGCCCAAAGCACATATGCACCCATCGAACATACCAGCCCGAGGAACAAAAGATTGCCGAGCACTTCGGGAATCAGCAGCTGAGAAAGCGGGGAAACAGGCTCCGACGATACCACCCAGAATGGCAAAGCCGTGATGAGACCGTAGAAAAAAGTTTTGCGGGTAACGAACTGGGCCGAATAGGTAACATTGACCTTGCGCAACACCACGGCATAAACAGCCCACGCACAAGCCGCGCCAAATGCCAGCAAATCACCTATCGTGGCGCTCAGGGCATCAGGGGCATCGGACTCGGTGACCTGTGAGAACCCGTCCTTGAACACGATGCATCCAACACCGAGAAAGGCTATAAGCGAACTGATATAAGTCCATTTCCCCGGACGTTCGTTCTTATACAACGCACCGATAAGCAGCGTTGTCAGCAACGGCGAGAGTGTCGTAATCATCGACACTTCCGACACACGGGTATAGTTGACCGCATTGTTTTCAGCAATAAAGTAAATCGACCCGCCACACAGGCCGCAAACGGCAAACAGGAATTCATCGCGCCACGAATTCGCACGGATCTGCTTATGGGAGGCTATCAGAAGCAACACATAGGCCATAAGCGCACGGTAGATGTAGATTTCAACAGCTCCGAGATTGTGGTTTGTAAGCACCTTGGTGCTCACAAACGACGCACCCCACATAGCCACGACAAGGAATGCGCAGAAATGACTTATCAACCGAGCTTTTTGTGAATTAATTTTCCATGGTGTAGTCGTCAAGGCCATAACATCTTCTTAGAGGTTGTCCAAAAAATTTTCCAATGAGGTTGCCTTATGATATTTATGCGACCCCATAACTTAAGCTTTCATTGTTTTTCGCCGCTGAATCGACAGTTTTCAACCGCCCGGTCAGAATATCATATCGAATCAACCGGCAACAACCATGCGAATTTACATATTTTTTTCCATTCGCCAATTCATAAGCAGAATATTTTTTAAATAAGAACACCCCAACAAAACAACGTGCACGATTGTATAATAATGTAAACACCAGGCAGGCAGAACGCACAGGCCGACAGGTTCCGCGCATGCCCCCTATGAGTTTTTTATGCACACTGCATGCCTAATCCCGATAATTTCATTTATCTTTGCATGACATTGGAATTAACACTATTAACTTAAACTTATAATCCTTATGAAATCAATCAAGACTCTATGCTGCGCCGTGTTGGCGGCCGGCATGCTCCTAACCGGATGTAACTCGATGACCAACACCGGCAAAGGCGCCCTTATCGGTGGCGGCGGCGGTGGCGCTCTCGGCGCAGGTATCGGTGCACTCATAGGCGGCGGCAAGGGTGCCGCAATCGGTGCCGCGGTAGGTGCCGCAGTAGGGACAGGCGCAGGCGCACTCATAGGCAAGAAGATGGACAAACAGGCTGCCGAACTCAAACAGCAGCTTGCCGAAGCCGATGTGGAGACTGTAACCGACCAGAACGGCCTCCAGGCAATCAAAGTCACTTTCCCCGGCGGAATCCTCTTCCCAACCAACGGCACCACCCTCAGCGCAAATGCGAAAACCGAGCTGGCACAGTTTGCCAACTCGCTGCGTTCGAACCCCAACACCGACGTGCAGATTTACGGCTTCACCGACAACACGGGCTCGATGGAGGTAAATACCCGCGTTTCAAACGGGCGTGCCGCCGCAGTTGAGAGCTTCCTTGCCAACAGCGGCATCGCTCCCACACGCCTTCGTGCACAGGGCATCCCGATGGCCGACTATGTGGCATCGAACGAAACCGCTGCCGGACGTGCCCAAAACCGCCGTGTCGAAATCTACATCACCGCCGACGCACAGATGATCCAGCAGGCCAACAACGGCACACTAAAATAAAAATCGAAGTCATCCTGACTCCATATCCCCCCACTCTCCCCTATGCAACAAAGCCGGACGCTCATAACGCGCGTCCGGCTTTGTTGCATAGGGGAGAGTGCTTTTTCACGGTTAAGGCTCGACATCACGCACACAACGCACATACAGAGTGCCGACCATATTGGGATTTGCCGTTGTCGGGCCGAGATTGTTAGTAGTAAGCAACGTTGCACCGTCGCTGCGGCAACCCAGGAAATAATTGTTTCCGTCGGTATATGTGCCACCATCACCGTTGCGGTTAAAGTATGACGCAGTACACGACACGATATACGGAGAATAAGAATTATACAGACCTTCATTACGCATAATGGCCATCTCCTTTTGGTTAGGGATTCTCCAACCGCTTCCCTGGGTGGCATTCAAGCCGCTGCACGGATTGCTGTTGATATAACTGTACACATTATCGGCATTCGATGTCGCACTGTAATTATAACCGAAATTGCCACTTGCGGAAGTTCCTGTCTGGGTTACTTCGGCATATTGGAACGCATAATAAACCTTATTATATGGGCTGTTAACCATATGAACCGGCATCTGCCCCGGACTGTCACCATTACCTGCCAACGGGGTTGTACGTATTGAGTTGATGTCATAATAGGTCATCGATATGGTGCGGGTGGCAGCATCATGCACATATGCTTTCTGCACCTTCTCCTCTGATGTAACAGTGGTAAGATTTGTTCCAAGGTTGCGTATGCAGCGAATCTGCCATGGTTCACTACACCATTGGTTCCATTCTGATGTAGAAAGACCTTCCATTGACCAAAGTATGCGTCCGTCGCTGGAATAGAACAGGTAACGCGTGTTTTGCCCGTTATCCGAATATGGCAACTTCCTCACATTGTCGTAGTCCATAATCGGATCCTGCAACGAGGCACGCCCGAGGATAACCCTGAGGTATTTGCCCATCGCAGGGACATACCACCGCAATTCCTCTTCGTCAATCGTGCCGTTCCCGTTGTTGTCGCGGTTACGGTTCATGCAGGCGTTTATCGCCTCTATATAATTGGTTGCCGTAGTGGAATTCGGCTGTGGGTCATAAGCCGACGAGGTATATGTATTGCCGAAGTTCGCAAGCCTGGGCATATATATGGGGTTATTGTTATTGACGGTGCGAGCCGGGAGAGCGGGGCCACCCTGCAAATTCCCGGTCGCCACACCGGGCATTTCCTGAACATACGTATAATTGTTGTTTGCATAGGAAAGAACCGCGTTCCAGTTGTTGTTCTTATTCCTTATCCACTGCCACACGTTATAACGCCCGTTATCAGAGCTAGGGTTTGTGATAGTCCCTGCTGTGGAACGACGGAGATTAAGACCCTCCACTTCGTTTTCACGTTCGACCCCTATGCCAGTTCCTCGTGGGAGGTCGCCTGTGGCGGGGGTGATTTCACGGTCGGAATAATAGGTCTGTATCGACTGCTGCGACACGGCATATTTCGAACGGGCATAAACACTTTGCCCGTCAGCCGAGATGCTCCGCGTCACACGGATATAGAAACGGCGTGCATCCTGGTTGACATAATGCATCCAGGCCGGATCCTGGTTGCCTTGCGACCGCTCGTCGCCATAACCGGCCTCCCCGACCCCGGCCTCATAAGCATATTCATTGACGAATACCGTATAATATCCTGAAGCAGAAACGGTGTAATTGCCGTCGTAAATATCTTTAAGTGTAAACGACCTCAAGGATGCATCGTTATAAGTACGCGGGTAATAACGGGCAAGGCGATTCATTGCCGTTGTAGGGCGCAGCTCAATCCAGTTGACATATTTCTCCTCACCGGCAGGAATGGCTTCCTCCTCGGTGTAGGTGTGTTCCACCCCGTTTTCATATGCGGTTATGATATAGCCGAAATTAGTCAGTTCAGTCTCTGTAAGCTCGATGTTGAACGCGGCATAATGGGCGTCAAGGGTGATTGTAGGGTTCATCACATCGGTCACCAGCCCTTCGGCACCTGGGGTTGTCTCTTCCTCACGATAAGCTTCAAGACGTATGTCATTGAGGCCGTTAACCGTCAGGTTATATGTATAGTCAACATTACGGAAACAATTGAAATCAGCCGATTTCGCAGCTTCGTCAGCACCTTCGCAGTAGCCGAGATGCACCACATATTCGGCATTACCCGACCTGTACATCTCATCCCCGGCAGGCGGATTGACCGGGTTGCCGTCGCCATCGACATTTACAGGGGCTTTATAATCAACGAAACAACGCACACGCACATATGTAGCCATATTGTTCGGAGTCCATACGTCGCCGGTGAGCGATGTAAACAACCCCGAATTCGATTGCGTGACCCCGGTGGCGGCGCCAGTGGCATCCTTGCGCTCACGCTCACGCTTGTTATAGGTGTCGCAACCTGACCCGGCCAAAGCCGTATGCTTGTTCTCACCCTGCCAAAAGTCGAAAGTAGAGCTTCCGTCGCCGTTTTCGGTTATAAAATTGCCGGAAAACTGCTGCGGTGTCACATAGTATTCCCCTGCGTTTTCCTCGGTGCAGTCATTCCCGAAATTGGCAGTCCGTCCGTCGGTATCCGAGCGCTCGTAAAGCCATGTGTAACGCGGGACGTTGCACACCGTGTAGCTCTCGACGCTGACATCTACATCCGGCCCCGGTTTGATGTTGAATGTAAGGTGCGACACCAGCCGGCGCAGGTGTATAGCTCCGTTACCCAGTGCGACCTCCCCGCTCCCTGAAGCGGGTATGAACACAGGTTCGAAATTCACCCTCTGCCAGTCATCGATACGGTGAGGGGCTACATGATTCCCGCCCGCAACCAAATTCGTGTAACAACCGGCCATAGCCAACGGGGAGGGGGCGGTGTTCACTTCGTTGTCGGTGCTGGGCGATGCAACGGCGATGTCGAGAAACCCGTTCCATGTGTCGGCTGCATCGAGAAGGTCGGCAAGGCTACGTTCCTGCGCGTCAGGGTCGCTTTTCAGCACGCCGTTATTGGTGTCGGGATTTGCCACACCTACGATATAGCTGCTTCCCGACTGCGATTTCAACGACACTTTATTCGGCTGTTCCACCGTTATGGTGCCGGGAGCAAGCTTTACCCATTCACTTGTAGCTTTCCCTGTCACAGCGCTGTATGTGCGTATCCACAACGTCTGCACACGGTTAAGCTGTTCGTCAGATAACGCGTTGCGGCTTTTCACCTCCATTTTTGGCAAAGAGAGAGGCACTGTAACCGTCACCGCCTCACCGCTCACGGTGTAATCGGGAGCATCAAGAATCTCGTCGCGGCACGACGCCAGCGTCGTCACACCCAACGCTGTCGCCAACCATGCACCGACCGAAAATATATGTCTAAACGATTTCATCAGAGTTTACATCATTTTTAATGAGGTTACCGGCCCGACCGATGTCGGACAAGAGTGCCGGTCAGCCTTAAATCATTCAAAAGGCGGGATGTTGACCACCCCTTCATCCATGTCGCAAACAGTCCAGACCACACCGAGCTGCTGCCCTACATTTCGGATTTCATATCGGTAGATATTGTTTCGCAAAATATTTATCGATGCCCCCGGCTTCCCGGCATCATATTCCGACATCTTCAATTCGAATGCCGGATTATTGCCCGTTGCGTCACCGGGATTACGGACCGTCACCTGTATATATGCCGGTTGTGCACCACCGACATGGGCTACAGCATATTCAGGCACATATGCAGAATACACCCTGCACCTGTCAACGCGGTTGCCGGTTGCCTGTTCGTCGAAAAAGAAATCAATAACGGCATTAGTGTTCTGTGGGACACCCGGACCGGCAGGCGGGTTGACTTCTGAAAAAGCCCGTGGCGCATTGTAATGCGCGTCCGACGGAATCGAAGGGGAGGAAACATATTGTGTCTCGATTGTCCCGCCAAGGCTCCAATTGCCAATTTCCGGCAATATGGCGGCACGGCTGAAGAAACCCGACAGCTCGACCTTGGTGACCGACACCCGTTCGTCAACAGGAAGCTGGACTCCGGCAGCATCGTCATAGCCCAGACGGTCGATTACCTCGATTTTTGCCAAAGCCCTCAGCATGTTTATATCCTGCGAGCCGTCGGCTGCCACCGACAGCATATAAGGGTTGTCGGATGTGCTGGCTTCCAAATCTGATTTACGCACCGTGAAGCGCTGCAAACCGCTCATAGGTATATATTGCCCTGAAACAGTCGGCTGCCACCACGAAACCTCATTACCATCCTCTTTAGCCAACGGCACACCGAAAGTGGCCACCCTGTTCATCCCGAAAATCTGATTGAAGGCTATCCCAGGGGTGTAGTTCTGCCGCTGCGGGCGGTGTGCCGACTCATTCCCGGTCACCATTATATAAAAAGTAACATTCTCCCCTGCGGCATAATCGAAATATTCCTGCGGCATAGTGGCCGTTACGGAATAGGAGTTGTATTTCTCCGTGTCGGTAGCCTTGGCATCGGGATAAAACGGCGTGATAAGAATGCCGTTGTTATCGAACAACAGGAAAGTAAGGTTGCGCAAGTCGAGATAGTTCTCAGCTATCGTGCCAAGCTGTGGGTTTGGAGAGGGCAGCAGGTTACGGGCAAGCCCGGGTGCTTGCGCCCCATGTTGTCCGTCCCCACGGGTAACCATTGTAAACTGCATGGTCATCGTGGCTCCATCGTTTTTTTCGCCGCCTTTGTCGGGAGGTGGGCAGTCGGAATCGTCGGTGACACAGCCCGTCAGTGAGAGCAATGCCGCCGGGAGCATCGCTGCCGCCACACACTGTAGGATATATTTCTTTAATCTGTATGTCATGGTTGCTGGTGAGGTGTCGGTTACCGGGTTATAAATCCTCATTCTGGTCGGGCACGATGTGCCATCCGTTTATGCTGATACCGCCTGCCATATACCAGTTTTTGTCGGCATCTATGAAGAAAGCAAGTGTATGCTCGTCCATGCGGTCAAGATATTGCTGGTCGGTTAAATGGCCCTGGTAATGCCCTTTTACCCTGACGAGATAACTCAGCAGGTCGAGGTTGATGATTTCCTTGGAATCCTCGTTACGTATCACCTTAAGCATAGGGCGCCTGCCAACAATGAAACGACCTGTGGTGTTCTCTGTCATCATGCCTGAAGGGGTTTGCGCCTCATCCCCACCGGCACGGGCCTCTTCACGTTCGGAAGCAAGCATCGTGGTGCTCCACGAGCGATATGCCAGCGGGGTGTCACCCACCACGTTGTTGAGATAATCCATACAGCTGTTGTCGGCGGTAATTTCCACGCTGAAATCACCTTTCATCATTTCACTGCCGTCGAGATTTTCCAAAATGACCTTTATAACGTTGGTGTCTTTCATAAGGTCGATGGCAGGGAGGTCGATATATCCGTAGGCATCACGCTTGCACACCACATTTGTTACCATTCCGTGAAACAGAGGCGTTATGTCGCTGTCAACGTAATAGCCCCCTTCCGAACCGTTGAGCGGGAGGGTGGCCGAAAGGTCGCTTATCGACGCCGGGGAAGCGCCTCCGCCTATCTCGAATGCCGTGTGGTCAGACATAGGCGACGTGCCTGTGCACCATGCCACCATGCTGTAGGTGCCGGGCTGCAACTCTACATCCATCTTGTAACCGTTGGTTGCAAGAGCGGGGCCGCTGTCGGTTTTCCTGAGCACGAGCTTTCCTCCACTGTCGAACACATAAAGCGTCACCCCTGTAACTTGCGAGGCGAAAGCATTCGCACTGAGGATATTCTGTGTGTAGGTGAATGGGACCCGATAGTGAACCGTGCAATCCCCCTCATCGTCATAAATGACCGAATCGCACGAAGCCAGCCCGATGGTGCAAGCGGCCAATGCCGACACCAACACCGCTTTGGTTGCTCTACGAATTATCTGAAGTATCATCGTCCAGGTGTATGTTTGTGATGTATGTGAATAATCTTTGGTTAGTATGTTGTGGATTCCGGGAAACCGGAATCTCGTTATTGCCGGTTTTAAGAAGTCCTTCCGCTCAGGGGGCGGATAAGGACGGGCTTTTCAAGCGGTTATTCGGCCTCATGGCCACGTATCCCCGCCAAAACGTTTTTCAAAAATAAATGGATAAATAATAGATAAAATGAAACGGCGGGGATGACGCAGGATCTCCCCCGCCGTTGTCATGCGATATTGTCTAGTTTGAATCAGAGATCCACACCCCATGCAGGAACAACATTCCATGCAAGGATGTTGAGGCGGGCTGCAACATACTGATCCATCTGGGTTACAGGGGGAACAATAGGCTGGTCGAGGCTGCGGACGCCGGTTCCAAGGCCGGAGATAGAGTTAACAGTGATGCTGTAGACATGGTTGCGGACAATGCCAAGGTCGCCTACACGCATCTTACTCCATTGATATTTGCCATCTTCCATGCATATTGCCGGGTCAAAGCCAAGGTGACGGATGGGGATGGAGAAGAATGCAGTGCCATTGGCAAACATATCCATATAACCGGCGGTTACGAGGTCGGCATTAACCTGGGCAAGATTAGCAGCGTCAACGCGGGTGTAGGCCGACCCGTTCCAATAGAACAGAGGGGTAGCGCTCAAATCCGCATCATCCGGAATCTGCACGGTTACAAGGCGGCCTGCGAGATTCGGATTAGCCAGAAGGTCGCGGGTGGCCTTTGAAGGATGGGCGAGTTTGAACGTTTCAGCATTTGCCGTAGCCGTACCTTCATTATCCGTGAACACGATACGCTGACGAGCGGCCAGCACAGCCTTTGCAGCAGCAGCATCGGCATAGTAAGTGCCGTTGGAACCAGCATTACGGTCGACATAGAATGTGGAGGCAACGCCATTGACTTCATAATGTCCGAGAACCACGGCAGAGCCTACAGTGGCGGCAGGGTTGCCGTTCATATCACGGATACGGGTAATGGCGGTTGTGGTTTCTTTGGTATAGATATAGCCAGTGGCAGCATCGCCTGTATTGGTAATGGAAAAGGCACCACTTACAGCCGGGATAGCCTGGTTTGTAATCTGAATCTCCCTGTTCACGATATTTTTCACACCGTTATAGGAATAATACGTCTGGGGATAATCGGTTGAATGACCTTCAAGGTCGTTCACCTCGTCAGAAACATTGGGGAACATATTGTTATTATACGACGGCGAGCAAGCCCAATAGCTGCGGTGCTGCGCAGGGGCATTCCAAGAACCGGCCATACCTGTATCCTCGAAGTTCTTGTCAATATCAGCGTAGGTCGGGAACAGATTGATGTCGGTTCCTGTTGTTGGCACACCATAACGCTTGGTTATGTAATTTTGATTTGCGATAGCATTCATAAACCAAAATTCTGGTACAAACTTAAGCGTTACATCGCTGCCATCGCTATTCTTCAGGACATAATCCTTTGATGCACCAGCCCCCATTGTGAGGCCGACTTTGGCTGCCAGACGCTCAACATAGATATTGACCAATGCAGCAGCCCCGCCATCAGCACCCGATATGGCATTCTCAGCCTCTTCACGCGACGGGAACAACTGGCCGCCATTGATAGGCGTTGCACACAGACGCTGGTTAGGCTGGCCGGTCAGCACATTCTGTCCGAAATAAACCGAGTTGGTCATGATGAAATACGGGCCGTCGTTGAAAAGGCCGATTTTCTCATCGCGTATATCGACCAAATCCTTTGATGCCAATTCGGTGACGCGTCCGGGACGTGCATTCACAATACATATTACCTGTGAAGGAAGGTTGGCACCCTGCACAAGCTGCACGGGTACTACCGATGTCCAGATACGGGTAACATTCCCGTCCTCAAAACCGCCCTCAGAGAAATCAGCATCCTTCAAGTCATCCCCTTCAAACGTCATAGGGGCTGCCGTAGGCTTACCGGCCGCATCATAAAACAGGAAGCTTATGCTGTTGACATAGCTTTCATTGGTAGTCCCATCTTCAAAAGCTCTTCCTTTCGCACCTTCGCGTGGAGAAGAAATTTCAACGCATACATACTGCGTTTGGTCATACTCAACCTTTTGAGGGCCGTCGTTGACTGGTTCGTCGAGGACTTTGTCATCCGAGCAGGAGGCAAAACCCACTGCAAGGAGGGCAGCCGCCCCGGCGAGGAATTTAAATGTTTTCATCGTGTGTGATAATTTAGTGAGTTAATAATTGGATTATATTTGTTTGATTGATTCTCAGTTGTAAGTCGTAAGTTATAAGACCTTTGCTATGAGCGTTATAACAATGATAATAGGGGGCAATGTGATAACAGGTATTTCTAATTCCAAGGATTTAAGGAATAAGAATAAAGGTATAAGAGATTCGCTGCCGGAAGTGGCTTAACACCCCAGCTCATCAACTTCTTAACGTCTCAACTTCTCAATGTCTCAACTTCCCTTCCTCTTCATCCAGGAAGTGTATTCATCGAGCTGGCGGATGGCATCGGCAGCCTTGGCAACACCGAGACGTTCCGCTTCAACCAACCCGGAACGGGCACCTTCAAGGTCACCCTGACGGGCAGCAAGGATAGCTCGGGCATAAACGGCCTCAGGACAGTTACCGGCTTTGGCAAGATAGCGTCCGGCTTTTTCAAAGTCGCCGAACGAAAGCGCCGTCACACCGGCATTGAGATTGGCCTCGGGGGCTTCGGGATAAAGGCGTACTGCCACCTCGAACACCTCGCGATATTCCTCGGAATCAGCCGGGAGGGTTTGCGCAAGAACGTACATTTCGTGAAGCGAGAGCTTGCGCGGGTCGCGTGCCAGCACCTCGGCAATCTTGGCAGGGTCGGAGAACGACGAAACCACATATGAAATAGTGTAGTCGCTGTGGCGCAGACCAGGATAGACGTTCTCAAGCATATAGCGGTACTGCTCCGGGAACTCCTTCTTTATTTTCCATTCACGTGCATCAGGGGCAAGGTCGTCAAGGGCTATAATAGCCAGGATGGCGTCGCGGTTATCAATCTGCGAACCTTCAACCCAACGGCGCAGGCCGTCCCAATCCTCGGCAACCGACGCAGTGCGCAACACCTCCTGCGGGAAAGCATATAGGCCGCACACATAGGATGCAAGCGCCTTTGTACGCCCTTCGGCAAGGCGGGCATTATTGGAATAGGGACCTTCGGGCGACGCATAACCGGTGATGGTAATGCTCTCTATCCGCGAGTCGGCATCATTCCTGATGATGTCGATAGTGTCGCGTATATTGGCCAGTTCCTGCGGATTACGGCGGTAGGAAGGCTCGATTTCGGTGCGGTTCACCTTGAAATCGATGTAGGCCGAACCGCTTGCGGCACGCTCTTTGCGAGTTTCGACCTGCGGGGTCACATAAGCCCACTGCGGTGCAAACACCCGCTCGCGGAAATCAAGTTGTGCGACAGGGGTAAGTGCCGATTCCGATACTTCGAAACCACACCCGCAAAAATCCTCGGCAAGCGACAAGGAGGCCGACTCCATCCACTGCGAATAGGGCACGATGGCAGTATAGGCCACTTCGCCTCCGGGACGTGTAAGCACCTCACCTTCCGCAAGGTGGCGCTTGCGCTGGTTCTGTATGTAACGGTTGCGGCCGGCAACCACTACGCGAGGCAAAGTCAGGGTGCTGTCGCCGAAAGCGATAACCGGGGCCAGCGACACCTCACGGTCGCTTTTGAGTTTCATGTCCGAAAGGTCGAGGGTCATGTTGACCAGGAGGTTATTGTCGGTGCGCTCCACATCCAGACGGCTGATGCGGCTGTCACCGCTTACGAGGGTCTCGGCGGAAAGGAGCGATGCGGTGGCAAAGGCTGCCGCCAATAATATGGTTTTGGGATTCATGTCGTGTTGTGTGCTGGAGGTTTGACGGTTCAGAATACGTAAACAAGGTTGATGGCAGCCTTGGTCGGGCCGACATAGTTATGACGCCCTGTGCCGACACGTCGGCCACATCCGGCGCATTCATAAATATCGTAGGAGGCATGAATCCAACCCAGGCCGATTTCCGCTTCCAGGTTCCAATGTTTGCCAAGGAGCCAGCTATAGCCATATGCCAGGCCGACACCACCAATCCATCCTTGGTAGCGATGATTTTTCAAAACCCCGAAATCAGTACCCAGGAATTTGAAATCAGTGTCGAGATGACCCACATTGGCCTGCCCGAAAAGGGCGTGAAGCCCTACGAAATGGCCGCCCAAAGCCTCGCAAAACCAATAGCGTGCCTCGGGTTGAGCAAGCCAGTGCTTCCACCGCTTACCACCCGAAAACGACCACGAGTTGAAATCGCCGGTCAGGTCGACCGACCACCGCGTGGCAAATGACACCTCCGCCCCGAGGTTGACATTGAGGAAAGCATCTGACACGATGTTGGTCTTCACCGCAACCTCCTGTGCCCTCAATGCCGGCATCTGCGCCATGCCTGCTATCAAAAGGATAAAGATAATAATCGCTCGTTTCATTGTTCGTTTTGAATATATAAATCTTTAGGGTTGTATAATCCTGCTATAGCAGGTTACTCAAAATCAATATGCAACGAAAGAGGCCAACAACCTGCCGGAGGTCGTTGACCACTCATCCATTTTAAATGTAACTGCGTGTGTCATAGCTGGTAAAGACATGTTCTATAATTGTGTGCTATCCATACTTTTATAAAGGCATATCCTCGAATCCAAACCTTTTATCTGATATATCTCTCGTCAAGAGATGTATCGATATTGATTTGTCTCCATTAAAGTGTGTTAGCAACCACAAAGATAGTGAAAATCATATAATAAACAATAAACTCATGCAAAAAATTCTGTTTTTAACAAATGCATCCAACGAAAATATCTGCATAAACCATTGTATTATATCGTTTTTCAAATCTATAACATCCAAGTTTTCAACAGGTAACTCAATCTAACTACATCTCTTGACGAGAGATGTATCGATATTGGGAAAACATATAAAATAATTCGCCCTGCCAGATAAAAATTTCGGCAGGGCGAATCATATTTCATACACGATATGCCTGGAGGGGTAAATAACTATCACGCATCTCCTAAACATATTTTACGAGCTCACCGGCAGATGCCACTGATGCTTTTTATGACTTTTCATATCGCCGATAGAACGAGATGATTGGCTCGGTCGACGTGAGCTGTGTCTAACGAGGCAAGATAGATGCGTGTGGTGGTTTCCGAGTCGTGACCCATGGCCTCGCTTATCGTGGCAACAGGAACTTGTTTACTTTTGGCTATACTTGCCCAGCCATGACGCGCAACATAAGCCGTAAGCGGCATCGAAAGCCCGAGCATCACACCAATCTTCCTAAGTTTGGTGTTGACAAAATGGGAGGCATTCTGATACTGGCGACGTAAATCGGTATCCACATTTTTAATAATCGGCAGCAGATATGGGGAATCGCCGGTACTGTATTTGTCGACTATAGCCTGCATCTGGCGCTCCCATTTCACAAAGAGCTGGCGGTTGGTTTTGCGTCGCCGGTAGGAAAGGATGCCGTTACGCAAATCCGACTTCCTAAGATAGGCCATGTCGACAAACGACATGCCACGGGTGTAGAAGCTGAACATGAAGAGGTCGCGGGCTAAATCAAGCGCAGGGTGAAGGCGGAGGTCGATGTCGCGGATAAGACGTATAACATCGGCCGAAACAGCCCGTTTCACGGTTTTGTCAACACCGGTATAAACACGACGAAAGGGATTGCCCTGAGGGGCCATCCCTTCGTCAACCGCCTTGTTATATATCGACCGCAGGTTGCGCATATAAAACGACGAGCTGTTGGGACACAGCCCCTCACGCCGCAGATATGCCTCATATTCCTGTGCCATATGCGAATCAAGTTCGCAAAACGCAAGGTCGCCCCTGTTCCCCCGGAAACGCATGAAGCTTTTAAGTGTTGAGCGGTAGATTTCGGCCATGCGGCACCGCCCCATTTCGACGAGTTGTTGCGACAGGACAGACACGAACCCTGCCACACTGCCGGAACCGGCAAGCATGGCAGGGTCGGTATCATTAAAATAACGCTCCTTAAACTGCCCGGAGCATGATTGACTGGTTTTGATTCTCAAGGTTGCCATATTGAACACATGTTTCGTTTAACAACCTCAAAGGACGAACAAAACCCTGAATATGCCGAGCATATGCCTGCAAAATCGGCAAGCTCTCCGGCGTTCCCATGTTATTCCCACCCGCGACACCAGGGATAGCCGTAGCGGTCATAAAGCGGCGTAAGACGCCCAAGACGGGCAAGGAACTTATGGTAGAGTTTCTGGTCGGGCTGAATCCACTGCGACTCACTCACTGCAGCCATGCGTGGAAGCATCTGATAGGTCATAAGGTTGGCGTTGTCGATAAACTCGCCCCACACGAACCCCTGCACGCCTATGACATGATGGCGGTTTTCAGGCAGCACCCGCTCATCCATCGGCTCATATTGGTAGGTTTTGCTGAGAGGCAGGTATTTACCGATAAGGAACGGTTCTTCGAACGTGTTCTGCTTCTGGTAATAGTCAAGATAGTTATACTCGCTGGAACCCGCAATCACATCGTGGCCGGAGTTTGCGCCGTTTACGATGTAGTCGAATCCGTGCCATGCCATGATGGTGGTTGACGGGTTGACACCTGCATCGAAAATCTCCTCCCAACCTATTATCTTACGCCCACGGTCGTTAAGCATTTTTTCAACCCGTTTTGTAAAATAGCCCTGCAGCTTGTGTTCGGCTGTCACGCCATCGGACGTTTCAAGGCCGAGTTCCTTGATTTTACGCTGGCAGTCGGGGCATACCTCCCAACGCTGTTTCCAAGCCTCATCGCCACCGATGTTGATGTAGTGCGACGGGAACAGTTCCACAACCTCGTCAAGAATCTCCTCCACAAGCTTGAAGGTTGCTTCTTTCCCGGCACAGAGAATGTCGATGTGAGGCCCCCAGTGGGTGCTCACATCATAGTGGCCGCCGACACAGCCCACTTCGGGATGCGAGGCCAGCAGGCTTACCGTGTGCCCCGGCATATCTATTTCGGGAATCACGGTGACATGGCGGTCGGCACAGTATTTCAAAATGTCCTTCACATCCTCCTGCGAGTAAAACCCGCCGTGCGGCGTGCCGTCGTAAACACCGGCCACACGCCCGCATATGGTTTCCTTACGCATAGAGCCTTTCTCTGTAATTTCGGGATGCCGTTTCAGCTCAAGGCGCCACCCCTGGTCATCGGTAAGGTGCCAGTGGAAGGTGTTCATGTTATGCATGACCATAAGGTCGACAAACTGCTTCACTGCCTCGACAGGGAGGAAATAGCGGCCGCAGTCAAGAAGCATGCCCCGGTAATGGAAACGCGGTTGGTCGGCAATGGCAACCGGAGGCAGCTCTACAGCGGCAGCCACGCTGTCGCGCGGCATGACGGGCAACGACTTCCGGAGGGTCTGAACACCGTAGAACACCCCGGCAGGTGTACGGCCAACGACCTCTACCCCTGCGGCACCGGCTTTAAGCTCATAACCTTCAGGGTCGGCAATTTTGTCGGACAGCGACAACGTTATGCACCCCGCCCCGTCGCGCTTACGTTTCAACGGATTTTCCACAGCCTCGACCTCAGGGGCGAACCCGAGGTTGTCGTTGATATATCCCGACAGGAAAACGGCGTTGCGATGCATCGCCTCGTCCGATTGTGGATATTGGATTTTGGAATCGGGGGTAAGCATGAAAGGAGTGCCACTCCCGGCTTCGACTGACAGCGGGAGCGGCACAATCTCATAATTGGCACGCGAGGCGGCGGAAGCCGCCGATGTAATGGCCGCAAATGCGACACCTAAAGTCACAGCACGAATATTCATGGCATTGTGGGTTCTAATGTGATAACTCCTGCAAAGTTACCAACCCTCATGCTTATGGAATATCGCATTCGTACACTTTTTTGTCGGATGTGTGCCCTCTAAGAGATTGTCTAAAGGCAACCACATCCACCTCCGGGCGAAAATCAATGCGGTGTGCCAAAATCCTGAATTTTGACATCACCCACGGCAGATTACGACAAAAGCTCGATAAGCTGTGTGCCGGCACGCTTTGTGTCGACTTTCTTAACGACATGCATTATGCGGTGGTCGGCATCGGTAACGAAAGTGGTGCGGACGGTGCCCATGTATTCCCGCCCTGCCATTTTCTTTTTCTGCCACACACCGAACGCCTGGTTAACCTCGGTCGATTCGTCGCTGAGGAGCAGGAACGGAAGGGAATACTTGCCGGCAAATTTCACATGGCTTGCAGCGGAATCCTTGCTGATGCCGATAACAACGTAGCCCATCCCGGTGAGGCGGGCATAATCATCCCTTATCGAGCATGCCTCGGCCGTGCAACCCGAAGTGTTGTCCTTCGGGTAAAAATACACAATCAAAGGTTTCCCGGCAAAGTCTTCGCTATGCACCATTTTTCCCTCACTGTCGAACCCGAGGTCGGACGGCAGTTTGTCACCGACAGCAAGCATCGTTTCAGAATTACTCATGATTCAATATGTTTATTTGATTACGGCAAGGCCACCCTTGGCCGTTTCCTTATATAACGACGGGATGTCGTGGCCGGTTTGCTTCATAACCTCGACTATGCGGTCGAAATCCACGCTGTGGCGCCCGTCGGAGAATGCGGCATACAGGTTGGCATCGAGGGCGCGGGCGGCGGCATAGGCGTTGCGCTCTATGCACGGAATCTGGACGAGGCCGCACACGGGGTCGCAGGTAAGCCCCAGGTGGTGTTCCAGCCCCATCTCGGCGGAATATTCTATCTGCGCCGGGGTGCCTCCGAAAAGCTGCGAGGCAGCAGCGGCGGCCATGGCGCATGCCACCCCTACCTCACCCTGGCACCCTACTTCGGCGCCGCTGACCGAGGCGTTGTATTTGACCACGTTGCCAAACAACCCGGCTGTGGCCAAGGCGCGCAGAATCCGTTTTTCGGAGAACCCTTTCGAAGTATGCAGGTGATAAAGCACTGCCGGGACGATGCCGCACGAACCGCATGTAGGGGCGGTCACAATGCGTCCACCCGAAGCGTTCTCCTCCGAAACAGCCAGGGCGTAGGCATAGACCAGGCCGCGGCTTTTAAGCGAACTGTTGTAGCCTGCGGCATGCACATAATAGCTCACTGCCTTACGGCGCACTCCCAGGCCGCCGGGTAGAACCCCCTCGGCCTCGACGCCACGCATAACGGCTTCCTTCATAACCGTCCATACCTCGGCTAGATAATCCCATATGCCGTCACCCTCGGTCATACCCACATATTCCCAATAGCTGTGGCCTGTTTTCACACACCATGCAAGTATATCCTTGATTTTGGTCATGGAATAAATCGAAGGCTGCGCCTGCTTGGTCTGCCCCTCCTCAAGAATGTCGCCACCACCTACGGAATAAACCGTCCATGAATCCAGTTCCTTTCCCGATGCATCGTAAGCACGGAAAATCATGCCGTTGGTATGAAAGGGCAACACGATTTCAGGCTGCCACACAATCTCTGTGACAGCATGCGGTGTGAGCACATCGAGAATCGCCTTATCGGTAAGGTGACCGACCCCTGTAGCTGCAAGGGCGCCATAAAGCGTCACTTCGTAACGCGCCACGTTTTTACCGGCATTACGATCCAAAAAGCGGATTGCCGCATTCTTGGGGCCCATTGTGTGCGAACTCGACGGCCCGTTGCCGATTTTATAAAGCTGCCTGATAGTTTCCATGCTATGCCTCCCTTTTTTCCGGTTTGATACTTTATACGAATAAGGCGATATGTCGGTCTCGACACACCGCCTTTACGGTCTGATACTTATAATTGTGCGCAGGGGGGGACTCGAACCCCCACGACCGAAGTCACCAGATCCTAAGTCTGGCGCGGCTACCAATTACGCCACTTGCGCGAAAAGCCACTTCCCTCAGCCCAAAGGCAGCGTTGAAACCCGCCGCCCCGGCTTTGCAAGGGCAAAGTTACGATAAATTTTCGTAATTTGCAAAAACTTGTCACATTGCAGCACTACCCATCACCCCGCGAAGGCGGTCGAGCAAGGAGGGGCCGACATCTTTTATGTGAACGTTCGAGCTTCCGTCATCCTTCGATATAAACACTATCGAGGAATGCAACACAATCGCCACCGCTTCGTCAAATTCGACAATGGCATGAATATGGGTCACAGGGATTTTGTGAAACGGCGAACGAGGGTCGATGCTGTTGAAAATGATATGGTTCCCGTCGATTTCTACACCGGCTTCCTCAGGAAGCTTCTCGAAAAGGAGCGGTATGTTCAACTCGTCGGGCGATGCAGGCCGACGGCGGTACTTCTTATAGATAGCATCGATAACTTTTTTCTGAATCATGGTTTGTTGTTTATTACGGAGGCTTTAAAGCATCAAGAGTTAGGATTGTCAAATTAAAATGAAACATCCTGCACTGCCAGAGAGAACATACGGCTGCAAGGATAAAATGACAACAAGTATGCACGGTAAAGAAGTATATCCGCCTACATATTTTTTGCCAGGTATTCTTTACGGTCAAAGGATCGACAGAACATCGAAGTGCATCTTTTCAAGATGCAAATCTACCTATAAAACAACCCTAAGCCCAAATTGTTGCAAAAATAGCGAAATTTTCCTTATACTACATTCATCCCTGTATTATTAATAATCAGTATTTCTGCATTCCTATGAGGCATGAATGCATTATGCCATCAACTACATATAAAAACAGTATCGGCTTCCGGTGTTGATTACGGAAGCCGACACTTGTTTATAATCGGATTATACTGACGGCAGGATGCCATTCAGTCTATATGACAAATCACATCACGCCAGGAAGCCGAGAAGCACACCGGCAGCCACTGCCGAACCAATCACACCGGCCACGTTCGGACCCATGGCGTGCATCAGCAGGTAGTTGGACGGATCATATTCCAACCCGAGGTTGTTGGAGATGCGCGACGACATGGGAACTGCCGATACACCTGCGTTACCGATAAGCGGGTTGATTTTCTTGGCCTGGGGCAAGAAAAGATTGAACAGTTTCACAAAGAGCACGCCTGATGCCGAAGCGATTACGAAGGCCATGAAACCGAGCATGAAGATGAAAATCGTTTCCTTGGTAAGGAAGGTGGAAGCCTGTGTAGAGGCACCTACAGTCATTCCGAGAAGGATTGTCACCACGTCGGTAAGGGCATTAGAGGCGGTTTTTGCCAAACGGTTGGTTACACCGCACTCCCTTAGCAGGTTACCGAAGAAGAGCATGCCAAGCAGCGGCAGGCCGGAGGGAACCACGAAACAGGTGAGCAACATACCCACAATGGGGAATATGATTTTCTCGCTCTGTGCAACGGCACGCGCGGGTTTCATCTTTATAACGCGCTCCTGCTTCGTTGTGAGCAGCCTCATAATCGGGGGCTGGATCACAGGCACAAGGGCCATGTAGGAGTATGCCGACACGGCGATAGCTCCCATGAGGTTGGGCGCGAGTTTTGATGACAGGAAGATTGCCGTGGGGCCGTCGGCACCGCCGATAATGGCGATTGCACCGGCCTGGTCAGGCATAAACCCGAGGGCGAGTGCCACCATGTAGGCACCGAAGATACCGAACTGGGCTGCCGCACCGACAAGCATAAGCTTGGGGTTGGCTATCAGCGCGGTAAAGTCGGTCATAGCACCGATTCCAAGGAAAATCAAAGGGGGATACCATCCGGCACTAACACCGTTATACAGGATGTTGAGCACCGAACCCTCCTCATAGATACCTACCTCCAAACCGGCCTCGGTATTGAACGGCACATTGCCGATAAGCATACCGAAACCGATAGGCACAAGCAACATAGGCTCGAAATCCTTCTTGATTGCCAGCCATATGAAGAAAAGACCCACCGCGAGCATCACCAGGTGCTGCCACGTCGCATTATAGAAACCTGTAAGATGCCAGAACTCTGTCAGGTTCGCGGTCAAGAACGTTCCGAATTCATTCATTGTCGGGAAACGTTAAGCTATGGTGAGTAACACTGCGCCTTCAAGCACCGAATCGCCCTTGCCGACACTGATTGATGCAACCTTACCGTCGACACCGGCCTTGATGGCATTCTCCATTTTCATGGCTTCGAGAGTGACAACCGTGTCAGAGGCTTTTACTTCCTGCCCTACCGACACATGGATGTCGAGAACCACGCCGGGGAGTGGCGCTTTGACAGGGCTTCCGCCTGCAGCGGCCTTGGCAGCGGGCTTGGCGATTACTTTCTCGCCGGAAGCGGTGCGTGGTGCGGCTGCCGGTTTAGGTGTGGCTACTTTGATGGTGGGGGCGGCTTTCTGCTCGAGTTCCACCTTATAGGGGGTCCCGTTTACTTCGACTTCGGCGATGCCATGGTCGATGTCGCCGATGCCCACTTTGTAAATGTTACCGTTGATTTTATACTTGTATTCTTTCATTGTCTGGATTTTTCGATGGGGTTAAAAACCGTTTATAGATTCCTGTTACCTGCGGGGCATCTGGCGCAACGTGTAGATATGCGAGCTCCACGGTGAATAGGGTTTGCGCACCTTGCTGAAAGTTAGGATGGTGCTTTCGAGGTCGTGTGCGTTAAGATGCTCGTTGAGCGCCATGGAAATGGCAGCGATAACTTCGCCTGAATCCCCTTCGGGACGGGCTGACCGCTCTGTTTCCTGACGGTTGATGCCGTAGGCTTCCATCTTCTTGCGCTGGGAGCGTGCAGCCCCGATGCGGCTTATAATATAGAAACATACGCTCAACAGCAGCAGGGCAAGGAACACGATTCCCATTGCTGTGATTGTCATACCGAATCCGTTTGCGTCGACACGTGTGAACATGTCGACTTTTTTGTTTGTATCCTTGATTACATTGTTGCTCGAGGGGGTGACGATGCTTTCGAGCGCGCCTGTGCGTACTTCCCAGTCGGCGTGGGAATCGCCCACCCCGTCAACCTTGCGGGCATACGTGGCATCCGGCGCCAGCGGCGGCACGGTAATCGAGTCGATAAGCGTGCGCCCGTCAGCGTCATATACCCCGATCCAGTTGGGTTTCGAGGGGTCGAGGGTGAAGTTTGTATGGAACGTGCCTCGCGAAGGCTTACCATCGGCCCAGAACACAACGTGCTGGCGTTTGGGGATGCGGGTGTTCACATCGCCCAGCGGCACAGGGTAAAGCGTGGGGCGCGAGGGGTCGTTGGTGAGGAACACACTCGAAATCTCCAAAGGTGAGAAATTCGAGTTGAACAATTCCACCCAGGCACCGCGTTGGCCGTAATCATCGACAAAATTACTTTCATTGACAACCATCACCTCGTTGATGCGCAACCCTTTTCGCGCCTGGGCGAAAGTGGTCACGCAGCAACCGGCAACGGTCAGCAAAAGAAGTACGAGCTTCTTTTTGATCTTCATTGACATTCCTTTCCGTTTACGTGATTAGAGGGGAATGTTGCCATGCTTCTTGGCAGGATTGGTTACGCGCTTGGTGGCAAGCTGCTGAAGGGCACGGATGATACGGAAACGCGTGTTACGCGGCTCGATAACATCGTCGATATAACCGTATTTCGCTGCATTGTAGGGGTTGCAGAAGAGCTTGTTGTATTCAGCCTCTTTTTCGGCAAGCACCTTCTTGGGGTCGTCGGAAGCCTTTGCCTCTTTGGCATAAAGCACCTCGACTGCGCCTGCGCCACCCATTACGGCGATTTCGGCAGTAGGCCATGCATAGTTCATGTCGCCACGGAGCTGCTTGCAGCTCATCACGATGTGGCTGCCGCCGTAGCTCTTGCGGAGTGTCACCGTCACCTTGGGCACGGTTGCCTCGCCATAGGCATAGAGCAGTTTCGCACCGTGGAGGATGACACCGTTGTATTCCTGGCCTGTGCCGGGGAGGAAGCCCGGAACGTCGACGAGCGATACCAACGGGATGTTGAACGCGTCGCAGAAACGTACAAAGCGTGCAGCCTTGCGCGAAGCGTTGCTGTCGAGCACACCGGCAAGGAATTTGGGCTGGTTGGCAACGATGCCGACCGACTGGCCGTTGAAACGGGCGAAACCGATGATGATGTTCTTGGCAAAATCACGCTGGATTTCCAGGAACTCGCCATTGTCGACGATTGCTCCGATTACATTGTACATATCGTAGGCACGTGTGGGGCTGTCAGGCACGATTTCGTTGAGCGCATCCTCAACACGGTCGATGGGGTCGTTGCATTCAACCATGGGCGCATCCTCAAGATTGTTCTGGGGGATGTAGCTCATAAGCTTGCGCACAATCTTGATTGCATCCTCGCCATCTTCGGCCGCGAAATGAGCCACACCGCTCTTCTGAGAATGAACGGTGGCACCACCGAGGTCTTCCTGGCTTACATCTTCGCCGGTAACGGTCTTCACAACCTTCGGGCCGGTGAGGAACATGTAGCTTATGCCTTTGGCCATAACGGTGAAGTCGGTCAAGGCCGGGGAATAAACGGCACCGCCGGCACACGGGCCGAGGATTGCGGAAATCTGGGGGATTACACCCGATGCGAGGATGTTGCGCTGGAAAATCTCGGCATAACCTGCCAAGGCGTTTATACCTTCCTGGATACGTGCACCCCCCGAGTCGTTAAGACCGATGACAGGCGCGCCCATCTTCATGGCCATATCCATGATTTTGCATATCTTGAGTGCCATGGTTTCGGAAAGAGAGCCGCCGAATTCGGTGAAATCCTGGGCGAACACATAAACCAGACGGCCGTCGATTGTGCCGTAGCCGGTTACAACGCCGTCGCCAAGGTAGGTTTTCTTTTCCATGCCGAAGTTGTGGCAACGGTGGGTCATGAACATATCGATTTCCTCAAACGACCCTTCGTCGAGCAGCTGGGCGATACGCTCACGGGCTGTGTACTTGCCACGTTCGTGCTGTTTTTCGATGGCCTTTTCGCCACCACCGATGCGGGCTTTCTCACGCAATGCGATAAGCTCCTGTATTTTTTCGAGTTGATTGCTCATCTTGAAAATAATTGTTGTTTTGTTACTGATTTGACTGGATGGTGATGATTACCCGTCATGCATAAAGCGGGTCATCCCATGTTCCTGATCTGGCCGGGCCAGGACTTACGCGTTAGGGTCTTCGCAAAGTTCCACCAGGGTACCGATAGTCGACTTCGGATGGAGGAATGCGATGTTCAGCCCTTCGGCACCCTTGCGGGGAGCCTTGTCGATGAGCTTGCACCCTTTTTCCTCTACTTCGGCCAAGGCGTTGGCCACCCCGTCGGCAACAGCGAAGGCAACGTGCTGGATGCCGCCGCGACCGCCGTTGTTGGCGATGAACTTCGAAATCGCGCTGTCGTCGGCAGTGCCTTCAAGCAGCTCGATTTTGGTTTGGCCGACTTTGAAGAAAGCAGTCTTTACTTTCTGATCGGCAACTTCTTCAACGGCAAAACATTTAAGGCCGAGAATCTTCTCGTAGAACGGGATAGCCTCCTCAAGCGAGGGAACGGCTATGCCGATGTGTTCGATATGGGAAATTTCCATAACTTTGAATTAAATTATTTATGGTTAACTCATTACATTTTAAAGCATTGAATCGGAGAATCAAGGCACTGGGAATCGCAGCAAAGCCCATTTTCACCATTACGCAACAAAATTAGCAAATAAAACCGAAAGATATGCAACTTTGTCATTCTTTTATGTCACCCGAATCTGCCAAATTTGTCATGTCGTACACCACCCTGCCCGCCATCACCTTAAATAATAACGCCACCAACCTTTTTGGCACAACATTTGTTTTCTATTTGATTGCGGACGGATGAGGAAACCCACGCGATGCTGCGTATGCCTTCCGCCCGACAAATACGACAAATACAAAAACTAATAAATAAAACTTTTTGAACTATGGGAAAAATTATAGGTATCGACCTGGGAACCACCAATTCATGCGTTGCCGTATTGGAAGGTAAAGACCCCGTTGTAATCCCCAACAGCGAGGGACGCAACACCACACCTTCCGTTGTCGCTTTCGTAGACGGGGGCGAACGAAAGGTAGGAGACCCGGCCAAGCGCCAGGCCATCACCAACCCGGGACGTACCATCTACTCCATCAAACGTTTCATGGGCGAAAACTGCCAGCAGGTGGCAAAAGAGATAGAACGCGTGCCTTACAAAGTGGTATGCGGAGCCAATGACACGCCGCGCGTCGACATCGACGGCCGCCAGTACACCCCTCAGGAAATCTCGGCAATGATTCTTCAGAAAATGAAGAAAACCGCCGAGGACTACCTTGGACAGGAAGTGAAGGAAGCCGTAATCACCGTACCGGCCTACTTCAACGACTCACAGCGCCAGGCAACCAAGGAAGCCGGTGAAATCGCCGGTCTGACAGTGCGCCGCATCGTCAACGAACCGACCGCCGCAGCCCTGGCCTACGGCCTCGACAAGAGCAACAAGGATCAGAAAATCGCAGTGTTCGACCTCGGTGGCGGCACATTCGATATTTCAATCCTCGAATTGGGCGACGGCGTTTTCGAAGTGAAATCGACCAACGGTGACACCCACCTCGGCGGTGACGACTTCGACCACGTAATCATCGACTGGCTTGCCGACGAATTCCAAAGAGAGGAAGGTGTCGACCTGCGTCAGGACCCGATGGCCCTCCAGCGTCTGAAAGAGGCTGCCGAGAAAGCCAAAATCGAACTTTCATCAACCACCTCGACCGAAATAAACCTGCCCTACATCATGCCGGTCAACGGTGTGCCCAAGCACTTGGTGAAAACACTGACCCGTGCAAAATTCGAGCAGCTCGCCGACCGCCTTATCAACGCCACCATCGCACCGTGCGAACAGGCGCTCAAAGATGCCGGTCTTACAGCACGCGACATTGACGAAGTAATCCTCGTGGGCGGGTCCACACGTATCCCCGCCATCCAGGCCGTGGTTGAAAAATTCTTCGGCAAGGCGCCGTCGAAAGGTGTGAATCCCGACGAAGTCGTAGCCGTAGGTGCCGCAATCCAGGGCGGCGTGCTTTCAGGCGATGTAAAGGATGTGCTGCTGCTCGACGTAGTGCCCCTCTCGGTCGGCATCGAGACCCTCGGCGGCGTAATGACAAAGCTTATCGAAGCCAACACCACCATACCTACCCGCAAGAGCGAGACCTTCTCAACTGCTGCCGACAACCAGCCGTCAGTCGAAATCCACGTCCTCCAAGGTGAACGCCCGATGGCAAAGGACGACAAGACCCTCGGGAAATTCCACCTCGACGGAATCGCTCCCGCACCGCGCGGCATCCCCCAAATCGAAGTGACTTTCGAAATCGACGCCAACGGCATCCTCAACGTATCTGCCAAGGATAAAGCCACAGGCAAAGAACAGAGCATCCGCATCGAGGCGTCATCAGGCCTCACCGATGCCGAAATCAAGCGTATGAAGGATGAGGCAGCTGCCAACGCCGCAGCCGACGCCAAGGAAAAAGAGCGCATCGACAAGCTCAACCAGGCCGATGCAATCGTGTTCCAGACCGAAAAACAACTTTCGGAACTCGGCGACAAGATTCCCGCCGACAAGAAAGCCGCAATCGAAGCTGCTGTCGCAAAACTCAAGGAAGCCCACAAAGCCCAGGATATCACCGCAATCGACGCCGCAATCAAAGAAATCGAAACAACCTTCGGCGCAGCCCAGCAGGATATTCTCAACGCCCAAGCCCAGGCACAAGGCGGGGCGCAGCCCGGAGCCAACCCCGGTGGCGCCCCCTTCCAAGGCGGTAACCCCGGAGCATCCCAAAGCGGCGGCAACGTCACCGACGTCGACTTCGAGGAAGTGAAGTAAACCCTCATATATGACCTATAAAAACATGGGGTGTAACTCAATTGAGTTACACCCCATGTTACTGTTTGCATTTTCTTGGAACACCTTCCAACCAACAACAAAGCCGACTTAATATAAGAAAAACGTCGACATCACCTCATGGATATTGTTAATAACCAGATGTTTTAAAGGATTGGTGTTATTTGTTGAGGTTGTAATATTCGATATATTTCATTCCTAAGTCTGGGATATCGGTGGTGATAAAATCGACACCTTTAGTAATCCATTCGCCAATCTCTTGGTTAGATCTTATTGTCCAGACATTGACAACAAGACCAAGCTTATGGGCAGCGTCGATAAATGTGGGATTAGCAGTGAGCATCTCCATATTATAGTCAATCGAAATCCCTCCGTCGCTGTTGAGCTGCGCGGGAGTGCGCACTTCCGAAGCACGGTCGCAAAGGAACTCCACCATGATTTCGGGATATGCGGAGGCTAGAGCCTTACATGTGGCATAATCAAATGCTATGTACTCTGCCATATCTTCCAGCCCGGCGGCTTTTACAGCCTCTACCGCAGCCATCGCAGCTTCAATGGTACGTGCCTCGGTTGAGTGTGTCTTGATTTCGACAATCAGTTTGCAGTAGTCGCTCTCTTTGAGTATGTCGAGATAATCGGTAAACGTAGGTATTGTCTCACCGTTAGACAGGGACTTGTCTTTGATGTCGCTATAGTTGGCATCCTGAATGGTGACACCTCCTATCGAGGGGTCATGGTTGATAACGAGGACATTGTCTTTTGTAAGCCAGATATCGGTTTCGGCGCCGTAAGCTTTCAACTCTATGGCGTTGTGCAGAGCCGCACGTGAATTTTGCGCAGCACCAGCTTTTGACCAGTATCCGCGATGAGCTACGATGTGTGCCCTGTTTTCAAAATTCTTGACACGTAGAAAATCCACATACCCAAGGGTTTGTAACCGCTCCCCTCGCTTGAGGGTGACTTTGAATGTTCCGCTCTTCACATCCTGTGGAAGTATTACATTTATTCTACCGTCGCTATTTATCATAGCAGGCAGTTCCCAGCGGGTAGAAGCATCCTCAAACAAAATCACATCACCATCTTCAAATCCTGTACCGTAGATGGGATAAACAGCACCAGCTTTTACCTGTACGTTTTCGAGTAATGTAAGATTCTCAATAACGGGGTGTGTTGCTGCCACACCTTCTTCAACATATTTATACAGAATTCCGGCCTGCTCTGAGGTCAACGGGTCATCATAGATACGTGCCAGCACTATTTGTCCGTTGATACCGTTCTGTACGCCTGTGGTCTTATTGCCGCCTGGCACACATGCATCCCCGCCGATACAGAAGAAGTTAGCACCATCCTTGGCATGGATAAAGTTGCTGCCGCTTATGTCTATTTCGTTCTTCAACTCCCCGTTGACATAAATCCTGGCCTTTTGGTCATCCTTATCCCACACACCTACAACATGGTAGTATGCATTTGACTCCGGAACGACATCGCTTGCCGCCCATTGCCATGAACTGCCGGTACCGGTTGAAACGTTGGGAAGGAATGTCAGGGATTTCAGATTATTAGGGCCGCTCCATGATGCCTTGAAAATAATGCCTGTGCCGCCAGCCTCATGCGATGCAAACACCTTTGCCTCACAATCGGGAAGAGAGGCATATTCCGGCATGAACAGCACCTCGAGCGTATGCCCGTCGGCAAGCGCGTCCTTAAACGCCTGGTTCCCACTGTAGTCGATACGGTAGAACTGCTCCGCGACATCGCTGTTTCCCCATTTGTTACCTGACAATTTTGCCACGTAACGGTTATGGGCGTCGCTCCATTCAGTCGTAACATCGCCGCCCTGCTCTACCTTGAATTTCATGGGCGACACATCTTCGGCGGTACCGTCAGCATTGAACACTACATCAAGCAGATCGGCCTTCGGTAACGTAACTGCGAATGTAATCGAGTCGACTTCTTCCGCAGAGAAAGAGTAAAGAGTGTTGCCTGCGGCATCGACGGCATCCAACATATTGTTGGCACCCTTCACTACCCGCTCGGTATTCTCAGCGGGAATTATCTGCACCACCTCGCCGTTGCGATAGAAATATAAGAAATCGGATGCGTAGATTGATAATGCAGCCGCACCCATGGCGAGCAATGTTATAGTATTAAGCTTTTTCATTGTTATCTGACAATTTTATAGGATTGTGTAACGCCCCCGACTTTCACTACAACAATATTGAGACCGCCGGTGTCGACCGTCATCGTTGCCGTGCATGCTGCCGGAACATAAAGCCCTGTCATCTCTCCAAGCGCATTATAGATTCGGATTTCTTCTATTTCCGATGCGCATTTCACTGACAGGATGTCACCAGTCAGATTTACAGCCGCGTCAGTAGTTTCGATTGAAGGCACTCCACCCGTGCCAATCGGTTTAAATGCGAAAAAGCCCAATCGTGATAATTCGATTTCTACATTCTTCCCGATTTCAGGGACAAGTGTCATATTGCCGTTGCCGAATTCAATACGTTTCACCCCGGTTACCGATTCCAATACCTCACCTGCCGAAGAGTGGACATACACGTTTTTAGATGTGGCGTTCAGTGCCGTTATCAAGCCTATCCCAGTAAGGATGAACGGAATAGTTCTGTGTTTCATGGAAATTTAAATTTAAACTTAAATCTTGACTTTGTATAATTTGCTAATCGACATACCTGTGACTGACACTATGTAGATGCCGCCAACCAGCCTTTCTGCCACTATCCCTTTAGAGATTTCTTTCTTATGGGATACCACATTTCCCTCGAGATTTACGACTTTAACATCGACAGGATCCGGGGAATACATCAGCTTGACCATATTGTCGCAGCATGACAATTCAACACAATCCGTATCGGCAGAGCTGGCTCCGGCAGTTCCATTGCCGCTACCTGATATAACCGGGCCGGATGAGAGACACTTTGCAGTCATAGTCTCATTTCGGGTGTTGACTGTAATCCTGTAATAACCGTCTTTTGCAATTTTCCATTTGGTATCTCCTCCGTCGGTAGTTCGGATATAGTTTGTTCCTTCTGCCAATGTATCCTGTATATACGGGTGATAGGTTTCATTGGTCCAGCTCTTCTCCGTAAGTATTTTAAATCGGTCAGGCTCCGTATCACCGTTCCAACCTATCCTTAACTCACCTTCCCATATCAATTCATCAGGATTTTCAGGATTGGGATAAAAACCGCACTTGCTATCATCCGCATAGTCCCACGACCGCTCACAGCAACCGCCAACAATATACAGATATTTGCGCGGTGTATGTTTCCTGCCCATATATGTATGATTGCTGCATGATATATACATGATGTAATCACCGGGAACGGAAACACTCCAGCCACGGGCATCAGCATCGGTTGTCACGCCTAATTGCGAAACGAAACCTCTACCGAATGACAAATCCACATCTTCAAACATAGGTGTGAAATAACGGGTATCGTCACCTTTGACAGGTGTATCCATCAGTATGACATTGCCAGCTTTGCACGTAATGCTCTGCTTGAATTCAAAATCTTCGATTTTCGCAAGCTCGATTACCTTGTTGTCAAGAGCGGAACCTGTGATATAATATTTATCGGGATAGGACTGTTTAGGAAGCGGCTTGGTCAAACAGACGCTCATGTTCCTCAAGTCCACAGTCAGGACATATTCACCGGTTTCTTCAATCCTGAATTTATTGTCAAGCATATCGGGAAGCTGCCAGTTGGCATAGAAGTCAAGGTGGTGTACCTCCCCTCTATGTTGTATTCCAAAATTCTCGTTGAGATTTAGAAAAGATTAACGTTAAAAATCAATTGCTTATATTTCTGTGCCGATTGTGTAGGCACAAAAGAGTCATGATCGAGGCCTCTGCCCCAATCAAATAACCGGCAATCGGTTAGAGCCCGAAATGCCTTGTAGTAAAAAAAGTCCTATCAGGCAAACTTCTATCAGTCACGCCCCATCGGGCTGACAGTTTACTTATTCAGCATAATAGGAAAGACGCCACAACCTTTCTTTTAGATGCAGCCAAGGCTCATCAAGGAGGCG
>Ga0209064_1001017_pt1 | contig 52164 bp, 49 predicted proteins | sample Inofromicrocosms_FD_187498 | JGI IMG/M metagenome (GOLD analysis project Ga0209064, IMG submission 187498) | Mouse cecum microbial communities from Vienna, Austria - Inoculum for glucosamine and mucus D2O microcosms (SPAdes) (version 2) | ecosystem: Host-associated > Mammals > Digestive system >...
ACGTCAACAAACTCATCCGACAATACATCCCCAAAAAGTCGAATTTCAACGATTTCTCCGACAATTACATTCGGAATGTCGGAAAGAAACTGAATCTCCGTCCACGCAAAAAACTCAATTTCTCAACTCCAAAAGAAGAATTCTTCAAACAAATCGCTATTTTTGCACTTGCCAGTTGAACCTGCGTTCCACTTGTTTTTATGTCTTTGCAGAATAAAAGCAGGTGGAATGTAACGCTGTTATATGAAAAATATATACCTTTGCCCCGATAAAACCAAAACATATATTGTAGATATGATTAACATTACATTTCCGGACGGTTCTGTTCGCTCGTATGAACAGGGCGTGACAGGATTACAGATTGCCGAAAGCATATCACCGGCTTTGGCACGCGACGTATTGGCTTGCGGTGTGAACGGTGAGACAGTGGAACTTAATCGTCCTATAACCGAGGATTCGAGCATCGCGCTCTACAAGTGGGATGACGATGAAGGCAAGCACGCCTTCTGGCATACATCGGCACACTTGCTGGCAGAGGCGTTGCAGGAACTGTATCCCGGTATACAGTTCGGCTTCGGTCCTGCGATAGAAAACGGATTCTTCTATGACGTGCTTCTTAAGGACGGCGAGTCTATAAAGGAAGCTGACTTCCCGAAGATAGAGGCAAAGATGAAGGAACTTGCCGGCAAGAAAGAGCCGGTTGTTCGCAAGGAAGTAGCCAAGGCCGATGCACTTAAAGAGTTTGGCGCGGCAGGTCAGACGTACAAGTGCGAGCACATCGATCAGGATCTTGAGGACGGCACCATAACAACCTATACCCAGGGAGCGTTTACAGACCTCTGCCGTGGTCCGCACTTGCTCAATACCGGTGTTATAAAGGCAATAAAGCTGACGAACGTTGCCGGCGCTTTTTGGCGCGGTGATGCCACACGCGAGCAGATGCAGCGTCTTTACGGCATAACGTTCCCGAAGAAGAAGATGCTCGACGAGTATCTTGTGATGATAGAAGAGGCAAAGAAGCGCGACCACCGCAAGATAGGTAAGGAGATGGAACTCTTCATGTTCTCCGAGCGTGTGGGTAAGGGACTGCCTATATGGTTGCCCAAAGGCACCGAACTGCGCCTGCGCCTGCAGGACATGCTGCGCAAGATACAGAAGCGTTACGGGTATCAGGAGGTGATAACCCCGCATATCGGCAGCAAGAACCTCTATGTAACCAGCGGTCACTATGCACACTACGGCAAGGATTCGTTCCAGCCCATACATACACCCGAGGAGGGAGAGGAGTATATGCTCAAACCTATGAACTGTCCTCACCACTGTGAGGTGTTCGCATGGAAACCGCGTTCGTATAAGGATCTGCCCCTGCGCATTGCAGAGTTCGGAACTGTGTACCGTTATGAGCAGAGCGGCGAGCTGCACGGACTGACACGTGTTCGTTCGTTCACGCAGGACGACGCCCATATCTTCTGTCGTCCGGACCAGGTTAAGAACGAGTTTTTGCGTGTGATAGACATCATACAGACCGTATTCTCAACGTTCAACTTCTCTGATGACAACGTGGAGGCACAGATTTCTCTGCGCGATCCTAACGACCATGAGAAGTATATCGGAAGCGACGAGGTGTGGGCTTCGGCTGAACAGGCTATCATCGAGGCATGCAAGGAGAAAGGTCTTAAGGCAAAGGTTGAATACGGCGAGGCTGCTTTCTACGGACCGAAGCTCGACTTCATGGTGAAAGATGCCATAGGACGCCGTTGGCAGCTCGGCACAATACAGGTTGACTACAACCTGCCGCAGCGTTTCAAGCTGGAGTATACCGATGAGGACAACACCAAGAAGGCGCCTGTGATGATACACCGTGCACCGTTCGGCTCAATGGAGCGCTTCTGTGCAGTGCTGATAGAGCATACTGCCGGTCATTTCCCGCTGTGGCTGACTCCCGATCAGGTGGCGATACTTCCTATCAGTGAGAAGTTCAACGACTATGCCGCAAGCATTGCAAAATACTTTGACACAGTGGGAGTTCGTGCAATGGTGGACAGTCGCAATGAGAAGATAGGACGCAAGATACGCGACAACGAAATGAAACGCATTCCTTACATGCTTATTGTCGGCGAGAAAGAGCAGGCAGAGGGCACTGTTGCCGTGCGCAAGCAGGGACAGGGCGACCAGGGAACCATGAAGGTGGAAGACTTCGCAAAGAAGATAAACGATGAAGTTGCCGAAATGTTGAAGGCAACCGAAATACATCCATAAAGAATATAGCATATAAAGTAAAAAGCAGCAGATTATTACAATATTATGGTATTGATAATGATCCGCTGCTTTTTTGATTTTTTGTAATGTCTGATACCTATAAATTAAATGTATTATGAAAAAACATATATTCATTATATGTATGCTTCTTATTCTCCCTTTGGGTTGTTTGAAGGCTGAAACACTAAAAATACGAGGAGAACTTTACAACCTTGATGAATCGGGATCTGTGAGTAAAAGGGCTGATTATGACCTTATCATTCATGTCCCTGACATGAATGATAATGGTATGACCGTAATCTTACAGCCTTTGAAAGGAGATAAAAGGGAAATGATAGACTTTCCGATAGATGATGTTTTTTATGATTATGAAAGCATCGTGGATGCAGCTGTACTATATAGTGGTCCGAGATTTAGTACTTATGATGAAGATTACGTTATTGGTTCTGCTGCTCTTATTTCAGTGAAGAGCAGTAAGAGCGATGTGCGTATTGGGATTGTAAAAGAAATAAAACGCATGTTTCTTGCGAAAGATAGTAAGGTGTGGCGGAAGTATGATAACGAAACGGATTTTACATATTTAGGAATATGCCCAAATGAAGAATTGGGCAGCATGATAGGAACAATATTTGCACGTTATAATTTAAAGGAAAGCAGTGTAGAACGTCCTGTGGAAAAAGGAGATCCAATGGAGCCAACAGTCTGTATCGGAGACATGAAAGTCTTTACAGATTATTTCTATGCCTTTAAGGACCACGTTTTAGTTGTTTTAACTCTGGATGCTTTTCATCTGCAATCATTTGACATATCTGCAGAGGTTTATAGCAATTCAACAAAAATTACATCCCAAACAGTGGGTTGTGTGTTGGATTCTGAGCATGAATGGATTTTTAATAAAAAGATCTACATTCCGTATGAGGATTTAAAGAATTGCAGTGAAGGACAATTGCTCGAAATACATATAAAGTGCAATTCAGATGATGGCGAAGTTAAAACAATCTCAGAAGTGACTTTGCCGAAAATTATACGTTATGAAAAATAATAAGATTGTTATATGAGCTGCGCCCCAAAAGTCCGATACAAGACTTTGGGGCGCATTCTTTATGTTGATGTTTTATTAAAAAATACAACATTCAATGTTTTTTGTCAGTTCAGGATCTCCACATACGGTGTATATACTGGAAAACGTTCCGTAAACCATTTGTCGAGTTGTGCTTCTGCTTTGGCTTCAATTTCAGGTGTTATGTGATGGCGCACTTTACGGTAAGCCATTGTTAAGGACATCAGCTCATCTATGATGCCTATTATCGGAAGACGCTTTGATGACATAAGGTTTATTGGAAGTACTATGTATGACAATGCCGACAAAATCATTATCTTGTCCGATTTAGGCGTTTTGTCACTCATCATTACATAATACAGCAAAAGAACGGGGCGCATGCCCTTTCTGCCGGCTTTTTTCGCAAACTCTAAAATGTTATCCCACAAATTAATAATCGTTACATTCATATACAATCTTTTTATATGTTATCAAATATGCACTATAATGGAAGTGCATTGCAAAAATAGGGAAAATATATAACATGCCGTATTTAATAAAATTCAATTCTTTATAAAAAACAATATACGAAGATTTGCTTTTACATATATTATAATATGTCATCGGATATCCTCGTATTTTATTGAAAATATGCTGTTTAATATAAAATAAATTGTTTTTTTATTTTGCAGTTCGTATGTTTTATCGTAACTTTGCAGCCGCTTAACATAAAAAGTTTTGATGAAGAACGACAGAAAGACCAATCAGTATCGTGTAAACGAGCAGATACGTGTAAGAGAAGTACGTATAGTAGGTGAAAGCGGTTCCACCGTGATGCCTACACGGCAGGCACTTGACATGGCACGCCAGCAGGGAGTGGATCTCGTGGAGATAAGTCCTAACGCGCAGCCGCCGGTTTGTCGTCTCATCGACTACAGCAAATTCCTTTATCAGCAGAAGAAGCGTGCAAAGGAACTTAAGGCAAAGCAAGTGAAGCAGGAAGTGAAGGAAATACGTTTCGGACCCCAGACCGATGATCACGACTACAACTTCAAATTGAAACATGCAAAGGAGTTCTTGGAAGATGGAAACAAAGTGCGTGCATACGTGTTCTTCCGCGGACGTTCAATTCTTTTCAAGGAACAGGGCGAAGTCTTGCTGTTGCGTTTTGCCAATGATCTGGAAGAATATGGCAAGGTTGAGCAGATGCCGTCATTGGAAGGAAAGAAAATGTTTCTGTATATAAATCCGAAAAAGGCGGGCGTTGCAAAGAAAAGTCAGCAGAAGATGGATCGCGAGCGTCGTGAAGCCGAATCAAAGGACAGTGCTGTCGCAAATGAAGCAAATGAAATGCCTGCTAACGGAGGACTGCTTGCCAATGCCAAGATAAGTGCCGATGCACTTGAAAAGTTGAAAGGCGAATAACAGAAGGTTTTTCCTTTAATATATAATAAGGTAAAGAGGACGGTGCGTAACGTTTGGTATATACGTTGCCACTATGATTAAATAACAATTTAAATTATAAAACAATGCCAAAAGTAAAGACAAATTCCGGTGCCAAGAAGAGGTTTCGTTTCACCGGTACAGGTAAGGTTAAGAGAAATCACGCTTACCACAGTCACATCTTGACTAAGAAAACAAAGAAGCAAAAGCGTAATCTTGTTCACTCAACTCTTGTTGACAATAGTAACATGAAAGCAGTTCGCGATCTGCTTTGTCTGCGTTAATCAAAGTCAAACAAAAATTTAAAGGAAGAAAATTATGCCAAGATCAGTAAATCACGTTGCTTCAAGAGCAAAGAGAAAAAGAATTTTAAAACTTACACGCGGCTACTACGGAGCTAGAAAGAATGTTTGGACTGTTGCGAAGAACACTTGGGAAAAGGGTTTGACTTATGCTTATCGTGACCGTCGTAATAAGAAACGTAATTTCCGTTCGTTGTGGATTCAGCGTATAAATGCTGCCGCACGTCTGCATGACATGAGCTACTCTACACTTATGGGTGCTCTGCACAAAGCCGGTATCGAGATAAACCGTAAGGTTCTTGCTGACCTCGCTGTTAACAATCCCGAGGCATTCAAGGCTATCGTTGAGAAAGTAAAGTAAAAAATAAGCGATTGTCTTTGTCAATGAGACGATACAATGATATTAAAAGGAGAAAGTTCTGAACGGACTTTCTCCTTTTTTGTTTTAGCCTTTTCGTATTCTCACACCTTCATAAGGTCGCTCATTATACCGTCGCTGACGAACAAGCCGTTGCGTGTAAGGCTCAGATGAGACTGTGACAGGCAGAGATTGCCGGAGGAAATATGTTTTTCGCCATTTGTCAACAGATAGTCGGTGTATGGTTTGCCGAATGTCATTTCGAGTTTTTGTAAATCTATTCCCTCGCATGTCCTAAGTGCAGTCATGACGGTATCGTTGTAACAAGTGTCGGTGTCAAGCTCCTCACTTTCCATGGGGATGATGCCATTGTTTATACTTTCAATGTATTTCCTTATGTCGGCAATGTTCCACTGTCTTGAAACAGTATCAAAAGAATGGGCGGCAGCACCTATACCTATATATGGTATGCCTTTCCAGTAGTTGCCGTTGTGGCGTGAACGGAAGCCGGGAAGTGCGAAGTTGCTTATTTCATAGTGTTCGTAGCCGGCAGCAATCAGACGCTCTGAAAGATTGTAGTACATGGTGCGACTCAGCTCTTCGTCGGTTTCGGAAACAATGCCTTTTGCAAGCATGTTGTGTAGCGACGTTCCTTCTTCGTATGTAAGGCTGTATGCAGAGATGTGCTGTACGTCAAGGGCAAGAGCATGTGATACGTCATCGTTCCATTCGTTTATGGTTTCATCTGGGAAACCGAACATAAGGTCTATACTGATATTGCTTATGTCGGCATGCCGCAGCATGGATATGGCATTGCCTATTTGTTCGGCTGTATGTCTGCGGCGGATGAACTTAAGACGACTGTTATTGAATGTCTGAACTCCCATGCTTATTCTGTTTATCGGAAGTTGAGATATAGTGTCTGCCATGTCGGTGGTGATGTCGTCCGGATTACATTCCATTGTTATCTCGGCATTTGGGGATATGTCATACACCTTATTATTATATATGGTATCAAACAGTCTGTGCAGTTCTTCTTCTTTTAATTGTGACGGAGTACCTCCTCCGATATATATCGTGTCTATTTGTTCATGAATATAGTCACGGCGCAAATCAAACTCTTTGCAAATGGCATTTATGTATTCCCCGCGGAGAGACAATAGTGTTGTTGAGTAGAAACCGCAATATATGCAGCGACTGCTGCAAAAAGGTATATGTATGTATAGACCTGCCATAAACAATATTTTAGGTTGATGATAAACTGATATAATTACCAACAAAATTACTAATATGTTTTAAAAATTTATTCCTTTTATATATAATCTTTTGCTTTTCGGTCAAAAAGTAGTATCTTAGAGCCCAATATATGTTTAACGTCTTAAATCTAATATAGTATGAAAGTTTATCAGACTAATGAAATCAAGAACATAGCCTTGCTCGGTAACGACGGCTCCGGTAAGACCACCCTCACGGAAGCACTGCTCTACGAGGCAGGCATAATTCAGCGTCGCGGGCGTATCACAGCCAAGAACACTGTAAGTGACTATTTCCCCGTAGAGCAGGAATACGGATATTCTGTCTTCTCAACCGTATATCATGTTGAGTGGAACAACAAGAAACTTAATATTATAGACTGTCCCGGTTCGGACGACTTTGTCGGTGCTGCCATGACTGCACTTAATGTAACGGATACGGCAATACTGTTGCTTAACGGTCAATATGGTCCGGAAGTGGGAACACAGAACCATTTCCGTTATACTGAGAAACTTAAGAAGCCTGTAATATTCCTTGTCAATCAGCTTGATTCGGAGAAATGCGACTATAACAACGTGTTGGAGCGCCTGACGGAAATATATGGTCCGAAGGTTGTTCCGGTTCAGTATCCGCTCAACGAGGGACCGGGTTTCAATGCCCTTATTGATGTTCTTCTTATGAAGAAGTATTCGTGGGGACCTGAAGGTGGTGCTCCTACGATAGAGGACATTCCGGCAGAGGAGATGGACAAGGCGATGGAAATGCATAAAGCACTTGTTGAGGCTGCTGCCGAGAACGACGAGACTCTTATGGAGAAGTTCTTTGAAGAAGAGGCTCTTACCGAGGATGAAATGCGCGAAGGTATACGTAAAGGTCTTGTAACACGTTCGATATTCCCAGTTTTCTGTGTTTGTGCAGGTAAGGATATGGGTGTAAGGAGACTTATGGAGTTTCTGGGAAATGTCGTTCCTTTTGTTGATGAAATGCCGAAAGTACACAATACACGAGGTGAGGAGATATCAGTAACTACAGAAGGACCTACGTCTTTGTATTTCTTCAAGACCGGTGTAGAGCCTCATATCGGTGAGGTTTGTTACTTCAAGGTGATGAGTGGAAGCGTAAAGACCGGTGACGAACTCTCGAATGCCGACCGCGGTTCGAAAGAACGCTTCGGTCAGATATATGTATGCGCTGGTGCTAACCGCCAGCCAGTGGACCAGCTTAATGCCGGTGACATAGGGTGTGCTGTGAAGTTGAAAGATGTGAAAACAGGTAACACGCTCAATGGTAAGGACTGTGAAAACCGTTTTGATTTTATAAAATATCCCAATTCAAAGTTCTCTCGTGCCATAAAGGCTGTCAATGAAGGAGAAACAGAAAAACTTATGGCGGCTCTTCTTAAGATGCGTCAGGAAGACCCCACATGGGTGATAGAGCAGAGCAAGGAGTTGCGCCAGACCATTGTTCACGGTCAGGGAGAGTTCCATTTGCGCACATTGAAGTGGCGTTTGGAGAATAACGAGAAGATACAGGTGAAGTTCATTGAACCCAAGATACCTTATCGTGAGACGATAACAAAGTCGGCGCGTGCCGATTACCGTCACAAGAAACAGTCGGGCGGTGCCGGTCAGTTTGGTGAGGTACACCTTATAATAGAGCCTTATGCAGAAGGCATGCCTGACCCGACGGTATATAAGTTCAACGGTCAGGAATTCAAGATGAATATCAAAGGCAAGGAAGTTGTCGACCTGGAGTGGGGCGGTAAGCTCGTATTCATCAACTCCGTTGTCGGAGGTGCAATAGACACAAGGTTCATGCCGGCTATATTGAAAGGTATAATGGAGCGTATGGAACGCGGACCGCTCACGGGCAGTTATGCACGCGATGTACGTGTGATTGTGTATGACGGAAAGATGCACCCTGTTGATTCAAACGAGCTCTCGTTCATGCTCGCAGCACGTAACGCATTTGCCGAGGCGTTCAAGAATGCTGATCCGAAGATACTTGAGCCTATTTACGACCTTGAAGTGTATGTTCCTTCCGATTTCATGGGCGATGTCATGAGCGACTTGCAGGGACGCCGCGCTCTCATCATGGGTATGGACAGCGAAGCCGGATATCAGAAACTGCAGGCAAAGATACCGCTCAAAGAACTTTCCAACTATTCTATATCCTTGAGTTCCATAACAGGAGGTCGCGCCTCGTTTACAACAAAGTTCGCAAGTTACGAGCTTGTGCCCAATGACGTTCAGCAAGAACTAATAAAGGCTCATGAGGCAGATGAGAATGAGGAATGACGTTTCCTTGACAAGAAAAAGATTTAAACAGTGGAGGGTGACAGCCTTTATATAATGAAAGCATAAAGGTCTTTCAAGTCAACAGTTTTCACTGTGATGTATTTAACAGCCATATCATGGTTTCCTACACAGGACCCGGATATGGCTGTTTTTGCAGTCAATTGTTTGCTTGTAGTGTATTGAATATATTATTTCGGTATGCTTTATAGTGTAATATAGATGCCGATACGCAGTCATTGCGATTGCTGCTTTTATTGCATTAATGCGTATTTTAATCTTTATTTTATAATACGAACTTAATAATTATCAACTTTGTTTTAAATTATTGGTTAATATGATTAAAATTAACGGAATTTATTAACCTAAAATAAACATCGTATTCTATTTTACAATATATTTGCGATATGAAAAAGAGGACAATTTGGATAATAGCAATAATAATGGGGCTTTCGTTCCTTGCGCTTCTCTTCCTCCAGCTGAGATATATCGATGCCATGGTGAGGATGAAGAAGGAGCAGTTTGACGAGTCGGTGAACACCGCCCTGTATCAGGCGTCGAGAAATCTCGAGCTGAATGAAACTTTGCGCTATTTGGAAAAAGATGTCAACGAAACGGAGCGCAAGTCGTTAAAGCAAGATACTACAAGCATGTATCAGGAATACGACAACCGTGCAGGCATGCCCGCACATCAAAATCCAGGTATAGGAAAAAGTGGTGCGATATATTCGTCTTTCGAATTGAAGACAATGGCTGTCAAGCCTTCGTCAATGCCTAAGGCCGTTATTCTGAAGAACGACAAGAACTATATATCGGATGCCACAAAATCGCTTCAGGAAATAGTGAAAAACCGGTATATATATCAGAAAGCATTGCTTGATGAAGTTGTATATAACTTGCTGTACACGGCATCTGACAAGCCTCTGAAAGAACGTATAAATTTCAAGATACTCGATCAGGACTTGAAAACAGAGCTTATAAACAATGGTGTGAACATACCATATCACTTCACCGTCACTACACAGGACGGGCGTGAAGAGTACCGTTGTCCCGACTATACGGATGAGGGCAAGGAGTATTCATATTCACAGATACTTTTCCGCAATGACCCCTCTAACAATCTTGGTGTGGTGAATGTTCACTTTCCGGACATCAACAGCTATATATTCAGCAGCATACGTTTTGCCATACCATCCATACTGTTTACGGTTGTGATGATTATAATGTTCATCTTCACGGTAATAGTTGTCTTCAGACAGAAGAAATACAGTGAGATAAAGAACGACTTTATAAATAACATGACCCATGAGCTTAAAACTCCGATAAGCAGTATCTCGCTAGCGGCACAGATGCTTAATGACGAGGCTGTTACGAAAAGTCCCACGATGATGAAGCATCTTGGCGGTGTTATAAACGATGAGTCGAAGCGCCTGAGGTTTCTTGTAGAGAAAGTATTGCAGATGTCAATGTTCGACAAGAAGAAAGTAACTTTCAAGAAAAAGGAACTTAATCTGAACGAGCTTGTCGAGACTGTGGCAAATACGTTTACACTGCGCGTGGAACATACCGGCGGACATATAAAGACGATACTCAAGGCTGTATATCCTATGATATATGTTGACGAGATGCACTTTACTAACGTCATATTCAATCTGCTTGACAATGCAGTGAAATATAAGCAGCCTGACAAGAGTCTGGAACTGACGATAAGGACATGGAACAACAAGGAACGTCTTTTCTTTTCGGTGAAGGACAACGGTATGGGAATAAAGAAAGAAAACCTTAAGAAGATTTTCGAGAAGTTCTACCGTGTGCACACCGGCAACGTGCATGATGTCAAAGGGTTTGGTCTCGGTCTTGCATACGTCAAGAACATCGTGCATCAGCACAAGGGAGAGATAAGCGTAAAGAGCGAACGTAACGAGGGAACGACATTTATTATATCATTACCAATAATTAAAAATTAAAGATTATGGGCGAGAACTTAAGAATTTTATTGTGCGAAGATGACGAGAACTTAGGTATGTTGCTTCGTGAGTATCTGCAGGCAAAGGGTTACACGGCAGAGCTCTGTCCTGACGGTGAAGCCGGTTACAAGGCGTTTTTGAAGAACAAGTTTGATATCTGCGTGCTTGATGTTATGATGCCGAAGAAAGACGGTTTCACGCTCGCCCAGGAAATAAAGCAGGCGAATGCCGAGATGCCGGTTATCTTCCTCACGGCAAAGACGTTGAAGGAAGATATTCTGGAAGGTTTCAAAATCGGTGCGGACGACTACATCACCAAGCCCTTCTCAATGGAAGAACTCGTTTTCCGTATTGAAGCAATTCTACGTCGCGTACGCGGAAAGAAGAACAAGGAGAACACCGTTTACCACATCGGACGTTTCACCTTCGACACACAGAAGCAACTGCTTTCTATTGATGACAAGCAGACAAAACTCACAACGAAGGAAAACGAACTGCTTGCACTTCTATGCAGTCATGCCAATGAGATACTGCAGCGCGACTTTGCATTGAAGACTATATGGATAGACGACAACTACTTCAATGCACGCTCCATGGATGTTTACATCACAAAACTGCGCAAGCACCTCAAGGATGACGACCAGATTGAAATCATAAACATTCACGGAAAGGGCTACAAACTTATCACTCCGGATCAGGATTAATGTGAAAGCATCGTGTTTCTAACGACTTTCATTCATTTGAAGTCTGTATATATGGCGGCTTACCGATATGGTAAGACCGCCATTTTTCATATATGAAAACCTGTCTTGTAACGTCTTGACAATCAGAATGATACCTTTTACGATACAAAAGGTGGCATTTCAGGGGCTGAAAGAGGCTCTTTCGGGAGGTGAAAGGTGCTCTTTTAGAGGCTGAAATGCCACCTTTGGCAAAGATGTGTGGGGTGTTTAGAATTTTAGGCGCAGCTCGGCGTTTAGGCAGAAGGGGGCTCCGCGCTGGGCAAAGTACTGTCTTTTGCCGGATGCGGCGCTGTCGAAGGCAAAGGTGTTGTAGTGTGTGCCGGTTATGTTATTTGCACGTATGCTCAGTACAACCTTGTCCGTAGCCACGTCTATGTGTGCTCCGAGCAGAGCGTAGAAGTCCTGGCTGTAGGTGTTTGCTTCGTCCCACCATATCTTGCCGCACGCCGTCAGCGACGCGCCTATGATGATGTTCTTTACCAGCGAGCCGTTTGTGCGTATGCGGTAGTCGGTGTTGGCGCCGAGCGTGTGCGCCGGAACAAAGGGAACTTTGTTGCCGCGATAGTCAACGGTTGTGACGTCTGCATCGCCCGAGCCGGCGGAGATGTTGTCCTTGTAGTCGCGGAAGATGCTGTGCGTAAATCCGTAGCTTGCCGCCCACGACAGCCGTTCGTCAAAGGCGCTGCCGCGAAGCGATGCCTCGAAGCCGCAACCGGTGCTGCGCCCGGCGTTGACCATCATTCGTCCGAAACCGTAGTTGCCCGCCATTACAGACAGCTGCTGGTTGCGTATGGTCATGTAATATACGGCGATGTCGGCGTGCATCATGTTGCCGAAGAGGTTGAGATGTGCGCCCGCCTCGTAGTTCCAGCTCTCCTCCGGCTTGTAGGCTATCGTGCGGTTCACGTTGTCATAGTCTGCGGCGGTGTGCTCCACGTCATGGTCGCCACGCATTGCCGCCTGGCTGTTGGCGGTTATTTCGGTCTGCAGGATGTCCGAGAACATCTGTATGTTGAAGCCTCCGGCACGATAGCCCTTGCTCACCGTGGCATAGATGTTGCTGCCGCGGCTGTCCGTGCGGTATGTAATTCCCACTTTGGGCAGCAGCTGGTTGTAGGCGTTCGATGTCTTGCTTTTCAACGTCGACGTCAGTGTGTTTGTCGCCTCGCGCCCCATAACGTTGGCGGTTACGCCCATTGCCGCCTGTGTGTCGTAGTGCAGGCGCACGTTGTTGTGGTCGTAGCGCAAGCCGAGTGTGGCTGTGATGTTTTCGCCCAGGTCGATGTTCGACTCGTGGTATATGCCGATGTTCAGCTGCGGAGTGTGGAACATTGCCGGTACGGCAAAGCGTGTGCTCACCGATACGCCGCCTGCACGCTCCACGGCTGCCTTTGCCGCCGCTTCCGCCGCCGTTGCGGGCATGCCGCTCTGTATCATGTTCTCCTTCATTGCACCCACGATTGCCGTGTACATCTGTGCCTGTATGGCGGAGGAGATGCGGCGGGTGAAATCGTTGCCGAAATATACCGGGGCGTCGGTGCGCAGCCATTGGTACGAGGCGTAGACGCCCGTCGTGCGGTGCCATGCGTCGCGTGGGTTGTTCTTCAGCGTAAATTCCTGCGTCACGGCGTTCTGGAACTGGCGTTGTTCAAGATACATGAAGTCTTGCGGAAGATAGTCCTGGTCCATCATCATGTAGTCTTTGAGATACTGATAGCTCGTCGTGGAGTTGAGCAGAAAGCTGTCTCCGCTGTATTTCACGTGCACGCCCGTGTTGAGCATGTTGCGCCGGTAGTTGCCCTCGCGGTTTGTCGCAGGCGAGTCGGTGTCGCCCGTTGCCGTGTCGAGCGTGCCGTAGGGGAATCCGTTCTGGCGCACATACTGGTAGTCGGCAATGAAGTCGATGGTCGTGCGGTGCGTCGGCATGTATATGAGGCGTGTCTTTCCGCCCGCCTCGTTGTACTTGTCGGCGCGTCCGCCCGTGACGGCGTTGCGGAAGAAGCCGTTGCCGCCGTTGTAAAAGCCGGCTGTAGAGAATGCCAACTTGTCCGACGGGCGGTGATAGTGTGCCACCTCGGCATGGCGCATGCCGTGCGAGCCGCCGCCGCCGATTATCTCGCTTCCTCTGTACATCAGCGGGTTCTTGGAATACACGCGCACCAGTCCGCCCTCGGTGTTCATGCCGTAGAGCGTGCCTTGCGGTCCGCGCAGGATGTCCACGCGGTCGGTCTGATAAGAGTGGAAGTTGAACGCGCTCTTGCATACCAGCGGTATCCCGTCGACGTACATGCCCACCGCCGGATTGTTGACGCGCGAGCCTGTGCCGCGTATATACATCGACGATGTCAGTCGGGAACCGTATTCGGGCATGGCGAACGAGGGCACGAAGCCGGAGAGGCTGCGTATGTCGCGCGCACCGGTGCGGTTCATGTCCGCCGTGGTGAATACTGATGAGCTTAGGGGTTGCTGTCTCAGGCGGAACGCTTCTTTGGGAAGTGAGACGACAACCACCTCGTCGAGGTCGACGACGCGTGACGAGTCGGCTGCCGTGCCGTGCGTGTCTGCCGCCGATATAGTTGCCGCCGCCGTTATTGCGAGTACGGCTGATGCCGTGAAACGTTTAATCATTGTCTGTACATTTGTTTAACGGGTGCAAAGGTACTTATAATATGGTGGGCGGGCAATCCATATTTATGTGGATTTTGAGGTGTGAGGGCTTTAAAGTCTTTAAGGTCTTTAGGGTCTTTAAGGACTTTAAGGACCTTAAGGACTTTAAAACAACCTCAAAAAGGGAAGAGCAGCGGCAGCACGAGCATCATCACGGCTCCGATGGCTATTTGCAGCGGCAGTCCCACCCGGACATAGTCCATGAAAGAGTAGCGCCCGGCTTGCATGACGAGCGCGTTGGGCGGAGTGGAGAACGGCGATGCGAAGCACATGCTTGCTCCGAGGGTCACGGCGAAGAGCATGGGGTAGGGGCTTACGCCCAGTTCTACCGCCGACGACAGGGCGATGGGCGCCATGAGCACCGCCGTGGTGGTGTTGCTGATGAACAGCGAGAGCAGCGAGGTGGTGATATAAATGCCGGCAAGGAGCGGCAGCGGACCGGCACTGCCGAAGAGGCTTACCATGGAATGCGAGATGAGCGCCGACGCACCGGTCTTTTCCAGCGCGACGGACATCGGCATCATGGCGGCAATGAGCACGATGCTCTCCCAGTTGATGGTCTTGTATGCAGACTCGACGTTCTTGAAACAGCCCGACAGCACCATCATGACGCCGGCTATCATCACGGCGGTGACAGGGGCGACGGGAATGAAGTCGAACACCATCATCGCCACCATTGCCAGCATTATCGCGGCTGCCAGCGGCGCCTTGTAGTCGAGCGTCACCTTTGCCGCCTCCTCGAGCGGTTGCCCGAGAACCACCCAGCGATCCTCGTCGTTGCCCAACCGGGCGATGTTCTCCCATGTTCCCTGCACAAGAAGCACGTCGCCGGAGCGCAGCTTCGCCTCGGCAAGATTGTCCATTATATACTCGCCGCGCCGCCTTATGCCGATAACGTTTATCGAATATTTTGCCCGCAGGGCGGCTTCGCGCAGCTGTCTGTCTATGAGCCGCGACGCCGGGAGGATTACGATTTCCGCCATGCCGAGGTCGTAGAAGTCGAGGGCGTTGCTGCCGCCGGCCGCATCGCCTGCTGTCGCGGCATTTGCCAACTTGAAGTCGTGGGCGAACTTGCGCGCCGCCTCTTTCTTGCCTGTCACATAGATTATATCCCCCTCGCGCAGAACCGTCGACGGTGCGGCAAGCTTCTGCTCGACGCTCTTGAGCAGACTTTTGCGGCTGTTCTGTTCGCGGCGCACCTCGAGCACGGTCAGTCCGTAGCGGTTGTAAATGTCCAGTCCGGCGACGGTCTTTCCCGCCATGGCAGACGCAGGCGTCACCGCGTAGCGTGCCAGGTTGTCGGCAAGGCGATATTCTTTTACCAGCTCTCGCAGCGTTTTTACGCGTGCCCCTTTTGTGCCGTCCTTGTCTTTCTTTCCCGTCAGCAGCAGCCGGCTAAGCGGAAACAGCACCGCCATGCCGACGACAAGCACCGTCAGACCGACGGGCATGAAGGCGAAGAACGACAGCGGTTCGTAGCCCTCGGCGGTCAGCGTGTCTTGTATCACAAGGTTTGGCGGCGTTCCTATCAGCGTGAGCATGCCGCCGAGGCTGCTTGCAAATGCCAGAGGCATGAGCAGGCGCGACGCGTTGAGCCGTGCCTCCGCCGCCATGCTGACGATGATGGGGAGCATGAGCGCCACGGTGCCCGTGTTGCTGACGAACGCTCCGATGGCGGCAGTGACGATCATCACCATAAAGAACAGCCGTGTCTCGTTGCCTTTGGCGAGTTTCATCATGCGGCTGCTTATCATCTTTGCCAGTCCGGTCTGCAACACGGCGCCGCCCACGACAAACAGTCCCGTCATCATGATGACCACCGTGCTGGAGAAGCCCGACAGCGCCTCCTCGGGCGTAAGGACGCCGATGAGCATCAGCGTGATGAGCGCACAGAGCGCGACGATGTCCGAACGTATCTTGCCCGTGGCGAAGAGTATTGCCGTTATGGCGAGTATTATTAGCGTTATGTACATGATGTTTGTGCCTTTTTTGTTTGCAAAGATAAGCCATGTGATGCGTGTTTCCCGTCGGTGGCAGGCTTTTTTACTATCCTTTAACTTTTAAGGTTGGGGCTTTAGGTTTCAGGTTGGGGCTTTAGGTGTCGGGTGAATATAGTATGGAAATCTGTACTATATAGTATGGAAATCTGTACTATATAGTAGAGAAAGCTGTAGCATATAGTAGAGAAAGCTGTAGCATATAGTAGAGAAATGTATCGCATATGAGATAGAAACGTAACGCATATGAGATAGAAATGTAACGCATATGAGATAGAAATGTAACGCATATGAGATAGAAACGTAACGCATATGAGATAGAAACGTAACGCATATGAGATAGAAATGTATCGCATATGAGATAGAATACTCCCGCTCGGCAAAAAACAAATGAATTTGTTGTTTTGCTCCCGACTTATCCGTATCTTTGCATCAATCGAATCGCTTTGCGACCGTGAACCGGGGCAAAGCCCCGACTTTCACTTTCGATTTTCTGCGAATATACTTCGTATATTTGACGCACAAAATTGGCTTCGCCACCGCGAACCCGGCTAAAGCCGGACTATCGCTATTTTGTTTTGTCGAATATACTTCGTATATTTGCATCTGCTAAAACAGGTATAGATGATATCAGTAGAAGGATTGAAAGTGGAGTTCGGCGTGAAACCGCTCTTCAGCGATGCCGGTTTCGTGGTGAACGACCGCGACCGCATAGCGCTTGTGGGCAAGAACGGCGCCGGAAAATCCACCATGCTAAAGATACTCTGCGGCATGCAGCAGCCGACGGCGGGCAGTGTCGCCATACCGTCGGACACCACCATCGGTTATCTGCCGCAGGTGATGATACTACAGGACGACACCACCGTGCGACAGGAAGCGCGCAAGGCGTTTGCCGGCGTGGTGGAGATGAAGAGGCGCATAGACCGTATGAACGACGAGCTGTCCGAGCGCACCGACTATGAGAGCGATGAATATATGGAACTTGTGCGCCGCTTCACGCAGGAGCACGAGCGGTATATCATGATGGGCGCGGACGGATATGAGGCGGAGATAGAACGAACGCTTGCCGGACTGGGCTTTGAGCGCACCGACCTTGACCGCCCTACAAGCGAGTTCAGCGGCGGTTGGCGCATGCGTATAGAACTTGCGAAGATACTTCTCGGCAAGCCCGATGTGCTGCTGCTCGACGAGCCTACGAACCACCTTGACATAGAGAGCATACAGTGGCTCGAGCAGTTCCTTACGCAGAACGCAAAGGCGGTGGTGCTCGTAAGTCACGACCGCGCGTTTATAAACAATGTGACAAACCGCACGTTGGAAATAAGCTGCGGACGGGTTGTAGACTATCGCGTGAAGTACGACGAGTATGTACGGCTGCGTGCCGAGCGGCGCCAGCAGCAGTTGCGTGCCTACGAGAACCAGCAGAAAGAGATTGCCGACATAAAGGACTTCATCGAGAAGTTCCGTTACAAGCCGACGAAAGCCGTGCAGGTGCAGAGCCGCATCAAGCAGCTTGAGAAGATAGTGCCCATAGAGATAGACGAGGTGGACACCTCGGCGATGCGTCTGAAGTTCCCACCCTGTCTACGCAGCGGCGATTATCCCGTGATATGCGACGGCGTGCGCAAGGACTATGGCAGTCACACCGTGTTCCGTGACGTCACGCTCACAATCAAGCGCGGCGAGAAAGTGGCGTTCGTCGGAAAGAACGGCGAGGGCAAGTCCACGCTCGTAAAGTGCATCATGAACGAGATACCGTATACCGGTATGCTGAAGATAGGGCATAACGTGCAGATAGGATACTTCGCGCAAAACCAGGCGCAGATGCTCGACGAGGAGCTTACCGTCTTCGATACCATCGACCGTGTGGCGCGCGGCGACATCCGCCTGCGCATCAACGACATTCTCGGTGCGTTTATGTTCGGCGGCGAGGCATCGGAGAAGAAAGTGCGGGTGCTCAGCGGCGGCGAGCGCAGCCGTCTCGCCATGATACGCCTGCTGCTCGAACCTGTCAACCTGCTTATCCTCGACGAGCCTACAAACCACCTTGACATGCAGTCCAAGGACGTTCTCAAAGAAGCGGTAAAGGCATTCGACGGAACGGTCATCGTGGTGAGCCACGACCGTGAGTTTCTCGACGGGCTTGTGTCGAAGGTGTATGAGTTCGGTGGCGGTTCGGTGCGTGAACATATAGGCGGCATATACGATTTCCTCCATTCCCGACGCATAGATACGCTCGACCGGCTCGGTTCCCCGGCATCTTCCGATACAAAAGAAAAAGCTTCGCCGGCAGTCAAAGAGGCATCTGCGGATGCGGCGGAAGGCGGCAGACAGAGCTATGAGGAGCATAAGGAGAGACAGAAAAGGAAACGCCGCGCTGAGAAAGCCGTCAAGGAGTGCGAGGAGAAGATAGAAGCATACGAGCAGCGCATAAAGGAAATGGACGACATGCTCGGCCGTCCCGAGCATGCTGCCGATATGGAGCTTATAGCACGATATGCCGACGTAAAGAAGCAGCTCGATGAAGAAGTTGAGCGCTGGGAGGCGGCATCCGAGGAGCTCGAGGCATGCCGGTGACACTATAATATATATGTACGCGCGTACCTATATTATATATAGCATATCGTCAAAAGTAAACGGTAATAGGCGGAATGCCGATTTCAAGTTGCCACATTAAACTATCAATTATATAACATGAACGTAAAACAAATTATTCCTATGGTGCTTCTTGCCTCCGTTCCGGTCGTTGCCGGCGCGCAGACACCGCTAAAGTCGGGTATCGACCTGACAAACCTCGACAACAGCGTCCGTGCTGCCGACGATTTCTATCAGTATGCCTGCGGAGGCTGGATGAAAAACAATCCGCTGCCCGCCGCCTATTCGCGTTTCGGCAGTTTCGACCAACTCGGGCAGGACAACAACAAGCGTATAAACATGCTTCTTACCGACCTGCTGGACAAAACCTATGCAAAAGGAACGACGGAGCAGAAACTCAGCGACTTCTATAGACTGGCGATGGACTCCGTGCGCCGTAACAAAGACGGCGTGAAACCGCTTATGCCGCTCATCAACGAGATTGAAAAGGCAAAGAAAATAGAGGCTTTGCGCGAGCTTCAGCTTAAGTATGCCACGTTTGGTTACGGCATGCCGTTGGGACTGAGCTTCGGTGCCGATGAGAAAAACGCCAAGATGAACATCCTCAACGTATATCAGGGCGGCATGTCGTTGGGACAGAAAGAGTATTATCTTGACAACGACTCGGCAACAGCAGCCATACGCGATGCTTATAAGAAGCATATCGTGCGCATGTTCGGACTATTCGGATTTGACAATGATGCGGCGCACAAGAAGATGCAGCACATCATGAAGATAGAGACGGCACTGGCTAAGGTTTCCAAGTCGCGTACGGAACTGAGAGACGTCGAAGCCAACTATAACAAGATGACACTCAGCGAGTTCGAGACCAAATATCCCAATGTGCGCCTTACAAAGACAATGAATGCCGATGGCGTGAAGACCGATTGTTTCCGCGAGCTCGTTGTCGGTCAGCCCGACTTTGTTGCCGGTGCGGACAAGCTTCTTGCAACAGTTACGGCAGATGAGCTTCGTGCATACATGGAGTGGAACGCCATTCTGTCGGCGGCAGGATATCTCAGTGACGAGGTTCAGGCGGCTGATTTCGATTTCTTCGGCAAGACAATGTCCGGACGCAAGGAAGACTATCCGCGCTGGAAGCGCGCCACATCGCAGGTGGAAAGGCAGATGGGCGAGGCTCTCGGCAAGATGTATGTGGAGCGTTATTTCCCCGCATCGTCGAAAGAACGCATGGAGAAGCTCGTAAAGAACCTGCAGGTGGCGCTGGCAGAACGCATCAAGGCGCAGGACTGGATGAGCGACACTACAAAGCAGTCTGCACTCGACAAGCTGTCCTCGTTCTATGTGAAGATAGGTTATCCGGACACATGGAAGGATATGTCGGGACTACAGATAAATCCCGAACTGTCTTATTATGAGAATGTGCAGAACTGCCGCAAGTTCTGGAGCGACTGGAATAACGATTACCGTGCCGGCAAGCCCGTGGACAACAAAGAGTGGTTCATGACACCGCAGACTGTGAATGCGTACTATAATCCGACGACAAACGAGATATGTTTCCCTGCCGGAATACTTCAGGTTCCGTTCTTCAATCCCGAGGCGGACGACGCTTTCAACTATGGTGCCATCGGTGTTGTGATAGGTCATGAGATGACGCACGGATTTGACGACCAGGGACGTCACTATGACAAGAACGGCAATATGACCGACTGGTGGACGGAGAGCGACGGCAAGAACTTTGCCGCACGCGCGGATAAGTATGCCGATTTCTTCTCTTCGATAAAGGTTCTTCCCGACCTTAATGCCAACGGCAAGTTCACTCTCGGCGAGAACCTTGCAGACCACGGCGGTCTTCAGGTGGCGTTCCAGGCTTATAAGAACGCAACGAAAGACGCCGTTCCTGCCGTTGTCGACGGGCTTACGGGCGACCAGCGCTTTTTCATCGCATACGCAGGAGTGTGGGCAGGAAACATTACGGAGAAGGAGATACGCAGCCGCACGAAGAGCGATCCCCACTCGTTGGGACGCTGGCGCGTCAACGGCGCACTGCCTCATATCGACATGTGGTACGAAGCGTTCGGTGTGAAAGAAGGCGACAAGCTGTTCATTCCGAAGAGCGAGCGCCTGCAACTTTGGTAAAATACACTAAGGGTGTATCAAGAAGGAGATAGAGGGAAGATATGAGGAGATAAAGGAAGATAAAGGACAATAGTCTTATACCAAGCGACAAGGCATACGTCTTTTATCTTCCTTTATCTCCTCATATCTTCCCTCTATCTCCTTTTCGACATACTATCAGTGCTTTCGCCGTGTCAGTTGAAACTCACGATATATGCGTTGAGATATGTCGCAAGTGTCAGCCATGCGATATACGGTATCAGCAAGAATGCTGATGTGCAGTTGTGATAGAAAAGTTTCACAAGATACCATATCGCGGTGATGTCTATGACCGCCATGGTTATAAGACCGAGCAGCGGGCAGCGGAAAAGGAAGAAACAAATGCTCCACAATATATTGAGTAACAACTGCATGGCAAACAGATGGGTTAAAAGGCGCTTGCCGTGATTGTAATCACTGCCCCATACAAGTCCTATCGATGTGCCCATACATATATATATAATGCCCCATGCGATAGGAAACACCCGGTTGGGTGGTGTGAATGTAGACTTTACGAGTGTAGGATACCAAGTTTCTATGGATGCCGACTGGAATATTCCGGCACATAATCCGGTTACAAAACATATTGTAATACCGAGCACGATAAAAACAAACTTTTTCATAACACATTACTTTTTTATTCTTATTAAAAACATCCGGGATGTCACGAGGATGATACGGCAATGCGCGACAGAAGCCTTTCATGTTGCCGTGATGCCCGTACACCGTTGTGCAAAGATAGCTTTTGTATCCCTTATATACCTATTCTCGTGTGATAATTAGAAATCTTTAGGCTTATGGTCTGTAACGGCTAAAAATTTTATTCACAAAAGGTTAATGCAAATAATTATTCATTACGAAATGAAAATATAAGGATATTTCCGTAACTTTGCACTCGGTTTGCGGCATGTTCCGTAAATGCCGGTGAGCCGGTGTGTGTAAATTTATGCACAGACGGATGCCGGTGACAAGTGTAACAATAAAGAAGCATCATTGTAAATGCCTTTAAGAATACCCGATAAACTGCCGGCTGTAGATATTCTGAAGCAGGAGAATATCTTTGTAATGGACAATTCGAGAGCGCACACACAGGACATACGTCCGTTGCGGATTGTCATACTGAACCTCATGCCGCTGAAGGTCACGACGGAGACCGACCTTGTGCGCCTGCTGTCGAACACCCCGTTGCAGCTCGATGTTACGTTCATGAAGCTCGCAAGCCATACGCCGAAGAATACCCCTGCCGAGCACATGGCGATGTTCTATAAAGACTTCGAGGAGCTGAAAGACATGAAGTTCGACGGAATGATAATAACCGGAGCACCCGTTGAAACGTATGAATATGAGGATGTTACGTATTGGAAAGAGGTGACGGGCATCTTCTCGTGGGCGAAAACCCACGTAACGAGCACCCTGTATATATGCTGGGCGGCACAGGCAGGACTGTATTTTCACTATGGCATACCCAAGTATCCGCTTGCAAAGAAAATGTTCGGCGTGTTCGTGCAAAAGCCCATCGACCCGCTGCTCCCTATCTTCCGTGGTTTCGACGACAGTTTCAACATGCCCCACAGCCGCCATACCGAGGTTCGGCGTGAGGATATAATAAAAGACGGAAGACTGTCTCTCATTGCCGAATCGGAAGAAAGCGGTGTCAGCATGGTAATGGCGAACGGTGGCAGAGAGATATTCGTGACGGGGCATCTGGAGTATGTTGCCGACACGCTCGACCGCGAATACAGGCGCGATAAAGGCAAACGCCCGGATGTGGACATGCCCGTAAACTATTATGAAGGCGACAATCCCGACAATAAACCGGTTGTGACATGGCGTGCACATGCCAATCTTATGTTCAGCAACTGGATTAATTATTACGTATATCAAGAAACCCCATACGACATTAACAAAATTGAGTAGAACTATAGAACTGCTTGCACCTGCCGGAAACCTGGCATGCGGCATTGCCGCGATAGACCATGGCGCAGATGCCGTGTACATCGGTGCAGAACGCTTTGGCGCGCGTGCCGCCGCAGGAAACACGCTCGAAGACATCGGGAAACTTTGCACATACGCGCATAAGTTTCTCGCACGGGTGTATGTAACGGTGAATACTATCTTGTATGACAATGAGACGGAAGAGACGTTGCGCCTTATAAGACACCTTGCAGCGGCGGGAGTCGATGCCATTCTGGTTCAGGATATGGCAATAGTGGAGCTTATTCGCGAACGCAGGGCAGAGCTTGGGACATTGCCGGCGCTGCATGCCAGTACGCAGACAGACAACCGCACGCCCGAAAAAGTGAGATGGCTTCGCGGATTAGGGTTTAACCGTGTGGTGCTGGCACGCGAACTCTCGGCAGCCGAAATAGCCGCCATACACCGTGCCGTGCCCGATGTCGAGCTTGAAGTGTTTGTGCACGGCGCACTGTGCGTCAGCTATTCCGGCGTGTGCTACGCCTCGCAGCATTGTTTCGGGCGCAGTGCCAACAGGGGAGAGTGCGCCCAGTTCTGCCGTTTGCAGTTCGACCTTCTCGATGCCGACAACCGTGTGATAGAGCGCGGGCGGCACCTTCTTTCGCTGAAAGACATGAACAGATACGACGACATCGAAACCCTGCTCGATGCAGGGGCAGTGTCGTTAAAGATAGAAGGAAGACTCAAGAACATCGAATATGTCAAGAATGTCACTGCCGCATACAGTGCCCGTCTTGACGAGATTGTTGCAAAAAGCAACGGAAAATACCGCCGTTCTTCGATAGGGCGCAGCCGTTGCGCCTTCACTCCCAATCTTCACAAGACGTTCAACCGCGGCTTTACCGACTATTTTCTCGACGGCAGGCGTCACGACATATCATCGTTCGACACCCCAAAGGCACGCGGCGAGTTTGTGGGAACGGTCAAGGAGATACGCGGAGGCTCTTTCAACGTTGCCGGAACGGCGACTTTTGCCAACGGCGACGGGCTTTGCTTTATCAACGCCGACCACCGGCTTGAGGGCTTCCGTGTGAACAAAGTGCTGAACAACAGGCTCTTTCCGCAGAAAATGCCTGCGTCGTTACGTTCCGGTATGCCGCTGTGGCGCAACAGCGACATGGACTTTGAGCGGCAACTGGCACGCAGCGGCAACTGTAGGAAAATACCCGTAGACATAAGGATGAGCCGCAACGACGACGCTTTTGTCCTGACGGCATGTGTCGACGGGGCGCATAGAGTGTCGGTGAGGTTCGACGATGAGGTGCAGAAGGCGCAGAAGCCGCAGCGCGACAACATTGTGCGGCAGTTGTCAAAACTCGGAAACACCGTTTACGAATGCGCTTCAGTAGAGATAGATACGTCAGCGGCAGAATGTTTCATACCTTCGAGCCGGCTTGCCGACATGCGCCGTGCCATGACCGAAAAACTCGATGATGTGATTGCAAAAGAGGCGTTGCACCGTGCCGATGTGGTAAAAGGCGGCAAGGCACCAATGCCCCTCTATCCTGCCGGATATCCTTATTTGTACAATATATCCAACAGTGCTGCACGCCGCTTCTACCGCCGTGAGGGGCTTGACAGCGATGTCGCAGCCTTTGAACAGGGAACGTCGGTGCCGCATCCGCTTGTAATGCAGTGCCGCTACTGTCTGCGCCACGCCCTCGGATTTTGTGTTAAAAACGGTGGCAGACGTCCCTCATGGCATGAACCACTGTATCTGCAGTCTGCCGACGGGCGGCGCTTCCGCCTGCAGTTCGACTGCTCAAAATGTCAGATGAATATATATGCTGAAGATTAACATACGATTTGTGCCGCTTGCGGTGCTTGCGATAATGGCGTTGACGTTCTTTTCCGGATGTTATCAGGAACGTATGCGTAATGACGGACCGAAACAGACTGTCATGGAAGAGGTAAGTGACACGGCATCGCTGCCCGCCGCATTGCACTACTCGTTGAACTATAATTTTGTGGTGCGCGCAGACTCTCTGTCTCTGCTCAGACAGCGCCCGGAAGAGTATCTCAACGGTATGACCACCGATTCGGTCTCCGTTTTCCGCGGCAATCATCTCGTTGTGGCGGATATCTGCGTTATCCCCACCGACACAATCGACTCGCTGTGGGTTAAGGTGGCGCGCGACCAAGAGACCATAGGGTGGATACACGACTCGTCGCTGCTGCCGGCAGTGGTGCCCGACGATCCCATATCCCAGTTCATATTGATATTTTCGGACATCCACCTTCTTATTTTCCTAATCGTGATAAGCATCATTTCCGTTGCCTATCTGATGCGTACAATCTTCCGCCGCAATGCCAAGATAGTGCATTTCAACGACATACCGTCGTTCTATCCCATGCTGCTTGCCCTTACGGTGGCTTTCTCGGCAACGCTATATTCAAGCATACAGATGTTCGCACCCGACATGTGGCAGAATTTCTATTTTCATCCTACGCTAAATCCTTTCGGACTTCCCATCATTATTTCGGTCTTTATCATGGCTGTATGGGCAATACTCATTGTTGCCATTGCCGCTGTAGACGTGGTTTTCAAGGAACTGCCCTTTGGCGATGCCATGCTCTATCTGTGCGGACTTGCAGGAGTGTGTGCCGTAAACTACATCGTTTTCAGCATCACCACGCTTTATTTTGCAGGATATCTCCTGCTCGCAGCATATCTGTTCTTTGCCCTCCGTCTGTATTTCCGCGGCTCTTATTATACATGCCTGTGCGGCAATTGCGGCGCACGCATGCGTTCGCGCGGACGATGTCCGGAGTGTGGAGCAATGAACGAGTAGATGTTTTCAATTAAAAAAGGTGGCATTTGAGCGTCTCAAATGCCACCTTTTGCTGTCTTAAATGCCACCTTTAAGAAGCTAAAAGGGCACCTTTCATATTGTAATATATTTGCATCTGTTTTCTTGTATAATATCTGTATTATACTTTGTAATATATAAATATGTAAGCAAAATAGTGTGTAAAACTTACGGTTTTCATCGATGTGATGTCGTCGGAGATTATTCGTCGTTCTCCTTTACGTCTGTCAGCTCGTAGAAAGGATTCTGTACATCCTCCGGAAAATACGCCTTCCCGTCATCGTCCACCCATACGGCTATTCCGCACTGAACGGCGGGATGATCCATTGTGAGGTGTACGCGCTTTCTTTCGTCTGTAATGATGTTGTGCATTATGGCAGTCTTCATAGTTGTTGTTATTTTAAAGTTGTTTATAATCGGGGATGTCATTCAAGAAGGTATACTTTCCGCCTTCATAGTCCATGCGGCAGCAATAGTGGCTCATGCCGTTGCTCACCACGAGATAGTCTACGTGCATGAGAATGTTGTATGCGAATATCTGGTTGAATGTTTTCTGGGTGATCTGTATCGTCGGAGCCTTATACTCTATAATCATCCGCGGCTGTAACATGTTGTCGTACAGCACGCTGTCGCACCGCAGGCTTTTCTGTCCGAGGCGCAGTTTCACCTCGTTGGCAAGCAATGATGTGGGATAGCCCTTGTGTTCCGTAAGGTAGTGGATGAAATGCTGGCGCACCCATTCCTCGGGAGTGAGGTTTACATATTTCCTCCTCAGCACGTCGAAAACGGCATGTCTGCCGCCTTTTTCTTTGATTTTTATTTCGTATGGAGGTAGGTTTAATCGATACATTTTATTAATTTTGCAATCGGACTGATGTTTTGTATGCCGCAAAGTTAGTTATTATTGTTGAAATAGTGAAGGATAGGGCGGTTTATCAAAACATCTGTGTCCTTATTTTATGCACTTGAAACAAATGGCAGATAAAAGTACAGCAACTTTCGACACGATAATGCGCGACCTGCGTGCCGGCAAATATGCGCCCGTATACGTACTTATGGGCGATGAGTCTTATTATATCGATAAGATTTCCGACTTTATTGCCGAAAACGCCCTTGCTCCTGAAGAAAGAGACTTCAACCAGACTGTTGTGTTTGGTGCCGATGTGACGGCGAGCCGTGTGGCGGATATGGCAAAACGCTATCCGATGATGGCGGAAAGGCAGGTTGTTGTTGTGAAAGAGGCTCAGAACATAAAAAACTGGGACGGTCTTGAGAAATATCTCGACAATCCTCAGCCTACCACCGTTCTTGTGTTGTGTCATAAAAACGGAACGATAGACGGGAGGAAGAAAATTGTTGGAAAGGCGGCTGCCGTTGGAGTTGTTTTTGAGAGCAGAAAGAAAAAGGAATCGGAACTGCCCGTTTTCATCGAGCATTATCTCAAGGTAAACGGAAATGCCACGATAGACAACAAGTCGGCGTTTATCATAGCAGGGCACATCGGGGCAGACCTCAGCAGGCTGACGGGCGAACTCGACAAGCTGATAATATCGCTTCCGGAAAACGACAGGCGCGTTACGCCCGAGATAATAGAAGGACGTATAGGTGTGAGCAAGGACTTTAATGCTTACGAATTGCGCAGTGCCGTGGCGGCGAAGGATGTGAAGAAGGCAAATCTCATTGTGAGATATTTTGACAAGAATCCAAAGTCGGGTGGGGTGTTCGTGCTTATTCCTACGCTCTTTTCTTATTTCCAGAATTTGATGATAGCCTATTATGCCCCCAACAGGATGAATGAAAACGACGTGGCAAAATGGCTCGACCTCCGCACATCGTGGCAGGCGAGAGACTACATGACAGGTATGAGAAACTATAGTGGGGTGAAGGTGATGCAGATTATTTCAAAAATAAGGGAGATTGATGCCAAAAGTAAGGGTTTGGACAACCCGAATACACCCGTAGGAGAGCTTATGAGAGAGCTTGTTTTCTTCATTTTGCACTGAAAAAAGCCACTTTTCATACCCTTTTTTATCTGGTTTGTTATTTTTTTCGGACAGAAAAAACAGAGTGATTGTGCACATAATCAGACACTTAAATCAAATTTTCCTCTCTATTTTCAGCGTATTTTGAACCGGCAGGACAGATGTTTGTAAATGTCGGAAAAATGCTCTTTTTTTCGATTTTCAGCCATGTTAAATTCAGCTTTAGCACTTATTAATATTTAAAACACTAAAATATAGAGTTGTAAATGTATGGTATTGTAAATTAAATTTACATTTTACAACGATAAATAATTTGTTGTTGTAAATAATCTCAGTGCTTAAATAAACAATTAAAGATACAAATATTTACATTTAAATACGAATACGTATATTTATACAATATTGTTTATGCAACATAAGTAGTTGAAAATCACCGTATTTATGTAAAAATATGTTGTCGTGACTACTAAAAAACGGCATTATACTCGATATTATAATGCATATTGGTAAATAAAGGTTTAATTTTGTTGTAATTAACCATTTTACAGTCATGTAATTACGAAAAATCTCTGTATAAATGATTTTCGAGTCTTTAAAGACGTCAATTTACATTTGTGTTTGTAAATAGCGGATATACAATAAACATGTATTTATATTTACAAATTTAAATAAATAAATTCAATATTCGTGTTTGTATGTTTTCTTTACATTTGTTGTCTGTGTCAGAAAAATGCTTTACCTTTGTAAAATCTTTGAAAAAGCGGACTTTCAGTCCATATTTATTATATAACAGCTTTATGAAAGACAGAATTAAGCAGATAATGGAGGCGCAGCACATGACGCAACAGACGTTCGCCAACTTCATAGGAATGTCTCCCGCTTCGCTCAGCAGCATCTTCAACGATCGTACCAAACCTACAATCAACACCGTGGAGGCTATAAAAAGCAAAATGCCTGCCATAAGTACCGACTGGTTGATGTTCGGCAGAGGGACAATGTTTGTGGACGAGGTAGAGGGTAATGATGCCGTACAGAAAGAAAACAATGGCGGATATGGCAGCGAACCGGCTCTTGACTTCATGGATGCTCCGGTTGCCCATACGACATACGGACAAGACAATCGTGCGCAGAATGCAAGGCGTGTCGCCGATACTGCCATGAACATCAACCTTGGGCAAGCAGAACGCCCCGTGCGCAAGATAACGGAGATAAGGGTCTTCTTTGACGACCAGACATACGAGAGTTTCGTACCTAAAAAATAAGGAGGTGGATGCCGCATTTGCGCTATTTTAGCGTATCTTTGCATACGCAATGTCTTTTATGTGGCATACAGGGTGTGTTTAGGACAGGCATTTCCTTAATATATAATAATGTGTGATGAAAAAGTATGTATTGGATCTTACGGTGGTATCCGTAGAGCATATAAACGATAAGTATGTGCTTATAAAACTCACAAGCGAGGCTCCGTTGCCGGATATGAAACCCGGTCAGTTTGTAGAGGTGAGAGTAGACGGTTCGCCTTCTACGTTTCTTCGCCGCCCCATTTCAATAAACATGGTCGACCGGGATACAAACCTGTTGTGGCTTCTTGTAGCTACCGTGGGAGACGGTACGCGCAGGCTTGCCGGTCTGAAAGGTGGCGACAAGCTTAACTGTATGCTGCCTTTGGGCAACGGATTTACCTTGCCGGAAGACAAAAACAAGCGTATTCTGCTTGTCGGAGGCGGCGTTGGTGTGGCTCCGTTGCTGTATATGGGACGCGTGATGGCGGATATGGGCTGTGAGCCGACGTTTTTGTTGGGAGCCCGTTCGGCAGGCGATTTGCTTATGATCGATGAGTTTAAAAAGTACGGGCGCGTGTGCGTGACGACGGAAGACGGCACGGCAGGCGAAAAAGGATTTGTCACAAACCACTCCATATTGTCTTCCGAGACGTTTGACAGGATAAGTACTTGCGGTCCCAAGCCTATGATGATGGCTGTGGCAAAGTATGCCGCACGGACGGGTACGGACTGTGAAGTGTCGCTCGAGAATAAGATGGCATGCGGTGTCGGAGCCTGTCTGTGCTGCGTAGAAGGCACGGATGAGGGTAATTTGTGTGTATGTAAGGAAGGTCCGGTGTTTAATACAAAAAAACTGTTATGGCAGATTTAAGAGTTAGAATAAAGGATTTGTGTCTGAAAAATCCGGTTATGACGGCATCGGGTACATTCGGATATGGTTTGGAATTTGCCGATTTCATGCCTTTAGACGGTATCGGCGGCATAATAGTCAAGGGAACAACGCTCCGTTCGAGACAGGGAAATGATTATCCGCGCATGGTGGAGACGGCATCGGGAATGCTCAACTGCGTGGGGCTTCAGAATAAGGGCGTGGACTATTTCTGCGAGCATATATATCCTCAGATCAAGGATATAGATACCAATATGATAGTGAATGTGAGCGGTTCTTCGCCAGACGACTATGCCGAGTGTGCAGCCCGCATAGATGCGTTGGAGAATATTCCGGCAATAGAGCTTAATATTTCGTGTCCTAATGTGCGCCAGGGAGGTATGGCGTTTGGTGTTACCTGTGAGGGTGCGGCAAGCGTAGTAAAGGCTGTGCGTGCACGATATCATAAGACGCTGATCGTAAAACTGTCGCCAAATGTTACTGACATATCCGAGATTGCACGTGCTGTTGAGGCAGAAGGAGCTGATAGTGTTTCGCTGATAAATACTCTTATGGGTATGGCTATAGACATAGAACGGCGCACACCGATGCTAAGTATAGGGACAGGAGGATTGAGCGGTCCGGCGGTGAAGCCAGTGGCTTTGCGCATGGTATGGCAGACAGCAAAGGCTGTGAATATTCCGGTTGTAGGTCTTGGAGGTATATGCAATGCAAAAGATGCAATAGAGTTTATGCTTGCAGGGGCTACTGCTATAGAGATAGGTACGGCTAATTTTATCGACCCTGCAGTGTCGGTAAAGGTCAGAGACGGTATAAACGAATGGCTTGACAGCCATGGATGCAAGTCGGTTACAGAGATTATAGGGGCATTGAAAGACTGAAAATTCAGTACTTGCTTTCTTTCTTCGTAGCTAATACATGCACGATTATTCCCACTATGACAAGAAAAACGGATAGAAACAACATTGTGTTGACGTTGCTTCGGATGAAAAGGCTACAGGTGATAAGCATTGTCAGACCTGCATAGACGAGCCATAAGCCAATGTCGCTTATATATTTTCTTGGAATGTGAGCCATTGTGTTTGCAAAGATACGCAGAATATTCGACAAAACAAAATAGCGGAAGTCGGGCTTTTTTAGCCCGGTTCGCGGTGGCGAAGCCAATTTTGTGAGTCAAATATACGAATAAGTCGAGAGCAAAACAACAAATTCATTTGTTTTTTGCCGAGCGTGAGTATATAAGACGAAGACGTAGTCGAAGTCAAAGATACGTAGAATAATTGGCAGAAGACCGGTCCTTTGATATAAAATCACCGGTCGTTTATCGTAATAAAATAAAAAATAAGTTAAAAGCAATGCGGTTTCATGTCGTTTGTTTACCATATATAAATAAAAAGATGTAATTTTGCACCGCATTTTGCAAATTAACATTTAATTAATTATTTAAATTAGTATGAATCAATACGAAACCGTTTTCATTTTAACTCCCGTTTTGTCTGATGAGCAGATGAAGGAAGCGGTCGCTAAATTCAAGAAGGTTCTTACCGATAAAGGTGCTGAGATCTTGAACGAAGAGACTTGGGGATTGAAGAAGATGGCTTATGCTATTCAGAAGAAATCTACAGGTTTCTATTGCCTGTTGGAATTCAAGGCAGAGCCGGAAGTAATCAAAACTCTTGAGACAGGATACCGTCGTGATGAGAAGGTTATCCGCTTTATGACAGTGAAGCTCGACAAGTACGCTGTACAGTATGCCGAGAAGAGAAGAAACAAATTTGCTAAAAAAGAGGAGGCTTAAATCATGGCAGCACAAGAATCAGAAATAAGATATTTGACTCCACCTTCAGTGGATACAAAGAAGAAGAAGTATTGCCGTTTTAAGAAGAGCGGTATAAAGTATATTGATTATAAGGATCCTGAGTTCTTGAAGAAATTCCTCAACGAGCAGGGAAAGATTCTTCCCCGTCGTATCACAGGAACTTCACTGAAGTATCAGCGCCGTGTGGCTCAGGCTGTCAAGCGTGCACGCCAGATAGCCCTGCTTCCTTATGTAACTGATATGATGAAATAAAATGTAAGTTTATGAGTTCGTAAGTTTGTAGGTTTTCAATAAAACTCAAAACTAAAAAACTCAAAGACAAAGAAACTCAAAACTTATAAGAATTATGGAAATAATATTGAAAGAAGATATTATCGGCTTAGGATATAAGAACGATATAGTAAACGTAAAGTCCGGTTACGGTCGTAATTACCTTATTCCTCAAGGTAAAGGCGTTATCGCATCACCTTCTGCAAAGAAGATTCTTGCTGAGAACCTTAAGCAGCAGGCTCACAAACTGGCAGCTATCAAGGCTGAGGCTGAGAAGAAGGCTGAGGCTCTTAACGGTGTTGTGCTTGTTATTGAGACTAAGGTCAGTGCTACAGGTGTTACTTACGGTTCGGTAAATGCAAACATCGTGGCTGAAGAGCTGAAGAAGAAAGGATTTGATATTGACCGCAAGATTATCGTAATGAACGATATCAAGACTGTCGGCGACTTTTCTGCAAAGATATGCTTCCACAAGGAAGTTGAGGTTGAAGTACCTGTAAAGGTTGTTGACGCGAATGCAAAGCCGGAAGTAAAGGCAGAAGAAGCACCGGTTGAAGAAGCTCCCGTAGCAGAGGAGACAACAGTAGAAGAATAATTTTCGCACTGTAAAGCAGTTTTATATAAAATCCCGATAAGCCATGCGGTTTATCGGGGTTTTTGTTTTAATAGTATGTATTCTGCAATGTGATGTGACGTTGAATGCAGTGTTGTTATTTTCTTGCGGACTATTTATTTTTATTGTAGAGAATTATCTGCCGGATAATAATAAATCCTACTTTAGCCAGTCGTTTATTCTTTTCTTAACGAGTGATGTTTCGCATAAGATACGTATGAATTCTTTTGATGATTTCTTTTTATATGTTCCTTTAAGCATCTGTACGGAACCTTCCATCCGGCAGTCATCGCGGTTTATCGGGATTGCTTTTAAACAGTCATCTTCTTCTGTGGCAGAGTTGGATAGAATAGTGTACATGCCTGTATTTCGTACTAAACGTAGCAATGGTGTCACTTCGTCTATTTCCACACGTATGTTCAGTGCTGTCACACTGTCAGCAAGTATCTTGTCGAGCATGTTGCGTGCCTGTAATCCCTTTGCCGGCAGTGCAGCAGGATATCTTTCGAGGTCGTGAAGAGAGATATTGTTTTTTTCTGCAAGTGGATGATTTCTGTTGACTATTACAGACAAATGGTCGTCAAACAAGATATGCGATTCTATTTGCGGATAGTATTCAGTGGGGCGGAATGACAGTACGAAGTCAAGTTCTCGGCATGCAAGCCTTTTTATAAGTTCCTCCATCGGTTTGTATACAATGTTCAGATGTATTCCGGGATACCGGTGAATAAAGTCTTTTACCGTATCATTCATTACCATGTTGAACGAATGGGTTACGCCAATGTTTAATGTACCACATTTCAGTTCACGCAAATCCTCCATGCGGTTTGTACAGTTTTCAGCCATTTGTAGGGTTTTTTCTGCGTATGGCATGAGTTCCTTACCCGCTTCCGTCAGAGACACTTCGTGCGAATTCCTAAAGAACAGAAGGCAGTCCAGTTCTTCTTCAAGCTGTTTTATTGTCTGTGAAAAAGTGCTTTGCGTCACGTACATTTCCCTTGCAGCTTCAGAGAAATTCAGAAGACGAGCTAATGACATGAATGATTTAAGATGTCTTAGTTCCATATTATTTATTATATTTATATGTCAGGTACATAACCCTGTTGCAAAGTTAATAAAATCATCTTGTAGCAGAGAACGAATATTTATCAAAAAAGAATATAGGTATGGTGACACCTATAAGCATCAATAATATTATGATAGTGCATACCAGTCCGTTGTAACTCATTGTGCAAAGGTTGTGTATGAGAATGTTGTCCGGGCTTGGTTCGGTGCATTGCAGAAGTGCGTTTATTGTCCGATAGGCATACATTCCCGGTATCATAGGCAGAAGAGCCGGATATGACATGCTTTCAGCCGGTGTTTTCAGGTGTGACGAGACCGGAATGGATAACAGTCCGATGACGATGCTTCCTGCGAGACTTGCCCATATTATGGATATACATGACATACCCATCAGCAAGGTGCGTGTGCCATGTCCGGCTGCGGCAAGAAATGCGCATCCATAGAAAGCTCTTGTCGGAATATTGCTTATACTTCCGAATCCGACTGCTGCTATTGCTGCAAAAAAGCAATCTTCAATTATCGGTAACATTATATAAAAGGTATATTTCAGTGTGTTAATCCTATTCTCATTATCGTCATGGCTGCATAAAGCCCAGTAGACAGGCATATTGTCATTATTCCCGCATGAATGAAACGGCATATTGCGCATATATAATGGCGATTGATAAGGTCGCTTGCCGCATTGAGATAATGTATTCCCGGTACGAGATAGAGCACGGAAGTGGCAAGTGCAACGTCGGGTGTCTTGCCTATATTGAATACATAACCGGCGCACGACAGTATTGCCGACACACATCCTGCCATGAATATGGCGGCTCTTGCGTCCAGTTTCCATTTGCTGCAAAGGTTTCCTTTCATATAAAAACCACATGCAGTGGCAACAAGCACTATAGCCATCGATGCGTAGTCGCCGCCGAACAGACGGCAGAACGATGCGTTTGCGAGTGCCGTAAGCGATATTACCGCCGACGATGAAATTCTCCGTGCATTCACTATCCGGCGGTATTGTCTCATTATTATCTCCTGTTTCGGATGTCTGTCGTGACATCTCCAGCTAAGTCTGCTTAGTGCCGTTATGGTAGAGAAGTTTATTTCCCAGTCGGGTATCGCCCTGCTTCTCGTCGTGTTCTTTCCATTCCCGACATTCGTAACATTTACATCCACGTGGCGTGGATAAATGTTTATTTCCGCATGATAACCGCATGCGCCGGCAATCCTTTGCACATTCTTCTCTGTTCTTACCGTTGTCGCCCCACATCTCAGTATGGTTGCCGCATAGTCTGCAAGGAAATCTACCGGGAACACATTGCCTTCATTCATAGTCTTCGTCCTCGTCATCTTGCGTATATATAGTATTGTTATCCCATGTTATGATGTGATATTTGCTGTTCAGCTTGTTTACCTTGTGCCAAACCTTACTACCGAATGCAGTTAACAATACTAATGTGATACATCCATAGATAATCCATGTGTCATTGATGTTGAATAATGCAGATGTCATGATTTTCCTTTCTTTTATTTTTGTGCAAAGTTATTTGTTTATAAACTTATGCATACATATTTGCATGTGGTTGTTCTTATAGATGCTATCGTAAAAAATGAAACATGCTTATACTTGATATCATGGATTTCATGGGATAGCTGTCGGTTTTTTTATAAGAAAACAGACTGCCGTTGATACCGTTTATACCTGTTAACCATGAAAATCCGGAAAATAAACATGTATTGTTAATGATATATTTATTAATTTTGTACGCAGTGTTATATATGTTATTGATTTAATCCACACCATTTATAATTTATATGATTAACCGCAATGTTTTTTGTAAGGCTGCGTTTCTTATGGTTTTCGCGTTGATGATATCCGTTATATGCGGTGCCCGAGGCAGGTCGTTGGAAAAAGAACTGTTGTCTTATGTCCGCTCATGCCGGGCGAAGATAGGCGTTGCCGTGATTACCGATACCAATGATACCGTATGTGTGAACAATGACAGGCGCTACCCCATGAATAGCGTTATGAAGCTGTATCAGGCAATGGCAGTTGTGGAAACAATGCAGAATAAAGGAATATCTCTTGATTCATTGCTTTTTATATCTGACGAGGATTTGCATCCGGAGACTTACAGTCCTATGCGTGATGCTTGTCCGAAAGGTAACTTCAGAATATCTGTTGCCGGACTGTTGAAGTATTCTTTGCAACAAAGCGACAATAACGCGTGCGATATCCTTTTCGACAGGGTCGTCGGAACAAATGATACAGACGGATATATAAGGAGTTTGGGAATTGACGGGTTTGCAATAAAGGTGAACGAAAAGGAGATGTTCAATAATCATGAATTGTCCGTAAAGAACTGGAACTATCCTTTGTCGGCAGCTGCATTGATAAACAAGCTTTTTACGGAAAGGCTTTATTTACCCGTTTATAATGAATTTCTTATGGAAACATTGGTTTCCTGCAATACAGGGCAAAAACGCCTGTCTGCGCCGCTTTTGTCAACAGGTGCCGTTATAGGTCATAAGACAGGTACCGGCTTTACGTCGCCCGAAGGCTTACCGCAAGGCATAAATGATGTGGGTTTTGTCATGCTTCCCGACGGCAGGCATTATGCTATAGCTGTGTTCATAGAGTCTTCGTGCTGCAATATGGAGGACACGGAGCGTATGATAGCCGATATATCGGGGCTGGTTTATAAGTCTTTTATGAAAGAGTAAGGTCGTTTTAAAGCCGTCAGTAGTAGATAAAAGAAGATAAAGGGAGATAATAAGAAGATAAAAGACGTATGCTTTATAATGCGTGAACAGGAGATAAAAGGATAGAGGAAGATAAGAGAATGAGATAAAAGGCGATGTCCTTGTTCTAAGACTATTGTCTTTTATCTTCCGTGGCATAGCCACATATCTGCTTCTATCTTCCTCTATCTACTTTTTATTCTCTTATGTCGCCAAACTTACCAAGCAATAATCAATTCAAGAACCTGCGTACAAGTTCATCCACAATATCCGCAGCAACCTCCGTTTTAGGCTTCTTTTCATATTCTTTCACGGAGTCTTTGGATATTATCGTTATCTTGTTGTCGTCGCTCCTGAATGTCGTTCCCTCGTTGCGTGTGGAGTTCAGCACGATGAAGTCCAGATTTTTCTTTTCAAGTTTTTTGCGTGCATTGCTTTCCTCGTCATTTGTTTCGAGGGCGAAACCTACGAGTCGCTGGTCGGGTCTCTTTATTTTTCCAAGATGCCGGGCAATGTCATGTGTCGGAGAAAGGCGTATGACCATGTCCTCGTTGCCACGCTTTATTTTCTGCTCTTCCGTGTGTTCGGGGCGGAAATCAGCCACGGCGGCACACAATATCGCCGCATCGGCATCCTTAAATTCGGCTACTGTCGCGTTATACATCTCCTCACAGCTTTCCACATCGGTTCTTTTAATGCGCGATGATGCCTTCATGCTTACCGGACCGGCTATGAGTCTTACGTCCGCTCCGCGTGCAGCACACTCCTCGGCAATGGCAAAGCCCATTTTTCCACTTGAATAGTTGCCTATAAACCTCACCGGGTCTATCTTCTCGTATGTGGGTCCTGCCGTTATGACTATTTTCTTTCCTTTCAGTTCTTGCGGTTTGTTGTCGAAATGATGTTCCAGTATTTCAGCGATAATCTCCGGTTCTTCCATGCGCCCCTTTCCCTCAAGTCCGCTTGCCAGAAAGCCCTTTTGCGGTTCGATGATAATGTTTCCATATTCCTGAAGCCGTTTCAGGTTCTGCTGGGTTGACGGGTGTGCAAACATGTCGAGGTCCATAGCCGGAGCAACAAATACCGGAGCTTTCATCGACAGATAAGTCGTTATGAGCATGTTGTCCGCCACTCCGCCTGCCATTTTCCCTATTGTACTTGCCGTACATGGCGCTATGAGCATGGCGTCTGCCCAAAGACCGAGGTCTACATGCGAGTTCCATGTACCGTCGCGTTGTGAGAAAAACTCGCTTATGACGGGCTTATGGGTCAGCGCAGACAGTGTTATGGGAGTGATGAACTCCTTGCCTGCCGGTGTGATTACGACTTGCACTTCCGCCCCGCGCTTTATCAGTTCGCGTATTATGAGGCATGATTTGTATGCAGCTATGCTGCCTGTTATGCCTAAGACTATCTTTTTTCCTTTTAGCATAAGACTGTCTTATAATGTTTCTTAGCCTTTCCTGTTAGTATATTCTTTCAGCCTGATGCGTGTCAGTACCTGCTTGGTGTTGTAGGTAAAGTCGTTGCTGAGCATCCAACTGAAGTAGCCCGGGTCGCGGTTCAGCACTTCCGCCACGCTCCAACCTTTGTATTTTCCGAAGTTAAATGCCTCCTGAAGTCTTGGCTTGCCGTCCTTGTCGGTAAGTACATTGCCTGCAGCGTCTTTCATTTCCTTCCATACTATGCGTCCTGCAAAGTCAACATTGTTGTTTGTCTTCGAGAATTCAGCCAGTTCGTCCATGTCGTTGTTCAGCTGCCGCTCCGGTTCTTCCTGCTTTCCCGGTGCATACATGTCCAGTTCGGCTTGCAGCACCCTGTATGTCGCCTCGGTGTCCTGGTCGGCTCTGTGCGCCTCAAAGTCGTCCTCCATCTTGCGTCCGCAGTAGAATTTGTATGCGGCAGCGAGATTGCGGCGTTCCATTTTGTGGAATATTGTCTGCACGTCTATCAGTCGGCACCTGCTGAAATCAAAGTCAATGCCGGCACGCAGGAACTCTTCGGCGAGCATCGGAATGTCGAAGTGGTTGGAGTTGAAGCCGGCAAAGTCACATCCCTTGAACTCCTCTGCCAGTCCTGCCGCCAGCTCCTTGAATGTAGGCTGTCCCTTAACGTCATCGTTTGAGATGCCCGTAAGCTCTGTTATTTCCTGCGGTATGGGCTTGCCCGGGTTTACAAAGAGGTTCTGTCGTTTTTCCGTTCCGTCGGGATTGGCTTTGATATAAGATATCTGGATTACTCTGTCTTTTACAAGATCCAACCCTGTTGTCTCCAGGTCGAAGACAATCAGGGGTTTTGTTAGGTTTAGTTTCATAATGATAAATAACCGGTTTCTGCCGTTAAGTAGATGTTCAAAATTAAACGTATATATATTAATCGGTAGATGCTATTATTTATTTTACCATTATATCGTACGTTATTTGTTTAGTAATTAATTTCGAACATCTATTTTTCTTTAATTGTTTTACTGTATTTATAAATAAAAAGGCGAGGATGTGTTTTTGCGCACAGCCTCCCTTTTTTCATGTATATTCTATTTCTTTAAGAACGTTCTGCAATCAGTCGTTGAGCAACATCGGCATTATGAGCATCAGTATGTCCTCGTTCTCGGGCTGTTCGGACGGGATGATGAGACATGGGCGGCTCGGGTCGGCAAGCTCCATGGTCACTTCCTCGCTGTCAAGGTTGTTCAGAATGTCTGTCAGTGACGGTCCCTTGAACCCTATGCTCATCGGATTGCCGATATAGTCGCATACGATTTCTTCCTTTGCACTTGTGTAGAAGTCTATGTCCTCCGACGATATTTCGAGCTTGCCCGTTTCGATGTGCAGGCGTACAAGCTGGCTGCTCTCGCTTGCAAACGGCAGTACGCGGCGCAGTGCCCCTATAAGCACCCTGCGGTCTATCGTCATGTGGTTCGGGTTGTTCTGCGGTATCACGGAGTTGTAGTTTGGATAGCGCCCTTCTATAAGCCGGCATACGAGCGAACCCTCGTTGAAGGTTATTTCCGCGTTGCGGTCGTCAAAGCGTATCACGGCGTCTCCCTCGTCTTTTGCAAGCACGTTTTTCAGCAGGTTTGCCGGTTTCTTGGGCAATATGAATGCCGCCGGTGTCTCGCTCTTTATATTGAAGTTCTTGTTTCTTACCAACTTGTGCCCGTCGCTTGCCACGATTGCCAGCGCATCTGCCGTCAGGTCGAAGTAGATGCCGTTCATCACGGGGCGCAACTCTTCGTTTGCCGTGGCGAATATCGAGCGTGTGATGTTGTTAGCCAGTATGTTTGCCGGAAGCGTCAGCGTTGTTACGTTTGCCGGAAGTTCCTGTGTGCGTGGATATTCGTCGGCGTTTTGTGCCGTGAAGTTGTACACACCGTTCTGGTAGACAACCTTTACAGCCATTGTTGCGGTGTCCACGTCGAGTGTCAGTGGCTGCTCCGGCAGTTCTTTTACCGCGTCGAGTATGGTGTGGCTGTTTATGGCGAACTGTCCGTCGGCGTCCGATTCGTCAAGTTGCATGGTCGATTTCATCACATTCTCGCTGTCCGATGCCGTGATAGTCAGTATATTGTTGTTTATTTCAAACAAGAAGCAGTCCAATATCGGCAGTGAGTTCTTGCTGTTCAGAACTTTAGACAATGTGGAAAGACGGCTGTTTAGAGTCGTGCTTGACAGTGTTAGTCTCATAGGTGGTTTATTTTAATATGTTTTTATTTATACAAAATGCAGCTACAAAAATACAAAAAACATATCGTAATACAAAAAAACAAGGTGGAAAGTTCCTTAATTTAGAACTATTTTATTAATTTCGCAGACTGTATAAATCGAGATATAAAAACAAGAATATGGAAATAGAAGGAAAGATAATCATGGTTCTTCCGGAACAGAGCGGTGTTTCTGCCCGTACAGGCAATGCCTGGAAGTCGCAGGAGTTTGTAATAGAGACGCACGAGCAGTATCCACGCAAGTGTTGTTTCAGGGTTTTCGGGGCAGACAGGCTTGCAACCATGAACATACAGAGCGGCGAGGAACTGCGCGTAAGCGTGGATATAGACGCTCGTGAGTATAACGGACGCTGGTTTAACAGTATAAACGCATGGAAAGTGGAGCGCATAGACCCCATGGCGGCTCAGGCTGCCGCACAGGCGCCACAGCCTTCTGCCACAGAAGCCTTTCCGCCGGCACCCGGTGCTCCTGCTGCACAGGCTTCCGCTGCACCGTTTGCACCGGCATCTGAGGAAAGCAGCGCGGACGATCTGCCGTTCTAAATGATTTTATCCGTAAACCAAAAGACCGCAACGTAGGGAACAATACCCATGTTGCGGTCTTTTGGTTTACGGATACAGATAAAGATATTTGTAGTATTTTTGCCCTTGTCACAGATAATTCGTATTTTTGCAACAATTCATACAGTGTATGGTGATACGTCTGTTATAGTGATACAGTTTATAATTTCAAGTAATGTCAAATCTTAAAATTAAAGAGCTTATGATATAAACAGTCATATAAAGACATATAAATAAAGAAGCGTTAGCTTATATTCTTGCTTATCGAAATTCGCCAAATTAAAAATAAGCCACAAGAGTGAAAGTTAATGCTCACGCCTATGGCGTGGGCTTTTACTCGTATATGTGGCAATGGTGTTTGGCGATACCTCGATAAGCGTAGACGAAGTTATTGGTCCGCGCTTTTTTATTGTCTGTTATCGTGGTGTCGGACTTTTATTTGCTTAACATTTAATTATATTTTATACAATGAGAAAGTCTATATTTGCAGTTGTTTTCATGTTTGTTGTTATTTGCGCGCACGCACAGAACCCGTCTGCTGCCAAGGAAGCGGCTTATAAGTTATATAACAGAATGTCGTTGTCTTACAGTTCAAAGAGTGCCGATGTCAAATATATTGATTACGATGTCTCGCTTGACGGCATTGCTTTGGCGTGGACAATAGGTATTCCTGTAAGTCAGACCGTTCCTTTATACATGGAGACCGGACTCCGTGCCGCTTATAATTGGGGCACGGACGACCTTGTTGATTTCGAGGAGAATGAGTATATGGATTTAAAACACCACTTGTTTTCGGTGCTTGTACCGGTCAATCTTACTTGCAGGTTTCAGATACCAAATACAAACCTCAGGCTCTCTCCATATTCGGGATTATACATGAGGGGGAATATAGTAGGACGGACTGAGGTTAAATCAAAGAACCTGCGGGGTACATTGGATTGGGCGGATAGTGTTCCGGATGACGGTATAGGAATGAAGACGGTTTCTTTTGGATGGCATATAGGTGCCGGACTTGAAATAAGTCGGTTTTATCTTGGGCTTGGTTATGAGCGTGACTTGACCGATTTTGCCAAGATTGTCAAGGCGTCATCCGGTTTTTCCGTTACGGCTGGAGTTGTATTATAATATGTTTTGTCGGCAAATGTTGCGGTAGAATACGGCTGGGGAATAAAATATGTCTTTTGCTCATGCCTCATGAGCAATGTTGCTTTTATTGTAATGTTCGGCACTTTTATGTTTTTAATAGACATGGAGTGACGGACATTACATGATTTTTAATATTTCGGTTTAGATATGCAGGTATTAATCCGGTGGCAAATCAATGGTCCAAATAGCTTTTGTAAACGGCATTTCATATTTGTTGCTTTCTATGTTAATTTGTGTTTTCATAGGTTAAAACCACGACTTCGTTTTCTTCACTTATTATGTTGTAAAATAGAAAAGCCTCTGCACAAAAGCAGATGTTTGTGCAATTAATTTTGTTAAAAAGGATATTGTAAAGGCATGAATTGTGCACAGAACTTCGGGTAATGTGCAATCGCAGTGCGATAAATTACATTTTTTAACACGTAGAAGATGTTTTCCGCCTGTTTTTTCAACTCCTTAAAACCACGTTTTGCTGCATATTTATAATGGTTTCGGGCATGATTGGCATGTAAAACATGCTGTTTTACCTTGTAAAATAGGCATCTTTAGCGTGTTAAACGCCATGTTTTACGATGTAATATATGCCACTTTGCAGGGTAATATGGCGTATTTTGCATAGTAATATGGCATATATTGCAGAATAAGGCATATTTTATGTTATCATGAAGAGATATAAGTGATTTTTCAATGTCGGTAACTTCATGAGACTTGGATATTTCGTGCGAGCGATGAAAATATTCGGGAAGCATGGCTTTTTCATGTTAAAACGGAACTTGGCATTGTTAATTTATGTAATAAAATAAGGCGTTTCTTATGCTTTCCTGTACTTGTGAGTGTTGTTGCTATATGTGTGTATAAGTAGGAAGATAAAAGGAGATAGAGGAAGATATGTGGCTAAAGCCACAGAAGATAAAAGACAATGGTCTTGTCTAAAGCAGTTGCATTTGTCTTTTATCTCCATTTATCTTCCCTTATCTTCTTTTATCTCCTTCTTCTATTGTCTCTTATCTCCTGTGGCGCAAGCCACATATCTCCCTCTATCTTCTTTTATCTTCCCTTATCTCCCTTATCTTCTTCTTTGCTTCCCGTTGTTTCAGAAGAATGAGAACATTATCTTTTGGTGCATTTGTATCTGCTTTGCATTGTTGTCATGGTCAGGCAGCCATTTCTTCATGCTTTTTATTACGCGGTATCCCTCTTTTGCAAACAGGCGTATACACTCGTTGTATATGTCTTTCTGCTGTTTTGCAGGATATTTTTCCAGACTTGCTTTGTCGTAGCTGTTTATCTTGCATTCGGTTGCCGTAATGTCGGTGATGCTTCCGTCCGGGTTTATCGTGAAGTGCATAAGCACTTCGCCCTCCGCCTTTATGCTTTTTGCAAGTTCGGGATATTGCAGGCTGTTGCTTATGAAGTTTACGACGCCTTTCCAACCTTTAGGATAACGTGCGTACACGGCAGAGTTAGCATGACTTGTCATCATCTTGTACGAGGCAGAATCTAACACTTCCAGTGCATATTTCAGCTTCATGATATCCACCGTGCCGAATATCACCTTGCCTTTTGTGTCGAGGAGATACATCGTCGGCAGCCATTTAATGTGGTAGTCTTTGGATATACCTGTTTGTTTCCATGGTTTCAGCTCGCTGTGGTGTATCCATGACATCCCGTTGTTGCGTACACATTTCTGCCAAACCTCCTTGTTTGTGTCGAATGAAACGCTGACGAACGCCACCATATCCGAAGAGTACCGCCTGTGAAGTTCCTTCATTTCGGGTATGTCCTTGCGGCAGCCCGGACACCATGATGCCCAGAAGTCGAGTACCACGAACTTGCCCTTCAGCGAACTTAGCTGTTTGCCGGCAAGACTGTCGCCGTTGGATATGATGAAGTCCGGTGCCTGCTCCCCGTATTTCAGCAAGTCGGTGGCATACTTCTTGTCAAGATCTTCCTGTGCGTTGCAGTACAATGAAATGAACATGGATAATGTGAGGAATAAGAATATTTTTTTCATAGTTTGGATAATAATATAAATAAGATGAAAACTGTTGATGTGAAGACAAATCGTCGTAATCTGTCTTCAAAAATACAAAGATATATAATCTGTTTGTAAACCACAATAAAGTGATTTAAAATATGAAGTTTTTTAATAAAATGGAGATAGGGGGGAGATTTTTATAAGGAGATAAATGAAGATAGGGGAAGATATGTGGAGATTCTTATAATGAGATAAAGGAAGATAGAGGAAGATATGTGGCTAAAGCCACAGAAGATAAAGGACAATAGCTTTGGAAAAAGCAATCTGGCATTTGTCTTTTATCTCCATTTATCTTCCCTTATCTTCTTTTATCTCCTTATAAAATCTCCTTTTACGAAATAATATGTGTAATTTTGCAGCGCCTCGGAAGGAGTCGCCGGGAATTTCTGCAGCCCTCAAGAAGGCAACGCGTTTTTTATTATGAATTGGATTATCCTTATTGTCGCAGGGCTTTGCGAGGTTGGTTTTACATTCTGTCTGGGTCGTGCTAAGGCAACCGAAGGCATACAGTGGTGGTGCTGGATGGGAGGTTTCATCGTTTTTACAGTCTTAAGTATGGGGCTGCTGGCAAAAGCCACGCAGACCCTGCCCCTTGGAACGGCATATCCCGTATGGACAGGTATCGGAGCCGTGGGCACAGTGCTTATGGGAATTCTTGTTTTTCACGAGCCCGCAACCCTTTGGCGGCTGTTTTTCATCACCACACTGATAGCATCTATTGTAGGACTTAAAACCGTATCATGACTTTTTCCATTAGTCCTTATTGGTCCTATTAGTCTTATTGGTCTTATTAGCCTTATTAGACCAATTAGCCTTATTTGTATTATCGCCCCTGTCGCCCAGCCACATCACTGTAATGACGCCGCAGGTGAGCGCCTCTGCCAATGGAATGGCAAACCAAAGTCCTGCCACTCCCGCCATGTGGGGCAGCAGCATGAAGCACGGCACGAGCAATATCACGCCGCGCAGAAGCGTCAGCAGCGTGGATCTTGTCGCATGTTCTATGCTCTGCCAGTAGCCGATGAAGGCGATGTTAACGGCGAAAAATACTCCGCACACGGCAAAACGGGGCAACCCCGACACTGTTAGCGACCATGCTTTGCTGCCAACGGGAAGGAATAGGGTGGCTATTGTCTCAGCACCCGCCGCAAGGAAGAACGTGACGAACAGTCCCGATACCAGCGCAGCCTGCAGAGACAGGCACAGCGCGCGGCGCACACGGTCGTGACGACCGGCACCGTGGTTGTAGCTGATGATGGGTTGTGCCGACTGTGCCACAGCGTTTCCGATGGAGAACACCACGGGGAAGAGATAGCACACCACGGCAAACGCTGCCACACCGTCCTCATCAAGTATTGAGAGAAACATGCGGTTGCCCGTAAACATCATCACACCCATTGCCAGTTCGGTGAGCATTGTGGCAAAACCAATCTTTGCCATGTAGCCCGTGTTGCGCAGAGTGAGCAGCAACGAAGTGACGGATAGTTTCAAACGATAGAAGCGAAGACGGTCGCCGAATAGCGGAAAATAAGCCAATGCCGTCAGTCCGCCCGCCACATTTGCAATAGACGTGGCAATTGCAGCGCCCATGACACCCATGTGCAGCGGGAAGATAAAATACCAATCCAGTACGATGTTTAGTGCAGCCACCACCACCTGTATCCACATTGCATATCGCGGTGAGCCGTCAAGACGGATAAGCATCATGCCGACATATTGCACGCAGAGGAACAATATGCCCGGCAACATCCACAACAGATAGTGTATGGCATCGGTTTCGAGAATAATACTGGCACCAAGCAAGCCCACAATATGCCGTGGGAAAAGCAGACACACGCCGCATATAACCGCCATCAGCAGCGAACCGACGGCAATTGCCTGTGTCATGACTATGCGCGCCGTCTTGATGTTGCCCTCCGACATGCGTATGCCTGCTATCACCGATGCGCCGACGCCGAACATAAGTCCGATGCCTGTACCCAGCATATACACCGGAGCCACAATATTCACCGAGGCAATGCCGCACGCACCAACGCCATGACCAACGAATATTCCGTCGATGACAGTCAGTGCCGATGTGAAAATCATTGCTATTAGTGTAGGAAAGAAAAGTGCGCGAAATAGCGAACCTATCTTTCCGTCGCCAAAGTCGAGCCTGTCGCGGTCGAGGTTTCTCTCATTCTTTTTCATAACATTTCCCTTATTTGTTTTCATTGTGCAAAGGTAATGATAAAAAGATGCAGTGGCACGTTGATTTTTCGGGGTATAATGGTACAAATCAATACTGGGAATGATGTAATGTTATGGAAATATAGTAATTTTGTCTCCGTATGAACATTCTTTACAAAGAAGATTCTACGGGCGTAACCGATTGGCAACAAAGTGTAGGACGCCCACTAAGAACCGCCGGATGCCTGTTGTTTTTGTGCACGGCAGGTCGTGCCGTTGTGTCTGTAAATATGCAGAAGAAACCGTTGCGTTGCGGTAGCCTGCTCGTTGTCACGCAAGATATGTTTGCCATGCCCGAGGCTGTATCGGTTGATTTCGCGGCGCGCTATGTTTCGCTGTCGGACGCTACACTTTGGACTGCTTATTATCGCATACCGGACACATCGCTGTGGGGCATACTTTCTTCCTCGCCCGTTCTGTTTCTGGGACCGCATCATGTACAACTCGTTGCCGATTGGTTCTCGCGTGCAGCCTATCTGCTTACCGCCATTGAACCGCCTGAACGTACCGTCATGCTGGGTTACGAGGCTTATAATCTTTTCTCTGCCATAGGTGTTGAGTTGGCACGTCACGGAATGAAATTAGAAGACGCTGACATACATCCTGCTCGCTTCGTGACAAATCGCTTTTGGGCATTGCTTATGAGGCACTCGCCGCATCGGCGCGATGTGAAGTTCTATGCAAATGCACTAAACATCACACCCGACTATTTATATAAGGTGTGTCGCAGCGTATATGGCACTTCACCCAAGGCACTCATCGACCAACAGTTGACGGTGGAGATAAGAACCCTTCTTGCAGACACCGACATGAGTGTCAAGGAGATCGCCGCCCGTTTCTGTTTCGAAGACGACTCATACCTATGCCGCTTCTTCCGCCGTAACACGGGGCTTTCGCCAATGGAGTTTCGTCTCGGTCGGAAGTCCGATCAGTGGAGGAATGTTGAAATGCGAAGTTGAAAGAAGTCGTTAGCATACATCATGGAAAATAAAGGACAATAGGTTAAAACTTTTATCAACAAAGCATACGTCTTTTATCTCCTTTTATCTTCCTTTGCCTCCCTCTATATCCTTCATACTATCACGATGCAGCCGTGCCCTGTTGTGCATAATCGTATCGAAATTTTCACGTCCCCATTCAATCAGTCCCTGTACGTGGGGTAGGAGCGTGCGCCCGAACTCCGTGACAGAGTATTCCGTTCGTGGAGGCACGTCGGCATAAAGCCGGCGCTCGAGCAGACCGTCGGCACAGAGTTGTCGCAGTACTGCCGCGAGAACTTTCTCCGACAATGAGGGAATGGTGCGGTAAAGTTCGCTGAAACGAATCGTCCCGTTGCTTTCCGCCACTTTCAATAACACCACAAGTGTCCATTTGTTTCCTATCCACTCGAGCATGGGAGCCGCCTTGCAATATCCGTAGTCCAATTTTTTTGCCATATCTTTTCCTTCGTAACGTCTTTGCAATGAGCGATACTAACCTGCCGGTAAGGGTCAAACCTTTTGGTAAGTCATTGCAAATACGACGTTTATCGTATAATTTTGCATCTGCAAAGTTAAACAAAAACAATGAATTTTATGAACCAGCCACAACTACATTTCACCGGACAGGTATGGCGTCCGCCTTATGAGGCTGCCTCGCAACTGCTACAGCTTACCTCCGGATGCACCTGGCACAGATGCAAGTTCTGTACCCTGTACCACGGCACGCGCTTCCGCATGTCGCCACTCTCCGAGATTGAGACCGACCTCAAAGTTATCCGTCAATGGCAGCCCCGCGCCCGCCGTGTCTATCTTACCGGCGCCAATCCTATGGCGTTGAGCTACTCACGCCTGCTCGACGTGGCATTGTTGATGCGAAAGTATCTGCGCCACATGGTGTCGTTCGGCATGTTTGCCCGTGTAACCGACATTGCACCCAAAACGATAGACGAACTCAAAAACCTGCACCACCTCGGATTAGACGGTATAAACATTGGCATGGAGACTGCCCACGACCCTACGCTGCACCGTATGGACAAGGGATATACTGCCGCTGATATCCTTGCCCAGCTCTCTAAACTCGATGAGGCAGGCATACGATACAATGTGTTCTATCTCAACGGGCTTGCCGGACGTGGCAACGGCATGGCGAGTGCCACAGCCACCGCCGATGTTCTCAACCGCTTGCATCCTTGTATCATTAACATCGTTTCATTGACAGTGTTTCCCGAGTCGCGTTTGTATAGTGAGGTGGTGGACGGTACTTACGAGGAGACGCCCGAGATAGAGCGCCTCGCAGAGACCCGCACTCTTATCGAACGGCTTACTATCAGGACCAATATTCTCGGTCATCACGTATCAAACACTGTGCCCGTAACCGGTGCTTTGCCACATGACCGCGCCGCCTTGCTTGCAGAGTTCGACCGTGCCATGGCATCCTTTCCCGAAGAGGAACTTAAGGCATACCGCGACGGCATAAACCACTTGTAGGTATGCATACATTAGAGTGAGTTCCGGATAAGTACATCCGGATATGTCTTCCACTGCTGGGGCTTTTATTGTACGATGTGTTTGTCGGCATAAAAGAAACGTAAATAAAAATGGAAAAACAACCGTTGGTGTCACTTTTATAATGTTTTACAATTGTATTTTCGTACAAAAGTACTATCTTTGCGTATCGTTCAGCTTAAGGCACAACGGTTTATGATGAAATTCTGTGGTGTGGGATGAGGAACATCTTACCATTCAGACTTTATCATGACATGCTCTTAATGTAACAGTATCAACCCCGTCTTTCTTATAAGAGTATCACGGGAGAGTCATAAACAATTAAAAAAGGAGGTTTAGAGACAAACACGAGAAGAAAGGAACGCAAAACAGAAACAGGGAACACGACAGCCGGAAGGCTGCATCCCACAGGGTTCAGTAGAAAAAACGCCGCACCGGAACACGGGCGGCAAAGACAATCCAACTAACCGAAGAAAGCGTCTCCGTTCCGATACACTTGAAAAAAGGACATATATAACATACTATATAAAATATTGAGCTTTTAGCTCTTGTTCTCTCATCTATGAATACCGCCAATATTCGCACATTGAGAACAAGCGGACTGAAGGTTCACGCTAGTAAGGCGTGAACTATTCTGTGCTTGTTAATGTGCAGGTCACTTGGCGGTAACCGATAGATGAGGCAAGCAAAGGAATGGTTACACGCCTTTTTCATAATCAAATTAATTAAAAATCATGGTATTATGAAGAAAATATATTCTTGTTTTATATTGCTTTTTGCAATATGTTTAAGTACATTTGCCCAATCTACTATCAGTTATGGGCAGATCAGTTGTTTTTGCCCTCAAACGGGACAGACACTTGGCGGCGGAAGCATTGTTGCAATTACTTTCTACGATGGGTATATATATCATCCTTTATACGGAAAACTGTGGGCGATTCAACGGAATGGTGACGGTTCAACCTCTTATATGCCGCAGCAGTTTGCCGGTACACCAGCAATGCAGTTAGATGCAGTGCTGATTTCGGAAGACAGGCAGAGAATGGAAGAAAGAATAACATCCACTATGGGAAATATGAGTATAAATATGATTAACACATTCACCTCAGTGGGAGAGGATGGTGGACAAGCTGCTCAGCGATGGGCAGACGCGCAGGCTGCTTCAAAGAGAGGTGGAACAATTTCAAGACGTAATGAAGACAGAGAATGCAGATCATGTGGAGGGACAGGTGTTTCCAAAACTCCTCACTCAGGTGGTTCGCGCACTTCTTGGGTCGCTTATTACAATTCTCAGGGTAATAAATGTCCGTATTGTAATGGATATACAGGGCATTATCATGATAAGTGTTCAAGTTGCAGTGTACCGTCATATTAAACTTAGTAAATTAATCAAGCAAGACCGTTTCTCAAAGAAGAGTGAAAAACGGTAATATAAGAGCGGAAATACATTTTTATAAGAGTATTGTTGGACAGTTATTTGTGTGGTGGAATGGGTTTCGTGCCAGTTCCACCGCATGTTTATGTTTTGTATGTGATTTTCGGATTGTGGTGCGGATTGTAGCTCTGGATGCGCGAGTTTATCTCTACAGCTCGGCGAAGCGCGAGTAGGTAGCGCGCGCATTTGTTGTGTTCGTGCGGTATTCGGGGCGGAAGAAGTCGAGACGATCCGTGCGTGGATGCCAGTTGCCAACGATATGCCCGTTGCTGACTATTACGGGACGGAAGATGCCGTTGTTGCTGAAGGCGCAGGCACGGAAGTCGTCTTCGAGCACGTGGTGGCGGCTTTTGTATCCTATGAGATACTCATCGTATGGCGGCAGGAGTAGTGTGTGAGGAGTGGATGATAAGTTGTTTGGAGTGGTTGCGATGTTGGAAATGTCATGATGAAGATAGTAGGTATCGCCGTCAATGGTATGCTCTGTCAGTTCCGCTGCGATGGCAGATATGGCGCGGCGGCATTCTCTGACAGGAAGTCCTGTCCACCAAGTGAAGTCGCGCAGCGTGGCGGGGGAATGGCTGCGGAAGTATTTGTGCGCCAGCAACGCCATTGCCTTTTCACGTCCGGGCATACTTTGGGCTTCCGATGATATGCGCGAGGCAATGAGGGCATATGTGTTCCGGCGCTCGTCTAGGTGTCCGCTGCATATAATACCGTCAATCTCGGCACGCCGAAGGTATATGGAGAGTCTATATTCGTCAGTGCTGAACCCTCGTTCAGAGAGCGCGGTGGTCAGTTCTTCCTTGCGCATGGAGTCATGTCCTTGCAGTATCTCTTCCATCATACGGTTGAACCGTGCATATTCTTTCTCGCTGATGACGTGCCCGTGTGATGCGAGATAACTGTTTATTGCGCGGCGGTTGCGGTCGGCACAGAGCGAGAGCATCCAGTGCAGGTCCTCGGCGGCAACAAGTTGCCAAGTGCAGCGGAAGAGATGTGTGCGGATGATGCGTCTTTCGTTGTATGCGCGGCGGAAAGCATTTATGGATGGTTGCCGCGTGCGCATTGCCACAGCCCAACGCATCGATTTGTAATCCTGTGCCTGCACCATGCCCATCCATTCTACTGCATCGTGTGGGTCATCAAATCTTGGTGAGTCAAGTTGTTGGGCGAGCAGTCGCAGACGGGGTATATCGGCGGCAGTAAGCGAAGTGCCTGACATTGGTGTGGATGTAATGGAATTTGTGGCGTTGTGGGATAGGATGGACATATCTATATTTGCTTTAAACAGGATTGTGTGCAGATTTTCTTTTCTCCATACGTGCCACGGCCCACTGCGTCAGTTCGGCGATGATGGGCAGCAGGGAGTCGCCCTCGGACGTTATGGAGTATTCTACGCGTGGCGGTACGTCGGGATAGGCGCGGCGGCTTATCAATCCGTCGGCTTCGAGTTGCTTAAGCGTTGAGCTAAGTACTTTGGGCGAGATGTCGGGTAGGGCGCGTTCCATTTCTCCGAACCGCAGGTAACGGCACTCGCCGAGCATGGTGAGTAACAGCAGTCCCCACTTGGTACTGAAGCGCGAAATGATGTTGCGGATAGGGCAGTCGGCGGTGTCTGCATATTTTTTTAGTTCTTCTTTCATCTTTTTTCTCTCTGATACTCAGCAAAAGTTACCGTCGGGTAAGTGGGTTACCGCACGGTAACTTATTGTGGGAGTGATAGTTTTGTTGTAATTTTGCAGTGTCGCAAGGGTCCCTATCGGGACGTTGCGCAAAGGTAACATAAATAACATTAAAACAAGAAGAAATCATGAACGAACTGAAAAAAACGAACGAAGGCAACGGCTATCGCAGGTTCAACTGGCAAGTGCAAAAATAGCGATTTGTTTGAAGAATTCTTCTTTTGGAGTTGAGAAATTGAGTTTTTTGCGTGGACGGAGATTCAGTTTCTTTCCGACATTCCGAATGTAATTGTCGGAGAAATCGTTGAAATTCGACTTTTTGGGGATGTATTGTCGGATGAGTTTGTTGACGT